>Ga0181534_10002958_pt1 | contig 10218 bp, 8 predicted proteins | sample PEATcosm2014_Bin_37_FD_119758 | JGI IMG/M metagenome (GOLD analysis project Ga0181534, IMG submission 119758) | Peatland microbial communities from MTU Mesocosm Facility, Houghton, MI, USA - PEATcosm2014_Bin17_10_metaG | ecosystem: Environmental > Terrestrial > Soil > Wetlands > Peat | place...
GCATTCCCCGACCAGAACCCCTTCTTCAGCAGATCGGCGTAGTTGAAGTCCCCGGAGACCGCAATCACCTGCTTGGTTGAATCGAACGGCAGGCGGGTCCGCAGGTTCACAATACCGCCGACGCCCCCCTCCACCTGGTCCGCGGCTGGGTTCTTATACACGTCGATGCCGGACAGCAGGTCGGCTGAAATGTCCTCAAAACTGACGGAGCGTCCGTCATTGGCGGAGAAGATATCCCGGCCATTGAGCTCGCTGCGCACCCATGACAGGCCGCGGATAAACACGCCGCCGCCCTCAGAGGCCAACCGCGCGGGATCGTGATTGTTGTCGGTACGCTGGAGCGTAATGCCCGGAATGCGTTGTAACGCTTCTGACACGCTGCGGTCGGGCAACGCGCCGATGTCCTGTGCGGTCACGGAGTCGACAATCTGCTCCGCGGTTTGTTTGATTGCCTGGGCAGACTCGAGACTCTTGCGGATCCCGGTAACAACAACTTCCTGTAACTGTTGACTGTTGTTGTCAGATGTCTCCTGCGCCAGAGCGGGCATGACTCCAAATGTCCCGACGGCCAATGGGAACAACGCCCGGCGGATTGCAGTTGCAACCAATCGATTTGTACGTGTTATCACAATGCCCCCCTTCGATGGTGCCGGAGGGTAGCGCTACCATGTATGCCCGACTAATGAAATAATGGGTAAGATCCATACGCGTTCGCATATAGCGCAAGGAAAGTGACATGGGCGCGCGGTTGAAAACCCGACAGCTGACATTGCTCGTCCACCTGGATGACCACAGGTCCGTGTTGCGCGCGGCCGAGTCCGCGGGCATGACTCAACCCGCCGCGTCAAAGCTGTTGCGTGAGATCGAGACCGCGGTCGACGCGAAACTGTTCGAGCGGCACGCGCGCGGGATCGTGCCAACAGGGTGCGGAGAGATCTGGGTACGTCACGCCCGTCTCGCGCTGTTGGAAATGAATCAGGCCCAGGATGAGACCGTGGCTCTCAAGTGCGGCCGGACCGGCACGGTGGCGATCGGCACGGTCCTGAGTCCGGGTACCAGCCTCATTCCCATGACAGTGGCAAGAGTGAAGCAACAATACCCTGCCATGGTGATCAGCATCGAGCTCGATGCCAGCAAGCCCCTGGTCGCGAAACTCCTGCAGGGCGAGCTCGACATGCTCGTGGCGCGGGTACTCGACTGGCAGGACGCTGACGAATTGAGCTTCGAGCCGTTGGCCGACGAGCGTCATGCAGTCATCGCCGGACGCAATCATCCCCTTGCCGGAAAACGCAACCTGCAATTGGAGGATCTCGTCAATCAGGCCTGGGTGTTGCCACCGCCGGGCAGCCTGGTCCGCGACCGGTTGGTCAGTGTGTTCATGGATCGCGGCCTGTCGCTGCCCGCGAACCTCGTGCAAACCAACTCTTACCCGGTCATCACGGGGCTGCTGCGCATGAGCAACATGATTGCCCCTCTGTCGCTGGAGGCGGTGCAGGCAGAGTGCGACAGAGGAGATCTCACGGTGTTGATGGAGGATATTGGACTGACGATCGGCAATTTCGGCATCGTGACGCGCGGCGCGCACCGCTTGTCACCGGGAGCCCGGATCATGGCCAGTGCGCTGCTCGAAACCGCTCGGGGCTTCTACAGCGCGGAACCGCCGAAGGGTGGCGCGCGGCGCGCGATCATTCGCGCCCCAGAAACGGAGCTGAGCTGAGGCGGAAGATTGGAGCGGGAAACGAGACTCGAACTCGCGACCTAAACCTTGGCAAGGTTTCGCTCTACCAACTGAGCTATTCCCGCGTCCGCAAGCAGAGGGCGAATTGTATGAATGCGCCCCACGAAGTCAAGGCAAACCAATTGATAAACGGTGCATTTCACAAAAATGCCCGGCTAGCGCCTGAGCTCAGGCCAGGCAGCCTGCAGGTAAGCCACCATTGAGTACAGAGTGGCTGCAGCCGCGACCTCCGTGAGCACCACGCCGATATTGTAGATGGGCAGTCCGAGCAGCGGGATGCGGAACAGCATGCAGGTGAGCCCCACGATCTGCAGGATCGTCTTGTACTTGCCGAGCTGCGAGACGGCGACCTTGCGCCGCTGCCCGATCTCAGCCATCCACTCCCGTAAGGCGGAGATGGTGATCTCGCGGCCGATAATGACGGCAGCGGTAAGGGTAATCAGCGCGCGCGGATCCCGGCTGACGATCAGAACGAGTGCGACCGCGACAATGAGCTTGTCGGCCACGGGGTCGAGGAACGCCCCGAGCCGAGAGGTCTGCCCCAGCCGCCGCGCCAGGTACCCGTCCAGCGAATCAGTGATGCCGGCGAGCGCAAAGAGCAGCCCAGCCGACGGGTCTGCCCATGGGTAGGGCATATAGAACAGCAGTGCCACCAGCGGAATCGCGCATATGCGAAGCCACGTCAGGGTATTCGGCCAATTCAAAGGCATCCGCGAGATTCCGGCACTCATGCAATCGGGCCCGCTCACGCGCCCGGATGCAGGTGATCATAAAGACTTCGGGCCAGGGCCGCCCCGATTCCGGTGACCTTTTCGAAATCGGCCACGCCCGCACGCAGCACACCCTGCAAACCACCGAAATGTTTCAGCAACTGGCGGCGTTTCGCCGGGCCCAGTCCCGGTATGGTCTCCAGGATCGACTCGTTGTATCGCTTGGCGCGCTTGCGTCGGTGGCCCGTGATCGCAAATCGGTGTGCCTCATCGCGAATCCTCTGAATCAGTCGCGACGCCGGTGAGTGCGCTTCGGGAATGACAGGATCCGCCCCGCCGTACACGAACAGTCGCTCCTGTCCCGCTTTGCGATCCGGTCCCTTGGCCACACCCACGAGCGTCATATCGCCGAACCCCAGTTTCTCGAGTTCCTCATGCACCTGGCTGATCTGCCCCAGGCCGCCGTCAATCAGCAGCAGATCCGGTGGCGGAATCTCACCGTCCTTGATGCGCGCGTAGCGCCGCTCGAGTGCTTGCCGAAGAGCACCGTAGTCGTCACCAGGCGTGACGCCCGTGATGTTGAATCGTCGGTACTCTTTCTTCAGCGGTCCTTCGGGACCGAAGACGACGCAGGACGCTACGGTGCCCTCGCCGCCCGTGTGGCTGATGTCGAAACACTCGACCCGCGCCGGAGTTTCCGGCAGATCGAGCTCAGCAGTCAGCGCCGCGAACATCTCGTCCATGCCCTTTTTCTGGGCCAGCCGCATCCGCAGAGCCTGCCCGGCGTTCTCTTGCGTGAGCTCGACGTAACGAACACCCAATCCGCGCACCGGGCATCGGACTTCGACATTTCGGGAAATTCTTTCCGTCAGCGCCTGAGCCAGAGCCTCGGCGTCCTCCAACTTACGCCCTACGAGGACTTCTGGTGGAGGCTCCTGCGTCGCGTAGTACTGCATGACGAAGGACGACAGAGCTTCTTCCGGCTCAGCAAGCGCAGCTCGCGGGAAGTAACTGCTGGTGCCGAGGTTCCGACCACCGCGCACGAGCATGACACTCACGCAGTACTCGCCCGGCTCCCCGACGATCGCAAAGACATCAACGTCACGCTCGCCTTCTGAAGTCACGATCTGCTCAGCCAGCACGCGCTTCATAGTCGCAAGTTGATCGCGGATAATCGCCGCACGCTCGAATTCGAGCTTGCCGGCAGCCTCCTCCATCCGCGCTTCCAGAATCGCAGTGACTTCGCTGTCGCGCCCTTCCAGTACCTTCACCGCAGAATCGATGTCCTGCGAATAGGCTTCCTTGGTAATCAGCCCAACGCATGGAGCAGAGCAACGTCCAATCTGGTGTTGCAGACAGGGACGGCTGCGGTTTGCGAAGAAGCTGTCCCGGCAATTGCGAATCCGAAACAGCTTCTGCAACTGACGGAGCGTTTCCTTGACTGCGCCCGCACCAGGGAACGGGCCGAAATAACGCCCAGGAACCGAGCGCGAACCCCGATAAAACGCCAAGCGCGGGAAATCGTGCCCGTCCTGCACCTGGATGTAAGGAAAGCTCTTGTCGTCGCGCAGGACCACGTTGAAACGGGGTTTGTGCGCTTTGATCAGGTTGTATTCGAGGAGCAACGCCTCGGTCTCCGAGTTGGCGACCGTGACTTCAATGTCTGCAATCAGACCCACGAGGGCCTGGACTTTCGGATTGACGTTGCTGGCGGCGAAGTAACTCCCGACGCGATCCTTCAGGTTCTTCGCTTTGCCGATGTACAGGATCTCGTGATCAGAGTTGTACATCCTGTACACGCCAGGGCGCCGCGGCAGCGAACCCACGAACTCCTTAGCGTCAAACTCTTGCGATCTCACAAGCCCTCTTCATCACCTTTTTGAACATCTCCGGGGTGAGGACCCGGGTTGACGTGTTGTAGCGGCTGCAGTGATACGAATCCACCAGGACACGCTTGTCATCCAGCGCGTGCTCCGCGCCATGTCCGAATGCAAACTTGCTTCGCTTCAAACCTAGCGCCACCAGGACACCATCATGCGCGATCCGTCCAAGCGCGAATATCACCCGTACGGACTTGAGCGCTGCCAGCTCACCGGCAAGGTAGCCATTACAGCGCTTGATCTCATCCGGCTGCGGCTTGTTCTCGGGCGGTACACATTTGACCGCATTGGTAATCCGCGCGTTCCGTAACTCGAGGCCATCGTCGGCCGACACGGACTCCGATGCTGTAGCGAGGCCCAGCTCGTGGAGCGTCTCGTAGAGTAGAACACCAGCATAGTCACCGGTGAACGGACGCCCTGTGCGATTCGCCCCGTGCATACCCGGAGCCAGTCCTACTATCAGAATCTTCGGAGAAGCGGCGCCAAAGGACGGCACCGGACGCGCGAAGTAGTCCGGATGCACGTGGTGAGTCTCAATGAGAAACTCCGCAAGCCGAGGACACTGAGTACACTCTGGATCGTAGTACGACGTCTTCGGTCCCGCGGCGGGCCGCACACCTACAAACAAGTCCCCGGGCGCCACGGGCTTTCGACGAGCCGGCGGACGCCCCTTGGGCGTAACGAACTTCGGGCGCTCAGTCATCCATATGCCGGATGATAGCTGCGATATAAATCAATACGTTAGATACCATATACGGATTCTATACGGAAAATAGTCGTGCGCCGAGGGGGTGACCCAAACCCGATGCGTGGATTGTATCAGGCGACGTCAGAACCCGATTTGGCGCCCGCGCGCCGCAAGGTCTCCCACTCGATCGGTCCGGCCGGGGCCTCCACAGCGACCTCGTCAGACTCGCACCGGTCAGCCGCGGATTGTCCAAAAGCCCGCGGACGTCGGCCAGCGGATCCCCACACAGTTGCAACGGAGCCTGCGCTGCCCGCGGCGGCGCGACCCGCACGGGGTCGAAAAGGGGCCGCTGAGCATTCGTCCTGACTCGACGGGTCGCGGCGCCGAGTCCTCATCCCCTCTTCGTCACGTATGGATCCAACACCCGCCGTCCCCTCGAGGGACTTCTCGTGCACGAGGTTGAATTCGCCTTCTGCCCGTACACTCCGCCCGCTCCCTCGGATCGTTCGGCGCCCGCCGCGCCTGCGCAGTGAGCGCCGAGGGACGAGTAGGAGGACTTGCCGCGGTCGTCCCAGTGTAACGGCGCCGTCTCGCTGTCAAGAGCGCCTCGGGCCCATCGGCCTGTTTCAACTCGTGGTCGGACGCGGACCGTCGGATGCACGATCTGCCCAAAGCGGCCAAAGAGATCGAGTTCGTGCGTGCGTATTGGGCGGATCTGACCAACGCTGCCCTGCGCGTGGCCGAACACACGGCACGTGTCGACCACCGGAGTCTGGCGGCGCAGGGGATCGAGCGTGAGCCGACGACGCATCGGGGACCAGCGATTACGGCGCTCGAGCGACGCGAGATTCGCACAGAAGTCGGGTGGCGGCTGGAAGCCGAAGCGACCCAGCGACTGGCGCGCGCCGCCGGAGCTCGGTCGCCGTGAGCGAGACGCGACGCCGGTCGCGGAATCGCCGCTGGCGTTGGAAACCAACTTCACGGCGGCGCGCGCGGCCCGAGAGGCCCAGACCGCCGTCGCGCTGCGCGCGAAGGCGGATGACGCGCTCGCCGCCTGGTAGCGACGTCAGCCGGCCGCACCTACTTCGGAACGGACCTCCGATCTCGTGTTGGAGTCGAGCCTGACGGCCGACACCCACCGGGCGCACGACACAGACCGATCTATCCACTACGACCCCTGGGACCTCGGCCTCTAACCGGCTGCGCCGGGGCATTTGTAAGACAGTCACTCGGAGACCGACGTGAACGATTTACGCGATGAGATCGCTTTGATCTATGCCGCCGCCCAGACCCAACAGCAACACGCCCAGGAGAGCTTGGACCGCCTGCAGCAAAACACCCAACAGTTGGACACCCTCGTGCGGGACACGGTTCGATACGCCGCCGTCGAAGCTCTGCACGCCGTGCACAGCGAAGCGGAGCGCGCGCGCGCCAGCTTGCACGCCGTCCATCAGGCCGCCCTGCCCCGGGTGTTCTGGATGACGGTGGAATCGGCGGCCACGGGGTTGATCGCGACGCTGATTCTCGGCGCGTGCTTCGTGCCCTCGAAAGAGGAGATTGCGCAACGTCAGGCGACGCTGGCTGCGCTGATCGCCTCGGGCGCCCAAGCGCAACTGTCGCGCTGTACCCCGCCGCGGGGGGAGCCGCAGCTGTGCATCCGCGTCAACACCGCCGCCGGCCCCTTCGGCGCGGCCGACGACTACTACCTGGTGCACGAGGAGTAATGGACATGCCTGCCGTCTTCGCCACCGCATCCGACACGACCCTGTTCTGGATGCTCTATGCCGCCGTCGCCGGGCCCATGTTGGTCGGACTTCTGCACGGCCGTGCGGGGTGGTCGAGGCTTCTGCTCTGGCCGCTGTCTGCCGCGGTCGCCACCGTGCTGATCGCCACGACTGGCGCCCTTGTGAACCATGCGGTCACTCCCGCGATGTCCTCCGGCCACCCCCACCTCCTGACCGCCGCGTGCGTCGCCCTCCTCCCCGCCCTCGGCTATGGCCTCGGCCGCCTCGCGGCCCGTAGCACGCCTGCCTAAGTCCACCAACGCGGCACCCGCGTCATCGACGGTCGCGGCGCGCAGCAGTCCGCCCGCAAGCGACGGCGCACTCAACCCCACCTCATCACCCTCGCCGGCATCGCCATCGATCCCCCGGATGAAACCAAACACTTCAAACTCATCGGCACCACCGGATCCGGCAAGTCCACCGCCATTCGCGACGTGCTGCGCACCGCGCTCGCCCGCGGCGACCGCGCACTCATCGCCGATCCCGACGGGGGCTACCTGCATCGCCTCTACGACCCCGACCGCGGCGATGTGATCTTGAATCCGTTTGATCCGCGCTCGGCGCGCTGGGATCTGTTCGCCGAGCTGCGAGATCCGTATGACGCCGACCAACTCGCCCGCGCCCTCATCCCCGACGCCGCCGAATCGTCGGGGCGCGAGTGGCGCGCCTACGCCCGCACCTTCCTCGCCTCCGTCTTGCGCACCGGCTGCGCCGGAGCGTCTCCACCGAGTACGAACCCGACGGCCTCCGCAATTCCCCATCCCAAAACATTCCCACCCGACGGACCCACTCACTCCGAATCCGCCGGCCGAGCCGGGGCCCGTCACCCGAGTCCACGGCCGAGTCCGACCAACACGCTGCCCCGATCATCACCAACGCCGCACGGATCGATGCCCTCCCAGAGCGACCGCTCGCCCGCCTCCAACCCATCCTTCCCCTCAAGAAACGGATCGACGTCCCACGACCCCCTCACCGAGCTGTGGCGCCGACTCGCCATCGCCACCGCCGAAGAGCTGCGGCCGCTGGTGGCCAACACCCCCGCCCAACCCTTCCTAGAACCGGAGAACGCCCGCATGTTCGGATCCATCCGCTCCGTCACCACCGCCGCGCTCGCCGGCCTCGAGCACGTCGCCCGCCAATCCACGGGCGTCCCCTTCTCCATCCGCAACTTCGTGCGCTGCGCGCCGCACCCCTGCCACCGGCACTCCACCGGAACGGAAGCCCACGGCCATCCGCACCTCGTCTCTTCGAATGTGCCGGCCGCAGGCCCGAGCGGCGTGCTCTTTATGCCCTATGCCGCGGGACAAATCGCGAGCCTGCGGAGTGTGATCGCTACCTGGCTGCGCCTGGCGATCTTTGAAGCGATGAACGGCTCGGAAGGCGATCAGCGGCTGTGGTTTGTGATCGACGAGTTGGACGCGTTGGGCGCCATCGACGGATTGAAAGACGCGCTCGCGCGGCTGCGCAAGTTCGAGGGCCGCTGCGTGTTGGGGTTTCAATCCATCGGACAGGTGAGCGCGCTCTACGGACGGGGTGATGCCCAGACTTTGGTCGAGAATTGCGGCAACACGTTGATCCTGCGCTGCTCAGCGAGCGAAGGCGGTGGCACCGCCCTCTTCGCCTCGCAGTTAATCGGCCAGCGCGAAGTGCTGCGGCGGCATGTCAGTCGCACCGACGCCCGCGACGGCACGAGCGTGCTTGCGCGTCGCCGACGGTCCACCACCGAAAGTGATCAGGTCATTATCGAGCCGGCCGTTATGCCGGCCGAGATCGAACAACTGCCGGACTTGGCCGGCTACGCCAAGACCGCCTCCAGCGCCGCCTGGCACCGGGTCCGCTTTCCCACTGATGCCCCGGGATAATGCCCTCGAATGTCCGATCTCGCCGACTTGGCGGGCCCAACTGGCGCGAACCTGTTGGTTATCTCAGGTCAACGATAAAAATAAAAATGGACCCACGTTGTCTTTCGCGCTTGCACGATGTTTGCCTGTCACGCGATGATCGGCACCGACCAAGGACGGTGACGAACCCTGACCTCCAGGGAGTCTCGGGTGCCGGCCGGGAATGAGATTGTGGGAGGTCTCAATGAAACTCGCTGACTGCCAGCACATCCTTTGTTTCGCGCGGTCGCTCATCTTAGGGATCAGTGCAGCCCTCCTATGGGTGAGTTCCATTCAAAGTGCATCGGCACAACAGACCGAGACGATTGCCGCGACAATTAACTGGCACTCACCGTCGCTATGCACCTCTCCACCGTTGCCCCTCTTTCTGACCATCGCAGACGACATAGCGTGCCTGAACCAGGTGATCACGGATGATAATTTGCTGTTCCGATTAACGGGTAACATGTCGGCGAATGGACCCGATGGTTTTTGCCTCGAAGCCATCGATTACTCCAACGGATTCGATCATCCCAGCACCGGAACGAACCCCTGTCAGGAGCAGGTCTCTGCAGTCGCCCTCTGCCCGGACGGTTATTTTAAGAACGATCCCGACGCCATCCAGGTACACACGACCTGTTCCATTCCTCTGATTGCCAATGATCAGACACAGAAGCCCTGCCCCTTCTGTGTGGGCAATCTCATCTTTCCAGGAACTGGGAACAAGCAACAAACGGAAACCGATTACGTCGGGGCGGGCCCGACTGCACTGCAATTCCAAAGGTTCTACAACAGCAATCCGCAATTCGGGGTGAATTGGCGCCACAGCTATGACAATCAGATAGCAACGAAGGGTAACACCAATCTGATTCTGCTCCGCCCTGAGGGAAACCTCAGCTTCGCGTCCAATGGCTCGACGCTGGTCCCCGATGCTGATGTCAATTTCAAATATTCAGGGGGTGTCCTCTCCTTGCCAGACACCCCGGATGTGGAGGTCTACAACAGTGCGAACGGCGGACTCTCCACGCTGAGAACCGCCAGCTTCATCACGAAACAGACCTACACTTACAGCACCTCGTCGACCCCAGTCACCGTGGCCCCGACCGCAGGACTTCTCCTCACTGTCACTGATTTCTCCGGGAAGTCGTTGTCGCTGACATATGATGCGCAAAGCCGCATCTCCACCATGACGGATCCCAGCGGCGGTTTATATCAGTACGCGTACGATGCAGCGAGCAACCTCAGCTCAGTCACCTACCCGGACAATACGTCGCGACAGTATCTCTATAATGAGCCCGCTCAAACCTCAGGCGCCAATCTGCCGCACGCGTTGACAGGCATCATCGACGAAAGCGGGGTGCGTTTCGCAACATTTGCATACAACAGCGCAGGACTCGCGACGCATTCTGAACATGCTGGCGGCGTCGAGTCGGTTGATGTCTCGTACGGTACGCCGCCCGCGATTCAATGTGACACGTCAATCGATGTCGCCAATCACATTAAATATGAGACTTGTCGTTATGTAGTGGCGTCGACGC
>Ga0181534_10002961_pt1 | contig 10216 bp, 7 predicted proteins | sample PEATcosm2014_Bin_37_FD_119758 | JGI IMG/M metagenome (GOLD analysis project Ga0181534, IMG submission 119758) | Peatland microbial communities from MTU Mesocosm Facility, Houghton, MI, USA - PEATcosm2014_Bin17_10_metaG | ecosystem: Environmental > Terrestrial > Soil > Wetlands > Peat | place...
CATTTTTTGCAAAACGATCCCGGGACTGGCAATCCGTTCATCGGCGGCAGCCAGATCTCCGGCGAACTAGGTTACAGCCGGATTCTGGGGCCGCATGATCAGGGGGCTCTGGTTTACGGCTACCAGGGGTTCACTTTTTCCACCGGCGAAACATTGCACAGCAACGTCATGCAGTTGCTGTGGGGGCATCGCATCTCCGGGCGCATGGACTTTCTGGTTGCAGGAGGGCCTGAATTTATTAAGCTGGACAATGAACTCTCTCCCGTGACGAACCTGACCTCGGCGGACATTTTTCCCCCTTGCGTTCTGGAAGCGAACCTGACGGTTGAGTGTCCCAGCAACCGGCTGATTATCTCGGCCGCCGGCCGGTCCAGGCTCCGGTATCAGTTTTCCAAAGCGGCTTTGGATGCTTCGTATGAACACTACGTGACCAGCGGATCGGGATTTTTTGCGGGCGCGAAGACCGATATTGTTCACCTCAGCCTGGGGCGGCCACTGAACCGCGTCTGGAGAATCCACGGCGACATCGGGTATTCGCGCAGCAGTCGCTTGACGCCACAGCAATGCTCCTCCTCGACGAAGGGTTGCCCCGGGGTGGCCGGTTCCACCTACCAGACTGCCTTTGCGGGCCTCGGTGTGGATCGCAATTTCGGGCGAAACTTCCATGCCTTCGCCACCTATCAATTCAACGAACTGGTGCTTGACAGTTCCTTCTGCGGCCAGACCGGTACTTGCAACCGTATTTCGAATCGAGAGGTAGGAACCATTGGATTGGATTGGGCTCCCCGGCCCATCCGCCTTGACTAATTTGCGGCTGGCGCCCGCGCGCCGGCAGAACAGGTACTGAGATGGAAAACCGCGAACTGACGATGGACGATTACCTGGCAATGTTGCGCCGCCGGGTCAAAGTGATATTGATTCCGGCCCTCCTGGCGCCGCTGGCGGGATATGCCGTCTCCTATTTTTTCTCCGCCAAATACACCTCCCAGTCGCTGGTGATGGTGGAAGGTCAAAAGGTACCCGAGGGGATCGTTCAGCCCGTGATCACCGCCGATCTTACCGAGCGCATCGCCACCCTCCAGCAGAACGTACTCAGCCAGAGCACTTTGCAACCCATGATCGAGCGGCTTGGGTTGGTGAAGCCGGGTGGCAATGTCGATGACGCAGTCGAAAGCATCCGGAATAATATGACCGTTGAAGCGGTAGAGACTTTCCTGTCTCAGGTTGGGGGCAAGAAAAAGCCCGGCCAGCAGGGCAGTCCGGTTCCGGGTTTCTATGTGAACTACACCGCTCCGAATCCGCGCGAAGCGCAGCAGATCTGCAACGAGCTCACCTCCTTGATGCTGGAGGCCAACCTCAAGTCCCGCGAAGAGGCCGCCCGCGGCACTACCGACTTCCTGCGGAAGCAGGTGGAAGACACGAAAAGCACGCTCGACTTGCTGGACAGCAAACTCGCCGCCTTTAAGAAGCAATACATGGGCCAGTTGCCCGGGGATGAAGAAAATAACCTCAAGGTTTTGATGGGGCTCAACTCGCAACTGGATGCCAACACCCAGACCCTGAGCCGGGCGCAGCAGGACAAAGCTTATACCGAATCGCTGCTGGCCCAGCAACTTGCCGCCTGGAAGAACTCGCAATCCAGCAACAACCCGGTTACCCTGCAACAGCAACTCTCGACTTTACAGAGCCAGCTGATCGATTTGCAGGCGCGCTACACCGCCGACCATCCTGATGTGATCAAGACCCAGGCCGATATAGCGCAGGTCAAGAAAAGACTAGCTGAAATCAATACCGCTTCCGACAATGCGCCCAGTAGCGTGCCGGACAAGCAATCCGCTGCGGAGCCGCCGGAGATCCGCCAGCTTCGCCTGCAGGTGCACCAATATGAGGACCTGCTCACCCAGGCCACGCGCGACCAGAAACGACTCCAGGGGGAAATATCGCTCTATCAAGGCCGGGTGGCGCTGAGTCCCGCCATCGAAGAGCAGTACAAACAGCTGGCTCGTGATTACGATAATACTCAGAAGCACTACCAGGATCTGCTGGCCGACAAAAGTAAGTCGGACATGGCGCTGAACATGGAGCAGCAACAGCAGGGAGAGCAGATGCGCTTGTTGGATCCTGCCAGCGTTCCGGACGCTCCCAGCTTTCCAAATCGACTGTTTTTCGCTGGCGGGGGCTTAGGGGCTGGCTTGGCGCTCGGCGGCGGGATTGCCTTGTGGTTGGAGTTCCGCGATAAGTCAATCCGCACCCAGGCCGACGCAGAAGCGGCCCTGGAATTACCCATGCTGGTGTCGATGCCCTGGTTGATAGAAACCGCCACGGCGAATGGGAACGGCCATTTCTGGCAGCGTAATAAGTCTGCGGAGACCGCAAGACTATAGGAGCCATTTCGCTCCCGGCTAGCCAGTGGGTAGGCCGATTGGACTAATCTTATGTACAAAGAATTCTACGGACTACGAGCCAACCCGTTTAACGTCAACCCCGATCCCCGTTATTTGTTTCTGACCCGGCATACGGAGGAGGCGCTGGCGTGCCTCACCTACGGTATTCAGAGTCGTAAAGGATTTGTGTTGCTGACGGGAGAAGTGGGCACCGGGAAGACAACTCTCATCAACAAACTTCTGGAGTGGCTGCGCTTGCAACAAGTGGCCACCGCCTTCGTTTTCAACTCGCGTTTGAACACCACCCACTTCCTTGATTACATGATGGCCGACTTTGGTATTCCCTGCGATTCCAAGGCCAAGAGCCAGGTGTTGCTTCGCCTGTATAACTGGTTGCTGGATCGCTATCGCGCCGGGGAGACCGCGGTGCTCATCGTGGACGAAGCCCAAAACCTCACCGACGAGGTTTTGGAAGAGATTCGCATGTTGACCAATCTGGAGACCTTCACGGAGAAGTTGCTGCAGATTGTGCTGGTAGGGCAGCCCGAATTGGAGCAGAAGCTGAAGCAGCCGCAGCTGCGCCAACTGCGCCAACGATTAACTTTGCGGGCGAAAACCCATCCGCTTACCCTGGAGGAGACCCAATCCTATATTCAGCAGCGCCTGCGAATCGCCGGCGCCGGGGCCCAGGAGATCTTTAGTCCCGAAGCGCTGGTTGAAATTCACCGCCATTCTAACGGGATCCCTCGAGTGATCAACCTGCTGTGCGAGCACTGTTTGGTCAGTGCCTTCGTCGATCAGCAAAAGGTAATCGGACCGTCGGTCGTTGAAACCGTCACCCGCGACTTCGATCTGGGTGACAACACGGCCGCGGGAGCCATGACCGCTCCTGCGCCGGCGGGCCAGGAGAAGCAGGACTTAGTCGAAACTCTTCGCTCGCTGGCCAGCTTGGCGAGTCGCCTCGGCGAAGACGAAAACGAGCTTCCCAGAGGAAGAAAGCTATGAGCAGAATTCATGAAGCCTTGAAAAAGGCCGAACAGGAACGAGCCGCCGCCCAGGGAGATCTTCCCCAAGCTGCCTATCCCCCGGGTTTTCCCGTGGGGCCAACTGCGGAGCCGCCACCCCTCGAGGTGGTAACGGAACAACCCTCCCAGGGCGGGGTCCCGCTGACATCCGCCATGCCCTCGTTCGCCACTCCCTTCAGCCTGGATACCCTCCTTTCCCGATGCGTTCAGCGGACCTGGTCTCCTGACGAGCGCACCATGCTGTTCTTTAACGGCGACGATGGCACGCGAGGCACGGAGGAATTTCGCACGTTGCGTTCGCGCCTTTATTCGCTGCGGGAGAAGATGGCGCTGCGAAAAGTTCTGGTGACCAGCGCCCTCCCCAAGGAAGGCAAGTCCTTTACCTCGGCCAACCTGGCGCAGGTTCTGGCGCGACAGCATGGGCGCCGGGTTTTGTTGATCGATGCCGATCTGCGAGCGCCCCGGCTCCATATGATGCTGGGCACTTCCTCTTCTCCCGGCCTTACGGATTATTTACAGGGAAGCAGCGACGAATTCGCCATCATGCAGCGGGGACCCATGGAAAATCTTTTTTTTGTTCCCTGCGGCCAGGAAATTTCCGATCCCGCCGATTTGGTGGCCAACGGCCGACTGAAGGTTCTGTTGCAGCGGGTCGAGTCCCTATTCGAATGGGTGATCGTGGACTCGCCTCCCGCCCTGCCGGTCTCCGATTCCATGGTGCTGGCGAAGGCCTGCGATGGCGTCCTGTTGGTGGTGCGCTCCAATGCCACTCCCGTCGATATGGCGCGCCGGGCCCGGCAGGAATTTCCCGATGAGACCCTCATTGGATTGGTGCTCAACGGCACCAGTTCGGATGTGTTGCCGTACACCCGCTACTACTATGACGAAGTGCCGAAGAACAGTAACGATCCCAAGACCTAACGATCCTAAGACCTAAAGAACAGGGCAACCGTGATCCGGCTTTTCAAAGTACATTATCCGCTGCGCACCATCGTTCTTCTGGCGGGCGAGGCATTGATCGTTTGGCTTTCCTTTGTGCTTGGCACCATGCTGCGTAATCAAGACAGCTGGTTGCTTCTCAACGTCGAGGGCGGATACTTCAAGAGCCTGGTGGTGACTGCGGTCGTGCTGCTGTTTTCCCACTGGCTCGATCTTTACGATTCTTCCAGCCTGGATAAAAGTTGGGAACAAATCTTTCGCATTCTGCTGGTGATGGGATTCGTGGCCCTCGCCCTCTCTGCCGTGGGGTTCCTGTTCCCTGATCTGATGCCGGGAAATGGTTCAGCCCTGCGCGGGTTCACCATCCTCACCTTTACGCTTTTTTGCTGGCGCGGTGCTTACAGCTGGATGGTGAAACAGCCGTTTATGCGGGAGCGCGTCTACGTGCTTGGCACCGGGGAGCGCGCGGAGAGGCTGGTCGATGGTTTGCGGCGCCGCTCCAGCCTGGGCATCGAAGTGGTGGGATGGACGGGGAACATCGAGGGCGAGTTGACGCGTGAATCCGTGGCCTCCAATCTTCTGGATATTGCGCGGGTTCGAAGTTTGCATCGCGTCATTGTCGCCATGCCCGATCGCCGCGGCACTTTGCCGGTGGAAGAGCTCCTCGGCCTCAGGCTGGGAGGCGTCCGGGTCGAAGAGGCAACCTCCTGGCTGGAGAGAATCTCCGGCAGAATCGAAGTTGAGCAACTTAATCCCAGTTGGCTGATCTTTGCGGAAGGTTTTCGTTTCAGCATTTGGTTTCGTTTGATGCGGCGGGCGCTTAACTTCTCCGTTGCCTTGCTGGCTATCGTAATCTCGCTGCCTTTGATCCCCTTCATCGTGCTGGCCGTGAAGTTAGGTTCCCCTGGGCCGGCGCTGTACCGCCAGCGACGCGTGGGTCGTGCAGGAAAGGCATTTTATTGCTACAAGTTTCGCACCATGCGGCAGGACGCCGAAGCTGACACGGGCGCCACTTGGGCCACCGATAACGACCCCCGCATCACTCGCGTGGGCCGATTCCTGCGCTCCTCTCGCCTCGACGAGATTCCCCAGCTGTGGTGCGTCTTAAAGGGAGATATGCATTTTGTGGGCCCGCGCCCGGAGCGTCCCGAGTTCGTGGAGTGGCTCAGCAAGGAGATTCCCTACTACGGCGTGCGCCACACGGTGCGCCCCGGCATCACAGGCTGGGCCCAGGTGCAATACAAGTACGGCAACACCCTGGAAGACGCACGCGAAAAGCTGCAGTATGACCTGTTTTACATAAAGAACGCCTCCATTGGCTTGGATCTTCTCATCATGTTCCAGACCATCAAGATCGTGGTACTCGGGCGGGGAGCGCAATGAAGTGGCTATTCTGGGCGGCAGCTCTTCTCATCGCCTACGCCTACGTGGGGTATGCCCTCTGGTTGCGGATTCGCCTGCTGTGGCGGGCCCGTCCGGTGAGGCGCGGCCCTCACACACCGGCGGTTTCCATTGTGATGGTGGTGCGGAACGAAGAAGAGATCCTTGCAACCAAGCTTCAGAACCTGCTCTCGCTCGATTACCCGCAGTGCCAGATCATCGTAGTTTCCGACGGCTCCCGCGATCGGACCGAGAGCATCCTTCGCGAATACGAGGCGCGGTTGCATTTGGTTCTCAATCCCGCCCCGCGCGGCAAGGCCTCGGGTTTGAATGACGCTTTGCAGTTCGCCCAGGGCGAAATTGTCGTGTTTACCGACGCGCGTCAAAGCATCGAAGCGAAAGCCTTGCGCTTGCTGGCGGAAAACTTTGCCGACCCGGAAGTCGGCTGCGCGAGCGGCGAGTTGATGCTGGGAGATCCACTCATGGGCGAAAGCAGCCAGGGTCTGGGCTTATATTGGCGGATCGAAAAGCTGATTCGTGTGTTGGAGGCGGCCTCCGGTTCCGTGGTCGGCGCCACGGGCGCCTTCTATGCGGTGCGCCGGGAGTTGCTCACCAGCCTTCCGCCCGGCCTGATTTTGGACGACGTGTATCTGCCCATGCAGGTGGTGCGGCAGGGCAGGCGTTCGGTTTTCGATCCACGGGCGCGGGCGTGGGATAGCCCCAACCTCGGGGCGGAAAGGGAATTCTCACGAAAAGTCCGCACCCTTAGCGGAAACTATCAATTGGTGCAGCTGGCACCCTGGTTGTTGAGCGGCAGCAATCCCATCCGCTTCGAGTTTGTGAGCCATAAGCTGTTGCGTTTGCTGGTGCCGTTTGCTTTGGCGGCGCTCTTACTGCTGAGCCTGTTCCTTTCCGGGACATTCTTCCGTGTTGTGTTGACGCTGCAAGTATTGTTTTATGCGCTCAGTGCGCTTGCCTTGAGCCGTCTGCTGAAGCGCGGTCTGCTGGCCCACTTCGCCGATGCCGCAGGCGCCTTCGTTCTGCTGAATGGTGCCGCAGTGGTGGCCCTGATTAATTTCATTTCGGGGAGACGAGCCGCATGGACACGTTGAAGATGCAAGCGGGCGTCGATCCATCGAACCGCACATTCGCGTCCGGGGCGCAGCCACCGGCTCGATCCGCACCGCTCCATCGTTGGCTCCTGCTGTTCGCGTCCATCATGCTGGTTTGCCTCTTTGCCTGCCGCAACTTGCGCAAGGGAGAGTTTAGCTACTACATCGATGAGGCCCAGCACGCGGTCACGGGGCTCTTCGTGGCGGATGCAATCCACGACTTCCCTGTGCGCCACCCGGTCCAGTATGCCTACGCCTACTATGCGCAGTACCCCGCCGTTGGCCTGCTCCACTGGCCGCCATTGTTTTATCTGTGCGAGGGACTTGCCTTCCTGATATTCGGTCCTTCGGCGGTTTCGGCGAGATTGACCATAATTTGTTTTACCGTGGTGTTGCTCTACCAATGGTTTTTGCTGGTGGAGGAGCTCCAGGATTCTTATACCGCAGCCATCAGCACCGTGGTCCTGGGACTGATTCCGATGGTGCTGGTGTTCGAGAAAACGGTCATGCTGGAGATTCCCTCGCTGGCTCTTGGGATGGCGGCAACTCGGCATTGGTTCCGGTACTTGGACAGCGGGCGCCGTAGTTCTCTTTATTGCTTTGGCCTTTGGCTCGGTGCCGCACTCTTGTGCAAGCAAACCAACGTGTACCTGCTGGTTTTCTGCGCACTGACCCTGGTGCTCATGCGAAAATGGCAGCGGTTTTTTTCGTGGGACATGCTCGCCGTCGCGGGCTTGGTCGCGCTGCTGGCAGGACCATTTCTCGTGCTCATGCTCTTGCTCCAGGGGAAGGCTGTGGCTGGCGATCTCGGCTCGCACCGCATGGAGGGGTGGGAACGGATCAGCTACTACGTGCGAACTTTGCCGGAATCCTTTTCGCCCAGCCTGTTGCTGCTGGCGACAGCAGGGGGACTGTTGGCGTGGCGTTGGAACCGGCGCGGGCTAACTCTATTTATGTTTTGCTGGATCCTCGCGGGCTATTTAACCTTCACTTGGTTCGGGCAACCGGAGGCCCGCTTCGCTATCTACTGGTTTCCGCCGCTGGTCTATTTTGCCGTGGGGCTGCTTACGCGATTCTTCCGAATTCCCCGGCTCCGTCTGGCCATGCGGGCGGCCGCCGTTTGGCTGGTTGCCCTACTGGCGGTGCCGGCTTGGAGCCAGCAGAGGCCATACATCTCCGGCTACAGGGATGCAGCATCCCAACTCGTAAATCAGTATCACGCCGGCATCGTTTTTTTCGATGCTCCCATCCCCGGCAATTTTATATTTTTTATGCGAGCTCTCGATCCGGCCCGGCACTTCCTGGTTCTGCGAAAATTGCTCTATGCCGACGACATCCGGCCGGGAGGAAGCAGTGAAGAACTTTTGCATACCCAGGAAGATTTGAGCGATGCCTTCCGCCGCGATGGAGTTCGCTTCGTCGTCGTAATGGAAGACGCTCCCATTCGGTTCCATTCGCAGCTCATCCTGCGGGAACAGTTGCATGGCGATCAGTTTCAGCTGCTCCGGCGGATACCGATATCCAGCAATCAGCCCAGTTGGAATGGTAAGAATCTGCTGCTGTATGAAAAGAAGCACTGGACCCCTCCCACGGACAGGCTGCTGACGATTCGGATGCTGACTTTGCCCCACGACATCGTGGTGCCGTTCGATCAGTTCGAGGTCAAATAGCGAGCGCCAATCATCGGGTGCGAAGAAGGTCGGTGAGAAGAATTTCATGACGCTGCAAAACACATCGGTAAGTCCCCGGCAAAGCTCTTCGAGGCGGGAGCGTGCGGCTTCGCACCTCACCTTGGAGCGTCGTCCCTTTGTGTTCGGAGCGCTGGTGGTGTTTTTCTTCTTGTACTACTACCGGCCGGAAGATTTCCTCCGCTTTCTGGTCTACATCCACATGGCGAGAGTATCCGGAGTCGTCGCATTCGTGGCGCTGCTTGCCGGCATGATGGGCGGCGCCAAGTTGAAGATGCCGCGAGCTGTCAAGCTACTGTGGGTACTGCTGATTCAAATGGCGATCTGTATCCCTTTCGCTCTCTGGCCCGGAGCGGCGTTCTTCACGGTGTTCGATAAATTCGCCAAGGGCGTCATCGTGGCCATGCTGATTAGCATGGTGGTCGTGTCTCTCGGGGAACTGCGCAAGTTGCTTTGGATTCAAGCGAATGCGGTAGCACTGGTCACTTTTCTTTCCATCGCGATGCGCAACTACCAGGACGATGGCCGGCTTTCCGGCGTCCAGGAAAGTATTCTGTCCAACCCCAACGACTTGGCCATTAACATTGCCATCAGCTTTCCCCTGGCGATGGCTTTCATGTTGGGCAGCCGGGGCGTCACGAAAATATTGTGGGCGTCGGCGCTCGCCATTATGGCCGTTGGCGTAGTTCTTACTTCGTCGCGAAGCGGGTTGCTGGCTCTCGTTATCATTATTGGCATTTGCGTCTGGGAATACGGTGTAAAAGGCAAGCGCCGGCAACTCGTGATGGCTACGATTCTGGCCTTGGTGTTGGGATGCGGAATCGCAGCCTCCAGTGCGCATTACCGGGCCCGGGTGGAGAGTATTTTCCTGGGAAACATAGAAGGCTCGGGAGACAAGAATTCCCGGGAGGCGCGGATCGAGTTGCTGAAGAAAAGCGTAAACGTGGCGCTGACTCATCCCGTCTTGGGGGTCGGGCCCGGCTGCTTCATTCTGGTGGATCAAGGCTGGCATGTGGCTCACAATGCCTACACTGAGCTGGCGGCGGAAGCTGGCATCCCCGCTCTGGTATTGTTTCTCATGGCCATGGCGGCAGCCTTCAAGAATATCGCCCAGGTTCGAAGAACCCCCCAGTACCGGCAAAGTCCCGAATTAAGGCTCTTCACTCAAGCGCTATGGGCCGGCCTGGTAGGGTATATGGTGGGGTCCGTTTTCGCCTCCACCGAGTACAACCTCTATCCCTACTTTGTGATTGGATACACCTGCGCCATGGTACGCATTACCAATGAACCGCCTCCCGCCCTCGATCCGGACCTGAAATCGCCGGAGGCGAGGCCCCAGAGATTGACCAAAGCAACCTATGACCGCGTCCTCAAGCCCCAAACCCTCCGCAGTCGCTGACCGAGTGCTGCCGGTGCTTCGTTGCCTGTCCTGCCAAGGGCTACTGGAAGACCGTGGCGGTGACTTGGGCTGCGTCGGCTGCGGCCATGTCTATCCCCAGGTAAACGGGGTCGTTCGTTTCGTAGGCGCTCAACAGTATGCAGGCAGCTTCGGGTTCCAGTGGCACGTACATGCGCACACACAGCTGGATAACGACCAAAGCAAAGTCTCGGAACGCGATTTCCGTCTGCGCACCGGTTTCCGCCCTGAAGATCTCTCCGGCAAGCTGGTGCTGGACGTCGGCTGTGGC
>Ga0181534_10002962_pt1 | contig 10216 bp, 12 predicted proteins | sample PEATcosm2014_Bin_37_FD_119758 | JGI IMG/M metagenome (GOLD analysis project Ga0181534, IMG submission 119758) | Peatland microbial communities from MTU Mesocosm Facility, Houghton, MI, USA - PEATcosm2014_Bin17_10_metaG | ecosystem: Environmental > Terrestrial > Soil > Wetlands > Peat | place...
CGCCCGCTCCACCGCAGCCCTCGGATAGACTTCCACGCTTGTTCGCATGGAACCATCCTCGCCGCCCGCTAAGCGGACACTTCACTTGCTACCACCTCCGGACATATCATGTGCTACTGACAATCCAATTTATAGCTCTTGTAGAATTCGATTATCGGCACTAGAATTCTCCGCATGATGTCAAAGATTAGCTCCCCCGCCAATTTCTTCGCTGTCGGATTAATTTTTTCCCTAACTGCATTCACGGTTCAAGCGCAGGACTGGGCTAGAACCCGGCTGGATGCATCTCCGCGCCACCATGAATACGTTACGCTCAAACACGGCAGCCGGACGGTTCAGGCTTTCGTCGTTTACCCGGAAATCAAAGAGAAAGCTCCGGTCGTAGTCCTCATTCACGAAATCTTCGGCTTGACCGACTGGGCCAAAGAAATGGCAGATGAGCTTGCCGCTCAGGGGTTGATAGTGGTAGCGCCCGACCTGCTCTCCGGCTTCGGCCCGCAGGGCGGCGGTTCAAGTGAGTTTCCCAGCCAGGATGCTGCCGTCAAAGCCGTTTCTGCTCTCGATCCAGACGGGGTCAATGCGGATCTGGATGCCGCTGCTGATTACGCGCAGCATCTTCCCGCGGCCAACGGCAAGGTTGCCACAGTCGGATTCTGCTGGGGCGGGGGCAAGTCCTTTGCTTTTGCCGCACACCGCAGAGACCTCTCCGCCGCGTTTGTTTTTTATGGCCCTGGGCCGGCGGATGTTTCCACGATTAGCGCTCCAGTCTATGCTTTCTATGCAGGCAACGATGCCCGCATCGGCGCGACAGTTCCGGCCACTGAGGCCGCGATGAAGGCCGCCGGCAAGAAATATGAGCCTGTTACCTATGACGGCGCCGGTCACGGATTCATGCGTGCCGGAGAAGATCCAGGCAATACCGTTCCCGGCAACAAAACCGCCCGCGAACAGGGTTTTGCCCGCCTCACTACACTGCTTAATGACTTGAAGGGCGCTCCCAAAGCCAAAAGGCGCGTCAACGAGTGAACGCTTCAATCCGGGCAATTCTGCGCGCTGGGAGGGAAATGGAGTGCTCTCCTGTTGGTGAACTGCGTATAATTCGATTTTCCCCTTTTTGTGCCGGCAATTCGGCAAGAACGATCTGGTATGGCATTGAAGAATAACCCGCAGCGGAAACCGACGATGATCGATGTGGCCCGTCTGGCGGGCGTGGGTTCAATGACTGTTTCCCGCGTGCTGAATGGCACGGCCAACGTCTCCGAGGAGGCAGCGCGGCGGGTTCATAACGCGATCGCGCAACTGAACTACAAGCCCAACGAACTGGCCCGCGCCCTGAGAGGCCAGCGTAGCCGCAGCATTGGTTTCATTCTGCCTTATCTCTACGACCCATTTTTTGCTGTGTGCGCCCATGCCGTAATCACGGCAGCACGGCAGCACGGGTACTCGGTTGCGATGACCACCTCGAATGAAGACCCGGAGATTGAATTCGCCGAAGCTTCGCAGATGATGCAGCGCCACGTGGAAGGCTTGATCCTGATTCCCGCCAACCGCGGGCAATCGCGCATCAATCGGGCCTTGCTGGGTAAAACTCCGATGGTTGCCTTTGACCGCCCTCTGGCCGACCCGGCCTTTGATACGGTGCTGGTGCAGAACCAGTCTGGAGCGCGGCGCATGGTGCAGCATCTGCTGGAACACGGGCACACCGCGATCACCTTCATGGGACTCAGTCGCAACCTGTTTACGATCAATGCACGTTATCAGGGCTACCGCCGCGCGATGATGGATGCCGGCCTGAAGACGGATGCATTTTTTGAATGCGATACGATGGAGTCCACTGTGAGAGCCATAGAAGAGCGCCTCCGCTTGAAAGCTCCACCGACGGCCTTCTTTACCTCCAATACGCTGGCTACGCGGTATGTATTTGCTGCTCTGTTGCAACTCGGCGTACATATTCCATCGGATGCGGCATTGGCGGGCTTTGACGATTTTGATTTGGCCGATGTGACCGCGCCGCCGCTGACCGTGGTTCGACAGCCGGCGCAGGAGATGGGTCGCGTAGCCGCCGGCCAACTCTTCGAGCGGCTTGAGCGAGGCGAGACACCGCAGACGGGCAATCGCATCGTATTGCCCGTGGAGATGGTGCTGCGCCGTTCCTGCGGCTGCAAGCATAAGACGCCGGTGGTGATGCAGTAAGAGTCAATTGGACGTTGAAGTAGATTTGAGCACAGACCGGTAAAGCGCCTCCCATTCGAGAGTCTTGGCGTCCATGTTGAATTGATTCGCGATCCGGTCTCTTGCGGCATGGCCAAGGCTTTGCCGAGTCGCCATCGAAGAATTCATCAGTTCTATCATTGCGAGAGATAATTGCCGTGGATCTTTTGCGGGAACAATGCGCCCCGCGTCACCTACTAGCTCTCGCACTCCGCCCACATCGGTTGCGGCCACGGGTTTGGCCATCGCCATTGCTTCGCCCACGGCCAAAGGCATCCCCTCCCAGGCCGATCCCAGTACAAATCCGTCGGCAGCGTCCAGCAACGCGGGCATGTCGCGGCGCAGGCCCAACCAGCGCACTTGCGGGGTTAAACCAAGTTCCTGAGCAAGAGCGCGCATCGCGGCTATTTCTGCTGCTTCACCTTCTCCTGCAACCCATAATTGTGTAGATGAAAAGTTCGTCTGTGCGATGGCAAAGGCCCGCAGCAGATTGGGATAGTCCTTGGCTTTCGCGATCCGCCCTGCGGTAAGCCAGATGAAGTTATTCTCCGCATTCATCGCCGATCGCGTCTGTGCTCGCCGCTCTGTGTCAGGCACAAACCCACCGAGATCAATTCCGTTTACTACGACTCGGCATTTAGATCGTGATAAGGCCTTCATTTGTATATAACGTTCCGCAGCAGCCGAGCTCACTGCGGTCGTCAAGCAGCTTAGCGGATCACTCAGCCGGTAGGCGAGCATCCTTATCCAGCCGCCCTCAAAGACATTATGGATGGTAGAAATCAGAGCCGTGCGAGGCGAGAAAATCTTAAGCAGCCGCGCAGCCATATTGCCCGGATAGGTGTGGCTATGGATCAGATCTGGCTGGAAGTCGTTGAGTGACCGCCTCGCCTGGATCAATCCTTGAATCAGGCTTAACGGCTTCTTGCGCATATTAAGATAAAGCACGTCCAGCTTTGTCGGCCACTCCTCGGCAAGCCGGGGCCGCAAAACAACAAGAAGCACGGAGTGCCCGCGATCAGCCATGCGCTGGGCCAGGGCAAGCACCTGCCGCTCCGCACCGCCCATGCCCAGCGAAGTCAATACGTAGACGATCCGCACGATGCCTTCGTTCCTCGCAGAATTTCAGTGGAACGATGATACCGCGCCGGGTCGGGTTCTGCTCCTCAGGACAAATACATCCGCCCGTGTAACGCGGCGAGGCTGACTGCTGACAGAAAAGTTACGCGGGGTGTCTCAAAAGCTTCCCGGCGTCCAATCCTCCTGCTTGCCGATGAGCTTTTGAGAGGAGCATCGGCCGGCCGGCTGCGTTCCCGTAGCTTTGGGGCGAATCATCAACACGGAATTGGTTCACGAGCTGATGCAAGTCGGATGCAAGAGAGGAGAGTTGAACACACGCTTCAGCGGTCTGGTTGGCGTTGACCGAGGATTGCTTGGTCAAATCCGAAATCCGAGCGACGCTGAAGTTGATCTGTTCGGTGGCGCTCTCCTGTTGCGAGGCAGCCGTCGCAATCTGTGTGATCATTGCGCCAACATCTTCAGACATACTGATGATTTCCGTGAGAGCCCGGCCCGAATCTCCTGTCTTTTGTACGCCCATGTCGACCTCCAGGTGGCCTTGTTCGATTGCCTCGACGGCTACTTTAGTTTCGGCCTGGATCGTCTGAATCATGCTGGAGATCTCTTTGGTCGCCGTGCCAGTGCGCTCGGCGAGCCGGCGAACCTCACCCGCGACGACTGCAAAGCCTCGGCCCTGTTCGCCAGCACGCGCAGCCTCAATGGCCGCGTTCAACGCCAGCAGGTTGGTTTGTCCCGCGATATCGGTGATGACCGCAATGATATTGCCAATCTTTTCGGAGCTTTTGCCCAGTTCGAGAATACGGGCAGCGGCATTATTGATCGATGCCGCGATACTGCTCATGGTAGCCAGGGTTTCTTCCGCCACTTTACCGCCCTTGCGCGCCGATTGCGCGGATTGCGCGGAGGCCTCCGAGGCCTTGTGCGCGTGGCCGGCAACCTCGCGTACGGTTGCGGACATCTCATGCATGGCAGATGCGGCTTGTCCGGCCTGTTCAGCTTCGTCGTGAGCGCTTCCAGAAGACTGCCTGGCCCCTTGAGCGATTTCCTCTGTGGCGGCGGCCAACTGCTCGGCAGATTGCGTGATAGATCGCACCAGTTCCGAGAGATTTGCCTTCATCGAATTGAGTGCGAGTCCCGCCTGGCCCAGTTCATCACTGGTCGTCACTTCGACATCTGGAACGCATAGATTGTGGTTGGATATCTCCTGCATTGTGGTGACAAGAGGGGTGATGGAAGCGATCAAGGAACGAACGATCACAACAGCCAGAGTGCTGCCGACAAGGAGGCCAAGAACAGAGAAGCCGAGGATCAAAAAGGATGATTTTTTACTCGATGCGACTTGCTCGGTCTCGGCATCGGCGGCGAGTTTGCCGTACCAACTGACCAGATCGCCGGTACTCTTCTTCAGATCGGCTCTGGTTTGCTGGGCGGCACTACCGTAGAACGTCTCGATGGCTCCCGCGCTGTCACCGGATTGATGCTGGTGGATCGCCGAATCTACCAAGCGGCTGTATGCTGCGTTGGCTTCCTGAATCTGACTGAACAACTGATGACTGGTTGTTGAGCTCAGCAGAGGTTGCAGCGTATCCATCTGCTGTTGAAAATCAGTGCGCGCGCTGGTCAGATACTTGCTATCGTCGTGCAGCAGAGCGTCCCGGCCGCCTACCTTTTCTTTCTCGACTGCGAGTTCGATGGCAGCGCTCAGATCTTGCTTATGGACGTTGAATTGCACGGTGTGGACCAACGTGTCTGTAGTCAGGGCTGACTGGTAACCAATGCCTCCGACTATCAGCAGAATAGTGAGCAGGCTGCCGCAGCACAGCCAAAGCTTTGCCTTCAAACTCATGCGTTTCATCAAAGATCCTTCCGCATTGCAGACGCCAGGCTCAGATTCGCAAGCAGCAATCTCGAATAGAAACACAGCCAGTGATCTTGCCATCCCAGAGGAATCGGACGAATGACAGGGGAAGTGGCCCGTGTTTGAACCTGCGATTTTCTAATCGGCTTTCGGGACGGAACCTTTAATCAATCCATCACGATCTATCGCGGCGAGAGAGCCGGTGTTCAATTAGGGAATCGAATGCAAAAAATCCCGGACCGAAAACAAGAATAAGCAGGGCTGCGAACCAGTAGGTGTATGGTGAAGCGCCGTAAAAATCGTCGGGCTTGGAGAGGATGTGGAAGAAGTTGACCCGGTCGTCGGGCACGCTGAGATAAGCCATCGTCATGTTCAGAAAAAGCACGAGAGCAACGATCCGTGAACCGACGCCGAGCGCGAATAGCAAGCCCCCGGCGAACTCGACAGATGCGACGAATAGGGCTGTTGCTCCGGGCGCGGGAAGACTTAAGCTGGCGAAGAACTGGGCCACACGATCCAGATGGGTGAGTTTCCCCCAGCCGTCCTGGACAAACTGCCATCCCCAATAAAGGCGGATTAGCAACAGCAGGGGACTCTGCGCGCGATTGGCCAAGTGCACAAAACTGTTGTACGCGGTCTTTATCAGATCGACGATCTTTTGCATTGTTTTTCTCCGGTTCTATTTGTCGATGAGCGAATCAAGGCTTGGCGGGCAGAGCCAGCCCAATTCTGCCCAGCTGCCAAACCACTGGCCTAACTTGGGCGGTCGCTTCGCTGTGGGAACCTTTGAAGCAGCGAAGCCAGCTTCAAGCGCCTCTCCCAGCGGCAAACCGCTGCGCAGTGCGGAGAGGGTTTGAAACTCCTCCTGCTCCAGACGGCGGTAGTAAACGCGCAGGTCAACGCGATGGGAGGCAAGCCAGATGGGTTTGCGGCGGAGCTTGGGGAGCTTGACCGGAGCGGGTTGAACCTCATCGTGCCTGTGCCCGGCCTCGCTGGCCTCGCGCTTTTGCCGGTCGTGTAGGCTGAGCACCAGATCGTCCGCAGGATAATCGAGGGCCATTAGCTGCAGATGCGGCTGCAAAGCAATATGCGAGTCGCCATCCAGGGTTGCAACCTGGTCGGGAGTCAGCGGAGTGCATTCCGCGTTGTCAAAGGACTCGACGAAAGCCCACTCGATTCGCGCTACGTCAACAGCCAGCCGGTGACGACGTCCGGCGAGTGCCGGATTCGCCGCCAGCCACTCGGGGAGCTTTGATCCCAGATTGCGCAGCGTGAAGGAGCGGCTTGGGTGAGCCGTGAGATAAGCGACGGAGATCGCGTCAAACCTGCCGCCACCAATAACCGCGCGCAGAGCAGGGAAGTCTTCAATCAGCGCGCTGAGCACACGAAACCAATACTGACGGTTGTAAATCTCCAGCCGCTCAAAAGAGTCAAGCTGGCTATTCGGCGCAATAAAGCTCTCGGCTATGACGCGCATTGAGCGCCCATCGGGCGCGAGGGAGCGCATATCTTCATTCGCAGTGAGGGGTTGCATGATTGCAGTTGCCATCTCGCGTTGCAGGGTCTCGAGATTCATCCCGCGACCTCCGCAAGCTGATGAGTGTACTGATGCAAATAGCGTTCAGCCTTCTTCGCCTCGGCGTGAACCTCATCGAAGCTGGGGATCCGGTCGTCCCATTCAAGCAACGTCGGTGTGGGTCCGCAGCGTTCGATGGCCCGCGCATAAAGCTCCCAGACCGGATCGATGACCGGATGGTCGTGGGTATCCAGAATGTATTTGTCATAACGCGAGTGGCCGGCGATATGAATCTGCGCCACGCGATCAGCGGGCACGGCGTTGACGTAATCCATCGGCGCGAATTCGTGATTCACCGAAGAGACGTAGATATTGTTCACGTCGAGAAGGATGCCGCAATCGGCGCGTTCGACCACTTCGGCGAGAAACTCCCACTCGGTCATCTCTGAGCCGGTAAACGCCGCATAGCTGCTGACATTTTCGACCGCGACCGGGATCTCCAAAAAATCCTGTACCAGGCGCACGCGCTTGGCGGTGCGCTCGACGGCTTCCCAGGTATAAGGCAATGGGAGCAGATCGTGGGTGTAGGTTCCGTCCACGCTGCCCCAGCAAAGATGGTCGCTGAGCCAGGGAGTATTGGTGCGCCGAACAAGCTGCTTGAGCCGGCGCAGATGCTCGGGATCAGGCGCGGTCACCGAGCCGAAGTACATTGAGACACCATGCTGCACCACGCGGTACTGCTCCAGGATCCGATCCAGCGTATGCAGTGGCCGACCGGCGTCGATCATGAAGTTTTCAGAGATGATCTCGAACCAGTCCACCACCGGCTTCCGCGAGAAGATGTGATCGTAGTGCGGAATGCGGAGGCCGATTCCTACGCCGTGATCCTGAAACGCATTAAAGCGATTGCCGGGCATAGATGTCCTTAGCGCAAAGAGAAATGATTCCGTGGACGAAGAGTGAATCAGAACAGAATTGATATGCGGCAGGATGTGAGTGAACGCTTCCTGCCGCATAACAGGAAAAAAGCTTAGACGGCTTTCGGAGCCTTGGAGCCGTCGGTGGCGCATCCGCCCTTGCCCTTGCAGGTGTTCTTGCCTTTGCAGCCCTGGTCGCCGGTTTTGCAGCCACCGGTGCCCTTGCAATCGTTCTTGCCTTTACAGGAGTGCTTGGCGGGGGGGGTATCCTGGCCGGTGAGCATTACGCCGGCGCTGATGGCCTTGGCCGAGGCGCCGTTGGTGCCGGGAGTAGAAGCTTTGGCGGACTGCATGGAGCCGCCCATCATGCCGGTGAGAGCCGCGGAGAGAAGCAGTGCATTCATTTGATTCTTTGTCATGATTTTGACCTCGCTTGGGAAGTTGGAGCGAAGATTGCTTCGCTGGTGAATGTCCCGCAAGGCTTGCCGTTGGCTTGCCCCGCAAATCTGTGACCCGCTCCTTAGGAGTACGAAGCTATAAGAAAGGTTACGGGAAAAATTCGCGGATCTGGAGAAATTTTATTTTGCTTTGCGGTACGTCCAATAGGCTGAGGGATGTGCAGTGAGCTAGTCTTGTCTCTGCGTAGCCGGGTAATGAACTTTTGTTAATTTAAAGGAAAATTTCGGAGGCTCAATCGTGAATAGCAAAGGAATGCGCGCGCTGAGTGGGGCCAGCCTGCTCGTGGTGTTGCTGCAAAGCGCCTGTACAGCGGTGTTAACCATCAGCGGCATCCGTGTGGCCATTGGACTCTCTGCTCTGGCCGCGGCCAGCGGTATCTATGCTCCTGCGCGGGGATTCCATCAGGACGCGATCCGCATTCCAATGCTGATACTGGCCGCCGCCGGCGCGGTTGTGAATCTCGCTGTGCTGGCGTGGATATGGAAGCTGCGTGCCGCTCCGGCATCTCAGTGGCGGAAGCGGGAGATCACGGCAAAGGAGCGGCGCTCAGAGGTGCTACAAGTGGTTCTGGCGATTGTGACCTTGATTCTAGTTGGCCTGGAGGTGTGGACGCATCCGATGGTGCATCGCACCGGGCCGCCGCCAGCTGCGCACACAAGCAATCACTCGTTGCGTTCGATTTCTTTTTCGAGCACGTCATCCAGCCGGGCATGAAGCCGCTGGCTGAAGCCGGCAGGTAGCTCGAAGACACGGTCGTCGGCCATCAGAACCACGACATTGCGCGTGGAATCCAGCACAGCTGAGCAGATTTCGCAGGTCTCAAGATGCTTGTCGATCTCGGCGCGCAGCACGGGGTCCACATCGCCGTCGATATAAGCGGAGATATGTTCCCACACGTGTTTGCAGTCGATCCTCATACGCGTCTCCCAAACAATCCTTTGCGTTTGGGCGCAAACCCTTTCAATTGTGGCGCCAGCTCCCGTTGCAGCAGTGCGCGGGCCCGATGCAGCCGGACCTTGACCGCTGCCTCGCTGATGTCCAGCGCCGCTGCAGTTTCTTTGATATCCATCTCTTCGATGTCCCTGAGAAGCACAATGTTACGGTAAATCTCCGGCAGGCTCTCGATGGCCTTGCGTAAGATTGCACCTAACTCCTTCCGTTCCAATGCTTCTGCCGGGATTTCCCGCCAACTGGTCAGGATTGCCGGGGTGTAATCGCCGGTTTGCTCGTCGGTATCGGCTTCGAGCGAGTCTTCACGTCGCGTGGCCTGCTTGCGTAGCCTGCCCAATCCCTCATTGCGGGCGATGGAGAGGGTCCAGGTGCGGAACTGCGAGTCGCCGCGGAAGAGATGCAGGTTGAGATAGACCTTGATGGCCGTTTCCTGCGCCGCGTCTTCGGCCTCGGTCTCATTGCGCAGCAAGGAGAAGAGCATAAAATAGATGCCACGCTCACAGGGGCGGATCAGATCATGAAAGAGATGCTTCTCGCCGGCCAGGATCCGGCGTATCAGGTCTGCTTCGGCTTGTGGATCGGCTGCGATCAGTGCTCTCCGGAGGCGGGCAGGATGGCTTGCGGCTTACCCCTCTGTACACTTTAGCGCCCTGACCCCGCTATGAGAAAATTGCTAGCGTGAAGCTCCTATTGAAGACCTACTGCCTTCTCTTCCCCTGCGCTATTTTGTTATTGGCAGGCTTCCCAGCAAGCGCTTTTGCCAGCACGAAGACCAAGGCGGCAGAGCTGGCGGGGGCCGTTCTCTATCGCGACAAGGATTGCGCCCACTGCCACGGCGCTGAGCTTACAGGAACCAAGAAGGCGCCCGCCCTGCCCACGACACTGCGCAAAGACAAACGGTGGACCCCGCAGGCGATGACGGCGCAGATTCTGGACGGGGGCAAGAAGATGCCGCCCTTCCGAGACTCGCTGACCGATGGGGAAGTTGCGCAACTGGTGGCGTATCTGCGGGCCAAGCACAGGCTGCTACCACCGGCGAAGCAACCGTAAGTGATTCCATCTGACTGCGGAGAGATTCAGAGTTAATGACAACGGGCGCATTGCAGGTTTTCTGCAATGCGCCCGTTGTGTTTGGTTTCGCGGGTTGTGAATTACTTCTCTTTCGGACTGAAGCCCAGCTGGAAGGTTACCATGACGCTACGGCCTGGAACAGTCGTGAGCTGA
>Ga0181534_10002963_pt1 | contig 10211 bp, 10 predicted proteins | sample PEATcosm2014_Bin_37_FD_119758 | JGI IMG/M metagenome (GOLD analysis project Ga0181534, IMG submission 119758) | Peatland microbial communities from MTU Mesocosm Facility, Houghton, MI, USA - PEATcosm2014_Bin17_10_metaG | ecosystem: Environmental > Terrestrial > Soil > Wetlands > Peat | place...
CCTGTGCGCCCACAACCCATGTTTTGGTGGGGCAAGCGCGCCCGCCGACCACCCCGGATCAAGTCACGATCTTTTCCTTTTACCCGCTCGAGATCGGCCTGTAATCCGGGCCCCCACGGCCGCTCGTTCGCAGCCACTCCTTGAGGCTGTCCGCGCCGATCGCCGGCGAGAAAAGATATCCCTGGGCGTAATCGCATCCCATGTTGGCCAGTGCCTGGTAGGTTTCGCGATCCTCAACACCTTCCGCCACCGTCGCCAGCCTGAACTGCTGGGCGAGCCTGACGATGGTTTCCACCAGCCGGTGATCCGCCGGATCGAGCAGCATGCGCATGACGAAGGACTTGTCTATCTTCAGCTCGTCCGCCGGTATCTTCTTGAAGTAACTGAGCGACGAGTACCCCGTGCCGAAATCGTCGATCGAAATGCGCAATCCGGCGTCGCGCAATTTCATCAGCCGTTCGCTCGCCTGATCGAAGTCCGCGATCAGCGCCCCTTCCGTGACCTCGAGCGTCAAGCCGTTTTCCTTCACGCCCCAAGTCGCGATCGCCGTGCGCACCATGTCCATGAATTCAGGATGGTGCAGCATGCGGGGTGAAATGTTCACCGCCACCGGCAGGCCGCCGCATTCCGCGGCCAGCCGCAGCGCATTGCTCAACACATACCAGGTGGCGACATTGATCAGGCCGACTTCCTCCGCCAGGGGAATGAACACGTCGGGGCCGGCGACGGCCTTGCCCTCTCGCAGCCAGCGCGACAGCGCTTCGACTCCGGCGACCCGCTCCCCGATCATCGCTATTTTGGGCTGGTAGAATACGGACAACTCGCCGTTATCCAGCGCCTTGGCCAGCGCGTCGCTCAATTCCCAAGACTTGAGCACTCGATCGGCGCAGCCCTCGTCGTAGACCTGGAGCCGCAGCAGTTGGCTGCGGGCGGCCGCGGCGGCGAGCTGCGCATACCGCAACAGCACCTGTGGCTCACTCGTTTGAGAAGGGTAGAGCGCGATGCCAATGCTGATCTGCGGCCGGAAGGCCAAATCCGCCCCGGTCACCAGATCGTCGGCGACGCGCAAGAGCTTCTCTCCGGCCAATACCGCGTGGCCCCGATTGCGCAGCGCGCTGATGATGATGCAATGGCGCCCATCGCCCAAACATACGATGGTGCCGCGGGCGGCCAGTACCTGCGAAAAAGCGTTCGTCAAGCCGCGAAGGAACATCGTGCTCGCTTCAAAGCCCAATCGTGCATGCAAGGTCGATATGTCCGCGACATCCACGAGCAATAGGGCGACGGAGGCATCGGGCTGTTGCGTGCACGCCGCGAGTGCGCTCAATGCATCCGTGTAGGTTCCATCCGTCGCCGCGCAGGTGAGGTCTTCGGCCGCGCTCAGAGGAAGTACTCCGTGGGATCGATTCCGTAGGCGCCGGGCTCCAGGCCGCGGCTGATCCACAATGCGGGATCTCCGGTGGCGCTCGCCTGCTCGCGCATCTGTAGGTCAATGACCGTGAATTCCTTGCGCACCTTCTTGTTCGCATCCAAAATCATCATGACTTCCGGCCGCAAGCGCCGAAAGCGGCTCTGAGCGACCACCACGCCGATTTCCCCGCTGTTGAGCTCAACGAGCGTGCCCGTGGGAAAGACGCCGACCGCCTGTATGAAGATCTCGACCAATTCGGATTGAAACCATGTGCCGCCGAGCTTCTTCAATTCGAGCACGGCGTCGTACGTCGACTTCCCTCGGGCATAGTGGCGGTCCGAGGTCATGGCATCGTAGCAATCCACGATCCCCGCGATGCGGCCGAGCAGCGGAATGGAGTCCCCTTTCAGCTGTTGCGGATAGCCCGAGCCATCCATGCGTTCATGATGGGTGCCGATCATCTGCTTGATCCGCTCATCCACCGTCGGGTCATTCTGGACCAGTGCCAGACCGTGTTCGACGTGTGCGCGTAGTTCCTGCCATTCCCGTTCGCTTGGCTTTGCGCTGCCCTTCAGCAGGTCATCGGGCAGCTTGGTCTTGCCGATGTCGAGCAACATGGCACCGATTCCGATGAGCTTCAGTGTGTCTTTGTCGAGGCCGAGATATCGGCCGAACGCCAATGCCCAGATGGAAGAGGACAGGGAATGGTTGTACAGATAGTCATCCTTCCTCTTCATGTGGGCCAGCCAGCTCAAGGCATCGCGGTTGCGGAACACGCTGTCGACCATCGAATCCATCACGCTATCCAAGAGTGAGGCATCCAATCCGCCCCCATGATGCAGACGGCTGAAAATCTGGTTGACGGCTTGCTTGGCCCGGCCAAACGTTTTCTTGGCTCTGGCCAACTCCGCCTGCAGGGGGACCGGGTCGTCCGGCGGAATCAAGGTCGCGTGATTGTCGAGAAGGGCCGATAGATCCGCCAACGGATCGGGAGCGGAGGGCGGCGCGCGCTCGGGGGCCGATTTCGGCGCCCGGCGCTTCAATTCCTCAGCCTCGACCACCGTCACATCAACGTGTACGACCCGGCAAATGGAGCGCAGTTGTGCGAGCTCTTCCTCGGTTTCGATCTCGAAGCCCTGAAAGAGGAAGGGAGATTCGCTCCACGGACGATCCAATCGGGAGACATACAGTCCGATCCGGAGCTGCTCCACGGGGATCTCAACGACTATTTTTTCTGAACTCGTCACCATAAATTCAGGTCAACGACGTAGCGCCGATCACAGGTTAGCGAAATCGGCGCGGTCAATATCGGAGGTCTGTCGCAATAATGGACAGACGGCAATGGACAGCCGGCGGATCGGGTGCGCTGTGAGAGTGTCCCTGCGACCCGGGTTGTCTTGACTGACAGCATGTGCGGTCTCGCCGCCGGTATACTCCGATTGGATCACATTGTGGAGGCAGGACATGGCCGACGTATGAGGGTGCTGCGGCGGCTGGCGTATCTGGCCTTCGCGCTATGGGCTTGTTGCCCGTCTCTGGCATCGGCGCAGACCCCCTCGCCGCTGCAGGAATGGCAGTATTCGAGCGGGATTATTTTGGAGAAGCTATTCGTGCCGGAGGTGCCGGAGTGGCGCTCGGTGCTCGGCTTTGGGGCGGAATACAAGCCGCTGTATGACGGCGCCGAGCTGACGCGGGTGCAGGGCGGTCCGGTGATCAATGTTCGATACCGTGACACCGCTTTCGCCTCCGTGGGGGAGGGGGTCGGAGTGAACCTGCTGCACGGGGACAACTACCGCGCCGGAATCCTGCTGGGCTACGACTTGGGCCGCCGCGAGTCGGATGACCTGACTCATCTGCGCGGACTAGGGGACATACGCTGGGCGCCCGTCGTCAAGGTATTCGCCTCGTATGCGGTCTCGAAGGAGTTTCCCCTGGTGCTGCGCGCGGATGTGCGCCAGCTCATCGGAGGCGCCGACGGGCTGGTGGCCGATTTCGGCGCCTATATCCCGCTTCCCGGGAGCTCAAAGAAGCTGATCATGTTCGCCGGCCCATCCATTACCTGGGCGGATCGCCGCTACTTGCAAAAGGAGTTCGGCGTGACGCCGAGCCAATCGCTGGCATCCGGATATCCCGTCTACGAAGCGCAGTCCGGGGTGAACGGCGCAGGGTTCGGGTTCACCGTGACCCGGTTTCTGACGGATCACTGGCTGATCAACTTGGATAGCTCCGCGGAGCACCTCCTCGGCAGCGCCCAAGACAGCCCCATTACCCAGAGAACCGTGAATTACGCACTGGCGCTGTCGGCCGCCTACAGCTGGTAGCGGTTGCCGAAGCGAAGCGAAACGATATCGATTGCCATTCCTAGGCATTGGAGCGATCCTCGAGAAACGCCATCGCCGCCAGGCGAATGGCGTCCGATTGCGCCGGATAGCTGTGCAGGATGGAGGCCAGGCGCCGCATGCCGATCCCGGCGTTCATGATGACCGACATTTCGTTGATCAGCTCGGCGGCGCGAGTGGCGACGATGGTCGCGCCGAGAATCTGGTCGGTCCCTTCCCGGATGTGAATCTTGACGAAACCCTCATCCAGGCCATCGGTGATGGCGCCCTCGACATCCTGCATCATGATGGTGAAGCTTTTGACGGGGATGGACTGCGCTCTCGCCTCGTGCGGATGTAGGCCGATGTGCGCAATTTCCGGATCGCAGTACGTGCACCACGGGACCGCCAGATTGCTCTGACGCTGCGCACCGGCGCCGAAGGCGTTGTGAGCCGCGAGCCGTCCGCAGGATTCGGCGACGTTGGTGAATTGGTACGATTGACATACATCGCCCGCGGCGTAGACATTCTGGTTGCTGGTCCGAAGATACCTATCCACCGCGATGCCGGTGGCTTCATAGGCGATGCCCGCGGCCTCGAGACCCAACTCCTCCACATTCGGCACGCGCCCGACACTGAGCAGGATGTCATCGACGGGGATGGAGCACTTGACGCCATTGCTGAGGGTGTCGAGCCACTTTGCATCGCCTTCCCGGCGGGCGGCGACGACGGCGGTATTGAGCCGGGTGTCCACCCCGTCACGCGACAGGGACATCGACAATAGCTCGGCCGCATCGCGATCATCGTGAGGCAGAAACTTCGGCTCGTTCTGCACCAGGGTGACCTGCGAGCCCAGCCGGGAAAAGGCCTGCGCCAATTCACAGCCGAGCGGGCCGCCGCCGATGACGCCCAGGCGGCGCGGCAGCTCGGTGAGATCGAAAATGGTATCGCTGGTCTGAAAACCCGCCTGCGCAAGTCCGGGGATGCTCGAGGCTTGGGGCCGCGCGCCGGTGGCAACGATCGCCTTGCTGAAGGACAGCGAGGCGTCTGCAACCCCCAGAGTGTCGGGCCCGAGAAAACGTGCGCCGCCGAAGAAGACATCGATCCCTCGCGCACACAGCCGATCGATGGAGTGGTACTCCGCAATTCGCGCGCGCAGTCGCCGCATGCGCTCCATGACCGCGGCAAAATCTGTCGCCGGGCGCTCGAAGGCCGTGGCGCCGAAGTCTTCCTCGTCGCGCAGGGAGACGAGAACTCGCGCGGCGCGGATGATGGCCTTGGAGGGGATGGACCCTGAGTTCAGGGAATTGCCGCCCAGGCGATAGCGCTCGAGGAGGGCGACGCTGCGGCCTTCGCGTGCCGCGAGCTCCGCGGCGGCGAGACCTGCCGGGCCGCCGCCCACGACGATCAGATCGTAGCGGGATCGCGGCTGGGGATTTTGCCAGTTTGGGGGCCTGACTCGGCGCAGAAGGTCATCCGCCATGGCTACAGCCATCCGCCGGTAAAGCCCGCGCCGATCAGGCCCGCGCGGATCGCGGGGCACTGGCGCGTGATGTCCCAGATGAGACCGCTGCGATAATTCTCGATCATCATCACGAGCAGTCCCTGATCCAACCCAAACCAGCCTTCCGATAGCCAACCCCCGCTCGGGGATTCCACGGTCGGATTGAAACCGCTCGAGAACCGATCCTGGGTGCAGACCTCGGGATAAGTGCGAAGCAGGTGGCGCGTGCCCCGCAGCGCCGCGTCGGCGTCGAAGGGCAGCGTCGCCAGCATCGCCCAGGGAGCAATGGTGCCGTCGTCCGGCCCATAGGGGACGCCGCGCGACATGTAGCCGAAGAAGCGCCGGTCACGGCCGTGTTGGCGCAGTTCCCGATTGCCCGGTCCGTCTCCCGCCGTGACGCCCCACAGGTCGCGGTCGTAGCCCTCGAAGCCGTGCGGATTGCGGGCGCCGTATTCGCGCTGGATGGCGATGGCGCTGCGGGTGTTGTCGAAGTAGTCGCTATGTTTTTCACGCATGAAGGGATCCCGAATGTTGCGATAGTCGATCCAGGCGTGCGAGAAGAGGTGCGTGAACAGCGGGCCGGAATACAGCACATCGTGGCCGAGCAAGTTCTCCCATTGGTAGGTACAGGTCCACCCGGTAAAACTTCCCGCCGCCAGCGCATGGGCGGGCGAGCCGATGCCGAGCACGTAGAGAAGCGCCGCTTCGTTGTACCCCTCCCAGCCATAATTGAGAAATCCGCACTCCGGTTTCCAGCCCTGGGACACCGTCTGCTGCCCATTCTGCGCCCACTGCCAGTCGACTCGCCGGTACAGCGCGTCGCTCAAGCGGCGAATATCCGCCTCCTCGCCCGCGCCGTCGAAATAGGCGCCGGCGGTGAGTATTCCCGCCATCAGCAACGCCGTATCGATGAGCGACAATTCGCACTGCCAGACGCGCCGCCCGGTCTGCATTCCCAAAAAATGATAGTAAAATCCCCGATAGCCCGTCACGTTGGCCTGATCGCCCTGGATGCTCGACCAGAAAAAACGCAAAGTCCTCAAGGTGAGCGCGGCGGCTTGAGTGCGCGACATCCAACCCCGTTCGACCCCCACGGGATAGCACGACAGCGCGAAGCCGACGACGGCGATGCTGCATGGGGATCCGGCGCGCGAGTTGTCGGCGACCAGCCCCGTGTGCGCCTGGGTGTAATCGATGAAGTACGCGAAGGCACCCCGCTGCAGCCGGTCGATCAAGGCCTCATCCGACAACTCCGTCAGTGCCGGCATGGCAGGCGGTTAGCGTGCCCCCGCGGCATCGGGTAGGCTAGGGGCGAACCATGATGAAGTTGCGGACAAGGGGCTGGCGATGCCCGCGGATGCGCGGCGCGAGGAGGGCGGCATGGCCGCTCATGTTGCTGACTCTCTTCCTCGGGGCGGCGCACGCCGCGGCCCCGCCCACCGAATGGCACTGGGCGGCGATTCATGGTCACCGCATCTACTACACCGTGCGCGGCAGCGGCCCGACCTTGGTGCTGCTGCACGGCGGCGGCGAGTCCGGCGAGCGCTCCTTCGTGCGCCAGCTCGATGTGTTCTCCGAATACCATCACATCGTGGCGCCCGATCAAGTGGGCCAGGGACACACGCCGGAAGTGCCGGGACCGCTGAGCTACACCGCCATGATGGAGGACACCGCAGCGCTGCTGCGGCATCTGAAGCTCGAGACGGTCGATGTGGTTGGATTCAGCGACGGCGGAATCCTCGCGCTGATGCTCGCGATCCGCCACCCCGAGCTGGTGCGCCGCCTGGTCGTGAGCGGCGTGAATATTGCCCCCGAGGGGCTGAATGCGCAGGATCTCGAGGAGCTGCGCGCAACGCAAATCCCGAAGCCCAAGACCATCGATGAAAAGCTCGCGCATCTATGGCTCACGTCCCCCACCGAGGCCGAGCTCAGCCTCGCGCTGCTCGCGACGCTGACTCGACCCGTGCTGGTGATCTCGGGAGACCGCGACGCGATCACGCTCGAGCATACCCTCAAGATCTTTCACGCCCTGCCGCAGGCTGAGCTGTGTGTGCTGCCGGGGACCGATCACGCCACGTTCTCCGGCCGGGCGGAGTGGCTGAACCCGATCATCCGCGCGTTTTTGGATCGCGCCGACGTCCCCGCGACCGCGACGGCGCCTTAAGGTCAGCGGCCCCGAGGATTAGGGTTTGATTCCGTACGAGCTGCCGCGCGTGCCGGCGAGCGGTTCGGAATCATCTTCGACATCCAAGCCATCGTTATACAGGGAGTCCTTCTCCCCATCGACGCGCACTGCGGTGTCCGGATCCCGTGCCTTGTCGTAATCGGTGTGGTCGGCGGCATCCTTCTGATCCGAGCCGTCCAGGGCACCGCCCCTGATCTTGCGTTCGGCCGCCGTGGCCGGCGAATCGGTCTTGTTACCCATGAAAGCGCCTCCTGAAATGCTGAGCGTGCAGTGTAGGGGATCGCGGCGCGGCCGATGATGGCCGATCGGGTTGAGTGTCTGTAGGAGTTCGCTGACACCCGGCAGCAGTCACCGGGCCACCGCTTAAGGACCGTTGCCCGCGGCCACGAGCGGCCGGGTCGGCGAGTTCTCGCTCAACGCCTTCAACTGAGCTTTGCAAATCTTTGCAGCCTCGTAATACGAGACATATCGATCGCTCAACATTCGCTTGCTCATGCACTGGCTGAGCTGGCGCCGAGGTGACTTCGCCGGGCCGACCGGATCTTGGGCCAATGCCTGCGCGCCGATAGACATCATTGCCGCCGCGGCGATCATCGTGATTGCGCGATTCATTGAACGCCCCCGTCAAATCCACCGCGCACGAGTATGTGCCGCGTCGGCGAGGCGACAAGGGCCGGAACACCTATATCGGTGTCGGCCTTTCGCCGACACTGCTGGCAATCCGTCCCGTCCGGGCCTAGGATGAAAAAAAATGTCGCTCACCGCACTAGAAAAAGGAAAGCTCAAGATCGCGGCTCATGCACGGGAAGAACTCGAGCGCGCCGGCATACTGTTCGAGTCGATTCAGTGCAAATCGGGCGGAGCCATCACCCCGCCGGACATCGTTCGACTCGTGGTGACGGTGGACGGAGCTCTCAACTACGTGGATTTGCAGGCACAGGATGTCGAGGATTGCGAGCACATCGTCGCCGGCGAGACGTGGCGCAAGATCGCGGCGCTGATCGACGGAATTTAAGAATTAGACCTTTCTTGCCGCTGTGCGAAAGAGCAATGCGAAAAGGCGCCGGCCGGCTCTTGGTTGTCATCGGCGCAATGATGACCGTGCGCAGATGGTCATGCATTTCCGGTGGTGACACGACTACGCAAGGCCGAGGCTTGCGGATCTCGCTTCCCCCGGTCGGATCAAGCATGACGAGCCAAATGTCACCCCGTGCTACCAAGTCAGATCCACGTCGCCATCATTTCCGAATTCCCCCATAACCAGCTCGTCATCGCGACATTCTGCAATTCTTTTTGCCGCCGCAGCCCATCCATCCCTGCTGGGTTTCGCGGGGCGGCGCAAAACCAGGGCATCACGCTCAATGGTCATGATCGCCTCGCCTTCCAGCCCAATCTGGGCGAGCAGCGGTTTGGGGATTACAATTCCCTGGGAGTTGCCGATCCGGCGAATGGCGATGTGAGTACGCTTCATAGTAATAACAATGTAGCACCCGCCGAGCGGTCAAGTTAGAGCTCTCGAGCTCTCTTTTTTGATAAATCATTGATTAGTTTGCGGAGAAAAACGCCGCGTCGGTACCGATCACTGTGTTCGCCGCCGCGCCTCGAGCCAGTTCACGCCCAATTGGATGCCGACGGCGACGACGATGCCCCAGGAGACCTCGCCAAACCGGAACAGCGCGACCTTCCACAGCGCTTCGGATTGCGGAATCAGCACGATGACCGTGACCGTGACCGCCGCGAGCCGTCCGGCGCCGCTTAACTTCGCCCACCAGCAGATCAACAGCGTGAGCGCGATCGCCACGGCATAAATCCAGACGTGGTGATGCCACCCCAGGGCGCAGACCCAACCGAGGACCCCGCCGATGGCTGTACCGATGAAGCGGTCGCGGCCGCTCTTCACCGTCGTGGTGACATCGGACTGCATGACCACGATGGCCGATACGGCGGCCCAGAATCCCTCATGCAATCCCAGGAGCGAGGTGCTCGCGTAGCATATCCAGGCGGCGACCGCCGTCATCGCCCCCAGGCGCAGGCCGGTGAGCAGCCGGGGGCGGAGCGGTAGGTCGTCGGGACTCGGACTCCCGGGGCTCGGACTGGGACCGGGATTGGGACTGGCGCTCGGGCTGGGGCTAACGCTCGGGCTGGGGTCAGAGTCCGGCATTCTTCGCCGTGGTCAGTGCGATGGCGGACCAATCGACGTCCTCGCCCTCCTGGGCGATGGTCTGCAGCAGATGATCGCGCAGCACGTTCAACAGCGGCATCGGTACCCGCAGCGCTTCGGCCGATTGCCCCGCGAGACGCATGTCCTTGAGGCCCAAGGGCGCGGCGAATCCGGCCGGCTTGAATCGACCTTCGACGAGCGCGGCGCCGTAGCCGCGATAGATGGGCGAGTCGAAGAGGGTGCCCGTGAGGATCTCCAGCAGCTGCTGCTTCGGGATGCCGCCCTTGGCGGCGAGCGCCATGGCCTCGCCGAGCGCTTCGATGGCCGACAGAATCATGAAATTGCCGCAGAGCTTCACCAAGCTCGCGGCGGAGGGCGTGTCGTTCACCCGGAACACCCGCTGACCGACCGCGTTTAGCAACGGTGTCGCCAGTTCCAGGTCGGCAGGGTCGCCGGCGGCGACGATGAACAGTTTGGCCGCCGCCGCCGCTTCCGGGCGCCCGAAGACGGGGGCGCACATGAATCGCTGGCCGCGCGCACGGTGTGAGGCGGTCAGACGCTCGGCCGTGGCCACGGCGATGGTGCTCATGGAGACATGCAGCGCTCCCGGGCGCAGTCCCGCCGACAGGCCC
>Ga0181534_10002964_pt1 | contig 10209 bp, 6 predicted proteins | sample PEATcosm2014_Bin_37_FD_119758 | JGI IMG/M metagenome (GOLD analysis project Ga0181534, IMG submission 119758) | Peatland microbial communities from MTU Mesocosm Facility, Houghton, MI, USA - PEATcosm2014_Bin17_10_metaG | ecosystem: Environmental > Terrestrial > Soil > Wetlands > Peat | place...
ACCGCACCGACCCCGAGAAGATCCTGGATCTGCTCCCACCGGGCATCACCCCCGGCGCTGAGCCCCACGTCCACATCCACGTGTACCAGTTCCCGGTGGGCGGGGAGCCCGAGTACGGCGTGGTCATGATGGTTCCCGCCGTGTTCGACGGGACCGATGGCTTCTACCAGTTGGGCACGGGCATCGACCAGGAGCAGGCCATCTTCATCAGCCAAGAGCTCAATGGACAGCCGAAGTTCCCTTGCAAGATCCAGTACTTCCGAATCGGCAGCCGCGTCGTCGCCCGGTGCTCGCACCAGGGGTACACATTCCTCGAATTCTCCGGGGAGATCGGTGCCGACATCACCGACCAGGGCCCGGCCGAGTGGACCGAGAACCAGTGGTGGATCAAGTGCCTCCGTGCTGTTGGCGGGGTCGAGAAGGCCTACGACTTCCCGCCGCACGTGGTGAAGGTGTCGTCGCAGTCTTCGTTGCTCTACCGCTTCGAAGTCAACGGCGAACTCGTCCTGCGCGACAGCCCTTGGGACCCGATCGCCGAACTGCTGCCTCTGCGGGAGCAGGTTGCCGTCCATCTGCAGAAGGCGCAGATGGACTACCTGACCAGGTCGCTCACCCTGGCCGGCCCGCTGGATCCCATCGCCTTTTGGCCGTACGCCGACACCATCGGGGGTTCACGCTGGCCGGGCATGGGCGGTGGGCCACGTAGGCGTCTGTAGTCCCGCATGTAGCTTCCCAGCCAGTCCCCCACCTCCGGTTCATCCATGGGGTGGTCATCCGGTCTGCCGGCGTGGTGGGGATCCCGGAGACTCTCGGGCTGAAGTTCTCCAGGTAAGCTTCGGGATCCCTATGCCACCGTCAGTTCGGCCTCTCGATGATCCGCTCGGCGCGGATTCCACAGGTTGATCCCATGACAGAGGGCTCCGCTGGAGCGGCTCGTGTCGGAGTTCGTAGGGTTGGACGGCCGTCCCTTGTCGATCGCGAACGGATTGCCGTCGCCGCCAGCGAGATCGGCCTGTCCGATCTGACCATGCGAAGTGTGGCAGAGCGGCTCGGCGTGTCCGTTACCACCCTCTACTACCACGTTCGGGACCTGGATGACCTCAAGAAGCTCGTGGCGCAACGAAGTGCGGAGCGTCACGAGGTCCCGGTTGCCGCCGAACAGCACTGGGCAGAGTGGCTGGCCGAGTGGGCCGAGCATTCCCGAGCTGCCTTCGCGGCCGAGCCGGGGCTGCTCGAGCACTTCCTCAACGGGACGCTCGCCCTCGGGAACATCAAATCCAACCTCGAGGCGATCGTGGCGTTCCTGGAGCGCCAGGGGTTCTCTCCTGCTGACGCTCTGGCCGCGCACGCGTTGGTCTCCTCGTGTGCGATAGGCACTGCCGTCAGCGAGATCCGTAGCGCCAACCTGGACAACGGCGACGAGGCCCAGCAAGCACGCCTGAGGGAGTTGGGTCGATCCCGACGATTGAGGCCGCTGACGAAGGAGCAGGGCCGGCCCGGCGGCCTGCCCACGTTCCGACAGCAGCTGTGCACGATCCTCATAGGGGTGGCGGCCCGGCGTGGTGAGCCCCTCGAGCCCATCCTCGAGCTGATGGAGCGACCATTCGGAACCTGACCAGCCGGGCGCCCTAGGGCTGTCTCAGCGGGCTTCAGCCCGACACCACGGCTGCGACCGCCAGCCGTCCGAGATCCGCCCATCCCCCCTGGCCCATCGGCCATCGGCTCCGCATCGCGTGCACCGCGTTCGCGCGATTTCCCCCTTGACCTTTCCGGAGACATCGGTATATTGATAACCGATTCGGTTTCTTGTCCGCGGATGATCCACGGCTCGAGAGACCAGGGGATGGGGGACGTTGTGGTAGGGGGAACTGTGACCCAGGCTGTGCGCGCCGACGAGTGGGTGCCACCTCGTCCTGAGTGGGGACCCGGCCGGGTCCCGGGGATGCACGGGCCCTACGGCGCCGGCCGATCAGCCGCACGATGAGCGACGCCTCCGGGGCGGCTCGGTGAGCTCCTTCAACCCCGAGGAGTTCACGAAGACGATCCTCGAGGAGGAGAGCCGCCGCGAGGAAGAGCACCAGGATCCGCCGAAGATCATCCTTCCCGACGATCTCCTCCCTGGCGTGGGAGAGCCGTCCATGTCGCTCAAGGAGGGGCTGCGGATAGGGGGCACGGCAACGGTGATCGTGCTGGGGCTGACGTCCTTCGTGCAGATGCTCGATCAATCAGGATTTGCCATCCTCTCGCCGGACATCCAACGGACGTTCAGGGTGAGCAACACGGTGATCGCCGTGATCGGCAGCGCGTTCGGGTTCTTGTACCTGCTCGGGTCCGTTCCCATCAGCAGCGTGGCCGATCGTCTGCCCAGGACCAAGGTCGCATCCGTCTGCCTCCTCGTCTGGTCCGCCATCATGATCTGCACGGGCTTCGTGCAGAATGCCTTCGCCCTCTTCTTGGCCCGCATGGGATCCGGGCTGGGACAGTCCTATTCGACGCCCGTCAACGGCCCCCTGCTGGTCGACACCTACCCCATCGAGGCGCGAGGCCGCATCTTCTCGGTCGCCTTCGGCTTCCAGATCGCCGGCCTGGCCATCGGTCCACTGGCCATCGGCGCGCTGGCCTCCGCGTTTGCGCCGACCACCGGATGGCGATGGGTCTTCATCATCATCGGCCTGCTGGCTGCCCCCATCGCTGTGGTGACCCGGTTCCTGAAGGAGCCCAAACGGGGCCAGTACGAAATGGAGGCGGTCATAGGCCAGACCGAAGAGGCGAAGGCTGGCCCGCCCATCTCTCTCGGGATTGCCTTCGCCCGCTTGCGGAAGATCAAGTCCTTCTACTTCTTCCTGCTCGGGATGGCCGCACTGGGGTTTGCCCTCTTCACCGTGCCCGTCTACCTCAATATCATCCTGCTCCACGTATTCCATCTGGACGTGTGGAAACGGGGACTGGTGGGAACGTTGGACGTCCTTCCCGGACTCATCCTGATCGGTCTGGTGGGCCGCGGCTCCGATCGGCTGTTCCGGCGCAGTCCCCCGCTGGCCCTGATCTTCATGGGCAGTCTCGTCGCCACCTTCGGCCTTTCCATCTGCATCGCCATGTTCATGCCCAATCTGGTCCTGTTCGTCGTCTTTCTCGCTCTGGGCACATCGCTGGCCAACTGCGGGTTCGCCATCCTCCCGGCCACCCTCTCCTCGATCATCCCCTACCGGTTGCGATCCCGGGGCTTCGCCATGATCGGCGTCTACATCTTCCTCTTCGGGGCCTTCTTCGGCGCCATCATCACCGGACTGCTCTCGAAGACCCTGGGCACCCGACATGCCGTGGCCCTCGTCGTGCTGGTGGCCAGTGCCGTTGGCGGAGCTCTCATGAGCTACGGGACCAGGTACGTCCGCGGTGACATCTCGCTGGTGGTGGAGGAGCTCCAGGAGGAGCAGAGCGAGAACCGTCGGCTCTCGGCGATGGAGGCGGCCGACATACCCGTGCTGCAGGTTCGAAATCTCGACTTCTCCTACGGGCGTGTCCAGATCCTCTTCGACATCAATTTCGAGATTGCCAGGGGGGAGGTCCTCGCCCTCCTGGGCACCAACGGAGCCGGCAAGTCCACCCTGCTACGGGTGATCAGCGGGCTCGGGGTGCCCGATCGCGGTGTGGTACGCCTCAACGGGCAATCCATAACCCTGGCCGAACCGGAGCTCCGGGTGAAGGTCGGCATCGTGCAACTCCGTGGTGGGTCCGGCACCTTCCCGCCGCTCTCGGTGGACGAGAACCTCATGATGGCTTGTTACCTGCTCTCCACTGAGGACGCCGCCGAGCGGGTTCAGCGCGTGTTCCAACTCTTTCCGGAGCTCATGAAGCTTCGCTCGTCCCCGGCGGGAAATCTGTCAGGCGGAGAACAGCAGATGTTGGCCTTTGGGATGTGCCTGGTGCACGAGCCCGAGATTCTCATCATCGACGAGCTCTCCCTCGGCCTGTCGCCCTTGGTCGTGGACCGGCTGTTGACCGTGGTGGAGCGCCTCCGGGCGCAGGGACAGACGCTCATCGTCGTCGAGCAGTCCCTCAATGTTGCCCTGGCCATCGCCGATCGAGCCCTGTTCATGGAAAAGGGCAGCATCCGCTTCGAGGGGTCGACCGCCGAGCTGGTGGAACGGGACGATCTCGCTCGAGCCGTCTTTTTGGGTTCACACCAGCAATGATCGCTTCGCTCGGGGCGCACTTCCCCCTCCAGACAATCCTGACGGGAGCAATTACCGGCACGACGTACGGCGTGTTGGCCGTCGGCGTGGTGTTGATCTTCCGCTCCACCCGGGTGCTCAATTTTGCCATCGCCGAGATGGGTGGCCTGTGCGCCGCCATCCTCAGCCGCATGGTCATCAACTGGCACGTCAACTACTGGGTGGCCTTCTCGACGTGTGTGGCCCTGGGGGCGATCCTCGGCGCAGTGATCGAACTCGGAGTGGTCCGGCGCCTGTTCTATTCGCCACGGGTCGTCCTCCTCATGGCCACCATCGGCCTGGCGCAGGTGCTCCTGTTCGCCCAGGGGATCCTGCCCATCCCGGGCACGGTCCAGTCGTTCCCCACTCCGATCTCCAGCTCATGGCAGATCGGGGGGGAGGTCATCCAGGGTCAGGAGATACCGGTCCTGATCGTGATCCCGCTGATGGTGGTGGCCCTCACCCTGTTCCTGCGGCGCACCAAATACGGTGTGGCCATCCGGGCGGCAGCGGCCAATCCGGACGGCGCCCAACTCTTCGGCATCCGCATCAAGAGCATGTCCACCATGGTCTGGGTGATCGCCGGGGTCCTGAGCGCCGTCGCCACGATACTCACGGCCCCTCTGGTCACCACGACCTCGACGGACACGATGAACCTCGGTCCGACGCTCTTGCTCCGTGCCCTGGCCGCCGCCCTGATCGCCCGGATGATCTCGATCCCCATCGCCATGGTCGCAGGAGTGGTCATCGGGATCGGCGAATCCCTCGTCTACTTCAACTGGCCGAACCAGCAGGGCCTGCTCGACCTCATCCTGCTCGGGGTGATTCTGCTGGCCCTCATCCCGATGTCGCGGCAGAGCAGATTGGCCGACGCCAGCGGCGGGTGGTCCTTCTCGACCCGGGTACGACCGCTGCCGGCAGCGCTGCAGGACTGGTGGGTGGCCCGTAACACCTCACGGCTGGGCATACTCCTGGCGTTGGCCCTCGCCCTGCTCATACCGGTGCTGGAAACAGAGCCGTCCCGCCAGTTCCTCGACAGTCAAGTGTTCATCTACGCCATCGCCGCCCTTTCGGTCACCATGCTCACCGGGTGGGCCGGGCAGCTCTCACTCGGCCAGTTCGGCATCGTCGGACTCGGGGCTGCGAGCACCGTCGCATTGACGCAGCACATGCCCTTCGGCCTCGCCGTCTTGTCTGCCGGCGTGATCGGGTTCGGAGCGGCGCTGGTGATCGGAGCATCGTCACTCCGGATGTCGGGCCTCCTGCTGGCCATACCGACCTTGGCGTTCTCGGTGGCTGCGTCGAGTTGGTTCCTCGGGATATCGCTCTTCACCGGCGGTCAGCTCAGTTTCGCCATCGCGCGGGCTCACATCGGTCCGATATCCCTGGCATCGGAGAAGTCCTACTACTACTTCTCGCTCATCTGCTTCGCCCTCATCGCCTGGACGCTGAGCCGGCTCAGGAAGGGAGGCTTCGGAAGGTCACTGATCGCGGTGAGGGACAATGAGCGGGCAGTGGCGTCGTTCGGGCTCTCCCCGGCTCGGATCAAGCTGAAGGCCTTCGGATTCGCCGGTGGGCTCGCCGGCCTGGCCGGCGGGCTGCTGGCCGGACTCCTGGGCGACTTCTCGACAGCTACCTTCTCGCCCGAGCAATCGCTGGCCCTGGTCAGCGTGGCGGTCATCGGCGGACTCACCTCCGTCACCGGTGCCGTTCTGGGAGCGGTGTGGGTGATCGGCATCCCGGCCCTGTTCAACAACAGCAGTGTGGCCACGCTGCTGGCCTCCGGTGCCGGGCTCCTCGTGCTGTTGCTCTACTTTCCCGCCGGCCTCGTGCAGGTCCTCTACTCCGTGCGCGACATCGCCTTCGAGCGGGTGGCACGCCGGAGGTCTCAAGAGGCAGCGCCCCACGCCCCGGACGAGGCCCGGGTCATGGCCAAGCGCAGTGTGCCAGAACCTGACGATGTCGTCTCCCTGGTGGCCACGGGCATCTCGGTGCGCTTCGGCGGTCGCCACGCTGTCGACGGGGTGGACCTCCACGTCGACGCCGGTGAGATCGTCGGGCTGATCGGCGCCAACGGGGCCGGCAAGTCGACGCTGATGAATGCCATCGGTGGATTCGTACCCTCGGAGGGAACCGTCACCCTGTTGGGCCAGGACGCCACCCACCTGCCCCACTACCGGCGGGCCCGGCTCGGAGTGGGCCGCACCTTCCAAGGTGCAGAGCTCTTCGGGGATCTCACCGTGCTGGAGACCATCCAGATGGCCATGGAGCACCACGCGCACGCAGGCATCCTCTCCACTGCTCTCGGTTCGCCACGATCCCGGCGAGTGGAGCGGCACAAGAGGGCTGAAGCCGAGGAGATCCTGACCTTTCTCGGACTGGGCCAATTCTCGGATCGCTTCATCAACGAGCTGTCGACCGGTACCCGGAGGATCACCGAGTTGGCCTGCCTCATCGCCGCTGACGCCCGATTCCTGTGCCTCGACGAGCCCACAGCCGGAATAGCGCAACGCGAGACAGAGGCGTTCGCCCCTCTGCTTCAGGAGCTATCCAAGTCCCTGGGGGCAAGCGTGCTGATCATCGAGCACGACATGCCGATGCTCATGGGAATCAGCCATCGGGTCTACTGCATGGAGACCGGTCGGATCATATGCGAGGGACCACCGCAGCTGGTCCGGAACGACCCGGCCGTGATCGCCTCCTACCTGGGGACGAATCTCCATGCCGTCGAGCGGAGCGGAACCAAGACGATCGTGGGACCCGATGGGCAAGCCCGAGAGAACGGATTGCTCACGTCGAAAATTGTCACGTAGTAGCAGCAACCATCACTAACCAAGCAGGATCTCAATTTGGGGGGATCATGATACGAAGTTTCCGAATGGGTATGGTCGTAGCCGTTGTGGCCCTGGTGTCAGTCACTTCGGCGTTCTTGTCGCCGGTGGCCGGAGCGTCACCAGCCTCTGCGGTCAACCTGACCTACATCTACAACGACCTGAGCATCCTGGCCACGGAGCACCTTGCCCCCTCCGACGGCAATATCCTCGGGGATGTCACCGACATCGTGGCGTACCTCAACGCCAACGGCGGGCTGGGCGGCCACCAGATTCACCTGACAACGTACAAGATGCCCAGTCTGACCGGATCGGCGGCCACCGACCATGCCGCCTGCCTGGCTGCCACCGAACAGGACCATGCCGCCATCGTCCTCATCGGCAACGCGGTGGGTGACGACGTCGGCCAGTGCATCACCGGACAGCACGGCACGGTGGCTCTGGCCTCGGACGGGCCAGCCGTGTCGATCTTCCAACAAGCACACGGCCGTCTCTTCTCGTCGGGATCCGATGAGTCGATGGATGCGCAACGCCTCACGGAGGCAATGGCCTCGGTGACCTCACACGACGGCTATCTGACCAACAAGAAGATCGGGGTGATCGTGCAGGGCATCCCCGAGAACCAAGCCGAGGTCTCCGGAACACTCGTCCCCACATTGAAGCGGCTGGGTCACAAGGTCGTCGCCACGGCAACGGTCCCCTACCCCACCGATGCGACGAACTGCTCCGAGGTCGACCCGGCCATCCAGGTGATGAAGCAGGCGGGCGCCAACGTGGTGTTCCTGGCCGCCTACGACCTGTGCGCAGTCTCCGTGGTCAGCGCAGCGAAGAGCGACGACTATTCGCCCCAGTGGATCACCGACGCTGACAACACGACGGCTACCGTCTCGTCGTTCTTCGCTCCGGTGAAGGACGAGTGGAACGGGGCCCTCGGCGTCACCGATACATTCCCATCGTCCTCTGGTGTTCCGGCATCGGCAGCCCAGTGCGTGCAGAAGGCGTTGGTCCCCAAGGGACTGGACTACGCCGTCGGTTCCGACGCCTATGGGATTGCCACCCTGAACTGCATCCAGCTCCAGGACATCGCCACGGCGATCAAAAATGCAGGGGCCAGCCCGAGCGAGAAGTCACTGGTTGCCGCCTTCGAGGCCGAAAAGGCGCAGCCCAGCAACGCCGGGCCGAGCGGCTCGTGGGGACCGGACCAGCACGACTCCGGGAACTGGGTCTTCCTGGCCAAGTACAGTGCCGCGGCGGGAAAGATGCTTCCAGTCGGCGGCAAACCGGTAGCTGTCCGGATAGCTTGCCCTTGCGCCCCTTGAAATGGGCTGTCGGCCCCTTGGCCAGGCCCGCCACCACAACATGATCGGAGCACCTCGAGCAATGGGAACCAGGGATTGCCGGCATTGACTAGCCGAGTTGGGCGTCCACCACGGGTGAACCGGCAGATGATCGCCGAGGCGGTCCTGGAGATCGGCATCTCGAATGCCACAATGAAATCCGTCGCCGCGCATATCGGCATGAGCGTGCCCGGCCTGTATCACCACGTGAGGAACCGCAGGGATCTCCTGCTCCTGGCCGGGGACTACTCGATGTCCAAGATGAGGCTTCCCAATGACCGCGGGCAGCACTGGTCGGAGTGGCTTCGTGAATGGGCCCGGTACACCCGAGGCGCATTCCTCGACGAGCCTCAGGTCTTCTGGCAATTCATGTCGGGAGCGCTCAAGCCCGAGCAGATGGTGGACGTCATCGACAATGTCCAGACCATCTTGAGCAGGCAGGGGTTCAGCCCGTCAGCTGCCATCGCCGCCTGGTCGACGGTGAGCCAGTGCGCGCTGGGGTCAGTGGTGACGACGCTCCGCGAGAGGACTACCAGCGAGGCTGGTCTCGCCACGTCCGAAGAATTCTCCCGCTTGTTGGCCGAACGTCCGAGCGACGAGTTGACGGGATTGCGATCCCTGGTGGGAGAAGGGGACACGACGTCAGATGACCTCTTTGAGGACGAACTGACAACCGTGCTGGTCGGCATCGCCGCCCGGCGCGGGGAGGAATGGGGTGAGGTAGTAGCCAGGGGCAAGGGCACGTCGAGCGGATAGCGGGTGCTCGCGACGAAGATCGGGCTCCCTCCCAAGCACTCGCCCGGCCCGGCCACTCCTCGGAGTCCTTCCGAGAACCGATCGTCAGGCGATGGCAGCACCAATGGCCGCCACGTACAGCGCACCGGCCTGATCCCGGGCTCTATCGTCCTCTGAGACACCGTGATGCTGTCCAGGGGCGCAATAAAGCTCGACGGCGACCCCTGCGCCCATCAGCCGCTGGGCATAGGCAATGCCCTCATCCCGTAGCGGGTCGAGCCCGCCGACCTGGATGAACGCCGGAGGAAGGCCGGCCAGATCCTCGGCGCGCCCGGGGGCCGCATACGGCGAGACCTCGGACCTACCGGCCTCGCCGAGATAGTTGTCCCACATGCCGCGTGCCTGACTTCCACCGAACAGGGGTGCCTCCTCGAACTGCTGCATCGACGTCGTCTCGCAGCGATCATCGAGAACCGGGATCATCAACGCCTGAAGTGCGATCGCCGGTCCTCCCCTATCGCGAGCCATCAATGCCACCGCGGCGGCGAGAGCGCCGCCCGCACTCACCCCGGTGACCACCACCCGCTGCGGGTCGACCTCCAACTCATGCACCGCCCAGCACAAGGCGGCGTAGCAGTCCTCGGGAGCGCACGGAAAGGGGTCGTCGGGAACGATGCGGTAGTCAACGGCCACGACAACGGCACCCAGCATGGCCAGGCGAGCGTCGCCGGCAGGGAACATATCCGGGCGAAGGGCGAAGGCGCCACCGTGCAGGCTCACGATGAGCGGCAGCGCCCCGATGGCCTCCTTGGGCCTGTAGACGAGGACCCGCACGTCGGGGGCACCGGCCGGGCCGGTGGCACGCCGCTCCTCGATCGAGACGGCGGCGAGCATGTCCTCGGAGAGCTCCATGCCGGGGAACGGTTCGATTGTCACGCTAGGTCCCTTCACTTATGACGCCCCGGGACGAGCCCACTCACCCGGCCTGCTCGGCCCGCGCCGTGACCTTGAACGACTTGGTGGAGCAGCTGTAGGGGGTGACGACCTTGATGGTCCCACCGGTATAGGCCACGAACGTCCCGCAGAACGGGGTGG
>Ga0181534_10002965_pt1 | contig 10209 bp, 7 predicted proteins | sample PEATcosm2014_Bin_37_FD_119758 | JGI IMG/M metagenome (GOLD analysis project Ga0181534, IMG submission 119758) | Peatland microbial communities from MTU Mesocosm Facility, Houghton, MI, USA - PEATcosm2014_Bin17_10_metaG | ecosystem: Environmental > Terrestrial > Soil > Wetlands > Peat | place...
GCCTGGGCGGGCGAGTGGGCGACGAAATGATAATGATTCGAGAACACCGCCCACGCCTCCAGTTGCCAGCCGAATTTTTCCGCCACGGTCAGCAGGCCGCGCTGCAAAACCCGCAGCCGTTCCGCACCGCGAAAATGATGGGTCTTCCCGCAAGTTGCGCTGGTGACAAAATAAGTGCCGCGTTGGGAGAGCTGGTGCGTGGGGGCGTGCGGCCAGGGTGTCTTGGGTTCCGGCATGATGGAAAAATGCCTTTGTGGAGTTTAGATGGGAAGCGGAAATTTCAGTTGATGCCCGGGGAAAAGCGGCGGAGGGCCGCCGCACTCCAGGACGCTGGCGCGAAGGTTACGGCCCCCGCTTGCGCGAAGCGTCTTGGAGTGCGCCAGTCCCCTGGCGCTTTGGTCACGGTGTGAACAGACCTGAAAATATTTCGCCATCCCGCAACCGCCAATTCTCCAGTCATTATTCCGATTTAACCAGTCCATCGGGAAAAGCGGCGGAGGGCCGCCGCACTCCAGGACGCTGGCGCGGAGGTGGGGCGCGACACTCCGTGCGCGCCGCCGTGGTGAATCCGGACGCTCCCGTTGGCAGCCGGCGGCGCGCAGGGGACTGCGCGCCCTACCGGCGCTTTGCTGTCAGCGCCAAAACCGCCAGCGGCACATGGCTGCGATCCATGCACGAATCATTTTTAACTTCTGACTTTTTGTTTTTCATACAATACAATCCGTAGTTTTCAATGGGAGAAAGGAATTTCTGCAAATCTATTTTCCTACAGCAACAATTCCACGATTTATTCTTTCCAATGCTTCTTTTGCAAGCCTTCGAACATTGCCATCCGAATCGCTCATAGCTGACGTGAGAGATGGGATTGCTAAGCGAGCATCTTTGCCAAAAAATCCAATTGCTTGCGCGGCCATTCTGCGACATTGAGGGTCGTTATCTTTTAGTTGTTCAACCAAAACTGGGATTACCTCTTCTGGTTCTTGGTCAATATTACCGAGGGCGCTTGTTGCAACGGCGCGAACAATCTTGTCGGAATCCTTCGTGCAGGGAATGAGAGCATCAACGGCAGACGCGGCATTCGTGCCTAATGTTGGTGTAAAATATGTAATTGAATCAAGATAGTGAGATTCAAAGCCCTTCCCTAACGCGCTTGCCGCAAGAACTCGCACAGAAGGATTTGTGCTATTAAGAGATTGAATTAGCGGTTCCGCAGCCAGAGGATCAATGCCTGCCAATGATTCAGCCGCTCCTGTGGCATATTTAGGCTGATTGAGAAGTTTGGTGAGTTCTGGAATAGCGCTCTCCGCCGCAGGTCCCAATGCCCAAAATCCTCCGGCTGCCTGCATTTGCGTATCATATGAAAAACCCTTGTCATATGGCTTTTTTAGACCAATCATTTTAAGCAATGTGGGCACCGCCTTCTTCCCTATTTGTTTAACTGCATCGGCGGACGGACCACCACGAGATATTGTATAACCATTCGCGGTTCGTTTGAAGAATGCCTTTGTCCAATCGCTCAGTTTCTTTCCTTGGTAAGTTGGTTCAGGCGAATAAATCGTCGTAACAATCAATGTAGTAGTAGTTCCCGCCGTAAGCAGAACGGCCACGGCAACTACAACCGCTGATTTCATTTTAGTCCATGCCATAATTTTCAATGCTCCTTTAATGAGGGTTAATGTCGAAATCGAAGCCGCCGCCCCCTTCGCCACTGCGACGACAGAAATGGTTTTTGCCAAGCCCACCGGCGCGGCCTGCACGGAGTTGGCGGAAATCGCCCCGGCAATGGTGGCCGTGGTGGAGTCCACCCCGCGTTTGGTGAAAAACTTCCGCAGCTTTTCCAGCGCGCGGTTCACGCGTTTCTGCGCCGCCGGTTCATTTATGTTCAGCAGCTCCGCGACTTCGCGCAGGTTTTGGTCTTTGAAATAGCGCAGCACCACGGCGTCGCGCTCCTTTCTGCCCAGCCGCGACATCGCCTCGTCCAGCAGCGGCGACAGTTGGTTCCAGACGGTTTCATCGGTGGATTCTCGAAGTGTGGATTGCATGTAGGCCTCCTGTTCGCGCCTCTGGCGGCGATGTTCCCCGCGCATGAAGCTCAAGGCCGTGAGCCGGGTGGTTTCGCAAAGCCAGCCTGCCAGGACGGTGTCCGGTCGCAGCCCGGCGGCCTTGCGGGCGAGGATGATGAATACGGCCTGCGTGATTTCCTGTGCGTGGGCTGCCTGCCCGGCATGGCGGAACGCCGCCGAATAAACGAGAGAGATGTGCCGGTCCACCAGTTCCGCAAAGGCGGCCTCGGAATTGACCCGGACATATTCCCGCACCAGCGCCATGTCGCTGAAATCATGCATCTGCAGGATTATGGCCGCTGCGGGGAAATTTCAGACAATTATTTTTTGAACTGTTACCAATCACCTCATATCCCATGGATTGGCACGCCTTTTGAAATTGCAGTCAGCCCTGTTTGAAGTTTAGATTAAGCCCCACAAATGAAGTTCTTTCGACAATTCTGGCTCATCGCATGCACTTTTAACCTAAGCATGCAGCTTGTTGGCCACGCTCAGACCGGCGCGACAAATTTTTGGACTCTGAAAGTGGCGGGTTTCAGCGGCGCTTCATCCCCGGCCCTGGCGTCCGACGGAACCATTTATCAGGGGACATTTGTCGGCCAGCTTCTCGCCATCACGCCGCAGGGCCAGATCAAATGGACTTTCCGCGCGCGCCACGAAATCAAGTCGTCCCCGGCGGTGGCCGACGACGGGAGCATTTACTTCGGTTCGCGCGACAGGACATTTTACGCCGTCACGCCGGACGGGAAAAGGAAGTGGGCTTTTGAAACCGGCGCATGGGTTGATTCCTCGCCGGCCATCGCGGCGGACGGGACCATTTATTTCGGGTCGTGGGACGGGAATTTTTACGCGCTGAACCCGGACGGATCGTTGAAATGGAAATTTGCGGGCGGCGGCATCATTGATTCCTCGCCAGCCATCGCGGCGGACGGGACCATTTATTTCGGATCGCACGACAAATCGTTTTACGCGCTCACGCCGGAAGGAAAGCTCCGCTGGAAATTTCCGACGCAGGGTGAGATTGTTTCGTCGCCCGCAATCAACTCCGACGGCGCGGTCTATTTCACCTCCACAGACGGGAACCTGTATGCGCTGAACCCGGACGGCTCGGAGCGCTGGCATTTGCGCACCGGGGGTTACACGGAGTCCTCGCCGGTGCTGGATGCGCAGGGACAGGTTTATCTGGGTGTGAACGAATATAAAACGGGCGTGAGCGCGGACGGCAGGAAACTGTGGCAGGAAGGTTCGTCCCGGCCCATCGAGGTTTCGCCGGCGGTCGCGGCGAATGGTCTGGTTTATTTTGGCACGGGCTGGGGAGACCTGTCCGCCTACAACGCCCAGGGCCAACTGGCGTGGTCGGCGGAGATCGGCAGGGGGGTTGTTCCCACCGGTTCCACGACCATCGGCCCGGACGGAGCAATCTATGAGTGCGACGGGGTCAACTTGTTTTCAATGGGGGCCACGAACAGCGCGCCGGCGGCGAGGATTGCCTGGCCGATGTTCCGGGCAAACCCGCGCCACACCGGCCGGGTGAACGCGGATTGAAATCCGCTGCGGTTTCAACAACATGCCGACCGCTGCGGCTGGTCGCGACACAGTCGCGCTCCGGTCAAATCAGGCCGCCAAAATTTACAGCCGTTCGCGCCCGCCGAAGCCGGTTTCCAGATCGTGCCAGAATTCCACGCTGTCCTCGTCCTGTTCCCAGCAGAGGAAAACCTCCTTGTCGCCGACGATGGCGGGAAAATCCACCAGCCCGCGCTCGATGTCCTTGATGAAAATTTCGCGGCGCTGAAATTCGGACAGAAGCTCCTGCGTGTCCGCCAGCACGCGTATCCAGTTGTTGACGGTCTCGCCGCCGATGTCGTTCCCCTGCTCCGTCAGGCCGGTCAGCCGCTTTTCGTTGCGGTGCAAATCCTCGCGCAACCGGTTGAGACGCTCCAGCCACTGGCGGATCTGCGGCAGGAGGGCGTTGGCCTCCTCGCGCGTGTAATGTTTTTTGAAACGGCGTTCCATTTTGGGTTTACGATCTGCTATATACGATATACGAGGCGGCTTTGAAATTCAAACGCGCCGCAATTTCCGACGGCGCGCAAACCGCAAATATAAAAGACCGTTCGCGGACGGTTGCAAGAGCCGCCGCCCGCGAACGGATGAATTGAAGCGCAACGCAGAATTACTTCTGCCAGGTGCGCTTCTTGTGACGATTCAGGCGCAGCTTCTTGCGCCGTTTGTGCTTGTTGATTTTTGCCTTGCGGCGTTTTTTGATTGAACCCATAAAGGATTGCCAATGGAATAATCGAAATCGGGCGCGATGCCAATCTAAATCTGCTTCGACTCATTCTCGTCCTCATCCTCAAAATGAAAATCGAGGATGAGGATGATTTTACGCAACGATTTCTTCAGCAGATATTCAATGATGCCCTCCGTGCGGGCTGACAACCGGCGCTATGGCGATGCCGGGACAGCGGCGGGTTTGTAATCCTCGTTGAGTTCGAGCCGCAGATAATCATAGACAACGCCGGTAGTAAGTTCGCCGGCGGGAACGGTGAGCTGCATTTCATTTTCCCCGGGCTTCAGCAGCGTGGCATCGAAGACCAAAGCGTATTGGTGCCAAATGCCTTTGTCAGTGTTGTAGCGGATGGCGTTGGTGGCGACGGTGTGGATGCTGCCGACGCTTCTGCCATTTACAGCCACGTCCAATCCGCCGGGACTGCCGGGATTGGCGAGGCCGGCCAGACCGTCGGCTCCGGCCAGCGCCACGCGCAGGGTTGCCTGCCCGTGTTCAGCTTTATCCATGTTGAACTTGATTGTCCAAGTCGTCGCGCGTCCGCGACCGATGGTGCGCCACATGTCTTCGCCGGGCGTGCCGGCATACACCCAGCCGAAGCGCTGGTTGGCCGGGTCTTTCGCGGCGGGATTGACGAAGGAAAAATTTTCGGCGTGCGGCACTTCTTCAAAGAACCAGTCCTTGTGGTAATCGCTCCGGCCGACCGTGTAAGTGATGTCGTTCGGGAACAACAGCGCATAGCGCAGCGGCCAGCCCCAGAGCCAGTAATTCGAGCCGTCGCCCTTGAAAAATTTTCCGCCGGTGCGGTCGGGATAGCCGATCTCCCAAATCTGCTTTCCGTAACGAACGGGTTTCCATTCGAGCCGGCCCAGGTCCAGAGTTTGTCCGGCCGCGACGGTGACATTGGCCTGGGCGAATTCGCCGAGCACGCCGTCGGCGAAGGCGTGCAAGGTGTAAATGCCGGGACGGACGTTGGCGATGGTGAATTTTCCATCTTCGCCGCCCTCGTTCCAAAACTGGTAGTAATTCGCATCGTGATCCCAGGTGACGAGGCTGCCATTGCCGGAGCGCCGGGCGAAAGCCGAACCCGGGCCGTCGAAATCCGGATGCGTCAGACCGACCCATAAATGAGGCAGCCTGGTCGTGGCGGCCTGCGGATCGTTTAGCACAAGCCGGCCGTTGACAGTTCCGCGTTCAACTTTGTGCGGATAATCCACGCCTTGAACCCAATTGAACGGCCATTGGGCTTTGATGTTTTTGGCCTGTGCGAGCGCGTCGTTGAACAGCGCATTTGCGTTGGCTGTCCAGGAGGCGGGGATGGTCGGATTTCCCGCCGTCGCCGCGAGCGTGTCGAGTTCGGCCTGGGTCGGCGTCACGGCGCTTTGCAGCGAATTGCAATAGATGAAAATCGGGCCGACAACCTTGTTCCAGACTTGTCCGGCGGGAATGTTGCACTCCGCGCCGCCGGCGTAATGGCCGGAAGTCCAGTAGTCGAGCATCGTCGCCCCCATGTGGCAGACCAAGTCAATCCGGGTGGGGCCGCCGCCAAGATATTCGGTGGAGGGATTGATGAACCAGATGCCGACATGAGCCCGGATGCTGGACCAGCCGTAGGCGGGAAGCTTATACATCTCGGCGCAGTAGCTGTATTTGTGCTCGACGGAATTCTTATAGATGCCGGTGCTCAAGATGCGCTGCTCCTTGGCGTGGATGACGACTCCCGCGCGCAAGTCCTGGCCGTTGCACATGGGCATGTTGCGGTCGGCATCCACCGAGAGCCAGTCGAAGCCCGGATTGAGCTGGTTGATAAATCGGCTTTCGCCCTCGCCTGCGCGCGGATAATTGGCCCCGTGCGAATAAATGGCATAGGTGTAAAAACCGCTGGCACCGCGCTCCATCGTATAACGCACTTCGATGTCCATCCGCCCGTTCACGCCCTTCACGGACACTTCGGCGCGTTCGCCGCCGTTGCGCGCCGGGTCAATGGTCAGCGACGGCGTAATCGTGCCGGACGGATATTGCTCCCAGCCTTCGGAATTGCGGCCCAGCGTCTCCACGTTCTTGTAGAGCAAAGAAGTCAGCTTGCCGGAGCGTTTCAAGATCGTCGCCCGGACGATTCCGTTGTCCAGCGTCCAGGCGTCGCCATTGTCGGCGACGGTCACGGGGGCGTTGATTTCGGATGTGGCGACCACCGGCACGTCAGCGGCGGCGCGCAGCATCAGTATGGTCATGGTCATGCCAATGAAAAGAAATGCGGGCAGACGGCGCGCAAAAGGAGATATTTTCATGGAATGACTTCTCTGCGAATTTGTCTGGTTGAAAGGACGAAATCCGGAGAAACAGGGTTACATCTGTCAACGTCTTGTGCAACCCGTCGAAGGAGGCTCGCAGTGCCTCCATTGAAAATCCAAGCGATCCGGCTGGCGCAGTCCGCGCATGGAATTCTTCTGGAAAGAAATTAAATCCGCTTCAAAGCGGAACGTGAAAAGCTCATCCAGCCCCGCTCTACAGGCAGATCAATAAACCACCTTGTTCAACGGATATTCAATGATTCCTTCTGCGCCCGCAGCCTTGAGCTGCGGAATCAATTCGCGGACGACATGCTCGTCAATAATCGTCTCCACGGCTACCCAGCCTTTCAAACTCAAATTGGCAATCGTCGGATTGCGCAGTGCGGGCAAATCTTTCAGCAGCTTCGCCAGATTTTTTTCCGCGATGTTCATTTTCAAGCCGACTTTCGCCTCGGCTTCGAGCGCACCGTTGAGCAGCATCGTCAGCGTCTCGATTTTTTTGCGCTTCCACGAATCCTTCCAGGCATCGTTGTTCACGATCAATCGAGGGGTCGAAGACAGCAGCGTGTCCACGATGCGCAACTTGTTCGCGCGCAGCGACGAGCCGGTCTCGGTGACTTCCACAATCGCGTCCACCAGTTCGTGCGCCTTCACCTCGGTCGCACCCCATGAAAATTCCACCTCGGCTTTCACACCGTTTTTCTTCAGGTATTTTTTTGTCAGGTTCACGACTTCCGTCGCGATGCGTTTACCCTCCAGATCCTTCACGGATTTGACGGGAGAATTTTCCGGCACGCACAAGACCCAGCGCGCGGGCTGGCGCGTCGCCTTGCTGAAAAGAAATTCGCCGACCTCGTGGACGTCCGAGCCATTTTCGATGACCCAGTCGTGGCCGGTAATGCCGCAATCCAGATAACCGTGCTCGACGTAGCGGCTGATTTCCTGGGCACGGATGAGGCGGATTTCCATCTCGTCGTCGTCCACGTGCGGGATGTAGGAGCGGCTGCTGACGGTGATGTTGAAGCCCGCCTTCGCCATTTTTTCGATGGTGGCTTCCTGCAAGCTGCCCTTCGGCAGGCCGAATTTTAATTTTTTGCTCATTTGACCTTCGTAAATCGTTTTTTTGCGCAGGCACGAATACATATTCTTCTAATCTTTCACGCGCGTAACCGGATTATTCTGCCAAGTCCGGCGAAAAAATGCCATTTCATTTTATTCCGACTCACCCACGCCCTCATCCCCATCCTCGTCCTCGAAAACTTTTAATTGAGGATGACGATGAGGACGAGCATGAGGATGAGATTATTTTTTCCAAATCACTTTTCTTCCGGCAACAGAAATCTCCCCGCGCGTAATCGCGGCGACGCATTTTGGATAAAGCTCGTGTTCCGCAGCGTGGATGCGCGCGTGCAAACTTTCCGGCGTGTCGCCGTCCAGCACTGGAACGGCCTGCTGGCCGATGATCGGTCCGGCGTCAACGCCCGCGTCCACGAAATGCACCGTGCAGCCGGCGACCTTCACCCCGTGGTCGAGGGCCTGTTTCCACGCCTCCAGGCCGGGAAAGGACGGCAGCAGCGAGGGATGGACGTTCACGATGCGGCCCTCGAACGCGCGCAGGAAATCGCCCTTGAGCACGCGCATGAAACCGGCGAGCACGATCAAATCCACTTTTGCCTCCTGCAACGCGGCGACAAACGCGCGTTCCGCCTCCTCGTCGAGCTTGGTGCGGAATTTTCCGGGCGGGATGAACCGCGCGGGGATTTTCCAGGCGCGTGCGAGCGGCAAGATGCCGGCGTTCTCGGCATCGCTCAGGACGACGGCGATTTGCGCCGGGATTTTTCCAGCGGCGATGGCATCGGCGATGGCGGCGAAGTTGGAGCCTTTGCCGGAGCCGAGGACGCCAAGACGAAATGAACTGTTCACGCGCATTGAATAACAGAGGCGGGGGCGGGTTTCAAATTGATTGTAACTGCGCGCCGCATGAAAGCGTCTAACGGCAACCAACCTGACCTTGAACGATATTATGAAATCATTGAGACCGGCCATCGTTGCGATGGCTGTATTATTTCCCGCAATCCTTCCGGCCGCACCGTCCGTCACTGTTTCCGAGGATGACAGCAGTTATACGCTGGCGAACGGAATCGTGACCGCGCGGGTCTCGAAGGTTTCCGGCGACCTGGCCTCGCTGAAATACAACGGCCTTGAGATGATGGACGCGCAGCGGCAATCAGGATACTGGGAGCAAAACACCGCCCGGGGGCAGCACGTTGACAGCATCACCATCAACCCCCGTGACAACGGCGGCACGCGCGGCGAAGTCTCCGTCAAGGGGGTTTATGCCGGCACCGCGCTTGGCAACGGGCCGGGCGGCAGCGTGGCGTGCGACCTTGAAATCCGCTACACCCTGGACGCTGGCAGTTCGGGAATCTACACCTATGAAATTTTCGACCACAAGACTAACTACCCCGCCACCTCGGTCGGCGAATCCCGCTTCTGCGCCAAGCTCAACGACGATCTGTTTGACTGGATGACAGTGGACTCCAATCGGAACATGGAAATGATCACGACCTACGACTGGAACCACGCCACGCAGATGAACTTCAAGGAGGCGCGCCGGATGAACAGCGGCATTTACCAGGGCCTGGTCGAGCACAAATACGATTACTCCGCCAACCAGTTCGACGTGCGCGCCTGGGGCTGGTCCAGCAGCGCAAAACACGTCGGCGTCTGGTTCGTCAATCCGTCCGTCGAATACCTGAGCGGCGGCCCGACCAAATACGAGCTTTCCTCGCACCGCGACGCAACCTTCAACACCAACGCCCTCGACGCGCCCGCGCCGCCGACGCTGTTGAACTACTGGCGCGGCAGCCATTACGGCGGAAGCCTCTGCAACATCGCCGCCACCGACGCGTGGACCAAGGTCATCGGGCCGTTCCTGATTTACTGCAACTCCGGCGCCGGCCACGACGCGATGTGGCGCGACGCGCTGGCACAGGCCGGCAAGGAATCCAAAAAATGGCCGTTCGACTGGGTCAACGGCGTGGATTATCCGCACAAGGACGAACGCGCGACCGTCACGGGGAAAATAATCCTCCACGACGCGCAGACGCCGGATTTGCGGATGAAAAACCTGCTCGTCGGCCTCACCGCGCCGGATTATGCCCCCGCCACCATCGGGCGCGGACGCGGCCCGTTCGGCGGCGGCTACAGCCCGGCGGGCGGCGGCGAGGACGAGACAAACTACCAGCGCAATTATAACGGTTACGATTCCAGCATCACCAACGGCGATTCCAGCCAGACCAATGCCGACAATTTTCAAAACCAGGGCGGCACCAATTACAACGGGGGATTTACCAACCGCTTCGCCCGCTACGGCACAAACGGCTTTGGAAGCAATGGCACAAACGGGTTTCGAGGACGCGGAGGCCGCGGCGGCCGTGGCGGCCGTGGAGGACGCGGCGGCGGCGGGGGCGGCGGCGGCCCACGGATTGTGGACTGGCAGAACGACGCCAAAAATTACGAGTTCTGGGTGCGCGCCAACGCGAACGGCAGCTTCACCATCCCCAAC
>Ga0181534_10002966_pt1 | contig 10207 bp, 10 predicted proteins | sample PEATcosm2014_Bin_37_FD_119758 | JGI IMG/M metagenome (GOLD analysis project Ga0181534, IMG submission 119758) | Peatland microbial communities from MTU Mesocosm Facility, Houghton, MI, USA - PEATcosm2014_Bin17_10_metaG | ecosystem: Environmental > Terrestrial > Soil > Wetlands > Peat | place...
ACAGGCCTGCGCTATTGCATCAACGGCGTCGCGCTGAATTTTACGCCGACCTAGGCCCGCGCGGGCGCGAAAGCCCACGTTTTTTTTACTCGCGCCCCCTAAAACTGAAGACATAGGGGCACAGCGGGGAACGCCATGGGGGCTTGGGGAACCGGCATATTCGAGAGCGATGCGGCGTGCGACACACGCGACCTCGCGATGGAACTTCTGTCGCTCGGTCTCGATCCGGCGCGGGTTCGCGCGGAGATCGAACAAGACCTTGGTCTGGGCGACGACCAAGCCGATCCTTGGCTATCGCTGGCGCTCACTCAACACAAGGTCGGCCGTCCCGACGAGGGCGTCAGGGACAAGGCGCTGCGGCTCATCGACTCCGGCCGCGCGCTTCAGGAATGGATCGACAGCGTCGAGCCTGGAGACCGCTCGATCAAGGCGCGCGAGCGCCATCTGAAGAAAGCGCGCGACACGCTTGCCGCGCCCGCGCCCAAGCCCAAAAGGCTCAAGCCGTCCGAAGAGCTGCTCAGCCGCATCGACCGTTCCTACGAGGACTTTCCATGGCGGCGAGATGGGCTTTACGCCTATCGCATAAAGGAACGCTGCGTCGTGTTCGCGGCCATTGCGGTCCAGGCCGTGACTCAGGATCGTCACTACCGCACAACCTCCGGGGGCTATGAACTCGCGCCGCGCCCGGTATTGACCGAGGCCGTGTTGCTGCTGCTCGACTACCGGGGAAGCTCGATCCCGACCGCGGCTGAAGCGCGGTTGCTTGATCCATTCGTCATGCCCGGCCTAACCGCGGAACAGGAGCGGATGTTGAGGTTCGACGAGGCCCGCCGGAAGGTGTTGGTGGTTCGCGCCAATGAAACATTCGAGGAGTTTGAACAAAGAACTCACGAAATGCTGGGGCATTTCACGCCGAAACAATTGCGGGAGCGCTACGATTTCGTTGTCGCCAACAGCCGGAAGCAACTTGCGCTTCTGGCGAATCCGCAACGGCACTCATACAAGCGCTATTCGGTCAGCGCGCGCGAGGGCGCGCCGCTGGACAGGCTGATCGACCTTGGCGCGGAGAGGCAGTTTGATACGACGGACGCGAGTGTGGATGCAAACACGAGGACAGACTGGAACGGTCTCGATAGCGAACTCACCGAGTTCGGCTTCGCGAATTAAGTCGCCGCTGAGCCGATAAGGCGTCTCCGTCGCGAATCCATCGCGCGCGACGCGTCAAGTAGCGATCCGGGCGTCGCCCCCTAATTCCCGTCGCCGGTCAGTCCGGGCGGCAGCGCCAAAATATCGATGCCCTCGTCGAGCAGGGCCTTGGCCTCGGCGAAGCTGGCGCGGCCGCGAATGGGGCGCTCGGGCGCGTCGCCGTCATGAATCTTGCGCGCCTCCTTGGGGAAGCTCTCGCCGACATCCTCGGCGACCGCAAGCACCGTCTCGCGCAACTCGCGAATCATTCCGCGCAGCTGCGCATGGCGCTCGTCGAGCAGCGCGACCTCGGGCTCCTTGCCCCCCTCGCTCCTGCCCCCCTGCTGGCGGGCGGGGGCCTTTTCGCTCACGCCGCGCGCCACATGCGGCGCCATGGGGGCCTTGGCGACCTTGTTGGACTGGCAAAAGGGGCAATGCACGGAGCCGTTCGCCGCCTGGGCGTCGAAGGCCGAGCTGTCGCGGAACCAACCGTCGAATTCGTGCGCTTGAACGCAAATCAATGAATAATGGATCACTTTTCAGGCCTTTCCAGCGGCGAGCAACGGGTCCAGGCCCCCTTCGCCGTCCAGTCTGTACAGATCGTCGCAGCCCCCAATATGGCGGCCGTCGATGAATATTTGCGGAACGCTGGTGCGCCCGCCGGCCAGTTCGCTCATGCGGGCGCGGCCGGCCCGGTCGCCGTCGACCTTGATTTCCTCGAAGGCGAGGTTCTTTTGCGCCAGAAGCCTCTTCGCCGCAAGGCAATAGGGGCAGGAAGCGGTGGTGTAGACGACGATATGGGCCATGACGGTTCCAGGAACAATGGAGGCGCCTCTAATACAATAAATTACGCGCCTGTCACGGTCCTTGCGAAAACCAGCAGGTCCACGCGGGCCGCGCCCGCCTTGAGCAGGGCCCTGGCGGCGGCGTTGGCGGTCGCCCCGGTGGTCACAACATCGTCCACCAGAACGATTTTCCGGCCCGAGATGCGCTCTTTCGCCGCGGCGTCCACGCGAAAGGCCCCGGCGAGATTCGCGGCGCGCTGGCCGCGGGTGAGCCCCACCTGCGGCGCGGTGCGCCTCACCCGCTCCAGCGCCCGCGATTCGAGCGGAACCGCGCTCTCGCGCGAGACGACCCGCGCCAGCTCGACCGACTGGTTGAAGCGCCGGGCGGCGAGGCGCAGCCGGTGCAGCGGCGTCGGGACCAGCAGATCGGCCTCGGCCAAAAGCTCCGCCCCGGCGCGGGCCATCCAGCGGCCCATCGGCTCGGCCAGCTCCAGCCGGTCATGGAATTTCAGCCGGCTGACGAGGCCGCGCGCGGCGTCGCCGTCGTAGCGGGCCACCGCCCGCGCCCGCGCGAAGACCGGCGGATGCGCCGCCGCCTCCAGCGAGATCATGCCCGACGCCTCGTCGCTCTCGAAGGGCGTCCCCAGCCGCTCGCAAAATGGCCGTTCGATGAAGCCCACGCCATTCCAGCAGGAAGCGCAAAGCCCCCCATGCGCCCCAACCGCCTCGCGGCAGCAAAGGCAGGCGGGCGGATAGACAAGATCAAGCAGCAACGCCCCGGCGGATCGAACGCGGGCGATGGCGGTCTCTAGCGCGGGCGCGAACATGGGCGCGAGCATAGCGCGGGGATGGCGGGATGGGGAGTGGGGGGCTTCACAGCTTCGACGCGGCGCGGATGTCCTTCAGCAGCATGAAGTTGGCGCTCTGCGGCGGTTCTGAGCAAATAGCGCCCCTCCCCAAAACCCCAGTCCGCGCTTACACTTGTCGAACCAGCGAAATCGGCGCATTCTTCGCGCCTGCCCACCCCCTTCGCGGGCATGCTGCTTTACTGCTTTAAGAAAAAATATTTCGGGAGAGACGATCATGACGGACGTTCAGGCCGCCGCCCCCCAGCCCAACGCAGCGGATTCGCAATCCGATTTCCGGGTCTACAGGAACAGCGGTCTCGTCAAGGACGCGACCTTCTTTTTCATCGAAAGCACCGCGCCGGACAATGTAGAGCAGCGCGCGAATTCCGACGACGCGCCGCCGCAACAGTTTACGCGCATCGACTCCAGCGGGGCCGCGCGCGAGATCGCCGAAGAATTGATGCGGGGCGAAGACGATGAGGACGTCAGCCTCGTCGTGATGGTGCATGGCTTCAACAATCCGCGCGCCAGCGTGCTGGAGTTTTACACAAGCGCAGTGGAGGCGCTCGCGCGCGACCAGGGCGCCATCTTCGGCGCCGGCCGCCGCACGGTCTGCGTGGGCTTCCGCTGGCCTTCGGAAAAAATGGGCAGCACGTTCTGGAGCTGGTATCGCGCCATGCCGCTGTTCCCGCTGTGGCTGTTTCGAATCTCCGCTGGCGTTCTGTTGCTGCGCCTGCTGGGCTTGATCTTCGGCCTGCCCTCCTTTCTGGAATGGGCCGCGAGTTGGCTCACGCCACTCGCCGTCGTGCTGATCGCGGTGATCGGGGTTCTCGTCGCGCTGCGCGCCATCGTCTATTTCCGCGACATTTATCGCGCGACAAACTACGGCGTGCCGGATCTCGTCGAGGTGATCCGGCAGATCGACATGGCGGCCTGCGACCTGCTCGACAAGCGCGGGCAGAAGCCCCGCTCGAAACGGCGCGTCGCGCTGTCCTTCATCGGCCACAGCATGGGCGGTCTCGTGGTCACCAATGCGATCCGCGTGCTCTCCGACGTGTTCGCCCCTTCCGCGATACAGAGCGCCGACCTTTCCGGCGCGAAGGCCGCCGCGCCTGCGCGCCTGGCGTTGCGTGAGGCCGAGAGGGACGCGCCCGCGCGGCCCGAAACGGCGCTGACGAAGAGCCTCGCGCCCGAGAGCCTCGACGAGGTTCCCGGCAAGATCGGCCATGTGTTCACGCTCATGCGCTTCGTGCTGGCGTCGCCGGACATTCCGGCGGAGGCGCTGCTCGCCGACCGCGCCAATTTCCTCGCCTCCTCGCTGCGGCGCTTCCGCGAGGCCTATCTGTTCAGCAATGAAGGCGACGAAGTGCTGCGCATGATCTCGACCACGGCGAATTATTTTTCCTTTCCCACCGCGAAGCGCGATTTCGGCTACCGGCTCGGCAACGCCGAGATTTTGGCGACCGGCTTCGGCTCCATCGCCAATGGCGGCCTGCTGGCGAAGCTGCGCGTCGGCGCGAGGACGCTGGCGCAACTCTCCGGCGCGACGCGGCGCGCCGAGAACGTCAATCTGCGCAAGTCGCGCAACGGGGCCGAGGTCGCGGAAGCCTTCACCTTTTTCGACTGCACGGATTATGTCGACGACCCCGACCGCAAGGCCTATCTGACCGAGGCGAAGCACTACAAGGCGATCAACGCGGACGCACGCATACCCTATCTGGAGCACATAAGGCTGTTGTGGCTTTATATGCCCTTCACGCCAGCCGACAAGCAGATCAACGTCCACGGCGGCTATTTCGACGGCGCGGCGACGCAGCGGCTGATCTATCGTCTCGGCTGCCTTGGATACAAGCGCGCGGTGGAGACCTATGGCGACGAGAATGCGATGCTGAACGAATGCGCGGGGCATCAGATCAGGGTCGTATTGTCGGACAGGCTTTCAATCCCGCCGCTTTCGCGCGAATATATAGAGACGCTAGGCATGTCGGGAAAATAGCCTGAGCAGGCCTGACGCGCGCAAGGCGGATCCGCGTCAAACACAGCCAGGAAGCTGGAAGACCATATGAGCGCAGCCCATATCGCCGCCGTCGTTTTCGCCGGATCATTCGTCGCCGCGATGGTCGGCATGCTGTTACGGAAAATACTGCCGGACAATCATCTCGATTCGGACGCGAAGGACGTCATGAAGCTGGTGATGGGCCTCATCGGCACCATGGCCGCGCTGATTCTCGGCCTGCTGATCGCCTCCGGCAACAGCAGCTACAATGCGCAAAGGAGCGAGTTGCAGACTCTCGCCGCCAACGCCGTGATCCTCGACCGCCTCCTGCAAGCCTATGGGCCCGAGGCTGCCGGCACGCGCGAAAGCTTCCGCGAGATCATCACTACCGCGCATGACCTCATCTGGACTCCCGACGGCCTGCGTCCGCCCAACTTCGACGCCGCGAACAAACTCGCACAGCAGATTCAGAATCTCGCGCCCAAGTCCGAGCAGGCGCGCTCCTTACAGAGCCGGGCCACGCAGCTTACGGAAAGCATGCTGCACATGCGCGTCCTGATGACCGAGCAGCAAGGCGACGCCATCCCGACGCTGTTCCTTGAGGCGCTGGTCTACTGGATATGCGCGCTGTTTCTCGGCTTTGGACTTCTGGCGCGATTCAACCCCACCATAATGGCGGCGTTTATCGTGGGCGCGATATCCGTCGCGGCGGCCATTTTCCTGATATTGGAGCTGAACGAGCCTTACCGGGGCTATCTGCAAATCTCCGACGCGCCGCTGCGCCACGCGCTTGAGCGCATCGGCAAATGACGCGGCGGTATTTTTCAATGCTGAAAGCGAAGTCCGGAATGCGCGGCCTTTCGGTCGTCTCCCTGATGCTCGCGGGTTTCGCATGCGCGGGCCCGGTCAACTCGGACGGCGGCGCGTTCACCGGCGCATGGCGCCTCGAGCACGTGAAAGGCGCCAGCGGTTTCGACGCGTCGATAACAAGCATGGAGCTGCGCGCGGACGGCGGGTTTGGCTCGACGGTCGGCTGCAACCGCATCGTCGGCAAGCCGAAAATCGACGGCGAAAAAGTGAGCTTCGGCGCTCTCGCCACGACGCGCATGGCCTGCGTCGGCCCGATCGCGGAAGTTGAGTTGAAATATCTCGCCGCGCTGAACGCTGCGCGCTCGTTCCACGTCAATGGCGAATGGCTCACTCTGCTGGACGAAAGCGGTGGCGAGCTTGCGGTTTTCGCGCGCGTCACGAATGGCAAGAACTGACAAGGCGCTTACGGGTCCGGCCCCTCGAAGCAGGTCTTGAACGGAAAGGTCCGCGAATAGCCGTGCAATGCGCCGACCGACACCTGATACCAGGTTTCGACTTTGGTAGGCACGATTGTTTTCAGCGAAAGATCATCGCCCTCGAATATGAATTTCTTCCCGTTGAACTGCGCCTGCATGACGCCCTCGCCATGCGAGAACAGCCGGTCGACGCTGTCGCCGACCTTCAGGCCGACAAGCCGCTTGCGAAGCGCCGTGACCTTGTAGCGGCCCGGCTCCTTCACCAGCGAGAAGGAATCGCCGGGCTTCGCGGCGACAGGCGCGGCATAATCGCCAAGCAGTTTGGATGAGGCGTTCATCGACTCATAGAGACGAAACTTCTTGCTGGTCTGCGTTGCGCCGGAGCATCCGCAGCCCTCGCCCTCGGCGCAACCAAAGATGATTTCATCGCCTTTCTCGGGCGTGGGCGGCGCCTGCGCCGCAACGGGAGTCGCCACGAACAGGGCCGCCGCAGCCCAGAACGCGAGCCCGACGCGCCGTGTCAAAGAGCGCGCAGGATTGAAATCCGGCAATGCAAACTCATGAAGAAATTCACCCGCCGGCCGCGCCATCTCCGCCCCGCTCAATCAAACGCACGCGGCTGATATTTATGCATGAGCGAGCGCAGTTTTGCAGTCGGAAATCCGCGTCGCCGGGCGAATGCGGCGTTACGCCTCACCATGCGGGAAATTAGCCTGCAAGGGCGCGGGGCTCATGACCGCGCCGCGGCGGTCATGAGCGCGGTCTTCTACCTCAGCAGGGCACGCGCACGCGCTGGTAGCCGACGAAATTGCCCCATGAGTCATAGACCGGCTGGCGCGCCGGGCAGAGGCGCGCTGGATAGGGCGCGGCGACGGGATAGCCATAACCCCCATAATATCCGGGAGCAGCCGCGCCGGCGGCGACCGCGCCCAGCGCCAGTCCGCCCAGAACGCCGGCTGCGATGGCCGGTCCGCCCCAGCCCCAGCCGCCACGATAGCCGTAGCCATAGCGATACCAGGCGGAAGCGGGAGTCGAGGCGAAGACCGTCGTGGCCAATGTCGCGGCGACGACGCCCGTCGTGATGATCTTTCTGAAGCTGCTCATGACCTGCCTCCAAACTTTGCGCCCGGCGGCTTTGCGGCAACCTGGGCTGATTGAAAAACGTATAAGCTTGGCCTTGGTTCCAAATATGGCAAAGCCTTTGCTGGAGTATTTCCAGAATGCTTCGCAATTGCGGCAAGACTTGCTCGCCTCAACATAACGCCAGTGAAGCTAAACGGTGGCTGAACGAAGCCCGCCGCTTTTGAAAAAATCGCACGGGAAACGCGGCTGCGCTCCGATCAATATTCGCCGTGCAGGCGCAGCGCGAAAATATTCACCGGCCCGCGCGCGGTGTTGAACGCGGGATTGTCGGCGAGCTGGTAATCGAAGGTGACGCTCACATTATCGATGATATTGTATTTGTAATAGGCTTCCATGACGTGTTCGGCGCCATAGGACAGCGCGCCGTCGCCGACGAGGAGGCCAAGCCCGCCCGCCGCGAGATAGTTGGCGTGGCTGTTCGAAATCCCGTTGATCACGCCCGCTATGCCGATGGCGTCCTTGGGCCGATCCCATCTCGCGCCATTCAGCACGAAGCCCGCCGAGACCGAACGCTCGATGTCGGTGAAGTCGAAGGTCTCATAGCGCCCGTCGGCCCAGCTGGCGCGCAGGAAGAAGCCGAGATCCTCGGAGATTGGCTGTTCGATGTTGAGGCCGCCGCCGACCTTCGTGCGCAACTTGCGGTCCTGCGTGATGTCCGGCGTCGTGCCGGTGAGGTAGCCGATTTGCAGCGCCTCTTCATATTTGCCCATGTAGCCGATATTGGCGAAGCCCAGCAGCTTGATCTTGCCCGGCTGGTCGAACAGCAGATTGTGACGCCACTCAAGCTCCGTCACCGGCGACCATTGGCGGAACAGAACCGGCTCGATCTTCTCGCTGCCGGGCACTTCGGAAAGCTGGAACATGCCGGCGCGCGCGGTCCAGTTGTCCTGACGCCATTCCGCAGTCGCGCCATCGGTGTAGCTCCAGGCGTCGCCGGCATAGTCGAGGGCGCCCATGTCGACGATCGACCAGTTCATGAAGCCGTTGCGGCCGTCATGGGCGTATTTGTTGTCGTCGAAAATATCGACCATGGCGTATTTGCCGACCGTGAATGTGACGCGGTTCTTGTCCACCACGCCCGCGAGCGCGCCCTGGCCAGAGTCGATGGTCTCGGTCTCGCCGCCAAGGCCGATGGTCTGCCGCAGATAATAGCGGTGGAAGCGCAGATAGGGCGCGGCGCGGCCGATCTTGTAGGCCTCGGCGCTGGAGAAGCCCGCGAGGCCGTAGGTGTCGGCGAGGCCGAAGCCCTCATCCACCTCGGGCGTGATATAGGCCTCGCCGCCCTGCCACAGCTTGACGCCAAAGAAGCCCGTCGCCGAGACCGTCGAACGCACCTGCCCGTTCGCCGGAAGGCTGTTCTGGCCGGAGTAAGGGGCGGAGAATTTCGGATAACCCTGTGGCAGCACGGTAAGCTGGCCATGCGAACTGACCGTTTCGGCCTCGGGCGGCGCCTCCGGCTTCGCCGCGTCGGATTTGGCCTCTTCCCGAGGCGGGTCCGCCGCGCCGGACTGGTCCCAGAAATGGTAGTTTAGCCCGAAGCGCAGGACATGCGTCTCGGCGCGATTGATCGACGCAAACATGAATCCGCCGGCGTCGGCGAATATCTGGGCGTTGCGCGACTGGTTGAGGAACAGATATTCGGCCTTCGCCGACCAATTGTCCGCGAAGGCGTATTCGACGCCCGCGCCAAGCGCGTATTTCGTCTGCGCGGATTGGGAGTTCGTCGCGCTGAAGGGGTTGGCGGGGCCGGCGCCGTTCAGCGTCAATGTCGAGGCGCCGCGCCAGCCGCCATTGGCGATGCCGCCCGTCGCATAGAACAGCGTCCGGTCGACGGCGAAGCCGAGGCGCGCGCGAAAGGTCGAAAAATACGTGCCGCCCGATTCCGGGGTCAGAGTGTAGGAGCTAACGCCCATTCCGGCGTAAGAGGGCGGCGCGGCCCAGGTTCCGTTTGGCGCGCGCTGGCCGTTGAGGAAGTTGAAATCGGTTTCAAGGCCATAGACCCAGTTCTTGTACTGCCAGTTATAGCCGCCTTGCATTCCGAAGGTGATCCCCGCGCCCACGCCGCCGCCGGGGTAAAGATCATAGGCGCTATTGCCGAAGCCGCTCGCCGCCTGCAACCGCTCGGAGTCATACAAGGGGATTCCGACGCCCATGTTCGCGCCAAGATAGCCCCCCGCCCAGCTGAACGCCGGCGGCGGCGCATCCGCCGCATGCGCCATCGTCGCCGCGCCAATTGCGATGAGCGCGCAGGAAAACGCCGACGCGCGAATGCGGCTCGCATCCCGGCGGTTCTTTCGTTTAGGGTCTGCGTTGTTCATCAGCGCTGATTTGCTCATGCTTCCTTCGAACAGAATCGCGGCGAAAAGTGAAGCCCGATCGAAGAATTTGAGAAGCATTCCAGAGATGCTCCGCAACGACTCCAAACGCGGCTCCAACCCGAACTCAATTCGCGGACTTGCCGCGATCCCCTGAAATTACAGTCGATATCGGGCGAACAATACGCTTTTGCGACAGCCCCGCCCTGACCTTTGGTCAAGGCCGTCGCGAGGCGGGACCGTCAATCCCATGCCCCTATTTATGCTGTCATTCACGCCTTTTTGTGTCATTTTCTCCGCCGGCTCGGAAAAGAAGGCGCAGATTCGGCGATGTCGGAATTTTACACCACGCATGAGCTGGCCGCCCTCCTGCGGGTGAAGGAACGCAAGATCTACGACCTTGTGGCGAAGGAGGCTCTCCCCTTCCGCCGCGTCACCGGCAAGCTGTTGTTTCCCCATGAGGAAATCTCGCGCTGGCTCCACGGCGACGGAGCGCGCGCCGGCGCGGCGCCACAGCCCGCGCCGCGAGCCGACGCCGACCGGCCGCTCGTCGCCGCGGGGGGACATGACCCTTTGCTTGAATGGGCGCTGCGGGAATCGCGCTCCGGCATCGCCGGCTTTTTCGACGGCGCGCTGGACGGGCTGCAAC
>Ga0181534_10002969_pt1 | contig 10203 bp, 9 predicted proteins | sample PEATcosm2014_Bin_37_FD_119758 | JGI IMG/M metagenome (GOLD analysis project Ga0181534, IMG submission 119758) | Peatland microbial communities from MTU Mesocosm Facility, Houghton, MI, USA - PEATcosm2014_Bin17_10_metaG | ecosystem: Environmental > Terrestrial > Soil > Wetlands > Peat | place...
CTCGTGTGCTTGCGCAATGCAGGGAAAAGCTCCCTGGCCAGGCACTGAGGCCTGGCGTGGTTCTGCTGGCAATTTTCAATATCCGGATGGCTGGGCTCAAAGCGGCCGGTGCGCCAGGGAAGACCTTCCTGGCGGCAGGTGCTCATACTGTGAAAACGTTTTCAACGCCCAACCCGACTTTGCGGCTTCATCCAAGCTGTTCCAACCTGATCCGCACCCACCTGAACCTTGACTGCCTGCCGAACGCAGTCCCGACTGCACCGATTCCGAATGATCATGCAAACGTTTTCAGAAAGGTAAAGCTGTCTGCAAACGGTGTCAAGATTTTTTTCAAGGATTTTTGGATCAGGGGCTTCCGCGCAACGGCCCGGCCCGGACCAGGGCCCGGCAGCGCGGCGCGATCCAGGGCCGCCAGGGCGGGGACGGGCCCGTCGCCGCCAGGCTCCAGGCCCACCCACCACCCAAGGCCGGCCGGCGCCGGAGCATCTCCCGCTCCGGCCCATGGGCCTGGCTAGGGATCCCGAAACCCTTCCCCTGGGTGCGGTTCCTGCTATGTTATGGTCAAAGCATGCAAACGTTTTCCGGAAGGACATACGGCCTACCCGGCCGGTCCAGGGAACTTCCTGGCGGTACTCAGCAACCGTTGCGCCAAGCTGAGCAGGAGCTGAACGGAGGGCTTCCGGGCGGTTCGCAGCACTGATCGGATCGAGGTTATCGCAATGATGAGCATCAAGGACATCGCCAAGCTCGCCGGGGTTTCGCCCGCCACCGTTTCCAGGGTCATCAACCAGAAGAATTACGTCAAGACCGAGATCCGCGAGAAGGTCCTGGCGCTGGTGAAGGAGACCGGCTACGTGCCGGACAGCGCGGCCCGCTCCATGGTGCTGCAGCGGACCTTCACCGTCGGGATCGTGATCCCCGACACCTTCAACATGTTCCAGCGCCAGCTGTTCTCCACCATCGAGCACTCCCTGGAGGGCTTCGGCTACCGGACCATCTTCTTCTTCGTCAAATGGGAGGCGGACAGCGAGTCCAAGTGCCTGAGGCGGCTCATGGCCGAGAAGCTCGACGGGATCATCATGATCCACGAGGTGACCCACCCCGACTTCTACGAAAGCCTCCGGGTGGTGGGGGTGCCGGTGGTGCTGTGCACCTTCGCCCGGGACGAGTTCGACTTCCCCTCGGTGCACGTGGACGAGTTCGCGGCCTCCCTGGCGGCCACCAAGCACCTCATCGGCCTGGGCCACCGGAGCATCGGCCTCATTTCCGGGATGCAGTTCTCCTTCGGGGCCCAGCGCGCCGTCGGCTACCGCAGCGCCCTTGAAGGCGCAGGCCTCCCGGTGGACGAGGGCCGGGTCATCCTGGTCCCCACCTACAGTCCCGAGGACGGCCGCGCCGGCATGCAGGAGCTGCTGTCCCGGCGCAAAGGCCTGACCGCCGTGTTCGCGGCCACGGACGAGCTGGCCATCGGCGCCGGGCGTGCCCTCTACGAGCTGGGCCTCTCCGTGCCCGGGGACATCTCCCTGGTGGGCTTCGACGACATCGACATCTCGGCCTACCTGTCGCCGGGCCTCACCACCGTGCGCCAGCCCATCGTGGAAATGGGCCGGAAGACCGCGGAGCTCATGTCCCAGCGCATCGCCGGCGAGGCCAAGGGGCTGCGCTCCACGGTGTTCGGCCATGAGCTGATGGTCCGCGAGTCGAGCCGGGCCCTGGTGCCGGTGCCCGCATAGGGCTATGGTGGCCACCGCTTGATGAATTTCCAATACCATGGTATGGTTAAAACACTGACTTGCCATGTACTTCCATACCATTGAGGAGGGCCTCCCATGCTCCGGTTGCGGCACCCGCTCGCCCTTGCCACCGCGGCCATCCTCTGGGCCGCCCCCGCCGCCTACGCCAGCTACCCGGCGGATTTCGCCAAGGCGGTGACGCCCTGCCTGCGCAACGGTGATTTCTCCGCGGCGGAGAAGGAGTTCCTGCACGACGCCATGACCCCCGGGCGCAACCAGCTGCTCTACCTCTACGAGCTGGCCAACCTGTACCGCATGAAGGGGGATGTGGACAAGAGCATCGAACTGTTCGGCCATGCCGATCGGGTCGCCCACGACTACGAAGGCAAGGCCCTGGTTTCCGCCGGCGCCGCGGCCGGGCAGGTGGGCGCCACCCTGACCAACGACACGGTGCTCACCTGGGAAGGCGACTGCCAGGACAAGGTCATGTCCCGCACCCTCGACGCCATGAACTACCTGGCCAAGCACGACCTGGAAGGTGCCCGGGTCGAGGTGCGCAAGGCCGAGGAATACCAGGTCCAGGAGCGGGCGAAGCGGCAGAAGGCGGTCGCCAGGGCCGCGAACCTCGACAACGCGTCCGCCAACGCCAAGTACGGCAACATGTTTTCCTACGTCCAGGACGTGCGCAACAGCTTCGAGAACGCGTTCACCTACTACCTCTCCAGCGCCATCTACCGGGCCCAGGGAGCGTCCGGCCTGGACGACGCCCTGGTGGACATCAAGCGCGCCTACGAGCTGGCCCCGCGCGCCCCGGCGGTGCGGCAGGCCTACCTGGACATCGTCGCCCAGGGCGGCGACCCCGCCGCCCTGGAGGAGCTGAAGGCCAGGCTCGGGGCCGATCCGGGCCTCCGGCTGCCGGACTACGCGGACTACGCCCATGGCGGGACCGTCGTGGTCATCTACGAAGTGGGGTTCGTCCCGCCCATGGGCGATGTCGCCATCGACGTCTTCGCGCTCAACAAGCTCTACAGTCTGGCCTTCCCCATCTACAACGACTTCGGCGGGCCGCAGCCCCCGCTGGAGGTCACCGCCCCGGGCGCCGCCCAGAGCACCAGCCTGGTCGCGGACGTGCGCAAGCTGGAGGTCAAGTCGCTGCAGGAGCGCATCCCCGGAATCCTGGCGCGGGGCACCCTCGGGGCCATCGCCAAGGCCCAGGCCCAGCAGAAGGCCACGAACTCGTTCGGCATCTTCGGCCAGCTCGCCGCCACCATCGCCACCAAGCTGGTCACCACCGCCGACCTGAGGTCCTGGCTCAGCCTGCCGGCGGAAGTGCAGACCGCCCAGCTCACCCTGCAGCCGGGCCCCAACGACCTGACCCTGGCCTCGTACGGCTGGACCGAGCGGGTCTCGGTGGACGTGGCCCCGGGCAGCACCACGTTCCTGATGGTCAGGTCGGTCCCCGGCTTCCGGACCATCAAGTCCGCCACGGTCAAGGCCGGCGCCTGACCTTCCGTTCCGTCTGCTGGCGGGCCTGCAGCACGGCTTCGCACTGCTCAGGAGACGCTGAAGGACGGGGGAATTTAATAAACTTGACATAGACAAAGTATTCAATCTTGCCCATCTCCACTCGGCCTTGAGCCGGATCGCCTCCCAGCCACGGTGCCGGCCGCCGCGGAAGGCGATTCAGTCGCGGCTGTAACACTTGTGGGCCAGTCTGAGGCCCATCCGCCCGCCGTCCACCCACCCATGGCCCTGGATAAAGGGCAATGTTTCCTGGGTCATGCGCGATTATTTCCATCCAGGGTTGACATTAATAAATTATTCCGTATGCTTCCTCTTGCTTGCTGGATGGGGCGGTATGCGGAAGACATGGGTTCTGCCGGCGGTTGAGACGGAACGGTTCCTTCCGGGGAATTCCCGGCCGGCCCCGGGGAGCGGGCGATGAACGGTCCCGGATCCGAGCGGCCCGTGGAAGTGGCCGTGGTGGGCATCGGCATCCGGGGCCAGGGCATGGAGGGCTCCCGGGCGTTCATCCAGCGGCTGTTCCGGAGCCTGGGGCCGTACCGGGTCCAGGGCGATCCCCGGGACCTGCCCCTCCTGGCGGGGACCGCGGCGGACGAAGCCTATGCCGGGGCCCGGGCCTGGGACCCGGCCCGGTCCGGCATCTACCTGGGCCTGGATGAGGAAGCCGCCGCCGCGGACCCGGACCTGCTGCCGACGCTGGAGCAGCGGTTCCATTTCCGCGGCGAGGGGCGGGTCTGCTCCGCCGGGGAACTGTCCGGCAACCGCGCCCTGGCCACGGCAGCGCGGCGGATCACCGCCGGGGTCCTGGACGGAGCCCTGGTGGGTGCGGCGGCGGCCTGGCCGGCCCAGCCCGGCGACGGCCCCGCGACCGGGTCCCGGGACGGCCTCGCGGTGTTCCTGGCGCTCCGGCGCAAGGACGCGGCCCAGCGCGACGGCGACCGCATCTGGGCGGTCCTGGGGCCCGGCCCGGCCCGGCCCCGGCGCCGGATCCGGATGTCGCCCGGCGAGCTCCTCCCGGGCCGGGGCCACGCGGTGTCGGGCCTGCTGCAGGTGGCGGCCGGGTGCGTCATGGCCGCGCACCACGTCTGGTTCTGCCGGGAGGACCGCTCCTGGGAGCCCTTCCTGGACCGCACCGACGGCATCGGCTTCGTGCTGGAGGTGGAGACCTCCTGGGGCGTGGGGATCAGCACCGACCTGTGGCGGAGCTTCCACCCGGGACCGCCGCCCATGGCGTTCCTGCCGGCGCCGGTGCTCCGGACCTACGCCGGAGCCACCCTGGGGACCTCATCCAGCGCGTGCTCCTGGACGAGCGGGGCGGCGACGGCCCGGTCCGGCTGGCGGTGGTCGCCGGCGGGGACCGGGAATGCCACGAGATCCTGGGCCAGGTCCCCCAGACGCTCCAGCGGGGCCGCCGGGACCCGGGCTGGCTGGACGCCCGGACCTGTTTCAGCCCGCGGCCGATCCAGGGCAAGGTCGCGACCCTGTTCACCCCGGTGGGCGCCGGCTACCTGGGCATGGGCCGGGAACTGCTCCTGGGGCTGCCCGGACTGCCCCTGCTCATGCGCCACTTCGCCCAGGACCTGGCCATGGCCGACTGGATCTACGAGGCCCACCGGGAGCGCCGGGGCGACCCGCTGTACGAGTGCGCCGCCACCATGTTCCTGAGCCAGGCCCACGCGGCCTTCACCCGCGACATCCTGGGCATCCGGCCCGAGGTGGCCATGGGCCTCTCCCTGGGCGAGATGAACGCCCTGATCGCCTACGGGGCCTGGAACACGCCGGAGGGCGAGTTCGAGCGCATGCGCCGGGCGGGGCTCTACACCAAGCTGATGTCCGGCACCTTCGAATCCGCCAGGATCCACTGGGGCCTCCCGGACGGGGCCCCGGTGCAATGGCGCAACTGGACCGTGTTCGGCCCGGTGGACCGGGTCCTGGCCGCGGCCGCGACCGAGGAACGGGCCTACGTCGCCATCGTGTACTCCCCCATCCACTGTGTGCTGGCCGGGGACGCCGAGGCCTGCCAGCGGGTGCTGGCGGGCTGCCGCGGGCTCACCGCGGTGCCCGCGCTCGGCCTCGCCGCCCACACTCCGGTCATGGGCCAGGCCCGGGCGGCCTGCTACCGCCACTACCACCGCCCCACCCGGCCGGTGCCGGGCATCGAGTTCCATTCCAGCCACTTCGGCGGTCCCTACGAACTCACCCCCGAGCGGGTCGCCGAGTCGCTCACCGAGCAGGCGCTGGCCTCCCAGGACTTCCCCGCGGTGGTCTGGCGGGCCTGGGACAGCGGGGTGCGGGTCTTCGTCGAGCATGGGCCCCGGAACCTGCTGACCTCGGCCATGCGGCGGCTGCTGCCCAAGGACGAAGGCCTGTTCCTGGCCCTGGACGTCCAGGGGGAGAACGGCCTGGTGCGGGCGGTGAAGGTGGCCGCGGAGCTCTGGTGCCGGGGCGTCCCGGTGGACCTGGGCCGGCTGGAGACGGCCCTGGGCCAGCGCCTGCCGGCGCCGCCGGCGCCCCCTGCCCCGCTGCTGGACGTGGCCGCGAGCCTGTTCGCCGCCTCCCTGGAGCGCAATGACTCCCTGCACGGGGCCTACCAGGCCTGCGTGCGCAACACCCGGGGCCGGTTCCTGGAGTTCCTGGGGCATCCGCCCGAAGAGGAACTGGATCTGTAGGAAGTGGCCGCGGCCGCTCCGGCAGGGTTCCGCCCGTCGCAGGTTCCGGACCGGGAATGGCCCCCATGGACGATCCATGGCATTCTCATGTGAGAACCATGTCCATCTTCCATCCCGGTCCGGTCTCCGCCCTGCCGTTCCAGCGGGCAGGTACGGCCGGACGCCCATCCGGAGTTCGCCCCATGAGCCCACGCAAGGCCCCTGCCATCGATACCCAAGGCCTGGTCGACCGCGACCGCCTGCGGGACGCCCTGCGGCTGATCCGGGAAGCCGGCCCCGAGGGCCTCACCCGCAAGGAACTCGCCGCCAGGATGGGCGTGGCCAGCCTGCGCACCGTGGACCGGAGCGTGCTCCTGCTCGAGGCCCAGGGCGCCCGCATCGACAAGCCGCGGAAGGGCTGGCCTTCCCTGCTGTACCTGGTCCTGCGCAAAGGCCCCACCTGGGACGAGCACGTCTCCGCCGAGGCCCGGCTCGCCCTGCGCCTGGCCGGGCTGTCCCTGGCCCAGAGCGGAACCCTGCTCTGGCAGGACAAGCTGGAGACCATGGAGCGCCTGGCCAGCGAGCACATGTCCAACCGGGACCGCAAGCTGTTCGAGAACCTCAAGAAGGCCATCCACGTGCAGGGCGGGGTGGAGGATCCCATCGAGGCGGCCGACATCCTCGAGCCCCTGCTGCGCAGCCTGGACGGCCCGAAGGTGATCGAGGTGGCCTACCAGGCCGCCGCCAAGGAACCCGGCACCCTGACCGTGGTGCCCTACGCCCTCACCCACGACCTGTTCTCCGGCGGGTCCTTCCTCCTGGTGTGGGACCCCGCCCGCCAGCTTCCGCTGCACCTGCGGCTGAGCCGGATCGACCAGGTGAAGGTGACCGGCCGGACCGGCATATGCCCCGAGGCGCTCATGGCCCGGGCCGCCCGCTACCAGATCGGCGGCTGGACCAGCGCCGAGGCCCCTTTCCAGGTCACCGCCCGGATCCGCGGCGCCCACTGGATCCAGGCCTTCCGGGAAGCGCCGCCGGCGCTCCCGGATTTCCAGGCCGACCCAACCCCGGACGGCAGGTCCGCCCAGGTGTGGTTCAAGGCCAACCACCCGAACGGCGCCACCCGCTGGCTGATGCAGTTCGGCGCCGCCGCGGAGGTGCTCGGGCCGGACAGCCTCCGGACCGAGGTCCACGCCCAGCTCAAGGCGGCGGCGGCCCAGTACGAGCAGGCCACGAGCTAGGCCAGCATGCCGCCGTCCACCGCGATGGACTGTCCCGTAAGGTACGAGGCACGGTCCGAGGCCAGGAAGGCGATGACCTGGGCGACTTCGTCCGGCGTGCCCACGCGCTGGGTGGGCACCCGCTCGATCAGGCCGGCCTTGCGTTCCTGGCTCCCGGCGAACCGGTCCAGCATCCCGGTCTGCACCGGGCCGGGGGCGACAGCATTGACCCGCACCCCCGACGCCGCCGCCTCCAGCGCCGCCGACCGGGTAAGCCCTTCAACCGCGTGCTTGCTGGCCACGTACAGGGAGGCACCCGGCACGCCAATCTTGCCCGCGACCGAGGACAGGTTGACGATGCTGCCGCCCTGCTGGGCCAGCATCACCCGCAGTTCGTGCTTCAGGCATAGCATCACCCCCAGCACGTTGGTGTCGAAGACCTCCGCGTAGCGCTCGGCCGACACCTCCGTCAGCATGCCGGGACGGCCCTCGGTGCCGGCGTTGTTGACGGCCGCGTCCAGGCGGCCGAAGCGCGCGACGGTCCCGTCCACCAGGTCGCGGACCTCGTCCTCCCGGCGCACATCGGCGCGGATGAACTCCGCCTCAGCGCCCAGGGCGCGGAGTTCGGCGGCCAGCGCGCGGCCGGGCTCGTCGTGGCGGCCGGAGACGACCAGCCGGGACCCTTCCCGGGCGAAGGCCAGGGCGGTGGCGCGGCCGATGCCGGTGAGCGCGCCGGTGATCAGGACAACAGGGGTGTTCATGGGCTCCTCCTTTTCCGTGGAATGCCAGTCATGGGTGAGACGTCCACCCGGAAGGTTCGGCGGGCCGGAAGGCCCGGATCACCAGGCCAGGGGCTGGTCGAGCACGATCCCGTCCTGGGCGGTGGCCTGTTCCAGGCTGCCGGCCTTGGCCTGGATCACCAGGAAGGCCAGGGCTTCGCGGCCCGTGGCCCGCCAGGCCCGGCGGCCGTCCCGGGCCACCCGCACCGCTGTGCCCGGCCGCAGGGGGATGCGCTCGCCATCCACCTGCATCTCCCCCTCGCCGGCCAGGAACAGGTAGAGTTCCTCGTTCTGCTTGTGGGCGTGCAGGGCGGGCGAGCCCTCCCCGGGCAGCATGGACCCGAAGGACACTTCCATCCCGGTGAGTCCCAGCACCTGGCCCAGGAAGGTCTTGCCCGGGACCTCGCCCCGGCGCGGGTGGTTCAGGATGAATCCCCGCCACTGCGCGGGGCTGCCGAAATCGGCGGCAGAGCAGTTGGCGGACTGGACCAGTGGCTGAGGTTGGCGGGCCATGGGGCCTCCCGGGGAGAAACAGGGTTGGGTGGGGTGTTGCACTGGTTCGCAATAAAACGAACGTTCGTACTATAATAGGCAAGGGCAGCATCCGAGGCAAGGGGCGGGAGCAATTCCCCTTAATATTCATCATGGAGGCGCGGTTTGGCGGAGAAGGGCGATGGCACGCGGGCACGGATCCTGGACGAGGCCCTGCGCCTGGCCAGCCGGGACGGGCTGGAGGGGCTGACCATCGGCGGCCTGGCCGCGGCGCTGGACCTGTCCAAGAGCGGGCTGTTCGCCCATTTCGGTTCCAAGGAGGCCCTGCAGATCGCCGTGCTGGAGCATGCCGCCGATCGCCTCCGGGAGCTGTGCGCCCCCGCCAAGGGGCTGCCGGCGGGCCCGGAGCGGCTGCGCTTCCTGTTCCAGGTGAGCCTGGACTGGATCGACGATCCCCAACGGCCGGGCGGGTGCCCCATCACCGGCGCCTGCTTCGAGTTCGACGACCGGGACGGCCCGGTGCGCCAGGCCCTGATCCGGCTCCAGCGCAACGGCCAGGAGCGGGCGGTGGAAGGCTTTGACGCTTTCGCCCATCCCTCCCGGGACCGGCACCAGCTGGCCTTCGAGTTCCGGGCCATCACCCTGGGCTACCACCACGCTTCCCGGGTGCTGCGCGAGCCGCGGGCCAGGGAGTGGGCCAGGAACGCGCTGGAATCCCTGATCGAGAAGGCCATGCGGCCGGCGTGACCAGCACCAGGCGGGAGCGCAGCGCCGGAACGCCGGCTCAGTTGGGCTCCCTCAAGGCATGTCCCCACGCCTACCGGATTCCAAGGTCAAAGCCAATCCTTTCGCGGATGATTTCTTGGGTCGGCGCGGCAATTTTTATCGCCTTCAGTCGATCAATCGTGAACCAATCATATGCCACGGCTTCATAGTTAAGAATGACATCATGTGGAGTCGCGGTTCGAGCTGAGTATTCCATGAATATGAAATGTTTATTATCATTAATCATCTCTCGGATACCCAGGAACTTGATATCGCAAATATCAATATTTGTCTCCTCTTTGATTTCACGTCGCAGAGCGAACTCCAGCCTTTCCCCGAAATTGACCTTACCGCCAGGAATGATCCACTCGTCGCGGAATTTACCGCTCGACTGCATAAGAAAGATTTCATTTTTTTCGTTAAAAATCAATGCCCCAACCACTGGTATTGCATAATCAGGCATGCTAACCCTTCCTTTCTTTCGTGGCAAGAACTAGGATTGAGATGAATAACAAAAATGCACCGAACCAATTACTCAAAGATAATTCTGCGGGCGCAAACGGAAGGGCGACCCCTGTGGATATCAATGGCTTCATCGCCCTCATGAGACTGCTCAACCGAAATGACAAGAGTTTATAACTAAAAAACACCAACCCCACGGCAGCAAAAGAGCAGGCGGATGCGGCAAGTATACCAAGGATATGTGCAGGGTGAATGTTGAGGTAGGAGTACCTTGCAAAGCCAGGGGCAAGCATGACCATGAGAATCAGGGTACATGTACTATTATTGAAAAACAAAACTCCCACTGGGTTTAAAGGCGGGGAGGCAGATTTTACCATAAAATTTGCCACTGCAAAACATAAGGTATCAAGAAGAACTAATCCAACTCCGACCGAAACTGTCCACGTTGAGGATCCTTTATTGGCTATAAAAAAGGCACCCAAAATGCCGACTATAATAGCCACGATTTCAAGCAGCGTTTTTCCCTCTTGCAAGACAAATGTTGAAATCAATACTGTAAAAACAACATAAAACACGCTGA
>Ga0181534_10002970_pt1 | contig 10202 bp, 9 predicted proteins | sample PEATcosm2014_Bin_37_FD_119758 | JGI IMG/M metagenome (GOLD analysis project Ga0181534, IMG submission 119758) | Peatland microbial communities from MTU Mesocosm Facility, Houghton, MI, USA - PEATcosm2014_Bin17_10_metaG | ecosystem: Environmental > Terrestrial > Soil > Wetlands > Peat | place...
GCCTGCAACGCGGGTTCGATGAGGTTTTTGGTCAGCGTCGCGCCGTGCGCGAAGCCGTAAAAGCCGTCGCTCGTGTCGTCAGTGTGCAGCGAGATGATGCCCTGAAACGAGCGTGAAATCAGTTCGGCCTGGAGCAGGCGGACTTCCAGCTGGTCGGAGCTTTTCCAGAATTCACGGTTCAAATCCTTCCCGCTGCGCGACAATCTTGTGCCGTCCTCGAAGCCGGTCGGATTGCAAACCGGATAGAACGACAAATAGTAACCGGCAGCCAGCTCCGGTTTCGCCTCCAGCAACTTGATGAATTGGACAATGGCGTGCGCGCCTTCCGGTTCGTCGCCGTGGATGCCCGCGAAAATGCCGACGCGGATCGGCGTGTCGCCGCCCTTCGGTCCAACAAACAAATAGCGGGGCAATTCGTAAGTTTCGCCGTTCGCGTCAAACTTCGCTTCGTAATTGGCCACGAGATTTGGCGAATGGACGGCAATCTGGTCCAGTGGCGCAAGCAAGGCGGCGATGGAGCGGCGGCGCGTCAACGGCGGCTTTGCGACGGTTTGGTATTGGTTGTCGGCGATGGTCATAATTTTTATACTTTTTGCGGGGGGCGGCGGCCCGTCAGGAGCGGACCGCCGCCAACCCGGAGGAACCACGAACTAGTTTTGCGGTTGGAAGATTTGGTCAAAGACGCCGCCGTCGGCGAAATGGGTCTGCTGCGCCTTCGCCCAGCCGCCAAATTCCTGGTCAACCGTGACCAGTTTCAATTGTGTGAAATTGGCGGCGTATTTATCAGCGACAGCCTGGTTTCGCGGACGATAGAAATTTTGCGCCGCGATTTCCTGCCCCTCGTCCGAATAAAGATAACTCAAATACGCCGTGGCAACATCCGTCGTGCCGTGACGCTTGGCATTTTTGTCCACCACGGCCACCGGCGGTTCGGCCAGGATGCTCAACGGAGGCGTGACGATTTCAAATTTGTCCGCGCCGTATTCCTTCAACGCGAGGTGCGCCTCGTTTTCCCACGCAAGCAGAACGTCGCCGATTTGGTGGTCAACAAAGGTGATCGTCGAGCCGCGCGCGCCGGAATCCAGCACCGGCACGTTCTTGTAGAGCTTCGCGATGAAGTCCTTCGCCTTCGCGTCGTCATGTCCGTAGGTTTCCAGCGCGTAGGCGTAGGCCGCCAGATAGGCCCAGCGTGCGCCGCCGGAAGTCTTTGGATTCGGGACAACGACCGACACACCCGGTTTCACCACATCATCCCAATCCTTGATGCCCTTCGGATTTCCCTTGCGCACAAGGAACACGATGGTCGAGGTGTAGGGCGTGCTGTTGTTGGGCAAACGTTTTTGCCAGTCGGCGGGCAGCAACTTCGCCTGCTGCGAAATCGCATCAATGTCATACGCCAAGGCAAGCGTCACCACGTCGGCTTCAAGGCCGTTGATGACGGACTGCGCCTGTTTGCCGGAGCCGCCGTGTGATTGGTTGATGGTTACGTCGTCGCCGGTCTTCACTTTCCAGTATTTTGCGAATGCGTCGTTGTATTGCACATACAGCTCGCGAGTCGGGTCGTAGGAGACGTTGAGCAGTTTGATTTCCTTCGCGCTTGCGGAAATGGCAAGCGTCGTGGCCAGCAGAATTTTTAGAAAGTTTTTCATGTTTTGTGAATTCAGGGTTTCGGTTTGTTAAAACGACAATTGGACGCGTGTGAAAAAGACGTCCTCTGGATGCTGTGTTACAGCCGCCGGAGCAGTCGCGCCCGCGCCACCACCGCCCGTGAAGGTCGTGCGCGAAAAACTCGCGTTCACGCGGATGTTTTTGTTGAGATACCAGTTGAGGCCCGCCGACCATGCCTGCGCCTCCGAGGCCGACGTAGCCAGATTGGCAAAAGCCGGGAATGCCGCCTTGTCCACGTTCAGTTCGGCGAAGCGCCCCACCACTTGCAACGCGCCCCAACCACCGTTTCGCGGATCGAACGGATGACGCGGCGTCACGCCGCTGAAGGTGGCGTCTTCGCCCGTCAGCACCCAGCCGCCGGAAATCTCCCAAGCCGAATTCCTTAAATTTGCGGTTTTAAGAGTAGCGCTGTTTTTGACCCCCTGATCCGAAATCACATACTCGCCCAACAAACCAAACGGGCCATAGTAATAATAACCTTGGGGCGAAAGACGCCAGTGCGTGCCACTGGCCATGACCCCACCGACGCCTGAAGCAGGGCTATAAACAAAGAACTGCTGCTGACCGTCCGTGTAAAAACCCGATGACGTGCTGCTGCCGCCCGTCGAGTTGGGCAAACCAAGCGTGTTCGTGATGGACGAAGCGCCCCAACTGCCGCCAACACCGACGCCAAGGTTTTGCAGCGCCACGGTTTTGGATGTTTTGAATGGTTGCACAAACAGCCGGCCGTCAAACTCGCGGTTGTCTTGGAACGCGGTGTTGCTGGTGTTTCTCTGCCCATCACCCACCCCATTAAATACGCCTGCAGCGTAGCTCAACACCCCGCCATCAATATCACCATGCAGTTCAAAGCCGAGATCGCGACCCGGTATCAAATCCGTGGCCAGTGAACGCTCGTTAAAGAACATGGACGAATCCGACTGCAAATACTCAAGACCGACCGGCGGTTTGAATTTGCCCGCCTGAAACTGCAATGCCGGCGAGTAACGGTAATTTACATATGCGTCGTAAATGCTCGGCGTGGTGGCCGCACTGGCGGCGCCGGGCGTGCCGTTGCCAAATTCCGGCGTGAATTGAAAATCAAAGTCGTGATAGACCGTGCCCGAAAAAATAGGGCGTGCCCGCCGCAGCAGAATGCCGTCGTTGCCCTGCACATTGTCGTTGTGCCTGAAAGTCCGGGTGTCCACCTGCACCAAGCCGTGCAGCGTGCCAACAAAGTTCGAATCCGCCGAGCTGAAGCTGAAGCCGCTGGCACCCAGGGAAATTTTCGGCTGCGCCTTGGCCACTGTCGCCGCCGCGTCCTGATCATTCTCGCGCAAGCGCTCAAGAACGCGAACCTTCTGGTCAAGTGCCTGAATCTGCTCATTGGAAGTATTTGGTGCCGCCTGCTGCTCCGCATTGTGTTGCTGTTCCAGAGCCTGGACCTTTTGGCCGAGCGCCTGAATTTCCTGTTTCAAGGCTTGAATCTCCGCAGCCTCCGTGGAATTGGTGGCCACACCCTCATCGGCAAACGCCGGGAAGGCAGACGTCAGCCCGGCAATCGCCAGAATTATCAATCGGTTTAGTTTCATGTTTTTTGATTTCATTTTCATCCGGCCTCCGGTTTTCCCGGTCGGCGTTTTTTGTTATGTATTTTTGCCTCCAGCGTTCTGGTCGGCTTAAATTGTCTGGGCGCGCGATTTGTCCAGCCGCACACGCTCGGTCTTTTCAATCTGTGTCACCTGTGAATCATGCACGACGATTTGAACCATGCCGTAACGGAGCGAACCGACCTGCCGGCGGACAATCTCCAGCCACGCCGTTTTTTCTTCGGCATCGCTTTCTGATCTGGTTTGTATCGCGTTCATTTTCAAATGACGACTTATTATATCGTTATTATCCACGCATTTCAAAATCTGTCAACAGCTTTTTGAAATTATTTTTAGATGCCTTCCCCGCCAATAAAACCGGCTGAAACCTCGCGTTTGGACACCGGCGCGCGCTTGGCGACCTCGGCCAGCGTCGCCTTGTCCATCACTCCGGCCACGTAATTTCGCGCGTCGAGAAAAACCCGGCGGAACCGGCAGACCGGCTCCTGCGAACAACGCTGGTAGCCGGTCACCGAAACGCAATCAATTGGGGCTAAAATGCCGTCAAAGTGCCTCACTACCTCGCCCATCGTGATTTTGGAAGGACTTTTTGCGAGCATATAACCGCCGCGGATACCGGCGGCGCTGTCTACCCACCCTTGAGCCTTAAGGTCGAGCATGATTTGCTCCAGAAAGCGCTTCGGAACGTCGTTGCGACGCGCCAGTTCACGAATCGGAATCGGCGCGCCGCCGAAATGATCCACCAGCGTGAACAAAGCTCGCAACGCATAATCTGTTTTCTTCGAAACTCGCATTTAATTAAACACGATAAGTCAAGTCGGCTTTAAGTCAATCGGAATTGGAAGTATATGGACGAGTTTTGGATTCACTGGTCAACTGATAATCCGGCGGCCTTCGTCGAGAAAGATGCCTTTGAAATTCATTTCGAGTGCCTGTGGATTGCTGGCCTTGGCCAGCGCTTCTTTTTCCGTCACCCGCCCGGACTTGACCAGATTGAAGAGCGACTGGTTGAACGTGAGCATCCCATCATCCGTGCCAGTTTCAATGGCGGCGGGAAGTTTGTCCAGCCGGTTTTCCTCGATGAGTTTTCGTATCAGCGGCGAATTGAGAAGAATTTCCAGCGCTGGCGTCAACGAGCCATCCACCGTGGAAACCATGCGTTGGCAAATCACCCCGCGCAACGCCCCGGCGAGCTGCCGGCGGATTTGTTCACGCTCATCGGATTTAAAAAATTCCAGAATGCGCGTGATGGATTGCGACGCGGTCGTCGTGTGAAGCGTGGACAAAACAAGATGCCCGGTGTCGGCGGCGCTCATCGAGGCGGCAAAACTGATGTCGTCGCGCATCTCGCCGATCATGATGACATCCGGGTCCTGGCGCAGGACATTCCGAAGCGCGTGGTGAAATGAAACCGTGTCGAGTCCGATTTCGCGCTGCTCGATGACGGATTGATTGTCCTCGAAGGCGTATTCCACCGGGTCTTCGAGGGTGATGATGTGTTTTTTGAAATTGTTGTTGATGTGCTCAATCATCGCCGCGAGCGTCGTGGACTTGCCGCAGCCGGTGGAGCCCGCCAGCAGGACAATGCCGCGCGGCGATTCTGCCACCTTTTTGATTTGTTCCAGCAAGCCGAGCTCCTCGAAGGTCGGCACGCGTGTCTTGACGAAGCGCATGGCCAGACACCATTGGTTGCGCTGCTGGAACAAGTTTGTGCGGAAACGGCCAACGTCCGGAACGAAATAGGAAAAATCAATTTCGCGTTCGTCCTTCAGACGCTTCATCAAATGCTCGGGCGTGATGGCATCCACGATTTTGTTCATCCAGTCCGCCGTCGGGAACGGGGAATCTATGGCGACCAGTTCGCGGTTGATGCGGAAGATGACTGGCGTGCCGATTTTCAAATGCACATCCGAGGCGCCGCCCTCGACCGCCGTCTTGAGAATGCGGTGAAACAATTCCATGACCCCAGCTTACCAGATCATCCCGCCAGCGCCAGCCGGGAAAATGCTGGCGGCGCTTCCCATCCAAATGCTATAAAATCCGCCATGTCAAAACATCGCATCGGCATCATCGGCGGCACAGGGCTTTACGGCATCGAAGGTTTCACGAACCAGAAATGGGTGAAGGTCAAAACGCCGTTTGGCAATCCATCCGATGATTTGCTCACCGGCAAACTCGCCGCACGCGAAGTGGTTTTCCTGCCGCGACACGGGCGCGGCCACCGGATTCTGCCCAGCGAGCTAAACCACCGCGCCAACATCTGGGCGATGAAAAAGCTCGGCGTCCAATGGATCATCAGCGTCAGCGCCGTCGGCTCGTTGCAGGAAAAATACAAGCCGTGCGACATCGTCGTCATTGACCAATTCCTCGACCGCACCAAGCAATCGCTCAACCACACGTTTTTCGGACGCGGCATCGTGGCGCATGTCTCGTTCGCACACCCGGTTTGTGGAAAATTGCGGAAAATCCTGCTGCAAACCGCGCGCGACTGCGGCGCAACCGCCCATGACGGTGGCACCTATGTGAACATGGAAGGCCCGGCGTTCAGCACCCGCGCCGAATCGCTCACAAACCATGCTGCCGGCTACGGCGTCATCGGCATGACGAATCTCGGCGAAGCCAAATGCGCCCGCGAAGCCGAAATTGCCTACGCGACGCTTGCCATGTCCACCGATTACGACTGCTGGAAGGAAGACGAACACGTCACGCTCGAAATGATCATTGCAAATCTGCACCGCAATGCCGACACCGCGAAAAAAATCGTCGCCGCCGCGATTGCCAAAATTCCAAAGGAGCCAGACTGGCCGTGTCATTCTGCGCTGCAAAATGCTTTTCTCACGGACAGAAAAATATGGCCAAAAAAAACCGTAACCGCGTTGAAACCAATTTTGGCGAAATATCTTTGACCGCTGACTCTCAACCCTCGACCATCAATCCATGACAAAAACCATCATCAAACCTGCGAAATCGCCCGCCGCCGTCGGTCCTTACAACCACGCTGTCCGCGTCGACGACCTGCTCTTCTGCGCCGGCCAGATTCCAATCGACCCGAAGACCGGCAATCTTGTCACCGGCGACATTCAGGTCCAGACAGAGCGCGTCCTTCAAAACGTGAAGGCGATTCTGGACGACCAGAAATTGACGTTTTCGAACGTCGTCAAATCCACGGTGTTCCTGACCGACCTCGCGAACTTCGCCGGCATGAACGAGATTTACGCGAAGTATTTTACAAGCGATTTCCCGGCACGCTCAACCGTTCAAGTCGCCGGTTTGCCAAAAGGCGCGGGCGTGGAAATCGAAGTCATCGCGCATTTCTGATTTATGCCTCTCGGAATCCAACTCACCATCGCATTCGTCATTGGCGGTGGGCTGGGTTTGTTCATCGGCTGGCTGATTGGGCGAATGCGTGGCACCAGTCAAACGATTGATCTCGCCCCGATGCTGAACCGCATGGAGGCATTGGAAAAGGCTAGTGAGCGGACGGAGCGTGGCGTAAAAGATGAAATCGCTCGCCTACGGGAAGAAACTGGTGTCCAAGCACGGGCGTTACGGGAGGAATTGGGTGCATCATTGAAAAACGCGGGTGATTCGACGGTGAACAGCCTCGGCGAGATCGGCAAGGCCCAGCGCGGGCAGTTGGAAACTTTTTCCGGCCAACTGAACAAGCTAATCGAGAGCAACGAAAAAAAGCTCGGGGATTTGCGAAACACAGTTGAAACGAAATTGGCACAAATCCAAACGGACAACGCTGCGAAACTGGAAGAGATGCGCAAGACGGTGGATGAAAAACTTCAAGGCACACTGGAAAAGCGGCTGGGCGAATCGTTCAAATTAGTCAGCGACCGGCTTGAACAAGTCCACAAAGGCTTGGGCGAAATGCAGGCACTGGCCATTGGCGTCGGCGACTTGAAGAAGGTTTTGACGAATGTGAAGACGCGCGGCACCTGGGGCGAAATACAACTGGGCAACCTGCTGGAACAGATTCTGACCGCCGAGCAATACGCGCAAAATGTCCAGACGAAGCAAAACAGCTCCGAGCGCGTCGAGTTTGCAATCAAACTGCCGGGGCGTGACGGCGAAGGCAACGCCGTCTGGTTGCCGATTGACGCAAAGTTTCCAAAGGAAGATTACGAGCGGTTGATGGAAGCTGCCGAGCGAGCGGACGCGGCGGGTGTCGAGGACGCCGCGAAGCAGCTTGAGGCGCGCATCAAGCTGGACGCGAAAAACATCCGCGACAAATATCTCGACCCGCCGAACACGACCGACTTTGGCATCCTATATTTGCCGACCGAAGGGCTTTATGGTGAAGTGCTGCGCCGACCCGGACTGACGGAACTGCTCCAGCGCGAATTCCGCGTCAACGTTGCAGGGCCGACGACCCTCTGGGCGATCCTCAACGCTTTGCAAATGGGTTTCCGCACGTTGTCTATCCAAAAACGTTCCAGCGAAGTCTGGACACTGCTTGGCGCGGTGAAAACGGAATTCGGCAAATTTGGTGACGTCATCGAAAAGGTGCAGAAGAAAATCCAGGAAGCCGGCAACGCGATTGATTCAGCTGCCAGCAAGACCAAAACGATCCAACGCAAATTGAAGGACGTTCAGGAACTGCCCGCAAATGACGCGGCAAAATTATTGCCGCTTGAATTGGAAGAGCCGGAAGCCGAATAGACGTTTCAGGCTTGTTTCCAAGAGAAATTGACGGCAGGATAAAACCCATGCGCAAATTCTACCTTTTTGTTCTCGCTCTGGTTTTTTCCTTTAACTCGTTCGCTCGCGAAAGCACGGTGCTGGATTCAGGCTGGCGCTTCATTCAAGGCGATCCCGCCGGCGTGGCCGGGCAAGCCATGAGTCCGACGGATCCGAATTGGATTGATTCAAGTTGGCAGGCGGTTTCGATTCCACATTGCTGGGGCTGGGAAGAAGCGCAGCAGGGTAAGGATTATTACCGCGGGCCGGGCTGGTATCGGCGCGAACTGGACATCACGTCGGAAGCCGGCAAAAGATATTTCTTGCGATTTGAGGCGGCGAGCCTGGTTGCGGATGTTTATTTGAACGGCAAATTGCTGGGCGAACATCGCGGCGGCTTCGGCGCATTTTGTTTTGAAATCACGACGAACCTGTCGGCGAGCGGGACAAATTTGCTCGCCGTGCGGGTGGACAACACGAAGTTTCCTGACATCGCGCCGTTGAGTGGAGATTTTTCGGTTTATGGCGGAATCTATCGCCCTGTGCATTTGCTCGTGACGAGCGAGGAGAATTTCACGCCGACAGACCATGCTTCTCCGGGCGTCGCGTGGCTGCAAACGAGCGTCAGCAGAAAACAGGCGGTGCTGGACGTGACGGCGCAAATATCCAATGGCACGAAACAAAAACAGCCGATGACGGTGGTCGCCAGCGTCTTCGATGCAGACGGCATTCTCGTTGCCAGCAATCAGGACTCTATCGCTCTGGCACCCGGCGTAACCGCGCCTTATTTCCTGCGTATCACCGTGCCGAAACCTCATTTGTGGAGCGGGCGCAAGGACCCCTATCTTTACAAATCGGTGGTGGAATTGCGCGCGGCAGACGGAGTGGTGGATTCAGTCGAGCAGCAAATCGGCCTGCGCTATTACTCGATTGACCCAGACAAGGGATTTTTCTTGAACGGCCAGCCGTATAATTTACACGGTGTGGACCGGCATCAGGATTTCATGAACAAGGGCTGGGCGATTTCCGAGGCAGATATGGACGAGGACATTTCGCTCATCAAGGAAATCGGCGCGACGGTCATCCGCTGCGCTCATTACCAGCACAGCGATTATTTTTACAGCCTGTGCGACAAGGCTGGCATTCTGGTCTGGGCGGAAATCCCGCAGGTGAACGAAATCCGAGATACACCGCAGTTTGAAGAAACGTCGCGCAATCAGCTGGTTGATTTGATCCGGCAAAACGTCAATCACCCCTCGATCTTTGTCTGGAGCCTGTTCAACGAAATCAGGGGGAGCAAAGGCAGCGACGACCCGCACCGCGAATTGCAGGATTTGAAAATCACCGCCAACGGCGAAGATCCGACGCGCCCGACAATTGCGGCAACCTGCGTTTCCATCCTGCCGGAGATGAATAAAATCCCCGACCTGCTCGGCTGGAACATTTACCCCGGCTGGTATAATGGGACAAAGGAGGATTACGGCTCGGTGCTCGACCAGCATCGTTATGACAGCCGTTCCGGCGGAATTTGCATTAGTGAATACGGCGCGGGTGCGAACACGACGCAACACGAGCAAAATCCACAGCAACCAAAACCTGCCGGCCAATGGCATCCCGAGGAATGGCAGGCGGAAGTCCACGAAAATGCGTGGGCGGCCATGAAAGAGCGCCCGTTTGTCTGGGGCACATTCGTATGGTGCATGTTTGATTTCGCCGTCAGCTCTCGCCACGAAGGCGACCAGCTAGGACTCAACGACAAGGGCCTTGTCACGCGCGACCGCAAGACGAAGAAGGATGCTTTTTATTTCTACAAGGCAAACTGGTCGGATGAACCGACACTTTACATCACCAGCCGCCGCTTCACGGAGCGGACGAACGCGGTGACGGATGTGAAAGTTTATTCCAATGCGAAAAAAGTCGAATTGCTGGTCAATGGTGTTTCGCTCGGTGAAACGAGAAATGCGACTAACTGTGTATTTATCTGGAAAATAGCCGAATTAAAATTCGGTGAAAACCAGGTTGAAGCCAGGGCGGAACTTGATGGAAAAAGTTTAAGCGACAGTTGTGTGTGGACGTTGAAATCAATTCCGTAAGTTGAATATCGAAACAAAAACCCGGAGAAAAATTTCTCCGGGTTTTTGTTTGAAAGACTGGCGGCTACCTACTCTCGCGGAAGCTATACAACCACTACCATCGGCCATGCAGTGTTTGACGGCCGAGTTCGGAATGGGATCGGGTCGGACCACTGCGGTATTGCCA
>Ga0181534_10002971_pt1 | contig 10201 bp, 6 predicted proteins | sample PEATcosm2014_Bin_37_FD_119758 | JGI IMG/M metagenome (GOLD analysis project Ga0181534, IMG submission 119758) | Peatland microbial communities from MTU Mesocosm Facility, Houghton, MI, USA - PEATcosm2014_Bin17_10_metaG | ecosystem: Environmental > Terrestrial > Soil > Wetlands > Peat | place...
AGCCGGATTCAATTCAACGAGGAACGCCTGCGCGAGTTGGCATCGCAGAATGCCAAGGCGCTGGCAGACATCACGCAGGCCGAGGAACGCTGCCGCGCCGCGCAGGAGGAACTGGCCTCGGTGTCGGAAAAACTGACCGCGTCGGAAGCCGCGCTCGTCCAGCACAAGGAAGATTTGTCGGCCAAGCAGGAAGCATTGCAGGCGGTTGAGGACGGTTTGCGTCAGCGGCAGGAATCGTTGCGCGAGGCGCAGGCGACCGCGTTTGCCGCCGCGCAGGATTTGACGCGCATCCGCAATGAAATCACCGCGCTCGATTTACAGAAGCAGGGCAACAGCATCCGCCTTGAAAAACTTTCCGCCGAAAAAATCCAACTGGAAGTGGAACGCACCGGTTTGGAATCGCGTTTGCAGGAATTCACCGCGAGTGTCGAGGTGGAAAAGCTGAACGCGCAGACCAAGCGCGGTTCGGTGGAGCAACGCCAGAACCGGCTGCGTGAAATACAGGACGAGTTGCATCAATCCTCCGCCGAGCAGGACCAATTTTTGCAGACGCAGGCCGAGAAGCGTTCGCGCCTTGGCGTGCTGGAGCAGCTCGAAGGCTCGCGCGAAGGTTTCGACGCGGGCGCGGTCGCGGCGTTGCGCCAGTCGCGTTCCGTGATCGGCTCGCTGGCTGACCGCATCCGCGTGCCGGAGCAATTTGTGGTGGCGATTGAAAACGCGCTGGGCCATCACCTTCAACTCGTCTTGACCGAACAGCCCGAATCCGCGCAGGCAATTCTTGCCGACTTGAGCACGAACAAAACTGGTCGCGCGAGCGTCGCGGCGCTTTCGATTGAAATTCCCGACGACAAGCAGCTCGTGTTTGGCGGAGAATTGTCGCCCGATGAAAATAAAACGGCCGCGGAAGATGGTTTGAAAAACGGCCAGATCGTCCGCGCACTGGATGTCGTCCAGGCCGAACCGTCCGTGGACAAACTCTTGAAGGCGCTTCTTGGCCGCACATTCATCGCGTCCGACCTCACGACGGCGACGGCGCAGATCCAGAACGGCCACGCGGGCTGCGATTTTGTCACTTTGACCGGCGATTTGTTGAGCCGGCACGGTGTTTACACCGGCGGATATTTGAACGGCCACGGCAATCCCAAAGGCCCGGCTTCAATCCTTGGCCGCAAGAACCAGATCACCGAACTGCAAAGTGAATTGACCGAGGTCCAGAATCGCGTGGCCGAAATGAGCCGGCGGCGCGGGGCGCTGTTGAGCGAGCAAACCGAGTTGCAGGCGAGCCTGCAACAGGCGCAGACGGAATTGCGCGAGCAGGAAGTCGCCATCGCCACGCGCGAGGGCGAGTTCAACGCGCTGCAAAATTCCAACCGGCTGCTGCACCAGAAAATCGAGACGGTGGTTTTTGAAGTGCAGAGCCTCGCCGCGCAGGAGCAGGAAGGCTCGCAGAAACGTAGCGTGCTGACGGCGCAATTGAACGAACTTGAAGCCCGCGAACGCGCCGGCCAGGAAAAAGTCGCCGCGCTCACGACGGAACTGGAAAATCTCTGGCAGCAGCGCGACGCCGCCAACGCCGCGCTCACCGAGAGCAAGGTTGGCCTCGCGGCGGAGGAGCAGCTTTCGGCGTCATTCCGCCAGCAGCAACAGGCGTTGGAGCAGCGCATCCGCGAACTGACGCAGGCGCTGGAGCAGCGGCGCGGCGAGGTTTCCTCGTTTGTCGGACGCAAGGAACAGGCGGAATCCGAGATTCAGGAATCGCGCTCTCAAATTGAAAAATTGCAACACGACCGCGAACAGGTTGGCGCGCAGACCACCGAACTTGCCGGCAGGAAAAGTTCGCAGGAAACGGACATTTCATCACGCGACGAAAACTTGCGCGCCCAGCGGAACCGGCTGACGGAATTGCAGAACCAGCGCGGAGCGTTGGACGTGGAACTGGCGCAGAAGGACATGTCGGCTCAAAACCTGCGCGAAAAGATCCAGCAGAAATATCACGTCAACCTCGATGATATCCGCAGCGAGTGCATCACCATCACATTTGCCGACGAGGGCGCGGCGAAGGTGCATGTGATGACGCCGGAGGAAATGGCGGCGAGCGGCGCGGCCACGGATTGGAATGCCGTGACGCAGCAGGTCGAGACGTTGCAGAAACGGCTCGACGAAATCGGGCCGGTGAATCTGGTGGCGATCGAGGAATACGAGGAGACCGAGCAGCGTTTTCAATTTTTGACCAAGCAGCACGACGACCTGGTTTCCGCCAAGGCGCAACTACTGGAGATCATCAGCCGCATCAACGTCCAGACGCGGCAGATGTTCCTCGAAACGTTCGAGAAAATCCGCGAGAATTTCCGCAGCCTGTTCGTCGAGGTCTTCGGCGGTGGCAAGGCGGACCTGATTCTCGTGGATGAAAACGACGTGCTGGAGAGTGGCATTGACATCGTCGCCCGCCCGCCCGGCAAGCAATTGCAGAGCATCTCGCTGCTTTCCGGCGGCGAGCAGACAATGACGGCGGTGGCGCTGCTGTTCTCGATTTACCAGGTCAAGCCGAGTCCGTTCTGCGTGCTGGACGAATTGGACGCGCCGCTCGACGAGGCGAACGTCGTCCGCTTCGTGAAAATCCTGCAGCGGTTCCTGGGACGCTCGCAATTCGTCATCATCACGCACAACAAGCGAACCATCGGCATGGCGGACATTCTTTACGGCGTGACGATGCAGGAACACGGCGTGAGCAAGATCGTGAGCGTGAAATTCCACAAGGAATCCGAGCAACCGGTTTCGCCACAAACTCCGGAGCCGGTGGCGGCGTAAATGGTAGGGCCGCGCTGCCGCGCGGCCTTTGAATTTCAAATTGTCCTCGGAGGCGGCGCAGCAGCGCCGCCCTACCTGTTCTACCACGAATAATGCACGGTGTAGGTCACCGTGCGTTCCTCGTCTGGCTTCACCGGGATGCGGAATTCGATGGTCTGCGAATCTTTTGTCAGGAAATCGTCGGACTTGGCGGTGATACTCCAGTTGCTCCAACGGTAGAGGTGTTCGACCACGCGGATTTCCACCGGCGTGTCTTTCTTGCGGTTGCGGAGCTTGATTTCAAACGACTCGTCAATCCATTTGTCGCCGGTGTCCACGCGGAAGTTCGTCTGCTTGCGCTCGCCGACGAGGTTGAAGGAATTGCCGGTGGTGACGCGGACGGTTTCATTGCGCGGCGTGTGGTCAATGGTGTTTTCGCCGACGAATTGCAACTGGCCGTCGTCATCGCGGCGATAAAACCGTAGCTTGCCGGCGGGCAGCGCGATGCCAAGTTGGTTCGTCTTGGCGTTCACGAATTCGCGCACTACCGCGACCTTCTTATAGTTAATGTCCGCGCCAAATTCTTGCTCTTGGTTCAATCCTCCGTAAAAACCAACGCCCGCCGCGCCATCATAAATGTAAATCGTCGTCGCAAACATTTTTTCGGCATGGACGAATTCCACCTGCTTCGTCTCGCGGTCGTGCAGCGTGGTCGGGCGCGCGAGGTCATAAAGATGAAATTCGTCAAAGGCTTTTTCGGTGACAGCAGGGCCAGCTTCTTCAGGCATGGGTTCATTCATTGCCCTCGCCGCGCCAAGCAAGGTTAAACGCGGCGGCTGGATTTTATTCACGTCGCCGGCCATCAATTTGATTTTGGCATTTTCAAACGTCTTGCCGCTGTTGTTGTTCATCGTAATCCAGCCGACCAAATCCACCAAGTCGCCCTTTTCCGGCGAGACAAGATTATAGCTGGCGCTCCAATCGAATCCGCCCGTGACATAGCCGACTTCCGCTTCGAATTTGCCGGGTTTGTCGGATTGCAGCAGCCAGTTGAAGGCCGGCTTGAGCACCGTGTCATCGCCGAGGTCGGGAAACCGCGGCTCGCCGGGCAAACTGAACTGCAATTTGCCGTCCACCTCGATGATGGGCTGCTGTGCCTCGCCGCCCGGCACATAGCCGCTGCGGACGATTTTGCCCGGAATCAATTCGGTGGTTTGCGTGTTGTCCTTCAACCGGACTTTTTCAAAATTAATCGTCTTGCCCTCGAAGAGCGACAATAGCAATTCCTGTGAGACCGGGTCATTGCGATAATTCTGTTCGAGGATTTGCAGCGAGTGCTGACCCGCTGGGTCGCGCAAAATCACCGAGTCCGGCTCGACCTGTGCCGTTGCGCCGGCGTAACGGACGGTGTTGACGCCGGATTGCAAGTCGAGCGGCACGGTGTCGCGCACGACGGCAAAGTTCTGGTTGTAAATGGTGAGCGCGGGCTGGGCGATGGCGGACGACAGTGCGCTGGCAACTAAAAGAACAGAGATCAGTTTTTTCATAATCATTTTGGTGATGGAACCCGGTTGCATTTCCCGTTAGACGGAATGAGTAGCGGAATACTCCCACGCGGGGAATCTGACAAGGAATTTCGGAATGGCTGGTGCCGGTGGCGGGACTTGAACCCGCACGACTTTTTACAGTCCCAGGATTTTAAGTCCTGTGCGTCTGCCATTTCGCCACACCGGCCTGACGCTCAACGCTAGTCGCGGATTTCAAGAAAGGGAAGCGCGAACTTTTCGTCGCCGGGCGTATTTTTTATCACGTTGGAAAAATAACGACAGCCGTTTTGCCCGACGCCGCGCTGAATCATTTGGATTTTCATCAAATCAAGGGATTTCCTTTTTCGGCACGCGCTGTGCTATAAGGTGCGCAGGTGTGTTTGTTGAAACTGTAAGTTTGGGTTGATTTGGGTGGGGAACCCGGTGGCAGAACAAGGTGGTGGGGGAAGACAGACGGTGTTTGTCTGAAGGAGGGACACAACGCACGCGCCTGGCTGATTTTGCCCGCATTTGAGCGCAGTGAAGAAGCGACAAAGGAGGTCGGCGTTCGATTTGCGGCTGGGTTGGTCAAGGCGCGTGCGTGTCGTGTCAGGTTGGTGAAAGGAACAATGTCTTACGAACCGTTCATCAAGCTTCTCGTCGTGACACTGCGCGCCGCGTGGTTTAATTTTCGCGGATGGAACAAACGACGCTGACTCTCGGCCATTCGCCTGACCCCGATGACGCCTTCATGTTTTATGCGCTGGCGAAGGATTTGATTCCGACGCACGGTTTCCGCTTCCAGCATATTTTGCAGGATATCCAGATGCTGAACGAGCGCGCCACGCGCGGCGAACTCGACATCACCGCCGTCAGCATCCACGCCTACGCCTACGTTTCCGACAAATACGCGCTGCTGCCCAGCGGCGCGAGCATGGGCGACGGCTACGGCCCGATGCTCGTGGCCCGGCAAAATTTTTCCTGCGAAGAAATTTTGAAAAAGCGAATCGCCGTGCCCGGAACGATGACCAGCGCCTTTCTTGCGTTGCAACTATGGCTCGGCAAACCGGCGAAGGAATTCAATTACGTTGTCGTGCCGTTCGACCAGATTTTTGCCGCCATCAAAAATGGAACCGCCGAGGTCGGCTTGATCATCCACGAAGGTCAGTTGACTTATCAAAACGAGGGTTTGGTGGTCTGCGAAGACCTCGGCGTCTGGTGGGGCAAGCAAAACAACGGCCTGCCGCTGCCGCTCGGCGGAAACGTCATCAACAAAAAATTTGATCTGGCGACGCGCCGGAAAATCTCCGGCATTTTGACCGCAAGCATCCAGTTCAGCTTGGATCATCGCCCGGAAGCCGTGCAGCACGCGCTGCAATATGCGCGCGACATGGGATGCGACCTCGCCGACAAATTTGTGGGGATGTATGTTAACCACTGGACGCTGGATTATGGCGAGAAGGGCAGGGAGTCCATCCGCCGGTTTTTGGGCCACGCCTTCGAGCGCGGCCTGATTCCGCACCGGCAGGAACTGGAATTTGTGGTTTGAAGGTGGAGAATTGAATGAGCATCGCCACCAAAACTGGAGATTCGGGAACGACGGGTTTGATGTATGGCCGTCGCGTCCCGAAAAATCATCCGCGCGTGGAGGCGTGCGGCGCGTTGGATGAGTTGAATGCCGCGCTCGGTCTGGCCCGATCCACGGCCACGGATGACTTCGTTGCCCGCAATCTGCCGGTTATCCAGAAGGATTTGATTGTGCTGATGGGCGAGCTGGGAGTGTTGCCTGAAGATTTGCCGCGCTACGTCAAGGACGGGTATTCGCTTGTGACGCCTGCAATGACGGCACCGCTGGACGCGCTCGTGAAGGAGATTGAATCACAGAAAGTGACATTCAAAGGCTGGGCTACGCCGGGCGCGACAGTTCATTCCGCGGCGCTGGACGTGGCGCGGACGGTCTGCCGGCGCGCGGAGCGGCGTGTGTGTGAGTTGAAGGAGTCCTGCGGGCAGGCAAACACCGAGATTGTGATTTATCTCAACCGTTTGAGCGATTTGCTCTGGTTGTTCGCGCGATGGGTTGAGACAAAAGCGGATCGCGACGGTCGGTAAGGGCAGACCCCTTGTGCGGGCTGGAAAACAGGATGCGCACCTCCCGTGCGGGCGCGGATTTCTTTTTGACTTTAATTGCTGGCAGCGGTTTGCGCGGCAGCAATTTCTGCTTTGGCTTCGGCGATGTCATGTTGGAACGCGTCGCTTTTTTCCATCTGCTTGACGATGGCCTGCGCCAGGACACGGCCGGCATAGATGTCGGTTGGATAATGCCGGGCGATTTCAACGCGATGCCAGCCGATGCTGCGCGCCTCGGCAATGATGGCATCGTGCTTGTCGGGGAACAGATCGGTGAGCACCAGCGCAAGCACCATGGATTCGGTGGAATGGCCGCTGGGATAGCTGAAGCTTTTTTCAAGCTTGCCGTTGGCTAGGCTTGGGTCGGTGACGTATGGGCGCGGTCGCTTGTAGAAATCCTTCGCATTGTCGGTGATGGTCTCGGCATCGGTCTGGACGCGCTCGAAGAACGTCGTGGTCTTGGGCAGGTTGTTGGATTGGAAGAACGCGCCGACGGCGGGCGTGAAATTGAAGATGGTGAATTTCTTTTCCGAATAGGCGACGGCGATGTCGTTGCTGGGTGCGGCATGATAGACCGCCTGCACTTCAGCCATGTCGGCGGCCTGCTCCGGTGAATCCGGCAACGGCGGCGGAGCGAGCAGGGCGATGGCGTCGGGTTTCTTGCCGGTGAGATAGTGAAGCCCTGTTAATTGGACCGGCTGGCTCGGTTGAGCCATTGTGTCGTCGGCGCGCAATGGTGCGGCAGCGAAAATTGCGGCGATAAGTAGTGGGCGCCAATAAAGTGCGGGGTTTGTCATCAATTTCATGGAGTTGAGAAATTATGGGTCAATGATAATTCATCAAGGCACAATCTGTCCGTTTGCATCCCAAGTAATATCTGGATTGCCGGGGTCATGGCCGGCGATGATGCTGGGATTTTGTATTCCGTCGGCGACGACATCTCTGTAAAAGAAATAACCAGCATGGCCGTCGCTGAAGGTGATGCAGCCGCCCATACTGTGTCGTGACGAGAAGCGTGTTGTGTAGCAATGCGGCGTGGCTAGAACAACCGAGTTTCCCAGGGGAAGTTGGTTTTGCGAAGTTGCGTAATAAGGAGTTTCACCGGAGCGGTCACGGACATCAGAAAAAAGGACGAAGCTTGAAGGGCTATGCACCATACCCGCTTTAAGGATGGTGACAACGCCGTTGATATTTTCATTCGCCAGTGATTTTGAGTTCATCGCATAATTGAACAGCGGGCGGGCGCTGGGAATCATATCGTATTTATCCAGGGCTGCCACGGCATCTTGGGCGTCAATGCCTTGAGAGACCGCTGTCGGGCAGGTGAAAATGGATTTGGAATTGTAAAACGTGTTTGGACTGTAAGCCCAAACATACATGGGTTTGTTGGCGACATATGCAGGCAGGTTATTGAACCACACATCGTTGCCCTCTTCAAGGTTACGATATCCGTTGATTGCCAGCCACGACGGGTTGTCTTGGTCTCCGCTTGGCGCATAGTCTTGGTATCTTGGGAAGGGAAATATATCACTGCTGTCATTCAAATACAGTGAGTCAGCCAGCCCCCATTGTTTCAAGTTGCTTAAACAAACGGTCTGTTGGGCCTTGGCCTTGGCCTTGCCCAGCACGGGCAGCAATATCGCCGCCAGGATGGCGATGATGGCAATGACCACCAGCAGTTCAATGAGTGTAAATCCGCCAAATCTGTTGCGTCTTTTCATATCCATGATTTTTGATTTTCCAGCCTCTTGGTGTTCCACCTGCAATTTGAATTCAAACTATTCGTGCACATTATGAAGATGGATTGTTACGGGAATATGTGTGCATGGTGACAATTGAGTCACAAGCGGGGGCGGCGCGTGAAATTTTTTGCGAAGTCACTAGAACGTCACCCGAGTGCCATTTCTGCGTAACTTGATAATGTATTATTCTTCCAGCAGAAACCGGAGTGCCAACGGTTTTTAAAAAGGAAAGATAAACAAACAACTAAAAATTAAATGAAAATAAAAAACGCCGCCTTAATTGCATCAATGCTTCTGGCCTCACTGTCAGCCGCAAAAGCCGCAACCACACTCACCGCTTGGACCTTTGACAATCTGGCCATCGCAACCAACGGTAGTCCTCAACCCTCCACCGGTTTCGGCACGGCCGGTGCCTTGGGCATCAGTGATTCGTATGTCCAAGGGATAGTGGGAAGTTCTTCCGGCAATACGAATTGTTGGAACAGTGGCGCCAATGGCTGGTCAACGAATGCCCCCATTGGCACGCAAGGTGCCCAGTTTGCCGTCAACACGTTGGGATATTATCAAATTCAGGTTTCATTCGATGTCTATGCCACTCCGGACGCGGAGGCCAATCTTCAGGTTCAATACACGACGGACGGCCACATTTGGAATAACGCCGCCATCACTTCGGTGGGAACTTTGGGTGTTATCGCCAACAACTCGGCCAACAACAGCACGGTCAATGGCTCATATGTCATATTGACAAACAACGGAACGACCGGCTGGAATAATCAAATCACGGTTAATTTGACCGGCATTTCTGGAGTCGATAACAACGCCAATTTCGCCATTCGCGTGGTGAACGCTTCAACGGGAACGAACTGCGTGACCACGACCGGGTCTCCGTTTAACAACACCTCCGGCAGTTGGACCTTTGATAACGTTGTTGTTCAAGGCGTGTCCTTCGACACCGTTGCGGACTGGACGTTTGAGACTGAGCCGAACAACGGCACCATCATTTTAAACCCAGTGCCAGAAATAAGCGTTGGCAACTACACCTTTGCCCAAGCGTTGGGTTTCAACAACAACTATACTTATGCGGGCAGTTCCACGCCGGGCAGCACCAATGGCCCCGATGTGGTCAATACCGGCGGCAGCTCGTCTGGTGCCGCCGGTCCCAATGCATGGCGTGTTCGTGGCAATCCCGGCAACAACGGCTGGAACACGGCAGCTCCCATCGGCACACAGGGCGCCGAGTTTGATGTCAGCACACTCAATTTTAGCAACATTCTGGTTACCTTCGATATGTATTCGACCAGCCAAGGTGAGGCGAAGATGTGCGTGTTATACACCACGGACGGATGGGCCACTACCAATGTGGCTCAAAACCTCTTCTATCCGGCCAATCCAACGTTTATTCAAACGAATCCCGCTTCCGGTCCTCTTAACAGCCCCAATACCGTGGCGGGCACTTACTTTTATCAGAACACAGGCCAGAACTTCTATAATTATTTGACTGTGGATTTCACCGGCATTCCCGGCGTGGCCAACAATCCTTTATTCGGCTTCAAAATCGTGAATGCCGCAACAGGACCGGATTGTGTGGCCTATAATGGCGGCTCTTATAATAACTCTTCCGGCAACTGGCGTTATGACAATGTGGCCGTCAGTGGCCAATTTAATGGCCTTACCCCGCCTGTGGTCACCAACGCCCCCAATGCCACAGTGGACAGTCCGTTCACCAATACGTTCACGGATAACTCGGCTTGGCGCTCTGCGATTACCACCATCTATGTGAACGGTTCAGTTTTGACGAATACAGCTTATAACGTGAGTAATCCCGGCAAGATTGTATTTACTCCGTCTAAATCCCCTGTGCTCCAGTTAAGCGGTTTTGATTACATTGTCATTAATGCTGCCGGTTACAGCAGTGTCAAGGTTGCACAGCCAGTTGGAGCCGGTGTGACAAAGAAGTTGACCGTCATCCTCCAACCCGCAGCCCCGTCTGCTAGCGGTGGCACATTGACTGTCAACCCT
>Ga0181534_10002972_pt1 | contig 10196 bp, 8 predicted proteins | sample PEATcosm2014_Bin_37_FD_119758 | JGI IMG/M metagenome (GOLD analysis project Ga0181534, IMG submission 119758) | Peatland microbial communities from MTU Mesocosm Facility, Houghton, MI, USA - PEATcosm2014_Bin17_10_metaG | ecosystem: Environmental > Terrestrial > Soil > Wetlands > Peat | place...
ACACTTCACCGTCGTGAACAATCATTGGCATCTCGATCATGTCGGTGGCAATGCCGTCTATGCGGATGTCGATCGGATTTCGACCGAAAAAGCCATTCAGCGGCTGACGGCGAAGAAGGTCGCGATCGAAGCGGGCACGGAATGGGGGCCGCCGGCCATCACACCGCTGGTGATTCCCAATGTCGGCATCACCGCGAACACAACATACTTCGTCAACGACATCAAGGTGGAGTTGCGGCCCGTCAATATCCACTCGGAAGATGGCTTGGTCCTCTACCTGCCGGACGATCGCATTCTGCTGGCGGGCGATACCCTCGAAGATACGCTGACATTCATCGTCGAGCCCGAACAGATCGGCATGCAATACGCGAACCTGCAGAAAATGAAGCGGTGGGCCGTAGACCGCATTTACCCGAATCATGGAAACCCCGAGGTCATCGCGAATGGGGGTTACCGGACGACGCTCATCGATGCCACCCTGGATTACCTACGCCTCATGGTTCAACGGGCCCACGAGGCCGACTATCTCAAGGGCTCGATGGACGACTACATCCATGACTCGGTCGAAAAGGGGTGGGTGAGTCCCTGGTGGGCGTACCGCGAGGCACACGCAGCCAATTTGGTCGTGGTGGCCAAGGCATACAAGGGTCGCCCGCTACCGGATCTGCCGGCGGCGCCAGCGTCGGTTGATCGGCATCCGCCGCCGGGCTCACCATGACACTCACACCCAGTATCCGTCGCGCCCATAGTGGCGGTGAATGGTCAGTTCGCGCTCGCGATCCAAGACGAGACTCGAATCATAGTGGGGCGCATCCTTGACGGATTGTCTCGTCATACCGACCGATACGGTGGACTCAGTCCAACTCAACGCGTCGATCCAGGTCGGAGCGATGATCACCTGGTGTCCGACCCACCAATTGCTGGTGTTGACGATGAGATAACGAATCGCCCAGGTCTTCTCCTCGACCAAAAAACCCTCCACATGCCCGATATCACCATCGGTGGCATGAACGTAGTAGCGCATGATGGCGTTGCCGCTGCGCAAATGAGGATCGGCGGCCGAGTGATGCCCGATCGATGTTGGGCGCTTAACCTGCAGACCCGCTTGGAGAATATCGGGATACAGACCGGCACCCCAGAGTCCGCCGCCGCCCCAATAGTTACCGTATCCATAGTAGCCGCAGAAGCCCATTTCCTGCTGGCGTGACACGGGCTTGTCGGTATCAATGTCCGGGCTGCGCTCAACCTGTTGCCGCGTGAGCGCGACCGCGATGGATTTCTCATCCCAATGCAGTTGCCGGACGGCGATCGGGGAGATCAACACCTTGCGGCGCGGTAACTCGTCGCCAAGTCCTGCAACCAGATACCGAACGACCCACTGATCGTCATCGAAATAGAAATCGCTCACCCGGCCGATGATCCCGTCGGTTGCCTGAACGGCAAAACCCTCCAAGTCCTTCATGCTGCGTAACATGGCTTCCCTCCGCTGGCAATTGCGCAGCATGCGGTCTTCACCTGGCGCGCGTCTGTTCGCTATCGAACCAATGCGGCGGCGGCGCCCGCGGCCCCTTAGAATTTCGGATTGGCCAACAGATAATACAGTCCGCCGGCCACCAGGATCGTCACCGGCAGGGTGAGTGCCCACGCAATCACGATGCGCGAGATCATCCCGTAGCGCAGTCCCGCACCCGAACTCACCATGGTGCCGGCGATGCCGGACGTGACGATGTGCGTGGTGCTGACGGGTAGTCCGGTGAAGCCCGCCGTACCGATGAGCACGGCGGACACGAGCTCCGCTGAAGCGCCCTGGGCAGGGGTCAAGTGCACGTTGCCGAGACGTTCGCCCAGGGTCGTGACGATGCGCCGGTAGCCAAACATGGTGCCGATGCCGAGGCACAGGGCCGAGAGCATGCGCACCCACCCGGGCGCGTATTCGACATAGCTTCCGAGCTCCTTGGAGAGCTTATGCGCCTGCCTCTTTTCATCCTTGCCGATGTATTTGGACTCCTCGGCGTGCTCGAGCTGCGAGATGACTCGATATACCTCGTCCCGCACGCTCGATCGCTGACGCGCCTCGGGGGTGAGCCCCTTGCCAAATTCTGAATGTGGCGGCGCCGGCGGCGGAGTCGTGCCGGCAGCGGCCCCGCGCTGCGGCATCGAACGGGCGGCATCGAGCGCCGCTCGCTTCTCGTCATCGCCGAATCGGGCGACGATGGGTTCGGCCTGCTCGAGAATGGCAGGCAGTTCGCTCATCGGCTGACGCGCGTCAGGATTGAGCGCGTAGGTCGCCGGAAACAGTCCGATGATCGTCAGCATGATGAGGCCGATGCTTTTTTGGCCGTCGTTCGTGCCATGAGCGAAGCTCACGCCGCTGCAGGTCAGGATCAGAATGCCGCGCATCCACCAGATCGGCGGCTGGTTGGCAACGGGCTTGTAAAGGTTCGTGTCATGCAGTGTTTTGCGGCAGATGAGATATAGAAGGGCCGCCAGCATGAATCCCAGCACTGGCGAAAGCGCCAATGCCTCGAGCACCCTCCACAGCTGTGCCCAGTGCACCCCGTCGGCCAGGCTGCGCGGGCGCGCAAATGCGTTGCCGACCGCCACGCCGATCAGCGATCCGATCAGACAGTGAGAACTCGAGTTGGGCAGCCCCAGCCACCAGGTACCGATATTCCAAAACAGTGCGGCCGAGAACAGTGCGACCAACATGCCGACCGCCGGTCCGCCGTCGGGCGGCGACAGCACTTCCGCGGGGATGAGTTCGACCAGTGCGTAGGCCACCGCGATGCCACCGAGCAGCACCCCTAAGAAATTGAGCAGCCCGGAGAGCACCACGGCCTGTCCGGGAGACAGGGATTTGGTGTAGATCACGGTAGCAACCGCGTTGGCGGCATCGTGAAAGCCGTTGGTGGCCTCGAACAGGATCACCATGACGAAGCAGAAGATCAGCAGCGCGACGGCAAGCGCGGAAGCGGGGTCGAGATGGGTGAGCATGTGTCCCTAGACCATTGCATCGATTTATGACAGCCAGATTGCAGGCGCTGTAGGCGCTATTCGCGAGTTCGTGTCGGTGTTTTCTAGGGATCGCAAGCAGCCCAAAAACGCCGCTTGGGGATGCGATTGGGGCACGGGGGCCAGACGCGACCGGCGTAGCGCGTCTCAGTCTTGGCCCCCGATTGGTGCCATGATGAGGGCACATTGACCCTGTTGCTCCAAGGACTCCATGCGACACGGAACGTTGACGCTCCTGGCCGGCCTCTTGGCTTTCGTCCTAGTCCCGCCTGGCCACGCCGGGAGCATTTACAGGTGCGCAGGCCCGGATGGCAATCCCGTCTATGGCGATACCCCTTGCACAACGGATGCCAAAGCTTCGTCCGTCGCATCGCCAATGCCCCCGATGGCCGCCGCCCAGGACAAGTCGGCGCGCGAAACCGCAGCCATTCTTTGTAGCACCCATGCCTTCAACGAGTGGATCCAGGCCCAGGGCCATCCGCTGCCGGATCCGAATGTCCGGATCGCCAAAATGACCGAACTTAGCAACGCCTGCCGGCGCCCGCTGAACCTCCCGGACATGCAACCTGCGACCCCGAGGCCGGAGCCGCCGCCCCTGGTGACGGGAGGCGCGGGCGACGCCGCGGCGGAGAAACTCCAGACACTCGTCAAGAGCGGTTCGATCGAATCGCTGCGCACCTATCTGGCTTCGCCGGCCATGGATGTGAACGCACGGCCGGGCACCGACGAGGCTTTGCTCGACTATGCGGCCGAACAGAACCAAGCAGCGGTGGCCAAGTATCTCCTCGAGCATGGCGCGCAGGTCGACGCCGTGCAGACACTCGGCCGCAATGCCGGTTTCACCGCACTGCATCGCGCCGCCATCGCCGATGCGGCGCAGGTTGCCGAAGTTCTTCTCGCGCATGGCGCCGAGGTCAACGTTCACGGTCCCCTCGGGGTCACGCCGCTTATGCTCGCGGCCTCCCATGGCACTGCCCGAACCGCCGAAGTGCTTCTCAATCACGGCGCCGATGGTTCGACACCAGACGGTCATCGTGAAACAGCCCTCTCGCAAGCGACAGCGCATGGTTATCTCGATATCGCCAGGCTGATATTGCAACACCTGCCGACACCGACCCGGAACAGCCTGAACACGGTGGCGGCACGCGGTGATCTCGATGCGCTGCGGCTGATGCTGCAGCACGACGAACTCGCGCATGACATCACCGCCCAGAGCAAAGATGAGGCATTACGCTACGTCCTTCTGAACCATGACAAGCCGGAGGACCGAAAGCAGATGATCGAACTGCTCTTGGCCCATGGAGCCGACGTCGATAACGTCCAGGCGGATCCTCTGGTCATTCCGGTGATGTTTGCCACGACACCTGACATGGTTGAACTGCTCTTGGCCCATGGAGCCAACGGCAAAGCCAGGTTGTCCGGCGCGCAACTCGCCCAGGCTTACGTGTGCAATCAGGGCGTCAAAGATCCGATTGCGCTGCTCCACGTATTAATGGCTCACCATATTGACATCCGTGGTCAGCCATCCCCGCGCGTTATGAGTGCCATGGCCTGTGCCCTGCGCGCCAATAACCCCTCGGTCGTAAAATTTCTCAGCGACCAGGGCATTAAGCAGGACGAGATGGTCCAAGCGGCCGCCTCGCCTGGGCCGACCGCAATCCTGGTCGCCGTTGATCCCCGCATTGTGGAAATACGCGATGCCACGATTGACTTAAAAGCTACCGTCGTGGGCGAGACCGTCGACGATGTCGCCCTCATGATGACAAAAAATCTTGCGCCTCAAGATCCCTCGTGGAATCCGCAGAATCCCAAGTGGCCCATCCTATTGAATACCATCCGTGGGGATCTTCGCGCTGATTTAAGCGCAAGGCTGGCGGTGTCCCTGAACGACGCTCAAGGCGTCTGGAATCAAGCGTTTCGCGCATCGCTGTCGGAGGACGACATGCGGCAGCTCCTGACATTTTTTCGCTCCGAACAGGGCAGACGGTATATCCAATTGCAACGTCAGCTGGGCGCCCTCGTGACCAGAGCGATCTTGGAAATGCTGCAGGATCCTGCGGGCGCTCTGGCGAACACACCCGAGACCCGGGACCCGCACTCGGATCTGCTGAATTTGTCCATAGCCATTCAAACAGCGCGGGCAGGCCTCAAGACCTCGACCGCAGCGAATGCCGCCAACGACCCGAAAGGCTCACCGCTGGAATCCATGATCGCGATGACGGTACGGTTGCATGAAGCCGAACTCACCCAATTGCAGACCACGTATCAGCGCGACTTGGCGGCATTCACGGCATTCAATCGTTCCGCGCCCATGGGGCACGTATTGACGGCAAATCAGCTGGCAAGCTCGCAGTGGAGCAACTCCTCGATGGCACACGGGATAACCGCGGCGATCGTCGTGTCAGCGACCAATCGTATGCCCCCCTGGCAGCGCGCCTACGGCAGTGAAAGTCCGCAGGGGACCTCGCCGACCGTAGCGATGGCGGCCGGCAAGGCCGAATGTGTAGCCCTTGATAAGCTCGACAGGTCGCATCAGCCGCCGGAAATTTACCGTGATGTGCGGGAATGCATCGAACGGGAAAGGTATTCCGAAGCCGCAGCGTTATTCGCCCTTGGAGGGATCGATGGCCGGTTCGACGCCGAACGGGTGTTGGACAAGACCGCCGGACAAGCGGGCCAGATCTTGATCATGAGCGTCTCCGACGGACTCCCTGACGACAAGCACGAACGCTTCATGGCAAGCGTCAAGGCGATCGCAGCGGACAAATCGGCGCTCGCCGGCATCTGCGAATCGGTAAAAACCATCGGGTATCCCACCTATTTTCCGGCCTACATGATTCAGCACGGCTTGGGGGCCATGATGGGCGCGCTTTCCGGGAAGCAGGAGCAGGCGGTGCTTGATCCTGCATTTGACCCGCAGAAAACCTGGGGCGCATTGCAGGAGAGTTATCTAAGTTGTCCCACCGGAGGCGGCTGACATGAAGATTCCTGCCGCATTACTACTACTGCTCGGACTGAGTGCGGCTGCGTCGGCGAATACATTCCGATTGGAATGTGTCAGCGCCGACGATGGGAAAACACGTCTTGCCCTAATCGAAGTGAATACGGATGCCGAAACCATCCAGAGCTATTCCGAAGCGGATCATGCCTGGAAAGCGGCCGTGAACGTGTCGATTGCCGAATCGACAATCTCCTATGTCGAGCGCGGACACGGCGATTCCGGATCGGCCAACACCTCGGTCAGCATCAACCGTGTGACCGGTAAATATTTCGCCTATTCCCCCCATGGGCCTCGCATGGACGGCGAATGCAAGAAAGTGCCTTCCGACCGCACACTCTAAGCGATCTCCTGGTGAGGACGTGAATGCGACACATGCTGTCGCGCCCGACCGTAATACTTCTCGTCCCCGATGAACGAGAGACTCACCGTGATCATGAATCCGTTTGAATTGCTTGTCTATGGCGCAAGACTGCTGTGGTGGTACCTTGAACTCGGTGTCCACGCATTTTTGGCGAAGTGGTATGAATCGCAGTTGAAATATCTCGACAAGCGCATCGCCCAATTAGAGCGCGAGCTCGCCGACGATCTCGAACAGCGTTAATAAGGCGGCTTCCGGCACCGTTTTCGTTGAATGGTCAATCCAGCCTCCAGCCATCATCCACCATCTCTGCGATGCTCGTATATTCGGCAATGATGGCGGTGTTCTCCGCCCAGAAGGCATTGGGATCATGGGGTGACCACCGAACGACGTACTTGTGATCCATGACGTCGTCATAGGAGATGCGAGGAATCATCTCATTCAAGCCATTCGCGCAATATTTCGGATTGCTTTTGAGGAAAGGCGCCAGCAAGCCATCCCGATAGATTTCCTCGAAATGATGCGTTTGATATTCCTTGTCGTTCATTGCTTGATCCTCGAAACGTATCCCAGCATGGTCTCAGTCGCAACCTTCATGCCGCCATGATCTTGTTCACGTTGCTTTCCAATCATTGCGTTCAATTGCCCTTTCGATCGGTTGTCCCGTCGCCCCAGTGATGCGGCGTCCGTCAGGGCGTGAACCGAGCGCGTCAGAAAGCACTTGCCGGCCTCGAGCACGGTTTCCGGCACCCGCCGCAGCTGCCCGGGTTCCCCCTCGATCAAAGGTGCCGTTACGTTCGGATCCAGGGTCGCCATGCCGTCCTCGAGCATTTCGTCGGTCCAAATCCCGGTGCTGGTCGGGCAACAGAAAGCGAGATAACCAAACCGCTGCCGGTACTCCGCCGTCGTCATCCAGCTGTAGTGCAGTCGCTGGGTGTCCTGCGTCCGATCACGATAGATCACCTGGTGAACACAACGGCGCAGCCGATCACGGCCGGCATTCGGATCCAGGTAAAAATTCATCGGTGCACCCGGCGGATGAACGGGCAGGTGCTTGTACCAGCTTTTGGCCCCGGCGACATAGGAGACAAAATTCTTGATTTGCGGTGCTGTCGGACTTGGCAGTCCGGCAATGCTTCGCAGGTAGTTCCTTTCATCCGCAAATGGCGGCGGCGGCTCCATGACGATTTCGTCAACCACGTCCATCACGAGGGAGTTCCCAAGCCGTGTCCCGTCAGTGACTGACATACCATCACCATGGCGAGCGTATCGAGTTCGCAGTAGCGCAGAAGTTCGTGGGTGATGCGCTGTCGGTCCGCCGTCGCCAATCCGGCCCGCTGCAGGTGATCGTACGCAATGATGGCGGCGCCCCCATCGGCGATGAAGTCACCTTGTTTTTCGGCGATCCCGTTGTCGCTCTCCGCTTGAAGCAGCGCATATGGATCCTGCACGGTGCCGTCCTTCACCTTGACCCACGCCCGGTCTTTGAAGTTGTGGCTCGGCATTTCCAGGGTACCGTAGAGCGGCGCACTGTATCGATCGCGCAGCGCCTGCGAATGGCGCAGAGCCGCCGGCAACACCTTTTTGATGGAGCTGCTTCCCGCTGTTCCGGGATAAAAGACGGTTCTCGAAACCAATTGACCGAGGTCGCGCAGACGGCCCGGCTTTTTGTTGATACCCACCAGCGAGTCGACGAAGGCGATCAACTCTTTAGCGTCCGTGGGCTTGTCCAGAATGATTTGAGCGCGAATATCCTTGAGCACGGTGTCTTCATGGGTCCACCAATGCACCACCGACCCCTCGTCGTCCGTCAGGGCATTCCTCAGTGCCCGCAGAACGACGATGCTCGGCGCGACGCCAGGATTGGTTTCGAGACACTCGGTGCGGTGCTCCACGTGGCCCCCGGCGTGCATCACATGGTGCGAGAACTGGAACAGGATCTGATCGTACGGCCTCCGGCCGCGATGGTAGGGCAGGGCGGGGCGGCTGGTTTCGAAATCGATGAAATGCAGCGGCCATTGCCAGGCGTCGATGGCGGCCCGCAGTGTACCGTGCAGCACCACCGGCGAGTCGACCTCGCCATGCGCTTCGGCCACTTGCAGGTGACGTCGTTGCGCCAAGTTGATGACATTCGCCGATGCATCGCCATCGTCCAGTGCCGACGCCGGCAGGGTTTTGAGTGCCAGGTTGCCCTTCGCTAGCAACGCGTCCACGGTCTTCTCGCTCACGCGATGCAACCCGAAGACCGTGTCAGGGCGTCGTACCCGCACAGCGCCGCCGGTGTGAACTTCCATGCACTCCGCCCAGCCGCTCTTTTTTGTGGCCGTGATCTCGTTCGGATCGACGTAAAAGGGGCAGTCCTTGCAGTGCGCCCCAACGAAGACGGGAAACGACTGGGCCGTGCCGAGGCGGTCGGACGCCCATTCGACGAATTCGGCGAATGACAGGGTTCGTCCCTGCACGTCCACCGAGTGGTCGAGCAGTCGATTCACCTCGTCGGCGACCGGAATCCGACGCAGGATCGGCGGCAGGCTCGCCACGTCGAGGTCATTCGCGGCCTTGATCGAATTCAATCCATCGATATGCACGGTAACCGTCTTGTCGAGCAGCATGAGGTAGGGCGTGATGTCACTCCCGGGGTACGCCAGCCGCATGACGTACGTCTGATAGGCCACATCATAAAGATAGGACCGCCAGGTCGAGCGCACCGGGTTTGCACCGTTGTCGGTCAGAAACGTATCTTGGTTCGGATCAAATCCCTTGGCTTTGACCTCGATCAACGCAAAGTGATTGTCTTTCTTGTCAAGAATATCCGTCCGTATCAGCAGGTTCCGATATCGGATCGTCGCCTCGAACAGGGTCACCTCGGACGACATCAGGAGACCGGCCGTCCTTTTCTCCTGGTCCTCTCCCAAGCGGTCCTCGATGAGGTGACCTTCGGGGAACAGCCGCCGCGCGAGTTCCCCAACCTGGTGTCCGCCTTCGGCGAGCGATCGAAGGAACTCGTCTTCGCGGCGGGCATCGTAATACGAATCATCCCGCGCATAGTCGAGCTGCCGCGGACATTCCAGCGCCACCGCAAAGCGGCTCTTTGACAAGGTCATGGGTTTCAACGGATCTCCCTACACGGTAATAAAGGCGCCATTTTCCCCTACCGTTGCGACCGCATGAGTCGCAGACTCAATATTGGGCAGCGGCCGCCTCTATCCTTGAACGAATCGCCGTGCGCAGGGCGGCGGGTCCCAGGACTTCCACGGCGCTGCCATGTCCGAGGATCCACCGCTGTAGCGCCGGGGTGTCACGCAACGCCGCTTCGACCACAATGGTGTCGGCGGACACCTTGATTCGTTGCTTGAGTGCGAGCGGCGTTTCGCGCAAAATTTTCGCCAAGTCCGCGGTGATGCGCAGTCGCACCCGCACTCCGCGGCGCTTGCCCACCTCGTGCTCCTCGGCTTTTCGATAGTCCGCCAGATTGAATTCGCTGCGGGTGACCCGTTTGACTGCGGCCCGAGTCGAGCGAATCCGGTGCAGTGCATACTGCTTGACCGGCTCGAACGCCGCGGGCGACGACGCCCCGCTTTTATCCGCGAGGAGGTACATCACCGAACCCTTGAGCAGCAGAGCGCGCGGATTCACCGTTCGCCAGGAGGCCGCGGCGTCCATGAGCGATCGGTATTCGATGTCCAGTTGTCTTTCGCCCAACAGCGCGTCCTGCACCTCTTCCAACACGGAGGCATTGACCTTTGGCGGGCGCAGCATCAAATCCCGCGGCACCGCGCAGATCTTATCGGTCCAGCCAGCTTTGGCGTTGTGACCTTTCGCCTC
>Ga0181534_10002973_pt1 | contig 10193 bp, 10 predicted proteins | sample PEATcosm2014_Bin_37_FD_119758 | JGI IMG/M metagenome (GOLD analysis project Ga0181534, IMG submission 119758) | Peatland microbial communities from MTU Mesocosm Facility, Houghton, MI, USA - PEATcosm2014_Bin17_10_metaG | ecosystem: Environmental > Terrestrial > Soil > Wetlands > Peat | place...
TAGTACCAGAGAGATCCGTAGCATTCGGTCCAAGAGCCACCCTTCCTGTAATTGTCTGATTGGGAACTTGCGAATAACCTTCCATCCCGAGCAGGGAGCAAAGGCAGCAGAATAGCAGCATCCTGCCGATCCGCGAAAAAAGCGTGCTGGTCTGTCTAGAGTTGAATTTCATACAGCTAGCGTTTTTGGTTTAAATGAATGAAAAATCGGATTACTACTCACATAAAATATGGGGTACGGACCTGTCTCACCGCCCTTCAACATCATAGCAGGTACCAGATGGCACCATGGCTGAAGGCTCAATATTTTAAATGAGGCAACCAAGGATAATAGAAAGCCGGGTCCCACCCGGTCATATCCCCCGAAGACATAAATAGAGCCTTAACCGTTTAATAATGCTGCTAGCCGTAATACAACCCAAATATATCACCGAATATATCCGGCAGCTTTATACATTTCTTTTTAAGTTTTGTATTTTCTGATATTTTTTCGAATCAACGTACATTTACGCTTTATAACCGTTGATGTCCAACTTTCATAAATATCTTGCCATCACCCCTCTTGAAGAAGAATGGGGATTCTATGTCACCACCGTAGGCTACTCCCGGACCGACCCCAACGAGGCCTACCCCCATAATACAGAGCACCCCCTTACCCACTCCTTTACCTGGAACAAAGGGCGTATCCTCAATGGCTATTACCTGGTATTTATCTCAAGAGGACATGGCGTCTTCGAGTCTGCCCTCAGCGAACCCACCGTCATTACGGCCGGCACCTGCTTCTTCCTCTTCCCCGGCGTATGGCATCGCTACCGCCCCGATCCCGAATCCGGATGGGAAGAATACTGGATAGGCTTCAAAGGCGCCTATCCCGACCAACTCATGAACAAAGGATTCTTCAGCTCCCAACTCCCCGTCGTCAGTGCCGGCCTCAACGATACCGTCCTGACCCTGATCAATAAGGTCCTGGATAATGTAAAGTCAGGCGCCATCGGCTATCACCAGGTCATCTCGGGTATCACCCTCCAGCTCCTGGGTCTCGTTCACGCCCTGTCTAAGCATAAAGAAGAAGGAAAAAATGTAGACGAACAATCCGTGGAAGCGGCAAAATTCTTCCTGCGGGAAAACCTCGAAGGCCCCCTGGATATGAAAAAGCTGATCAAAGAATTATCGATCAGCTACTCTAAGTTTAGAAAAATGTTCAAGCAGGCGACAGGACAGTCCCCCAACCAATACCACCTCAACCTCCGCCTGGAAAAAGCCAGAGAACTCCTCAGCACCACCAACCTCAACGTCACCGAAGTCGCCTACCAACTCGGCTTCGACTCCGTGTTCTACTTCTCAAAACTATTCAAGAAGAAGAACGGCGTCTCACCCAAGTCCTACCGGGAAGGCTAATACCTCTTCCTCAAGAGGTCCTTCATATAGCAGTTAATGGCAAACTGATTGGCCACCGGCAAATTACTGAACGGTATGGTCGGCAGATAAGGCGGAGGTCCAAACTCCGTTGTGAACGCCAGAACTTTATCCCCAGCCTTACGACGGGTCTCCACGATCCTGTCCCACCATCCAAGGAAATGATCCACAGCATGCTTCCACTCCGGAGCCCGGGGATCAGGGATCTGCGGCCCCTCTTCAAAACCTACCCGCGCATGCACATGCCTCGCACGAGCCACCGCCTCATCCAACTCAGCAGAGAAATTCCCCAGAAAGCTTTCCGTCACACATACCCAATGCGACAGATCCGCCGTAATGACAAATTCCGGCCTCGCCTTGAAATAATCCCTCATCACCACAGGTGAGAACCCTACCCTTCCCCGATGCGTCTCATGCGCTACCGTGATCCCCTTCCGCTCACTGAACTCCGTAGCAATATCGATCAGCTCCAGATTCTGCTCCAGGGTGAAATAGTCCCTCCCCGTATGCGAGTTCATCAACATCGGCCCGCCTTCGGCAGTCAACTCCAGATAATGCCAGAAAGATGACTTGAAAGCGGCAAAATCTTTCCCATGCGCCTGATGCTGATGAGAAACCAATAACAATTCAAATTTTTGTAAGGCATCGAATAATTTCTTTTTCTCCTTCGGCTCTTCAGGTATCCAGGTATCGATACCATCATATCCGGCCTCCCTGATCTGTAGACAAAAATCGGTTATATCCAGGTGTTCATGCCCCCATAAAGGACAGAGTATCTTTATATTCATATCGGACAAATATAAGTCCCTTTTCCTTTATTGTAGATGGATAAACTTCTAAGAATGAATTTTTCATACCCGGCAACGATCTTCGGCCAATTGAATTTGCCCATCACCTTCCTTTGATTGCCCCTGATCATACCGTCTTCTACCACTCCATCCGCCGGCGCTTCGATCAGCATGGTCACATCTTCCGCCGCGGAAAAATAGTACGCATCCCCACCCAATACCTCCCTGTTGAAAGGATTGTCATGCGCAACGATCAGGGCCTGACTCGCCATGGCTTCCACCAAAGAAGGATTCGTCCCCCCCGTACTATGCCCATGAAAATACAAACGGGAAAAATATCGCAGACAATGGATCTTCTCCTGATCATAGATCGCTCCAAGGAACTGGATACGCTCATCCGCCCCAAACTTCTCCACCAGCTTCCTGCCAAATGCAGTGGCCGTATCCCCGATCACCAGGAATTTTCTCTGACACCCGCTGGCAGCAAACCCATCCAGGATCGTTTCAATATTATTTTCCGGCACCATTCTCGCCATCAATAGATAATAACTGTCAGGACTATATCCATAGGTCTTCAGCAACCCCACCTTTGGCTTACTGAACAGATCGGCCCCATACGGGATATACTCGCTTTCGATGCCATACTTGTCCCGGAAATAAGTTTGTATCACAGGCGAATCCGCAATGGTAAAATGGCTATACCGCACTGCCAGCTTCTCCGCATAGAGCAGAAAACGCCGCACCAGCTTCGAATACTTGGTTCGCTGCCATTCCAGCCCATCCAGATTATACAGGATCATCGTCCCCTCGGGAAAGATCGGCCCCCATATCGAACTGCTCGTATAACCCAGTTGCAGGATGATGTCGTATTTCCTCTTCCGCGCATCCAGCACGCAATTCAGATCATACACGAACTGCCCCGCACTCCCAATCCATAGCTCAGGATCATAGGCATGCCGGATATGCACCCCCTTCCACTCCTTACCCTGATAAGGATGGCTATGAGAATTATAGACCGTCACGTCATGCCCCGCTTCCACTAAGCCCGGAGCCAAATGCTCAGTCAATTGCTCGAATCCTCCATAATGATTGGGGATCCCCCTCGTACCCAGAATGGCTATGCGTAAATTCATATGACTTTCAATATTTGATCATAAGCATGGGCGATGCCATCTGCACTCCGCCTCCATGTATAATTAGTCAGTATCTTTTCCCGTAATCCCGGCCGGATAGCGGCCCCAGCCGCCCTATCCACCGCCAGCCTTATCGAGGCCGGACTTCCCGGATCGCAATAAAAGGCATAGTCCTCATAGTATTCCCGGGTATAGCCCTTATCCGTGATCACGATATTGCAACCCATCACCCCCGCCTCCAAAGAAGAAAGTCCACAGGTCTCCCACCAGCTGGGCAAAATATGCACCTTCGCCATTTGGTAATATTTGACCAGCTCCGACTGTGGGATATGCGACAGGAAGGTTACATTGGATGCCGCTATCTTCCGGCATTGATGATAATAACCCGATTGACCAGGCGCCTGATCACCGATGATCAGTAAACGGTAACCCGTATCATTTAATGCTTTGATGAGATTGAGCTGGTTCTTGATCCCTTCAACCCTTGCCACACACAAGACAAGCCGGTCATCCTTCTTCTCACCCCCTTCATACCGGAACAGCTCAGGGTCCAATCCATTAGGAATGGACATACACCCAGCGGAGAAACGATACTGCTCGGCCAGCTTCTTCGATTCCATTTCCGAACCGGCAAAAAGCAGAGAGGCCCTCTCCAGGATCTCCCGGATAGACCTCCGCTGCCCCTGCCATAGATACCCCCTTGTCATTAGCTTATCCCTGCCCAATAAATACCGGCCGATCGTTTTCGCATATTCTATACCGTCTTCTGACAGGAACCTGCAGATCATCCCCGCGATCCCTTTCCGGTTCAGCTTGTCATATCCGCTATAGTCGATCAACTGCGTCGAGACGACAAATGGCTTATGCGATCTGCGGATATGACAAAGCATATCCGCCGGACGAATGATATTGAAGAAATGAAGCAGGTCATACTTGCTATAATCGATCGGCTCGTTCGTAAGCTTCACATCCACCTGCACGCCCATCGCATTCAACTGCCGGGCAGTCTCCGTCACCTGAAGTGTATCTCCGCCCCTCACCGTATATAACGTGGCCCTCGCAATGAATGCTACTTGCATAATGGTCTCCTTTGCGTGAGAAAAAGTTTGATCGTACGGTGTAGTATCCTGAGGTCCATCATCAGGCTGACATGCCGGACATAGAAAACATCCCATTGAAACCGGGTAAAGATCATTTTGAAATCCGTGACAGGTCCATGATAACCCTTGATCTGCGCCAGCCCCGTCATCCCCGGTCTCACATAATACCTGAGCGGATGGTCCGGTATCATCCTTGAAAATTTCTGACAATCGGTAAGCATATAGGGGCGTGGCCCCACCAGGCTCATCGCACCCAGTAACACGTTAAAGAATTGTGGCAGTTCATCCAGATGTGATTTTCGAAGTACCTTGCCGATCCTCGTCACCCTCCAATCGTCATCCGACGCCGCACATTCATCAGCCTCTTTATTGACGACCATCGTTCGCAGCTTATAACAGGTGAATGGCATCCCGCCCTTTCCTCCCCGCTTTTGTAAGAAGAATACCGGCCCTTTCGAATCCAGCTTGATCAGCAAAGCCAGTACCGGAAGCAGCCAGCTCAATATCCCCAGGATGACCACCAATGCAAACAGCAGATCAACCCCCCTTTTCAAAAAGAAATAAGCCTTCATTACTTAAACAAACGCGCTTCCGAATGCAGCGGTTGCCTCAAGCAACCGCACGAACCGATCATGCGTTTGCTCTTTTATGCACCTTCACCACAGCATACTGAAAACATTGGCCTACTTCGATATCTTCGATTATCCCCTTTCATCAGAGGAGATCGTTTTCTTCCTGGACAACGACGTTTCCACCCCCTCCGTAGAGGCGGCATTGGACCTCCTGGTCCTCGAACAACGCGTCTTCCGCATCGGCCAGTTCTACTCCCTGCAAGACAAACCCAGCCTGGCACAAAGAAGGCTCAAGGGCAATCAATATGCACAACAATTACTGAGCATCGGCAGACGCATATCGGGCCGCCTCTTTCAGTTCCCCTTTGTCCGCGGCATCGGCATCTCCGGCTCCCTCTCCAAAAATTTCGCAGACGAAAAAGCCGATATCGATTACTTCGTCATCACCCACCCCAACAGACTCTGGATCGCCAGGACGGCCATGCATCTATACAAGAAATGGAGCTACCTCACAGGCAGACAGGATTGGTTTTGTATGAACTATTTTATCGACGAAGAAGCACTTGAGATCAGAGAGAAGAATATTTTCACGGCAATGGAACTGATCACCCTCCTGCCCATAAGCGGCAATGGCAGCCTGACTGCTTTTTTTGACGCCAATGACTGGGTATCGGAATGGCTCCCTCAATACCGCAATCGCACACGTACCACACAAGGCCAATGGCATTCATCCCGACTCAAAAGCTGTATGGAATGGCTGCTTGATAATAAATTCGGCGACTGGGTGGACGACCGCCTCCACAAGCTCACCACCCGCCGCTGGCAACGCAAGGAAGCTCAAGGCCTCCGCAATGCCAAGGGATTCCCCATGTCCCTGCAGACAGACAAACACTACTCCCGCCCCAATCCCGGCATGCTCCAGAAAAGAATTCTCACGACCTATACCAGCAAACTGATGGATATAGACGTTACCCCCTCTTTTCCAAACTGATAATGTAATAATCCCCGATATATTTCCAGGGCCAGCTTCCCTTCCATCGATCTTCCCTGTCCCTCAATGACCTGAATACACGCGGATGCCGCTCTGCAAAGTGCTCTATATAGGATGGAGGCACGATCGTACAAAGCCCTTCAAGCTCCAGGAGATCAAAGGATCCCCCTAAAGCCCTGAGCACATACGCAGGAGAATAATACCAACAACGGAAATAATGCCCCTCCACATGCGAGGAAGCTCCTTTACTACCAGCAAACCATCTCCTCGATGCCGTCCTGAACTTCCCCTTGAACATCAACAATGCCTCCCAAAGACAAAATCCCGGCAGCAACACCAGGGTAACCCTCCCACCAGGTTTCAGCAACCCCGGCAAAGACCGCAATACTTTATCTAATTCATTCGTACAATTCAATCCGGCAAAATTTGAAAAAATATGATCATAAGGCCCCTTCTCTTTCAATCCCTCCAGTGCCGTAAAAGAACAGCATTCACTGCTCACCCTATCGGCCAGTCCCTGTCGCCCGACCTTGGCCTGCAACACCTCCAGCATGCCCGGTGCAACATCCGTTGCATGCACATGATGCCCCTGCCTGGCAAAATACGTAGCATCCTCCCCCGTACCTGCATTCAATTCCAGAATACGACTCCCCGCAGCAAGCTGCTTCATCACATGATCCCTCACCCGCTTCCGCTTATATTGTATGATCGTATTACCGGCATCATACTGGTCGAAATGAAGGGCCTGCTTGCTAAACCCCCGGGCCGCTTCCAATTGATCATTTACCATTTTTCCAGTCTTTTCAATTTTTGCCCGGCCAGGAAAGAAGCCGGCGCATACCACACTATGGAAGCCGCCCGCTTGATCCCCGCCCCCGTAAGGGCCACCGGTCTTACAAATATTTTCCTCAACTGCTCCGCCGCCAGATGCCTGCGATAGATCTTATGCACATACCGGTGCAATTGCTTGTAAAAAGCCGGCGGATAAGTATTGCGGAACATGAGCTGTAATTCATCAGAATCCGTCCAGTTGGCCTTTTGCGTCAACTCCGCCTTCACCCGCTCATGGAATACCGTTCCCGGTAAAGGATAAGAGACCGAAATACCCAGACTGTCCGGCAATAGCTTATTGATCATCCGCACCGTCTCCCCGATATCCTCCTTTGTCTCACCCGGATAACCAAACTGAATAAAGAAAGATGGCCGGATCCCATGCTCCCTCAACAGATGCGTAGCCTTATAGATCTGCTCGACCTTGATCCCCTTATCCATCGCATCCAGTATCTTTTGCGAACCACTCTCCGCACCCATCCAGATATTGTCACAACCCGCACGCGCCAGCGCACTCACATAATTGTCCTGGACCAGCAGATCGGCCCGGGACTGTATCTTGAACTTGAAATGCAACCCTTCCCCTTCCACCAGCCCGGCAAACTCATTCACCCACCCGGGCTTCAATCCGAATATGTCATCGCAGAACCAGATATGGTCAAAATGATACTGCTCCTTCAACCATTTCAACTCCTTTACCACATGCTGTGGCGACCGCGCATGATACCGGTTGCCATAGATCGGCTTCGCACACCAGTTGCACTTGAACGGACAACCCCTCGTCGTCCCGATATTCAAAGAGAAGATACCATGATGCTTTATCCACATCTTCCGGTAAGCCGGTATATCTATAAGGTCCCAGGCAGGTATAGGCAATTCATCGAGTTGCTTCATGACGGGACGCACTGCCGTCCTGACAGGCTCCCCTCCCCGCAAAAAAGCCAGCCCCGGTATCGCCGCAACATCCTGCCCTCCCTTACCGATCGCAGAGAGCAATTCCAGCAAGGTCTGCTCCCCTTCGCCCAACAACACAAAATCCGCCCCTTGCGTCAAATATTCCTGGTAATGATCCGTCGAATCCGAACTGGAAAGGATCACGACACAACCCGCCTCCTTCGCCAGCCTCATCATCCGGAATGCAGCCTCCCGCATATTGGTCAGACACATCTTGGTCAGATAGTTGAACCCGTCATCATAGATCACAAAGAAGGCCGGCCGCTCCCTGCCCAACGATGTCATCAGCTCATCGGGATCATTGGCGAACATCGTATCAAACAGGCTCACACGGAAACCATTTTCCCGGATCAATGCCGCCGCACCGATCGTCGCCAGCGGAGGATATGGCATCCCCGTCGCCCACTGCTTGGGATCAAAACGTAAAAAATAAGAATGCGAAAAAAGAACCTTATTCATAACCAGTACATTTAAACCCACTAAGAATTACATATCCGGATCCAGGGATAAGGATCATTGTGACCAAATAACCTGCTGCGAAGCGTATGCGGCATGAATAATAAAGTATGATCAAAAGATCGGAGATCAGCCATGTTATGATGGAAATAAAAATCCGCCATCTCCGGATATCCCAAAGAATAAAAATAGGCGGCCGTCCTCCTCCTTGCTCCCTCCAGCTCACCCTGCTTATACATACAGGTATCGATGATATGGATCTCCCCTCCCGGCCTCAACATCGACAGCCCCCAATGCAGGATCTTCTTCAAGGAAGGAAAATATTGAATGGAATCGGCAAATATGATCTGATCAAAGGACTTGCCGGAAAGTACTCCCGAACGCATATCCCCATGGATGAACCGAAGGTTCGGATCATCATTAAAGACCCTGGCAGCCTGTTGCAGCTCCGTAAAATTAATATCCAGTCCCGTCACCCGGGCACCGGGGATCTCCGCCATCAGATGAGACAACCAGCCATTCCCACACCCCACATCCAGGATATCCAAACCCCTTTTCTTAGCCAGCAAATAGGAAAGCAACCGGCGCACCGACCGCCTCCTCACCTGCCACTCCTTATAATGGGTATGCCCCAGAGCGATATCAGGTAGTTTCATGACCTCCTCATCCGTATACAGCCTGTCCTCCAGGCTCCTAATAGTGATATATTTCTTTTCAAACAGGATCTCTACAGGCCGCGTATACCCCGGTACCTGTATGTTGGTCAGTATGGAAGAATCGGGTAGGCTCATTTTCAATTATTTAGCATATTTCTGGTTGCCAGAGGCATCCGATGAGAATAAACGCCCGTTTTTTATGAAAGGATGCCCGATAAGAAAAATATCACCGTAGTGATACCCACTTGTGACCGAAGATCACGCTTGCTTGCCTTACTAAGCAATCTGGACCGCTCCGCCTACCCCCTGCATGAAGTCATCATCGTCGACTCAGGCAATGACCCACTCAGCCCGGATGAATGCCTCGCCTTCAAGCACCTGTCCATCCAATACCTGCGATCCTCCCCTTCAGTCTGTATCCAACGGAATACGGGTATCCAAAAAGCGGCCTCCCCCTGGATCTTCCTCTGTGATGACGACATAGAGATGCCCGCCGACTATCTCCAGAAACTCACCCGTCATATCGCAGATCATCCCGAAACAGGAGCCGTCTCCGGCCTCTTCCTCCAACTGGAACACAATGAATGGATAGCCGGCTACCCCATCCGATCCAATGGCGCCCTCCTCTGGAAATTCATCTTCCGCCTGGGCGTCTGGGGCAGGATCACCCTTAAGAATAATAACCTGATCATCAGGAACGTACTTAAATATTATCAACGCAAGGGCAACCATATCTCAAGATCAGGCTGGCCCGTTATCACCGACTTCTCCGGCGATTTCTTTATCAGCCCCATCTATACGCTGGGAGCAGCACTGATCAAAAAAGACTGGCTCCTCCAATCTCCTTTTGATGAAGTGCTCGACAACCACGGAATAGGCGACAATTACGGCGTTGCCCTCGGCTTCCCCGGCAAAGGCATCCACATACTCAACGACGCCTTCGTATATCATCACCAGGAACCCGCTAATCGCCTGCTAAGACCAACACAATATTTCCGCAGAGTACTCGCCCTCGATTACTTTATCAGTACCCGTAAAAAGTTAGCGTACACAAGCCGGTACTGGCTTCTATGGTCATTGACCGGCAACCTGCTGGCTTTTATGCTGGCCCGTGATACGACAATGATCCGCCCCGCAGCCCGATCCATCTGGACGATCGCAAGTGGCCGCAACCCCTATAAACAGGCAGGTAAGACAGGGGAGAAAGTCATCAAACCCATATTATAAAGAATATGCTCGGCATCCCCCTCCATAAGCAACATACAGGCTATCTCAAAGACAATGCAGCGCTCTGGCA
>Ga0181534_10002974_pt1 | contig 10191 bp, 8 predicted proteins | sample PEATcosm2014_Bin_37_FD_119758 | JGI IMG/M metagenome (GOLD analysis project Ga0181534, IMG submission 119758) | Peatland microbial communities from MTU Mesocosm Facility, Houghton, MI, USA - PEATcosm2014_Bin17_10_metaG | ecosystem: Environmental > Terrestrial > Soil > Wetlands > Peat | place...
CCTCCGGCCCCATCCCTGGGCCGGGAGCGGGCTCGTCGTGCGCGGCCCTGTCGCAATGCTGCGCGACGCTCTCCCCCGAGGTCGCGAGCGCGGCGGGGTGCGCGTCGACGGTGGCGGCGGGGGAGGCCGACGGGGGCACGGCCGATGGGGGCGCAGCCGGGAACTGCGGCAACCTGCTCGCGGTGCTACAGGACGATGGGGTCTGCGGCGCCACCGTCCAGGGGACGGGCGGGCTCGCCACGGCGCAGCTCTCGGTCCCGCCGTTCGCGCTCACGCGCACGGACGAGTGGCAGCTCCCCGCGTTCACCGCCACGATCGCCTGCGCGAACGACGACCTCACGCGGGCCAAGGCGGCGAGCGGCGCTGTGAAGGGGCACGCCGCCGCGCCTGGCAACCTCGTGCCCATCGGCCCGGCGGTCACGTTCACGGCCAGCGCGCCCATCGACATGACGCACTCGCTGCGTCACGAGATCGACTTCCAGATCCCGGTCAACCCGGCCGCCATCCCCACCGACGGTCGCATGCGCCACCTCTCGCTGCTCTTCATGAGCCCGGCGAGCAGCGGCGTCGTGACGAACCCCCAGGTCATCAGCATCGCCAACCCGCAGATCACGCAGACGGCGAGCGGTTCGTTCGTCCTCCAGTTCACCTCCCCCTGGTTCGGCACCTATCAGGCCGCGTTCGCGCCCGACGCAGGCACCGTCACCCGGACACGCCACCTCACGCACCGCGCGGTCATCGGTTTTTCGATGGGGGCGAGCGGAGCGGGGTCCTTCGGCTTCCGGCACCACGACCAGTTCGACATGGTCGGCCCGCTCGGCGGCCCGAGCGACTGGTCGTGGCTCTTCTGGTACATCGAGACGTACTTCCTCGGCGGCTTCTGCCCCGTGACGCTCGCGGACGGGTCGAAGAACCCGGCGTATCCCAACTGTCCGCCGAACCCGGCGCCCAACCTCTACACGCTCCACGAGACGTACGCGCACACGTGCGACTACGACCACTGGTTCTTCCAGGAGGGGGCGGGCACCGGCGGCCACTTCAGCCGCAGCACCTACGCGGAGCTGTTCGACGACCTCTCGCTCATGCACGGCAACGCGAACGGGCAGAACTACGACCCGAACGCGCCGGACGCGAGCACCGCGCTCTCGTTCTTCCCCGCGGGGATCAAGGCGACCGATCCGTGGGTCGTCGGGGATGCCGGCGGCTTGCCGGGGTCGTGCGCCGTCGCGACCAGCCCGCTGTCGCCAGACCCGAACCCCGCTGACCCGCCGCTGGCGGTGCAGAACCAGTGGCAGAGCCAGTGCACCGACTCCCGGTGCGACCCTGCGAACACCTGGAAGGCGAAGACCGGCTACTACGACGCGCGCTACAACCCGACCGGATCCCTCCAGGTCGTCTCGTACTGCGAGAGCGGCACCCAGACGCCCGCGAACGACCCCTACGAAGACCTGTGGGTCCCCCCGCAGCCAGGCAACGACCTCATGATGGACGGCGCGCTCGCCGTGGACGTCAACGGCAACGGGATGCGCGACTACGGTGAGCCCGTCATCCACCAGGGCCACGAGCCGTGGAGCGACGTCGGGGTCGACGGTCTCGCCGACGTGGACGAGCCCGGATACGACCCGGTCACCAATCCCGACCCGAACCAGGACGACTACGACTACCAGCTGAACCCGGGGGGCACGGAGGGGGACCACCGCTACGAGATGGGCGAGCCCTTCCTCGACTACGGCCTCGACGGTGTCCTCGGCACCCCGCAGCTGAGCCAAGGCGGGTACGACTACGGCGAGGGGGACGGGCTCTTCACCCTCACGACCGGCGCGCAGAGCTACTACGACGCCGATCCCCACTCGATCTTGCGCCAGTGGTCGGTCGACATCCCGGGGGGCGCGCTCACGGACACGGCGCTCCTCCGGCTCAACATCTGGGCCGACGGCGGCGCGCGCGACATGGCGAACTTCGGCGCGGTGTCGAACCACCTGGTCGGCTCGATCGCGACCCGGAAGGTCGCCGCCGGCAGCGCCGACTCGGGGACCCAGCTGCGTACGACGGCGTTCTACAACGGGTTCGACCGCCTCCCTGGCCAGACCATCGGCGAAGCGAACTTCGACATCAACGCCATGCGCTGGGCCGACATCGTCGACGGCGTGGACGTCCGTTACGGCAGCGTCGACGCGACGCCGCTGATGATCGCCAACGGGGACGGCCAGCACGTGGGCACGGGCCAGCAGCTGCTCGACCGCCTGCAGTCGGCCATCTACTACGCCGAGCAGCAGTGGCCCGACGCGGACCGCACCCTGACCGACACGCTCGAAGAGCAGGTGACGGGCGACGCCGGGTTGCCGCCGGGGGGCGCCATGGATGCGGGCTCGCTGCTCTACTCGTGCAGCGGAATGCTCTGCAACTTCCCCTTCGCCGCGGACAACCGCGTCGGGCCCGTCTACGTGACGCTGCCACCCGGCTACACCCTGCCGGCGAACATCGTGCGGAACGTCCGCTACCCCGTCATCTACCTCCTGCACGGCTACGGCCAGACGCCGGACGGCCTGGCCGCGAGCGCGCTCGTCTCGACGAACTACATGAACGACGCCGCCCGGTCCGAAGCCACCCGCCTCGGCAAGGCCATCCTCGTCTACGTCGACGGACGCTGCCGCTTCTCGTCCGATGACCCGCCGCAGCCCGAGTGCATCCAGGGGTCTTTCTACCTGGACTCGGACAGGCCCGACAACGCTCACCCGGGGACGAAGGTCGCGCAGTTCGACGCGTGGTTCGACGACCTCATCACGTACATCGACCAGAACTTCCGCACGATGGGCCCGACGGACGTCGAGGTCACCGAGTAGCCGTTCACGCTCCCACGAGCTCGACGGCGAAGGAGTCCCACACGAGCACGTCGTCACCGTCGACGGTGGTGACGAACGTGCGCTGGGCGTCGCAGAGCCGGCGCGGCGTGATGAGCTCGCCGCTCGTGAGCGAGAAGACGTAGCCGTGCATCGGGCAAATGACGCGATCTCCGTCGCGCCTCCCCTCGAACAGGCTCGCCCCCGCGTGGTTGCACGCGTCCTCGATGGCGAACGGAGCACCGTCGACCAGCGCGACGAGGATGTTCCAGGGCGGATGGGGGAGTCGCACGAAGTCTGCCTCCGCGAGGGCGGCCCGCGCCACGCGACCGACGAGCTTCAATGCAGGACGCCGCCGGTCTCACGCAGAAGAGCCGCGTGCTGCAGGGCGAGCTCGGCGGTGACCGCGCGCACGCGCTGGCGTGGATCGAGCTCCCCGAGGAGCTTCTGCCGGGCCCTTGTGTCGACGACGAGGTGGTGCGCGCAGTGGTCGGCGAGCGCGCCGGGGGAGAGGTTCCCCGGGATGCGAAAGGAGAAGCGCTTGTCTTGCTTCTGAACCTCCGCCGCGAAGGCGGCGGCGGACGCGAGGAGAGCCGTCTTGTCCATGCTCTGGACGGGAAAGGGCTCGTCCAGCATCACCGTGGCGCGCGCGCGCCGGTACGGGCCCAGGAACGGAAGCTCCTCCAGCCGGACGCGGGCCTGCCCCTGCAGCAGGAGCGTGGACCGCCCGTCGGCGAGCGCGTGGTGCTCCACGATGAGGCCGGCTCCCGCCACCGACGCGATCGCCGGGTTCCCGTGCGCGTCGGTCGCGTCGGGGTCGGTGACCAGGGCGATCGCGAAGACCTTGTGCGACGCGAGGCAGTCTCGGACGAGCGCGCGGTAGCGCGGCTCGAAGACGTGGAGCGGCAGGAGCGCCTCCGGGAAGAGCACCACCTCCGGCAGCGGGAACAGCGGCATCGCCTCGAGCGCCGCCTCGAGGGCGGACGGATCGGCAGGGTGAAGGGCGCCTCCGTCGTGGGTCACGGTCACGCAGTCTAGCCGTTCGTGAGGCAGAGACCACGCCCCTCGCGCGCCTTCGCCCCCGTCACGGCCCGAACATCTCGATGGCGCTGCCGTTCATGGCGTCGGGGGCGTCCAGCGATGCATAGACGAGCGTGGCCGCGACGGTCTCGGCCGTCATCTGCGGCGCGAAGCCGCTCCCCACGAGCATCGCCGTGTCGACCGCCCCGGGCAGCACCGCCAGAGCCGAGAGGCCGGTGCCGCGGAGCTCTTCGGCCAGCGACTTCGTGAGGCCGAGGACCCCCCACTTGGCCGCGTTGTAGGCGGTCTGACGCGCGGTCCCGACGGTCGACGAGATGCTGGCGACGTTCACGACGCGCCCGCGCCCGACGGCCAGCATCGAGGGGAGCAGCGCCCGCGTCACGAGGAAGGTCCCCGTGAGGTTCACGCCGAGGACGGCGTCCCAGTCGGCCTCCGTCGTCTCCTCGAGGCGCGCGCGACGGACGAGCCCGGCGTTGTTGACGACGACCGCTGGCGGCCCGAGCGCGTCGAGGACGGCGGACGCCGCGTGCGCGACGGAGGCCGCGTCGGAGACGTCGCACGTCGTCACGACGGGCCGGCTCCCACCGGCGGCCTCGATCGCGCGGGCCGTCTCCTCGAGCTCGCCGCGCGTGCGTGACCAGAGCGCCACGGTCATCCCCCGGCGCGCGAGCGCGAGCGCCGTCGCCCGGCCGATGCCTCTCCCGGCGCCGGTCACCACGGCAGAGCCGGTATGGCCGGCGTGCTGCGCGGCTCCCGGCGCGCCCGTCACGACCCGGCACCTCCGAGGACCGCGAGCGCCTCGCCGCGGCGGGCGGCGTCCCCCGCGAACGCGACGGTCTCGGCCTTCGCGTCGTGCTTCCGCTCGCCGCGCGCGGAGACGCAGGCGTGGCTCATCACGAGGCGGCACGCGGCCCACTCGGCGTCGAGCTCCCGGAGGAGGGTCGTCGCGACCCCCTCACCGATCGCCTCCTGGAGCGTCAGCCTGTGCGCGAAGGCGTCGAGGAGGGCGGCGAGCTCGCCGAGCCCCACGAGCCGCTGACGCGGGGCGAACGCGACCGTGCCGAACCCGGACGCCGGCATCAGGTGGTGCGGGCACATGGTCGTCACGGCCACGTCGCGGAGCGCGACGATCGTCGTCGTCCCGGCCACGAGACACTCCCGGAGGCGCGCCGCAGGGTCGACGTCGTAGCCCGCGCAGAGCTCGTCGACGTAGGCCGCCGTCACGCGCGCTGGCGTCCCGGACAGCTCGGGATCTTTCGCCGGGTCGCGGCCGATGGCCCGCAGGAAGGCCTCGATCGCGCGCTCGGCCGCCGGGCGATCGACGGGCATCGGCTAGTTCAGGAGCCGCTGCCTGGCGGCCTGCACGATCGCCTTGCGCCCCGGAAAGCCCTCCTCCAGCCGGTGGTAGTGCGAGACCTCGGCTTCGCCGTACTGCCAGCAGAGCCAGACGAGCTTGCCGTCGACGTGACCGTAGAAGTCGACGAGGCCGCGTCGCGGATCCTTCAACACCACCCCGAGCTCCTCGATCTCCTCCCAGACGCGGCGGTACTCGGCGAGGAGGGCGCTCGCCTCGGCGCGGAGGTCTGCGACCTCGGGGAGATCGTCGGCGGTGGGGTCGAGCGCGTCCGGTACCTTGCCGAGCAGCGCGGTGAGCGCGGCCATCTTCACCTCGAGCAGGTCGCGGCGCTGCATCTGCTCGCCGATGATGAGGTTGAGCTGCGGCAGGAGCGCGTTGGCAGACTCGAGCGTGAAGACGGGGGCGTCGGGCATCGGGAGCTCGGGAGGGTGAGTGCTGGAGTGCTTTCAGCGAGCATGATCCTCGAACGACGCGGGCTCGTAGCGCGTCGAGGATGATGGGCGCCGATCTAGACCGGAAGGAGGACGATGAGAAGCTTCGTCATGATGAAGTCGGCGATGAGGATCGCGATCGAAACGACGACGACGGTCCGGGTGGTGGACAGCCCGACCCCCTCGGTCCCGCCGCTGGTCCTGAGGCCGAAGTGACAGCCGACGATCGCGATGATGAAGCCGAAGACGGGGGTCTTGGCCATGCCGCTCAGGAAGTCGGCGATCGTCATCGCGTCGATCGAGCTCCGGATGAAGAAGCGCGGCGAGATGTCGAACTGGAAGTTGCAGATGGCGATCGCCCCGACGACCCCGAGGACGAAGGCGAGGAGCCCGAGGATGGGCATCGCGATGATCGCGGCGACCACGCGCGGGACGACGAGCTTCTTGGCCGGGTCGGCTCCGAGCGCGCGGATCGCGTCGACCTGCTCGGTGACGTTCATCGCCCCCACCTCGGCCGCCATGCCGCTCCCGATGCGCCCGCCCACGATGACGGCCGTCAGCGTCGGCGCGAGCTCGCGCGCGAAGGACAGCACGATGACGCGCGGGATGTACTCGAGCCCGCCGAAGCGCGCGAGGCCGTAGGCGAACTGGATCGTCATGACCATGCCGATGAAGACGGACGTGACGGCGACGATGCCGACCGACCGGACGCCGAGCGACTCGAGCTGGTAGACGGTGGAGTCGAGCTCGAACGGGCGGCGCGGGAGCGCGCGCACCGTGTCCGCGACCAGGATCGCGAGCTCGCCGAGCTCGTCGACGAGCACCTCGAGCCGCTCCCACTGCTTGAGCACGAAGCTGGGCTCCTGGCGCTCCGGCGGGATGAAGGTGCTGAGCCGACCCGACATCGACGGCGGGGGCACCGAGTCCTGCTCCGGCGCGGTCATCCCTGGCTCGGGCCCGTCACGGTGTGGAACCCCTGCACGAACTGCTCGAACTCCGCCTGGCCCGCCGCGGCCGCGCTCGGAGGGGCGACGTGCACGAGGTCGAACACGCAGCCGTCCTTCTTGAGGACGAAGATGTCGTAGGACATCGGCACGCCGTCGAGGCGCGCGCTCAGGATCGTGTGCCGGGCCTCGCGGGAGTCGAAGGGGACGGTCTCCTCGCGCGCGATGTGGCGGTCGGTCGTGCCGATGATGAGGTGCTCGGTGAGCGACAGGAGCGGCGCGTCGCGGTCGGAGCTGGCGCAGCGCGAGTTGATGAGGATCGAGCCCTCGTGGGCCTCGTCGCGGAAGGCGAGGTCGGCCGCGGGGAGCGCCACCCGGCGCCACGTCCCCGGCAGCGGCGCGACGCGGAACGAGACGTACTGGCCCTGGTAGAGCGAGCCGTCGAACGCGGGCCCGCCGGCGCAGGCCGTGATCGCCAGGACGCCGGCCGCCGCGAGCAAGCGCGCGGCCGTCCCTCCCCCGGATGTGCTGGATGTGCAGCGCGAGCGCATCGTGCGGCTGTCTTACCACGCCTTCTCTGCCCCCCGGCGCGGCAGCGGGCTCGACGCCAAACTACCAAGCGCGTGACGCTTCCGCGCGCGGACGGTATATCCGCAGGGATGGCGTCGACGCTTCAGCTCTACAACACGATGACCCGCAAGCTCGAGCCCTTCGAGCCGCGCGTCCCGGGGAAGGCAGGCGTCTACGTCTGCGGCCCGACGCCGTACAACATCGCGCACGCCGGCCACGCGCGCGCCAACCTCGCCTTCGACGTGCTCGTCCGGCACCTCCGCGCGCGCGGCTACGACGTCACCTACGTGAGGAATCTCACGGACGTGGACGACAAGATCCTCGCCGCGGCAGAGGCCTCGGGCGAGGAGCCGCTGGCCCTCTCGGCGCGGATGGCGGCGCACATCGAGAAGGAGATGGGCGCGATCAACATCATGCCGCCCGACGTCGAGCCGCGCGTGTCGGACCACATCGGCGAGATCATCAGCCTCATCGAGACCCTCATCGCCAAGGGGGTCGCCTACGTCGCCGAGACCCCGAAGGGGCGCGACGTCTACTTCGCCGTCAGGAGCTTCCCCGAATACGGCAAGCTCTCGCACCGCAACATCGACGACCTCCTCGCCGGGGCGCGCGTCGAGGTGACGGCAGACCTGAAGCGCGACCCGCTCGACTTCGCCCTCTGGAAGGGGTCCGAGGAGGCGTGGGGGTGGCCGAGCCCCTGGGGAAAGGGGCGTCCCGGGTGGCACATCGAGTGCTCCGCGATGTCCTCGCGCTACCTCGGCCCACACTTCGACATCCACGGCGGCGGGATGGACCTCATCTTCCCGCACCACGAGAACGAGATCGCGCAGAGCGAGGCGGCCTGGGGCGCGGAGTTCTCGCGGGTCTGGATGCACAACGGCTTCGTCACGTGCGACAGCGAGAAGATGAGCAAATCGCTCGGGAACTTCGTGACCATGGGGGACGTCCTCCAGCGCAACGACCCGGAGGCGTTCCGCTACTTCCTCATGAACACGCACTACCGGGGGCCCATCGCGTTCGAGGTCGACAAGCTCGACGACGGGCGCGTGCGCTTCCCGCTCGTGGACGAGGCCGAGCGCCGGGTCGAGTACCTCTTCACGACCCTCGACGCGCTCGAGGCCACGGCGGCCGACGCGACCGCGGACGACGGCGCGGCGCTGCCCGCCCCGCTCGTGCCGCACGCCAAGACGATCGACGAGGCGGAGGAGCGCGTGCTCGCCGCCCTCGACAAGGACCTCAATACTCCCGCGGCCTTGGCCGTGCTCGGTGAGCTGGGGAAGGCCGCGAACGAGGTGGTGGTCTTCACGGCGAAGGCGAAGAAGGACCCGTCGGCCGCCGCCGCCGGGCGTCGGCTCGCGAAGCGGGCGGCGGCTGCGATGCGGGCGGCCGTGAAGCCGCTGGCCCTCCTGACCGCGTCGCCGGCGGAGTTCTTTACGCGGACGCGGACGCAGCGGCTGGCCAAGAAGGGGCTCGACGCAGCCCAGATCGAGGCCAAGGTGCGCGAGCGAGCCGACGCCCGCGCCGCCAAGGACTTCGCGCGGGCCGACCAGGCCAGGAAGGACCTCACCGCCCTCGGAGTGGAGCTCCTGGACGGGGTCGACGGGTCGACGAGCTGGCGAGTGACACTGTAACGAGCTCCCGGGTGCCGCGGCATCAGGGGCGACGACGTCGCTCCTCTGCCCGCGCGTCGCGAACAACGCCTCGCGCGTAGCGGCAAGAGGTGCGACGACGCCGCTCCTGTCGACGGGTGTAGCTGCAAGAGGTGCGAAGACGTCGCTCCTCTGCCCGCGCGTCGCGAGCAAGTCCTCGGGTGTCGCTGCAAGAGGTGCGACGACGTCGCTCCTGTCGACGGGTGTCGCGAGAAGAGGAGCGACGACGCCGCTCCTCTTCCAGCGCGTGGCTGCCCACTCCTCGGGTGTCGCTGCAAGAGGTGCGACGACGTCGCTCCTCTCGACGGGTGTCGCGAGCAACCCCTCGGGTGTCGCGAGAAGAGGTGCGACGACGCCGCTCCTCTCGACGGGTGTCGCGAGAAGAGGTGCGACGACGCCGCTCCTCTTCCCGCGTGTCGCTGCCCACTCCTCGGGTGTCGCGAGAAGAGGTGCGACGACGCCGCTCCTCTACCCGCGTGTCGCGAGCAACTCCTCGGGTGTCGCTGCAAGAGGAGCGACGACTTCGCTCCACTCGACGGGTGTCGCTGCAAGAGGTGCGACGACGTCACTCCTCTGCCCGCGTGTCGCGAGCAACTCCTCGGGTGTCGCAGCAAGAGGAGCGACGACGTCGCTCCTCTGCCCGCGTGTCGCGAGCGACTCCTCGGGTGTCGCGGCAAGACGAGCGACGACTTCGCTCCTCTTGCCGTGCGTTCCGCGCCACATCCTCAGGCTCCCGACACGAAGCCGTGAACGACCGTCCACATCCGCCGCGCACGTTCAAGCGTGCCAACTCCGTTGGCACTTCGTAGACCTACGTGGACTCCGAAGACTCCGTCCACTTCGGTTCACTCGGTGCCGAGCTTCTTCTCGAGCACCTCGAGGTGCGCCCGCGTCTCGGCGTCGGTCGTCCGGAGGGCGCCGACCTTCTTCACCGCGGCCATGACGGTCGTGTGGTCGCGGTTGCCGAACGCTCGCCCGATCTCCGGGAAGCTCGACTTGAGCCGCTGCTTGCAGAGGTACATCGCCACGTGCCGGGCGAACGCGACGCTCTTGTGCCGGTCTTTGCTGAGGAGCTCGCCGCTCCGCAGCTTGAAGTGGTGGCACACGATGCGCTGGATGTCCTCGACGCTGGCCTCGTTGAGGCGCGCGCCGACCGCCGCCGCGATCTCCTGCCGCGCGAACGTGATGTCGATCGGCCGCCCGAGCAGCGACGCCTTCGCCGCGAGGCGGATGAGCGTCCCTTCGAGCTCCCGCACGTTGCTCCGGACGACCTGCGCGATGTAGACCATCACGTCGGCGTCGAGCTCGATCCCCTCGAGTTCCGCCTTCTTCCGGAGGATGGCGACGCGCGTCTCGAGC
>Ga0181534_10002977_pt1 | contig 10183 bp, 9 predicted proteins | sample PEATcosm2014_Bin_37_FD_119758 | JGI IMG/M metagenome (GOLD analysis project Ga0181534, IMG submission 119758) | Peatland microbial communities from MTU Mesocosm Facility, Houghton, MI, USA - PEATcosm2014_Bin17_10_metaG | ecosystem: Environmental > Terrestrial > Soil > Wetlands > Peat | place...
ATAGAATCAGCAAGTTGGCCGCGGCTTCGCCGCGATAGCAAGTTGGCGAGTTGGCGGCCTTTGCGGGTTGCGCCCATTGTTCATTTCAGCCGTAACTCGACGCGGCGAGTCGGCTGCTCAGAATGACAGGGGAGGGTGCGGCGCGGGCCGCGCGCATTTGCAGACCGGATTATTCAGGGGCAGTGATGTCGAAAGAGCAAGGGTGTCTTGCGGGACTTTACAAAAAGCGACATCTGACCTATTCTGCACGTCTAACGGTTACGTGCAATACGGGTCGGCGGACTTCCCCAAGATGCTACGCTGCCCGGTGCACAGGGTCCTTCCTGCACTTGGTGCCAGTTTCTGTCGTCGGGCGGAACACCTTTCCCTTTGAGGAATCCATGGGATCCCTGTCATTGCTTTGTTGAGATCTAACGGGGTGCATGAGTGGCATCAAATCGACTTCTGGTGATAGACGATATGCCAGCCAGTTCCGCGACCATTGGGCGGATCGCACGCGGTTGCGGCTACGACACAATTATCACAACGGACGCGGACGACTCCCGCGCCAGGGTCCAGTCGTGGAATCCGTCGGTGATCGTGCTCGACCTGAACATGCCTCAGATGGACGGCCACCAGATGATGACCTGGCTGGCTGAACACCTATGCAAGGCGCGGATCCTGATTGTGAGCGGGCGCGAGCAGGAGTTGCTGCGCGAGGCCGAGCAGTTCGGGCGCGGCCTCGGCCTCAGCATCGCGGGCAGTATCCAGAAGCCGCTGCGGGTGGAGGGTCTCCGCGCGGTGCTGCGGGAGATCTATGTCGCCGCCGGCATCCTCTCACCCCAGGATCTCTCCAAGGCACTGGAGAACCGGGAGATCCGCCTGGAGTACCAGCCGCAGATCGACATGCGCAGCGGGATCGTGATTGGATTTGAGGCGCTGGCGCGGTGGGACCATCCATTGCACGGGCCGATTCCGCCGGCGGTCTTCATTCCCGATCTGGAAGCCCACGAAATCATCAACGACTTCACGCTCCACGTGCTCGATCTGGCGATGCAGGACGCGCGGAAGTGGCAGGATTTGAACGTGCGGATTTCCATCAACGTATCGGCGGCCAACTTCAGCAAACTGCACATCGACGAGATCGTGGAAAAGAAATGCTTGGAGACGGGAATCGACATCAGCCGCATCACCATCGAGGTGACAGAGTCGGCGGCGGTTGAGAACACCGGGCAGATTGCCTCCTGCCTGGAGAGGCTGCACAAGCTGGGCGCGCAAGTATCGATTGACGATTTCGGGACCGGGTTCTCGTCGTTGATCAAACTGCACGAATTGCCCTGCGCGGAGCTGAAGATCGACAAGTCGTTTGTGGAGAACTGCATCGGCAATCAGCGAAGCAGCATCCTGGTGCAGGCGATGATCGACCTTGGGCACAGCCTGAATAAGCGGGTGGTGGCCGAAGGGGTGGAGAACGAACGGACCATGCGGCAGCTTGACGCGTGGTCGTGCGATATCGCCCAGGGATTTCACATCAGCAAGTCGATGCCGCCGAACCTGGTGGAGAAGTGGTTTGAAGAGTATGCCAGCCAGGTAAGGGATGAGTGGAGTTGAGGACGGGCGGCGGCATGGATTTGCGGCCTCTTGAAGATGATTGTTTCCCACCCTTGCGACACGCCCAGGAAGGTCGCAAGGGTGGGCAAAGAGGATGCAGGGGCTGATCGATCCGGGGCGAGGGGACGCGCATGGCGAGTTTGGAAGATGTCGCGAAGGTGTTTCCGCTGGTTCCCGACCCGATGGTCCTGGTGGACGGGATGGGAAAGATCGTGCTGGCTAACCCGCACACCTATGCCCTGTTTGGGTATCGCGATGGCGAACTGACCGGGCAGCGGGTAGAACAATTACTTCCCGAGCGTTTTCGCGCCACCCATGGCAAACACCTGGACAGCTATTTCCAAGCGCCGACGGTGCGAGCGATGGGGACCGGGCTGGAGCTTTCGGCACGGCGGTCGGACGGGACGGAGTTCCCGGTGGAGATCAGCCTGGGACCTTATCGGGTTTTGGATTCGGTGTACGCGCTGGCGGCTATTCGTGACATCTCAGAGCGAAAGCGAATGGAGGCGGAACGCCAGGAGAGCCTGCGGCAGAAAGAACTGCTGGAAGAGCGGGCGCGCGCCGCACAGCTTTTGGCGGACCGAAACGAGGCGCTGCGGGCCATCTTTGAAGCTTCGCCGCTGGGGATTGTCACGGCCACGCAGGAAGGCATCATCGACCGCTGGAACAGCGCCGCGGAGCGGATCTACGGGCATACGGCGGAAGCGGCGATCGGGTCCAGCATCTGGGAACTGCACGAGGGGATCGAGGAGGAGGGCGATCCATCTCCTTCGGAAGTGCGGGCAGCCGAGGTGCGGGCGGCGGTGAGCGAAGGCCGGGAACTGCGGAACATCCTGGTGACCCAGCGGCGGAAGAACGGCAAGGTGGTGGACATCAGCTTGAGTTCCGCCCCCTTTCACGACGCCAACGGGGGGAATTCCGGGTTTGTGTTCCTGGTCGACGATGTGACTGCTCGGCGGACGATCGAACAGCAGCTACGCCAGTCTCAGAAGATGGAGGCGGTGGGGCAGTTGACGGGCGGCATTGCCCACGACTTCAACAATCTGCTCAGCATCGTCATCTGCAACCTGGAACTGCTTCAGGAGAAACTGGAGCCGGAGTCGGAAGACCGGGAACTGAGCGACATGGCGCTGGCGGCGGGGCTGCACGGGGCGGAGCTGGTGAAGCAGATCCTGGCTTTCTCGCGGAAGCAGAATCTTGATTCGCAGCGGATTGACGTGAACCAGCTGGTGAAGGGCATGATGAACCTGCTGGCGCGGTCGCTGGGCGAACAGATTGAAATCGTTTTGGAGCTGGAACCGCGAGTTTGGCCGGCGATTGCCGACCGGGTGCAACTGCAGACCGCCGTGGTCAATCTTGCTACCAACGCCCGCGACGCGATGCAGCGCGGGGGCAGGCTGATGATCCAGACGGGAAATACGGTGCTGGACGCCGACTATGCGCAGCAATTCGAGGAACTGAACGCGGGCGAGTACGTGGTGGTTTCCGTAACCGACACGGGCAAGGGCATGACTCCGGAGACAGTGGAGCGGGCTTTCGATCCGTTCTTTACCACCAAGCCGCCTGGCGAGGGAACCGGTCTGGGCCTCAGCATGGTCTTCGGATTTGTGAAGCAGTCGGGCGGACATGTGCGCATCTACAGCGAATTGGGGCAGGGGACGACGGTTTGCCTTTATTTGCCGCGTGCCAACGGCGAACCAGCCGCGGCCACGCCAGAGCAGGACTTGCAGAGCAGTGCCAAGACGAAGGGGGCGCGCATCCTGATTGTGGAAGACAACCTTGATCTGGCAAAGAGCGCAAACCGGGTGCTGAGCGATGCGGGCTTTGTGACGGCCGAGGCAACCAGCGCCGACGAAGCGCTGGCGATTCTGAAGAGCGGCGCGAAGTTCGACTTGCTGTTTACGGACATCATTCTGACAAGGGGGTTGAACGGGATTGAGCTGGCACAGGAACTGCGGGGGACTCTACCGGATCTGAAGGTGCTTTTCTCGTCGGGATTCTCGGAAGCGGCGCTGCGGGTATCGGGCAAGATACTGGTGGCGGGGAACTTTATCGCCAAGCCGTACCGCAAGGACGACCTGGTGGCCAAGGTGAACAGCCTGCTGGAGGGAAATCCTGGGCGCTAGAGGGCGCGCTGGCAGCCTTCGAGCTGTGCCGGATTGACGGCGCGGCTCGCTGGAGCGAGGATAGGAATGGGGAGTCTCGCCTGGTCCCTGCAAAAGGAGCCCGCTATATGCCGCAGAAGATGGATTCGACCAAAGAAGGCCCGGTGAGCGGGGCGGAAGCAGCGACACGGGAGCCGGCGGGCTGGGATGAGATGTTCGACCAAATCGCGGCAGGCTTGTATAACCTTGCGTCGATGCTGGTGGGCGAAAGCGAAGAGAGCGTGAACCTGGTGGAGACCGCCATTGAAACGGCGGAGGTCTCGGTTTGCCAGGATCCGGTTGTGGCCCGCGAGAAGAGCCGGCAAGCGCTGTGCCGGGCGGCGGTTGCGGCCATTGCGGAGCGGAATCCGGGCGGCCTGAATGCACCGGATGGCATAGTGGGCGAGGCGACCTGCATCGAAGACGACGATCTGAGCGCAGCCGGAGTTTCGCGCGAGGAACTGGAACGGATGATGAGCGGACCGGACCGGGTTCGGGTGAAGAACTGGCTGGAAGGACTGCCGATGGCGGTGCGGACGGTGTTTGTGCTGCGGGCAGTGGCGGGCATGAGCGGGGCGGAGACAGCCGGCGTCCTGGCAGAACTGGGCGGTCCGCAGGCGGCAGGATGGACTCCGGACGGGGTACGCGAGCACTTCCGGCAGGGGCTGTGCTCGCTGGCTTCGCAGCTGATTCACGCAGCGGTGCGGTAGGTTCTTCCCTCCATGGAAGAACGTTCTTCGGGATCCATCAGGCTGCGGAAAGAGCCCATTTGGCACAGCCTGGTTGTGCCCTTTCAAAATGTCCTTTCAAACATTTCAAACATCTGATTGGCTGAGATCCGCAGAGCGTGCCGGTCGGTTTTGCGGTGTAGCGTTGAGCTACGTGCGGTCCGGCGTGGGTGCGTCAAATTGCCGCACCTAAGCGTCTGAAGAAGAGTGCATTGCTTTCCGCGTCGGGCAAGGAAATCGGGCTAGCAAATCAGTTTGGCAAATCGGAATGGTAGGTTTCGGCCTGGGCGCGGCCGGTCTTGCGCAGTCCGATACACTGAATAGAGGAACGTTGCGCCTGTGTTGTGCATCCATTCCTAAGCGAAGTATTCACAGGCGATGCGCTTCGCTGCGAGTTAGAGACCATTGAAGCTCTTGAGAAAAACAAATTCCCGAATGAATCGGCTGCGTGCCGGCGTGCATCTGGTGGGCCTTTCGGTGCTGGCAGCGGCGACCTCGGCGGTTGGGTTGGCGGCGCAATCCGGCTCTCCTTTTCAGGGCAGCGTGGTGGCGGGCGAAGTCTCGGCCCAGCCGGTGAATCTGACGCTGGATGAGGCGATCGGGCGGGGCCTCCGAAACAATCTTGGGGTGGTGCTGAGCGGGACGCAGACCGCGGCGGCGCGCGCGCAGCGGCTGAGCCAGTTGCAGACGCTGCTTCCGGCCGTGGATGCGAGCCTGAAAGAGACCGTAATGCAGTCCGACCTGCCGGCGGAGGGCCTGCGCATCAAGGGCTTCCCAACCATCATCGGGCCTTTCGGGTTTACTGACGTGCGGGCTTCGCTGAGCTGGTCGCTGGTGGATGTGTCGTCGCTGCGGAACTATCTGGCGGCGCGGCACAACTTCAATGCGGCTGAATTGACGGCGCAAGACGCGCGCGACCTGGTGGTGCTGACGGTGGGAAATGCCTACCTGCTTGCGCTGGCCGACGAGACCCGCATCAGCAGCGTGGACGCGCAGGTGGCGACAGCCAAAATATCTCTCGATCAGGCGGTTGCCAACCACCAGGCCGGCACGGCTCCGCTGCTGGACGAGTTGAGGGCACGGGTGGACTACCAGTCGCTGCAACAACAACTGATCGTGGCGCAAAACGCTTACGAGAAGGACAAGCTGGCGTTGGCGCGAGCGATCGGAATGCCGCTGGCGCAGAGCTTTACGCTGGCCGACAAGGCTCCCTACGCGGAGTTCGACGGGATGGACGTAGAGACGGCGATTCGCCAGGCGCACCGGGACCGCAAGGACCTGGCGGCGATGACGGAACTGACCAAGGCCGTGGAAGAACAGCGCAAGGGAGCCACGGCAGAGCGTCTGCCAACGCTTCAGTTTGATGGGGATTACGGCGACATCGGCGTGAACCTGAAGACTTCGCATGGAACCGGAGACGCGACGGGCACAGTGAGCGCGCCACTGTTCAGGGAGTACGAATTGCGCGGCACAGCGCAGCAGGCGCAGGCGCAACTGGACACGCAACGTGCCCAACTGAGCGACAAGCAGGCGCAGGTGGACGCGGATGTGCGGGACGCGCTGCTGGATATTGCGACAGCCCAAAAGCTGGTGGAAGTGGCGCGCTCAAGCGTGGAGCTGGCTAACGAAGTTCTGAGCGAAGCGCAGCAGAGATACAAGAACGGCGTGAGCGACAATCTGGCGGTGAGCCAGGCGGAGCAATCGGTGGCACAGGCGAACGACCAGTACGTGGGGAGCCTGTACCGGCACAATGTGGCCAAGCTGAGCCTGGCCAGGGCTCTGGGCGCGGGGCAGGATTACAAGAAGTATCTGGGAGGAAAGTAGACGTGGCGGATACAAGACCAAACCAAGCCGGACAGGCTGGACAGGCAGAGCAAGCCAATCTCGACGAGACGACCGAGGTCGCTCAGCCGCAGTCCCGCCGCAGAGGCATTGTGATCGTCGTGCTGGTGGTTCTGGCAGCCGCGGCTGCGGGCCTGTGGTGGCACTCGACCTTCAGCGAAGATACCGACGACGCGCAGATCAACGGGCACCTGATCCAGGTGAGCTCGCGCATCGGCGGCCAGGTGGCCAAGGTGTATGTGGACGAGAACCAGCTGGTGAAAGCGGGCGACGTGATTGCCGAGTTGGACCCGCGCGATTACCAGGTGGCCGTGGAGAATGCCGAGGCGGCTGTTGCCAGCGCCCAGGCCAATGCCGCCGCCGCCAATGTGGCCGTTCCGCTGCTGACCGTGAACACCGGCAGCAACCTGCGCTCGGCCAATGCGGACGTAACGGGAAGCGAAGCCGGCGTGGCCCAGGCGGAAAACCAGGTGGAAGCCGCCAAGGATCGCGTCAGTCAGGCCAAGGCCAACAACGTCAAGGCCCAGGCCGATCTGGAGCGCTACAAGCCGCTGGTGGAAAAGGACGTGATCAGCAAGCAGCAGTTTGACGCCGCGGTGGCCGCAGCCGATGCCGCCAAGGCTGCTCTCTCCGATGCCCGCGCCAGCGAGCGCGCCGCCGAAGACGGCGTCAAGGTTGCCCACGAACGCGCGGCGCAAGCCCAGGCGCTTGAAAAGTACGCCGAGACCGGCCCGCAGCAAGTGGCGGCGCAGAGCGCGCGAGCCAAGCAGGCATTGGCGCAGGTGCAGCAGGCCCAGGCCCAGTTGGACCAGGCCAAGCTCAACCTGAGTTATACAAAAATCGTGGCCCCGGTGGCGGGAATCATCACCCGCAAGAGCGTGGAGATCAACCAGAATGTCGCAACCGGTCAGAATCTGCTGACGCTGGTTTCGCTGGAGGGCCTGTGGGTGACGGCCAACTTCAAGGAGACACAGTTGAAGCACATGGCCAACGGACAGACGGCCGAGATCGAAGTGGACTCGACTGGGAAAACCTACCACGGCAAGGTGACGCAGATTGGTGGTGCTACCGGCTCGGTGCTCTCGCTCTTTCCGCCGGAAAACGCGACCGGAAACTACGTGAAGGTGGTGCAGAGGGTCCCGGTGCGCATCGACTTCGACAACCTGGCGACAGAAGACCCCAGCCATGTGCTGCGGCCGGGACTTTCGGTTGAGCCCAAGGTGATGGTTAAGTAAACGGGTTCATTGGATTTCGAATGGACCGGGCCGGCGACGATGCCGACCCGGTCTTTTTGTCTCTGCGGGTGTTCGACGACCGTTCGACGGCAGGTTTTGCAGCCGCCGGAAGCGCGGCGGGAAATCCGAGTAGACTGGTTCAGGCGAGCCGATGAAAGATACGATACACACTTCGAAAGAGAACTACCTGAAGGCCATCCTCGAGGCGGAAGCCGAAGGGAACCAGGTGATTCCGGCGTTGCTGGCGCATTGGTTGGAGGTATCGGCCCCGGCGGTGACCATGGCGCTGAAGCGCCTGAAGCGCGACGGGCTGGTCGAGGTGGGCAAAGACGGGATTGTGCGCCTGACCGAGGCGGGCCGGGAGATTGCCTACAGGACAGCGCTACGGCATCATCTGATCGAACGGATGCTGAGCGAGATCTTCGGAATGGAGTGGCACGAGATTCACGAGGAGGCGGAACGGCTGGAGCACGCGGTTTCGCCGGCCTTCGAGGCCAAGCTGGCAGAGAAGCTGGGGTCGACGGGAGCGTGTCCCCACGGGAACTCGGTGCTGCCGGCCAGCCCGGCGCAACACCGGGAGTGCGGTGAGGTCTCGCTGGCGGAAGCCGACACGGGCGCTCAATACGCGGTCGTGAGCCTGCAGGAACGGGACCACAAGCTGCTGCAATTTCTGCACCGGGCCGGGATCGGGCCGGGGAAGGGCCTGCGGGTGGTGAGCCAGAATTACGATCAAACCGTTTCGATTGAGATGTCTACAGGGGTATCGATTCTGGGAAGAATGGCCGCGGAGGCGGTTTGGCTGCGTCCAGTCATCTGAAGATAATTAAAAGTAAGAAAAAGTGTTAACCATAGTTAACTAGCTGTGGCATACTCGTCAATATGAGCACCATGAGCCTGTCTCCGACACCGCTGTTGACGGAATCCGTGGTTATTGCCGCGGAACCCTCGCTGCCCGAGGTTCATGCAAGCGTGGGGATTTCCCATGCGCCGCAGTACTGGCGGCGTCTGCTGGGGTTCATCGGTCCGGGATTCATGATCTCGGTGGGCTACATGGACCCGGGGAACTGGGCGACGGACATCGCGGGCGGGGCCAGGTTTGGTTACACCCTGCTCTTCGTCATCATGGCCTCGAACCTGATGGCGGTACTGCTGCAGAGCTTGAGCCTGAAACTGGGCGTAGCCACGGACCGCGACCTGGCGCAGCTTTGCCACGAGACCTACGGCCGCCGGGTCAGTTTTGTGCTGTGGATCTTTGCCGAGATTGCGATTGCGGCCTGCGACCTGGCGGAGGTGATCGGGTCGGCGATCGCGCTGGAACTGCTGTTTCACATTCCGCTGTTCTGGGGTGCGCTGATTACGGGCACGGACGTGCTTCTGATCTTGATTTTGCAGCGTTGGGGGCTGCGTTATGTCGAGGCGCTGGTGATCACCCTGATCGGAACCATCTGCGTGCTGTTCGGCATTCAATTGCTTCTTTCGCGGCCCGATTATTTGCCTGCATTCACGAACCTTTTTATCCCGTCGAAGCAAATCCTGATCAATCCCACCATGCTGTTCATCGCCATCGGGATGCTGGGGGCGACGGTGATGCCGCACAATCTGTACCTACACTCGTCGATTGTGCAGACGCGCAAGTACGACCGCACCCGGGAGGGCAAGCGGGAAGCGGTGAAGATGGCGAACGTGGATTCGGCATTGGCGCTGACCCTGGCGCTGTTTGTGAACGCGGCGATTCTGGTGGTGGCGGCGGCGGTCTTCAACCGGCACGGTTATTTCGATGTGGCGGCGATTCAGGACGCCTACAAGCTGCTGAGTCCGGTGGTGGGCGCGGCCGGGGCGAGCACGCTGTTTGCGGTGGCGCTGTTGGCCAGCGGACAGAACTCGTCGATCACCGGAACCATGGCCGGGCAGGTGGTGATGGAAGGCTTCATCCACCTGAAGATTTCGCCGTGGTTGCGGCGGCTGATCACGCGCTCGCTGGCGATTATTCCGACGCTGATCGTGATCGCGTTTACCGGCGAAGAGGGAACCGAGAAGCTCTTGATTCTGAGCCAGGTGATCCTGTCGCTGCAACTCAGTTTCGCCGTCGTCCCGCTGGTGCTGTTCACCGGCAGCCGCAAGATGATGGGCGAACTGGTGAACGGGCGAGGATTGCAAGTTACGGCGTGGACGGTGGCGGCGTTGATCGCGGGACTGAACGGATGGTTCCTGATACTGATGCTGCAGGGGAAAGCCTGATCCGCAGTTTGTTTTACAGCGAGACTTCCCCTGGCACACGCTGGCCGAAAACGCCCCAAACAGAGCATCTTGTTACTTCGCTGACGCCAGCAACGGCACCACGGAACTCAGCGCAACTTCCATCGTTCCGACCTTGCGCGATCCCTGGTCAAATACGCCGGTTCGCAGCCAGTAATTGCCTTTCGGCACCGCCAGTACCGCATGAATCTGCACACCGGTGCTTTGGAAGACCGTGTACGCATCGGGCTTGATGTCCAGTCCGATCACCTGATCTTCGCGGCTGATGACGTTTTCGTAACGGTCGTAGACAATCAGCGAAAGATTTAGTTTGCCTTTGTGATTCCCGTCCACGTCGAAGTCCAGCTTCAGGTCCTTGATCTAACCACACCGCCACAACCACACATCA
>Ga0181534_10002979_pt1 | contig 10179 bp, 8 predicted proteins | sample PEATcosm2014_Bin_37_FD_119758 | JGI IMG/M metagenome (GOLD analysis project Ga0181534, IMG submission 119758) | Peatland microbial communities from MTU Mesocosm Facility, Houghton, MI, USA - PEATcosm2014_Bin17_10_metaG | ecosystem: Environmental > Terrestrial > Soil > Wetlands > Peat | place...
CCGCCCGATTTGAGCACGTCGAACACGGCTTTGAACACCGCCTCGAGCGCCGCCGGGCTGTCGTTGAGCCAGTCGTGCGCGCTGCGGAACGTGAGCACCAAGTCGGCGGAATTCGGGGCGCCCAGGGCCACATTGAGCGGTGGCGCAAACGGGATGAGCTTGACGATGTGCCCGAAGACCGCCGGATTGGATTTGATTTTCTGTTCAAATTTCGGCGATCCGGCCTCGATCAGATGCCCGTTATCGGAAAGGAACGGAGCCAGGATCTCGGTATACCAGCCGCCGCCGGGCGCGAGCTCGATCACCGTCATGTCGGGCTCGATCCCGAAGAACTGAAGCGTCGCGACCGGATGGCGATAGCGGTCGCGGTCCTTGTTCTCCTCCGAGCGCCACTCGCCGTCGACCGCCTTCTGCAACAGCGCAGTGGTCTTTTCGGAAGTTACGCCGGGCGCCGCATAAGCGGCGGCAGCGAACAACAACGCGCTGGAAATCCCGATACCCCAAGAGCGGATGTGAGGGAACATGGTGCGACCCCTTTTGACGACTGAAATGAAAAGCCACGCTCGAAGCGAAGCGCCAGATTAGACCATGGGCTGCGTCGAGTACAAATTGGCCCGCCGGGAAATTCTAGCGGCTCAAGCCCTCGGCATCGAACACGACTTTACCGCCCACCATCGTGAGCACGGCGCGTGTCTTGCCAATGTCGGGGGTCGCCACGGCGAAGATGTCCTGGGACAGGACGACCAGGTCCGCATAGCGGCCCTTGGTAAGCGTGCCCACACGGTCATCGGCGAACGCGGCGTAGGCCGCGCCCCGGGTATACGCATCGACCGCCTCTTGTACGCCCAAGCGCTCCTCGGGGTGGTAGAGCTTGCCAGGCTGCGGCAGCGCCCCGCCCTGCTGTGCGCCATCAAAGGGAGCGGTTTCGATGCCGGCGGTGTCCGGCGAATGCCAGATCTGCCGGGTCATGGCCTGCTGGATGTTCACGAACGGATCGGGCGGCCACATGCAGGGCCAATCGGTGCTGAAAGCCAGCTGCGCACCCGCGGCGATCAAGCTGTGCCAGCGGTCCGACGGCGTCGGGTCCCCCGGATCGAAGCTGGTGCCCACCTCACTGCAGCAAAACGCCGGCTGCACGCCGGCGATGATGCCGAGCCGTGCCTGACGCGCCAGGTCCTCATCGCTGATCACGAAATCATGCTCGATGCGCATCCGGCGGTCACGTGGGCCATTGACGCGCATGGCGTTCTCGTAGGCATCGAGTGCGAGGTGCACCGAGTCGCGCCGCTCTGCGTGGGACATGATCTGGTAACCACGCTGGTCGAGATCGAGCACGAGCGCCCGGTAATCGCGCGCACGATAGACAAGCGGCGGATACATGCCGGAACTGCCGTCCACGAAAAACTTGACGAGGTTGGCGGAGACCCACTCGTCGTGATAGCGGGTGCGCGCGGTCTCGAGATCCGTGAGCAGCTTCTGCGTCAAATGGTGGGGCACGGCAACGGCCCCGAACGCCGTGCGGGTCCGGACCGTGAGCTCACCGCGATCGCGCAGGATTCCGTACAGCTCGATCTCGGCCAGATCGCCGGTGGCATTCACGACGCTCGTGATTCCGAACCGGTTCAAGTAGCGCGTGCCATCCCGCAGCAGCGCAAGCTTCTCCTCGGTGCTGAGCACCTTCATCACCGCCCGGTTCATGACCTCCTGGGCCGCTTCGAGCAGCAGCCCGGTGGGATGGCCGCTGGCATCGCGAACGATATACCGCTCCTCGTCCGGATCCGCGACCGGCTCATCCGTGATCCCGGCCATGGCGAGCGCGCGGGAATTGACCCACAAGGAATGCTCGGTCGAGTTGTGCACGACGACGGGCCGATCGCCCACGGCTTGATCGAGCAAGGCACTGGTCGGGGCGGCCGGGGGCTCCGAGCTGAAATCGGCGCGCCCGATCAAGACGCGGCTTTCGGGGTGCTTGGCGGCGTAGGCGCGCACGGCCTCGATGAGCGCATCGGGCTCGGCGGGGGTGATGCTGCGCTCGGGCGTGGACAGATTGAATCCGGCAATCTCCAGCGCCCCGAACAGCAGGTGCATATGCGCGTCCACGATGCCGGCAATGACCGTCCGACCATGAAGATCGATTTGCCGTGCCCGTCCGCGCCAATGCGGGATCAGCGACCGATCGGCTCCAATTTCCGCGATGTGCGCGCCGTCGATGGCGATCGCCTGCACCCACGGCTGCGCCGGATCGCCGGTATAGATGTGCCCGTGCACGAGCAGCACAGGTTCCGCGAGTGTCCGGGTCGCCCCGCACAGCAGCGCAAGGCCAACCAGCATCCCGAATCCCGCTCGTCCCTGCATGTCAGCTCCCATCGACGAACCGGACCAAACCCGAGGACCGGCATTCGCGCGACGAGGGTAGCACGCGGCCCGAGCGGCAGACTGTGCATCCATGGCGATACGCGTTAAATCAAAGTCAGCTGCCGCCCCAGAATCTCACTCTCCACATTGAGCAATCGCAATTGCTGCTGCAGGCATTCATGGATTCGAATGCGTTCGGCGACGCGCGCACCTTCCAGGGTGGGCACCCACGCGCTAATGACCATGACCGGCAGTCGGAATTCATCGCGGTAAAGTTCCCTGATCCATTGCGACAAGGGGCGCATTTTCGGTGACCTCACCCACCAGGGCCTGTCGTCAGGCAGCCACAGCATGGCGGTATTCAAGTGCTGCAGAAAGCGACGTCGTGGGGCGCTCGTTTGTCCCACGTAGCGGACCGCGCGAATATCGCGCGGATCGGACAGCCCGTAGATGGCGACACCTTGGGACGCGACGCCGGAATCGTCGTACAACTGCGCTCGCACATGGGAGCGAAACCGTTGACGGAGCTGTGTTTGATTCGGCAATCGAAAGCAATCGTAGACCGGCAACTGACGCCAGTCCAGGTTCGTTTATCCAGTGCTCACTACGTGTTCGAACTGTATAAACTAGCGACGAAGCCAGGCATCTCGTTGTGCGCTCACCAATAACCCCAAGGAGCAGGTGAATGTTGACTGCTTCTGTTGTTCTATTGATGTACGCCGTGTTCAGCGGACTCATCATGGCTGTCGGGATTTTCAGGGGTGCGAAGCGTTGGGTGCCCCTTTCGCTGGGGCACGGAGTCCTCGCCGCCGCGGGGCTCGCGTCGGCGCTGTGGGTGTCACTCGCGACCGGCGACGCTGCGGTCAAGTACGGTGGCGCCGTTCTGGTTCTCGCCGCTCTCGGAGGACTTTTCCTCCTCAGTTTTCATCTACGTGGCAAACGTCATCCGGCCGCAGCGGTGGTTCTGCATGCACTGCTCGCCCTCGGTGGGGTCGGCTGTCTCGTGTTCGCGCTTTTGCGCTGACGGGTCGCATGCCGTTAGGCGGCGGCTATGACGCCCCGCCGTTGGCATCCGGCAACGAGCCGCGGGGGCGGCGACGGCTTTTGCAAAACATTGGTGGGCTCGTCATCGCCTGCTGCCTTCCTGCCGGCCTCCGGCCGGCGCATCGAATTTGTTGACCCAGAACGCCAGGAGGCATAGATTTCTCCTTAAGAACCAAACCTAAGCACGGCGACAAATAGGAATTTCCCAAGGAGTACGGGATGCCTGAAGTCGACTACGCGTACCGGGTTTCTCCGCTTCACGGCTCGCCGGCTCCGGCAAGTTGTTTTCCAAAGAATGTACTAACGCCGCATCCGCAATCGATCCGGAGGCAATGATCGGCCGTTGCATCTCCCGTGGGTTTGAAAAGGGCCCGGACGGCGTATGTCGCATTGATTTCAACCACTCGACTCACTTCTTCGACCGGGAGTTCAGACACCGTTTAACAGCAACAAAAAGATTTGGAGGGAACCCATCATGATCATTCGACGCATCATCGCGGCAGTCTTCGCCGCCGGCTGTGCCGTGCCGATGCTGGCCGGTGCGGTGGACACATACACCTGTTTCGCGCCGCCGGGACCCGGCGGTCTCGCGAACGGGATTCTCGCTCACGGCAAAACCGACTCGGCCGGCAACGCCATCGAAGTCGGCGACTTTGGAGGCAGCGGATTCGTCTACACGACGGGAGCGGGTTGGACCTCGCTGGCTCCGCAGCAGGTTCTGACGCCGGCCGACCCTTATGTGGGCGCAGCTGCGGCAGGTCCCACCACGGGATTTCCGTACCTGGTCGGAATCAACGCCGCCGGGACCGTGGTCGGCAGCTTTTCGGTCTACCCGTGGCCGGCGGCACCGGCCACGGGCACGTACTGGGGGCTGGACCTTCCGCTGATCTGGAATTCCGTCACGGGCTATGCCAATCCGCAACCCCAGCCATGGGTATTGGCCGCGGATCAGACCTTTTTCGCGCCTCCCAATCAGGGCTTTCTCACCTACTACATGACTGACTTTCTCGGGATTGGCGACAACGGTCTGATCGGTGGTGAAGCCTACGATCCCACTATCGCCACGGACACCGCGGGTATCGGCTTCATCTACAACCCAACGGCAGGCACGATCGACGGATTTGCGCCCGGCTACACGACGGTGCAACCGGCCTTGAGCGATGGCAGCAAGCCGCAGCCCGGCAGCGGTTTCTCGATTGTCTGGGACTTCAACCACGCCGGCTGGTTCGTCGGCGGTGGCCTCTCCGCCACGCAGCAGCGCGAGGCGATCGTCTATAACCCGACCGGATCGCAGTACTACTACCTGACGTCACCCAACGCCGTCATCATGGCGCGCGGTATCAACGACGGGGATACGGCGAGTCCGTCGGGCAATTGCCCGACGGCGGGACCCTGCTACCGCATCGCGGGCTGGAGCGCACCCTGGGACTCGACCGTCCCCACGTATGGCTCCTCGGGTGGTCAAGTGGGCTACTATGCCGACTTCGACCCGGTAAGCGGTGCTTTCCAGCAGCCGCAGGTCGTTCACTGCGATCAGCAGACGGGAACTGCGGCCCTGCCCGGCATCGCATCCTGGGTGTTCACCGGCATCGACAACAAGAACGTTTTGTACGGCCAGTGGAAAGATTCACTCAACAAAAACCATCCTCTGTTGGCGATTCCCAACGGCAGCCTCGGTCTGCCGGTGTCCACAGCCAATGGCGTGTTCACGTTCGACGTGGTCGTTCCGAGCGACTCATCGACGTTCTACATCGATCCGCCCGTGGCGCTCGGCTATCGATACAAGATCGGCGAGGGTAATCCGCGCTTCGGATCGGTGACGCTGCCCATCTTGAGTTTCGGAACCAGCTATACGATCGAAGTCGACGACCGACGATTTGAGGTGGCGCCCGGGCAGGTCTTCGACTTCACCCGCGTCGGCCACAAACACGGCGTCAGATCGTTCAGGGTCAAGGGCATCGATCCCGCCAACGCCCTGAACCCGGCGAATCCGACGGCGTTCATCACCGGCCTCACCCTGGTCTCAGCCGGCAAGTTCACCGGTACCATGCGCCCGCTCACCGACCACGACCATGACAACGATCGCGACGACGACGACTGATTGACGCATCAGGCGGGCGCGGCGTCGATGACGACGTGCCCGCCCAAGACCAGGGCGCCGCCCAGGAGCGGCGCCCGAATCTTCGACCGCCTTACTCGACGTGCTAGCGACGATCCCAGCCGTGGTCTCGATCACGGTCATGATCATGGTCCCAGTGACGATGATAGCGATCGTCGCGATCGTAATCGTGGTGCCAGTATCGACCCTGCCAGTAGTAATTAGGACCGTAATATGCCGGCGCGACGACGGCGACACCCGGAAAACCAATGCCTACACGGATATACGGATCAGCTTCGGCGGGTGTCGTCTTGGCAACGCCGGCCACTCCGAGCGCAGCACATAGTGCGACTGATGCGAGCTTGTACATGGCAAAGATCCTCCAGGATGTAAATTGAAACCTACAAGATGAGCAACGTTGGGGCGGCTGCGACGTTGACGATGCCCTGCCGGGGACTTGGGACACCGGGGCCTCACAGGCGCAAGTGTCGATTACATATTGTTAATCGACACAAGCTTTGCCGCCGGAGTCGGCCGTGAGTTACGACGAGCTGCCAAAACCGCTCGTAAAGTGGCGTGCATGTACGGCACCCCGATCTATGTGTGGGAGAACGGCAAAGTCGTCGCAAAGAAGCCGTGAGTCTGCAATCGCTCGGGTCGCTTCCCCGAGCCGCGCGGGCAGGCACAACGTATGCCTTGTACTCCTAATTTACGCGCGCATTCAACGCCGCATATAGCGGTCGTCCCACTCGATCATGCGATCCGCCAGATCTTTGATGAAACTCGGTCGCGTGAACACGTGATTCTGACCCGGATAGATAACCAGCTGGGAGGGGACCCCCAGAGTTTTGAGCGCCTCATACATCTGCTCCCCGCCGGCTATCGGAACGTCAAAATCTTTCTCTCCGCCCACGAATAGCGTGGGAGTGTGGATTCGGTCCGCATGGAAAAACGGATACGAGACCTTGAGCCACAGCGCGGCGTTGCGCCACGGCGGTCCCATTTCATGGTTGTATTGCAGGATGTATTGGTCGCTGCCGTACATGGAGATCTGATTGGCGCTGCCCGCGCCGCTGATTGCCGCCTTGAAGCGGCCATCGCTGGCGATCACATAATCAGTCAGGATGCCGCCATAGCTCCAACCCCCGATGCTCAGCCGGTCGGGGTCCGCGATGCCGCTCGCGATCAGGTAATCGACACCGCTGCGCAAATCCTCGACCTCCTTGTGGCCCCAGTCGGCCGCAATCGTTTTTGCGAAAGCGAACCCGCGCCCGCTGCCGCCGCGATAATTGACGAGTAGCACAACGTAGCCCTTGGCCGCGAACATCTGCGGCTCGAATTTATATCCGTCGAGCACCAGCGAGTGTTCAGACTGCCCGTTCGGACCACCGTGGATCCAAAGAAGCGTCGGATATTTGCGGCCGGCAACGTACGTCGGTGGCTTGATGAGAATGCCGTGAATCTCGGTCCCATCCTTCACCTTGAATCGAATGTCCTCGACGGCGCCCAGATTGAGCCGGGCCAGCAGCGCATCGTTATGGGCGCTGAGCCGGCGCAGCTGCCCGGCCTCCAGCGCGTACACTTCGGCGAACGCGTGATCCTTCGACTCGAGCAGCACCGTGTGGTCGGCTTTCGAGTTAAGCTCAGCGACAATGAACCGCCCTGAAGCACCCTCGCGGCTGATCGCACCGCTCGCCAGGGTCACCCGCGCCGGGTAGATTGCACCGTCATCTTCGACGGCCATCAGGATGGCGGTCGAGTCGGCCGTGAAGGCATACGACATCACCGCACGATCCAGAGCGTCGGTGAGCGCGCGGGGCGCGCCGCCGGCCGCTGGTACGACGAACAGCCGATCCAGGAAATAGACGTTGAATTGCGGCTCCCTCCCCTGCAGGTACGCGATCTGCGTTCCGTCCGGACTCCAGGCGAGCTGCTGGGTGTTCGGCGCGTAGGGACGAACCAAGGTGTGTGGCGCCGCGTCGATTTGCGCATCGATGACATCGATGTCGGTGCGCCCATCGGCATCCGTTTTCAATTCGTGCGTCCGGATGAAGGCGATCCGGCGACCGTCGGGAGACCAGACGGGAAGGTCTTCATTGAATGCCGGGTCGTGGGTCAATGGCTCGAGGCGCTGGCCCTCCACGTCGAACAAGTACAGATGTCGCTGCCGATCCTGGCTCAGATAACCTTCTTCGTCCTGCTTGAAGTGCAGCGCGTCGATCACGATGGGCTTGGGCGCCGCTTCGGTACCGCCGCCTTCGCCTTGGATCATCGCAATCACCAACCGCTTGCCGTCCGGCGACCACACGTACTCGCCGATTTCACCGCTCACACTCGTCAATTGACGAGCATCCCCACCGCGGCGATCCAATAGCATCACCTGCGCTTTCTCCGATCCCGCAGGCGTGGCCAGGAAGGCGAGATACCGCCCATCGGGGCTCCAACGGGGCTCGCTTATGCCGCTCGCTGCATGCGTCAGCGCTAAACGCTGGCTCCCGTCCCAGCTCACCATCCAGATTGCACTGCGTGCCTCATCGGCGCTGCGGTCGTTCGAGGTCACCACATAGGCGACCCACTGACCGTCTGGGGACACCTGGGGATCGCTCACGGCTTGCACGTCGAAGAAATCATCCGTTGTCAGCATACGACGCTCAGCCGGCACGTCTGCGCAGATCGGCTGGGCCGCAGCGAGCGACAGCCATAGACTCGCCCCAACCGACTTCAATGTGGTCATTCGTGAGTATCCCAAAACATTCTCCCTTCGGTGGTCGGCAGTGGAGGCGGTTACCGAACACGACTCGTTATTATTTAATCATCAGCATATCAAGATGCGAGTTGCGAGGATCAGAATCCGTCGCGGGAACGATCGTGCTGCTCCGACTCAGCCGATGGCCTGTCCATGAACCGCGTTCCGCGCCGCCACTCTCGTCTTGGTCGGCAAACTATGCATGGGCTAGGAGTCCGTGGCGAACTCCGACGCGGATATGGATTGCGCTGCTCTTCCTTGGGACCGCAAGCTGCAGATCCCTCCCCTACCTCTCTGGTTGGCGCAACCGGCGAGGCGAGCGCCAACGAGCCGCACCGCGGCGTGTGCCTTGCTCCGGTTCCGTGCATCCGGTCTCTCGTCAGGCTCTTCTCTTCCCTCCCGCCCCAAATGCCCCCGTGCTCCACGCAATCAGCGCCAGCAAGCCCACCTGCAACGGCAGCCGAAGCACCAACACCCAAAAGGGCACGGACGGAAACGACTCCGCATGCTGCAGCATGTAAACGTTCGCCGGCGTCACCGCAAGGGTCAAAAGAAACAGCCCGATCCCGGCGACTCGCCGCGTGCGTGGAATCAATATACCGAAGGCGCCCAGCAATTCACAGACGCCACTGACAATCACGGCCGCATGCCGCCACGGGATATACGGCGGCACGATGGTCATCTCGAGGTCGGTAGCAACGAAGTGCGCAATGCTGCCGATCAAAAACCACGTGAATACCAAACCCAGTCCAATCAATCGAGTCTTGGACATGCTCCCTCCCTGAAGCGCTGCCTGACTGGCTCAAAGAACCTACATTACCACGCAAAACTCGCTAGTTGGCACGCCAACAAACCCCGGACACTCCCAGCCGGACGCGGCCAGATGAAGTTCGCTTCCAGCGTCTGGATGATGCTCTCTGTCACGTACTCGAAGTATAGGTTCGCAAGATTCACGATCCGCCCGCCCTGCCGCAGCGTGCTGTCCGCCGGATCGTAAACCCACGCCGCCACGCCACCCTGCGCAGAGGCCCGAATCAGCTCCCCGGCCAGATCAGCCTCGGTCGGAGTCAGCCCCAACCACTTGCGCCACGGCATGTTCATCTTGATTGAATCCCCTCCACCTTAATTTTCTCGTCTTAGCTGGATTATGTGCTTGCGCGCTTTCCGGGTGCCACACTTGTCCACTGCCCTGGCCGAACGGCATCAGCAATTTTTATTCAATCTTCCGATTGACGCGCCCTCCCACGCAAAACTCTCAATGGGCGCCCGGTGGGGCGCCCTCTTGGGCGTCGGCCAACCGCCGGCGCCGAATCGCATAGCGATGTCTGACTGGAGCTCCCTCTGCCACCGATAATCGTTGATCGCCTGGGGCTCTCTCAGAGCGACCGCTGGCATGAGAGGGCTGGGGAGCGGCAAGGGAGGCCTCAGCGCAAGGCGCGGGAGGAATCGTCGTCAATTGGGCTTCATACCACCAATGGAAGCCAACTGACGCTGTGCATCGGCGTTTCCTTGTGCGGCGGCCTTTTGAATCCACTGTGCGGCAATGTCCTTGTCTTGCGCCACGCCCTCGCCCTTGAGATACAAGAGGCCCAAATTGTATTGAGCGACCGCATTTCCTTGCTCCGCCGCTTTCTGGTACCAGGTTGCTGCTTGAGTGGCGTCCCGTGCAACGCCCAACCCGGTGTCGTATCTGAACCCGAGCGCCGCTTGAGCCGATGCGTTTCCTTGGTCCGCAGCCTTCCGATACCATGCGCTCGCGGTCTGCTCGTCCTTTCCTACGCCATAACCCCTTTCGTACATAACTCCGAGATTATTCTGAGCGGCTCCATCGCCTTGTGCGGCGGCTTTCTCGTACCAAGCGGCCGCTGTCGCATAATCTTTCGCGACACCGCTTCCGTTTAAATACATCAGCCCCAGCATCCTTTGGGCGCCGACC
>Ga0181534_10002981_pt1 | contig 10175 bp, 8 predicted proteins | sample PEATcosm2014_Bin_37_FD_119758 | JGI IMG/M metagenome (GOLD analysis project Ga0181534, IMG submission 119758) | Peatland microbial communities from MTU Mesocosm Facility, Houghton, MI, USA - PEATcosm2014_Bin17_10_metaG | ecosystem: Environmental > Terrestrial > Soil > Wetlands > Peat | place...
CCTGGGCACGTCGTCCAGTAGTTCTGGTTGGCGCTGAGCTGCTGCTCGTAGGCCGAAAGTCCGGCCTGCGCGGCGAGCAGCGCACGCTGCTGATCGAGGTTGGTGCGTGTGGTCTGGACGTTGTCGAAGACGGCGTCGATCGCGGCGAAGAGCGTCAGCGTCGCCGCCGCGAGCACGACGATCGCGACAACCATCGAGAAGCCGCGCTCGCCGCGCGCCGACAACCGTGACCAGCGTGGCTTTATGCGCATGGCGAGATTCCGGTCGAGCCGGTCGTCGGCGAGGGATAGTTGGAGACCGAGGTGAGCCGCAGCACCACGGCGTCAGAGAGGTCGACGGAGCCGCCGTTGGGGTTGTTCCCGTCGCTCGGCTGAGCCTGAAAGTTGATCCCGACCTCGGCCGTCGACGCGGCGTTGGTTGCGCCAAGGCTTGGGCTGCTCGAGAACTGGTCGGTGAGTGTGCCGGCGGTCGGGTCGTAACCGTAGTAGGTGAAGATCGGTGTGGTCGCGCCCTGGCTCGGCGTCGAGCCGAACGGCGCAGCGTGGGGAACCAGCACGGTGGTGGTGGTCGGCGTGGCCGCGTAGCTGCCGGTGCTCCCGCTCGGGACCCACGGATATATCGCCTCGTCGAGCGGCCCGTTGGTGGAGCTGAGGTAGATCCTGACCTCGTTTGGATCGCTCATCGCCGGCGTGTCGGTGAGTGAGCTGAAGAACGTGATCGAGTTGTTGGAGCTCGGCGGTGCGCCGGTGCTGCCGGTCGCGCCGGACGTCCCGGTGACACCGACGATCGGCGATACGCCGGCGCCGAGCACGCAGCTCGAGCCGAGCGCCTGGGCAATCTCGCCCATCGCCACGCTGCCCTGCTGATCTGAGTCCACACGTTCGCCGTCGCTGGCCGAGAAGTGCAGCGAGGAAATGAGGATCGCCATCGCTGCCCCGCAGACGATGATCCCGGCGGCGGTCGCCAGGAGCAGTTCGATCAGCGTGAATCCGCGCTCGTCACGCACGCGTTGACGCACCTTGTGCGGGTCGCGGGCGCTCATGTGCACGTCCCGCTCGTCACGCCGCTCGCACCGCTGTAGAGGTAGAGGTTGACGGTGTTGCCGGTGCTGGTGAAGTTCGTGTTGTTGACGGTGGCCGTGTTCTTCACGGAGCCGTTGTCAGCGCAGACAGTGAAGTTGCCGTACGGCTCGCCGGGGTTTGAGAGTGCACCTTGCGCGGCCGTCGGGACCTGCGTATTCGGGTAGCTCTCGTGGCCGGCGCAGTTGTTGTCGGTGAGCGTGATGTTGGGCGCGGTGGTGAGCAGCTGCTGGCTGCCGACGATCAGTGCGTCGATCGAGACGACGTAACCCGACGACCCGGAGTCTTTGGTGCCGGCGACGGTGATCGTGAGCGTATGGGTTCCCTGGCTGAGGCCGGTCGCGCTGTAGAGCACCTGTTGCGGGTTAGCGACCGCGGCGTAGGTGTCGACAGTAGTTCCGGCCCCGCCGTCGAGGCTCACCGTGGCGTTGCCGTGGCTGGGCGCGTAGGACCCGATCCACTGGATCGCGTTGCCGGTAAAGGTGAACGTCACCTTGTTGCCGGTCGTGCCGTTGTAGGACTCGTCGTCGTCGTAGTCGGTCGAGGCGGTGTAGTAGGTCCACGAACCCGTGTAGGTGAGCGCGGCGTTGTTGTTGTTGTAGTAAGTCGGGTTGCCGGCGATGATGGCGTCGATCGCGACATAGGTCCCGCTGGAGCCGGCGGGCTTCGTGCCATCGACGACGATGGTCAGCGTGTGGGTGCCGTTCGTGAGGCCCACCGCGCTGTACATCACCTTCGAGCCGTTGGACGCGGCCGAGGTGTAGCCGCTCACGTTCGTGGCGACGGTCGTCCCGTCGAGCTTCACGTTCGCGTAGCCGTAGTTGTTGGACGTCGGCGAGAGCCACTCGACCGCGGTGCCGGTGAACGTGTAGCTGATCGTGTCGCCGGTCGTCCCGTCGTAGTGTGCGTCGCTGTCGAAGTAGTTGGCGACCGGAGCGTTCGTGCTCGACTCGTAGTACCAGTCGCCGTCAGCCGAAGCGCTGCCGGCGTACCCGGTAGAGCCGCTGTAGTAGGTGATCGACGGGTCGGTGTCATTGATCTCGCTGAGCGTGGTCCCCCACACGTCGACGAGCATCGCCGGCTCGGCAACCGTCACGTTGCTCGTGCCACCCGGGGCGACAACCGTCGTCGTCGGGCTCGGCGGCGCGTCGCCCACGCAGTCGCCGGCGTATACCGAATAGGCGTCATTAGTCCCGGCGAGCGGGAATATCGTTGCGCCGCTCGAGATGGTCGAGCTGTACGAGGCGCTGGAGGCCAATGTGCTGGGCGTGCCTGAAACGATCGGCGACGTCAGTTGCGAGTTGCTCGCGACGAACGTGTCGGTCGTGGCGGCGACGTTGGTGTGGGTGCCGTAGGTGGTCGTGAACGACGCCTGGATCGTCCCGGGCTCGCCGAGCTCATAGGAGTCTGTCTCGGTGTTGCCGTCGACGACGAGCACCGATGCGCTTGACGCTCCCGTGTTCTCCTGGATATACCCGGGCCAGCTGACCGTGTAGGTGCCGCCTGGTAGGCCTGCGAATACCGCGCAGCCGTTGTTGTCGGTCGTGAGCGTCAGCGTGCCGGTGTCGGATCCGGTGACGTCGATCGGTACGCCCGGCAGCGGGTTAGGCGTCGGCTGGCTGCCGTCCGTAGCCTGGATGACGAGGCCGCCACCGACATGCGGGCTGATGACGCTGTGCTCGATCACCGGCGGGCGGCCGTCGTTGCTGTTGGCCCAGGTCACCGTCGAGGCCGTCTCGATGTAGTCGGCGTTGTCGGTGGAGCTCGACGTGCACGACGCGGCTCCGTCGGACGCCGAAACGAACTTGGCCGTCGAGGTGACCGTGTAGGTTTCACCGTCGACCGTCTCCGTGTAGCACTCGTTGCCATAAGGTCCCGCGGTCGTGGTGCACGCCGGGGCGCTCGGATTGGTCGCCGAAAGCTGCGTCACGCTCAGGCCGCGCATGCGATCCTGGTCCTGCTGTGCGAGCGTCGACGCTGCGGCTTGGTGGCGTTGAGCGCCGGCGATATCCGCAACCGACCCGAAGCCGACGAACACGGCGGCCGCGATCAACGCCACCATCAAGGCTGCGACCATCACCTCGACCATCGTGTCGCCGGTCTCGCCGACGAGCCAGGCCGCCGCGCGCCGCGCAGTCGCGCGTGCGCGGCCACGGTTAGCGAACTCGGGCATCGACACCCTTCGTCATCGGCCGATTGCCCCAAATGAATGAGCCTTCCAAGGCAAATTGCGCCCGGCTGGTCTGCTGCACCTCGCGAGTTGCGCTCACGCTGAAGCCCGCCTCGCGGCCGATCGCGGTGCCCCGTCGCAGCGGGCGACGGCGCTGCCGTTCGGCCGCGCGCCAACGCAGCGCGTGCGCGCGGTATTCGAGTGCTTGCATTGCCACTGTCTAATCGGCGGGTTGGCAGCCATCTGTATGTGCCGATGGCGGCGCTCGGGCCGGCCTCTGAGCATAGGTCGCGCGGCCAGATCACCGGGGAGAGTTGGACCGATGTTGGAGACGCGGCGAAAATGACTGCATGCTGCTGTTGTTCGATATCGACGGAACGCTTCTGCTGCACGCGAGCCGGCCGCATAGCGCGGCGCTGCTGGCGGCGCTGAGCGCGATTTACGGGATCGCCGACCCGGACAGCGCGGGCATCAGCGCGGCTGGCAAGACCGACACGCAGATCGCGCGCGAGATCGCCCTGTCGCACGGCATCGCGACTGCGGAGTTCGACGCACGCCTACCGGCGCTCGTCAGTCTCTGCGCGGAGATCTTCGAACGAGACTGCCCGGCGGACCTTGAAGCCCACGTGGCGCCGGGCATTGCAGAGCTGCTGGACGCTCTGTCCGTGGTCGAGACTGTTCGGCTGTCGCTCCTGACCGGCAACTACGAGCGGATCGCCAGGACCAAGCTCGACCGCGCCGGAATCGGTCGTCACTTCCCGCGCGGCCAAGGTGCCTTCGGCTCGGACGCGGAGCAACGCGAGCTCCTCGGTCCGATCGCCCGCGCCCGCGCCGGCAGCCGCGACGCCCCCTACCCGCGCCAGCACACGACGATCATCGGCGACACCCCACTGGACATCGCCTGCGCCCGAGCCGACGGCCTGCAGGTGATCGCAATCGCCACCGGCCCCTACGAAGCGGACGCGCTGAGCGAAGCAGATGCCGTAGTCAACGACGCCTACGCCCTACGCGCCATTCTCCAGGCGTGATTCTGGCGGCCGCAGGCCGGCCAGAAATCACCTCACGAGCCTCTTGTAGGAGATCCGCTTCGGCCTGTCTGCCTCGGGGCCGAGCACCGCGTGGCGGTGCTCCTCGTAGGCCTCGAAGTTGCCCTCGAACCACGTGACGTTGCTGTCGCCCTCGAACGCCAGCACGTGCGTCGCAACGCGGTCGAGGAACCAGCGGTCGTGCGAGATCACGACCGCGCAGCCGGCAAAGGTCAGCAATGCCTCCTCGAGCGCCCGCAGCGTGTCGACGTCGAGATCGTTGGTCGGCTCGTCGAGCAGCAGAACGTTGCCGCCGCTTCGCAGCAGCTTCGCGAGGTGCAGGCGGTTGCGCTCGCCGCCCGACAGCTTCGCGACCTGTTTCTGCTGGTCTGAGCCCCTGAAGTTGAAGGACGCCGTGTACTGGCGCGAGTTGATCCACTGGTCGCCGACCTTGATCTGGTCGGCGCCGCCAGAGATCTCCTGCCAGACCGAGTTGCTGTCATCGAGCGACTCGCGCGACTGATCGACATACGCGAGCTCGACGGTCTCGCCGATCCGCAACTCACCACCGTCAGGCTCCTCCTGCCCCGTGATCAGCCGTAGCAGCGTCGTCTTGCCGGCTCCGTTCGGCCCGATAACGCCGACGATGCCGCCGCGTGGCAGCGAGAACGAGAGGTCCTCGAACAGCAGTCGGTCGCCGTAACCCTTTCGCAGGTCGCTTGCTTCGATCACGACCTCACCCAGCCGGGGGCCGGCGGGGATGTGGATCTGAACCTCGTCGAGCTTCACCTCCGACTCTTCGGCCAGCAGCGCTTCGTAGCGCGCGAGCCGTGCCTTGGAGCGCGTGCGCCGTCCCTTCGGATTCGTCCGCACCCACTCGAGTTCGGCCGCGATCGTTCGCTGGCGGGCGCGCTCCTGCTTCTCTGACTGCGCCAGACGTGCCTGCTTCTGTTCGAGCCAGCCGCTGTAGTTGCCCGCGTAGGGGATTCCGCGACCGCGATCGAGCTCGAGGATCCAGCCGGCGACGTTGTCGAGGAAGTAGCGGTCGTGCGTGACCGCGACGACGCTGCCCTTGTACTCGGCAAGGTGGCGCTCGAGCCACTCCACCGATTCGGCGTCGAGGTGGTTTGTCGGCTCGTCGAGCAACAGCAGGTCGGGCTGGCTCAGCAGGAGCCGGCACAGGGCAACGCGGCGACGCTCACCGCCCGAGAGATGCTCGACGCTGTCATCGCCGGGCGGACAGCGCAGCGCGTCCATCGCATGCTCGGCCATGCCCTCCAGATTCCAGGCGTCGGCCGCGTCGATCTGCTCCTGCAAACGCGCGAACTCGTCTGCGCTCTCCTCGGAGTAGTTGGCGGCGAGCTCGTTGAAGCGCTCGACCAGCGCGACCAGATTGCCGACCCCTTCAAGCACGTTGTCGCGAACGTTCTTGCCGGGGTCCAGGTTCGGCTCCTGCTCGAGCAACCCGACGCTGGCTCCGGGTGCCAGCTGGGCATCGCCGCGGAACTCCCTGTCGCGCCCGGCCATAATCGCCAACAGGCTCGACTTGCCGGAGCCGTTGTAGCCGAGTACGCCGATCTTCGCGCCGAAGAAGAACGACAGCGAGATGTCCTCGAGGACCTTCCGATCCGGCGGGTAGACCTTGCCGAGCTTGTAGGTCTGGAAGATGTATTCGCCTGGCATCTCCTTGGCAGCATAGGAGTTCAGCTAACGTGAATCGAAGATGGCAAACGTGTTCGACCTTGAGCAGGCGATGCTGTTGCTTGAGCTGGAGCCGCCGTTTGGCGTGCGCGATGTTCAGCTGGCGCGACGGCGCATGGCCAAGCGCTGGCACCCCGACATCGCGCCTCCGGGTCGCCAGCACGAGCACCAGCGACACCTGCAGGCGATCAACGATGCCGCCGACGAGCTCGAGATCCTTGCGGAGGGCTCGCGTGGGGGACGGATCTCCGCCAACGCCGTCAAGGCCTCCGCCCAGGCGACGCGCCGCGCGCGTGAGGAGGAGGGCCAGCGCAACTACGAGGCTCAGGAGCGTGCCCGCAAGGCTGCTGCGGAACGCGCCCAGCATGACCCGTTCGGCGACCGGCTGCCAGATCACTCTGTCGTCCACCGCTATGCGCGCTGCCTGGCCTACCCCGAGTGGGGTGTCGGCAGCGTCACCGGGATCTACTTCAGCGGCGGCGGCGACGATGTCCGCCAGTGGGCGCGCGTGCAGTTCGCGCATGGTATTCGCACGGTTCCTGCCGGCAGCCTGAGCTTCGTCGACTTCTCGAAGCCCGACGCGGGCTCCGATCGGCTCGAGCGGTTCATGACCGCCGCGGCGCACGCGATGGCCGAGGGCGAATACGCCCTGGCGGCCCAGCGCCTGATCTATGCCAGGGATGCCGATCCCACGAACGTCGGCGTGCTGCGCCAGATGACGCTCGCCTTCTGGCAGGCCGGCAACCTCGACGCCGCCGGGCGCGCAGTGCGCGACTGGGCCCGCGTCGACGGCGACAGACCGGCCGCGCATCGCTTCGCCGCGCGGATCTACGAAGACATGGGCGCGATCGACCTGGCGGCAGAAGCTGCCGAGCGCGCTGCCGAGCGAGCGCCGGGCGACGCCGGCGAATGGGAGCGCCTCGGGCGGCTGCGCCTACGTCTGCACGACCCGGCCGCGGCGGTCGACGCGCTGCGTCGTGCGCAGTCGCTGCGTCCGAGCGTCGAGGGTCTGCTCGACCTGGCCCTCGCCTCGTCACTGTGCGGCGATCTCGGCGCTGAGGTGTCCGCCTGCGAAGCCGCGACGCGGCTCGATCCGCATGCCGCCGACGCCTGGGTCCGGCTCGCCCACGCGCTTGCGCGGACCGATCGCATCGGCGAGTGTCTCGCCGCCTGCGAGACTGCGCTCAAGCTCGGCGCGGGCGAGGAGGTGCTCGATCTGCGCGACCGCGTCCGCGTCTCGCAGCAGCGCGAGCTGCCGGTCGCCTAAAACGCCACCGCGGGCGCCCGGCGGCAGGTTGGCGTGCGACCAAACACGTCGCAGGTCTGTCAGTCGCCCAACGTCACGCATCCGACCCGACGGCCCGGCCCACTGACTACAGCGGTGGCCGATAGGGAAGAGTTCCCGCTGATGGTGGCGTAGGCGTTTCGACGCTGACCATCGCCCCGAGCCTCGGCAACCGCGTCCGAGTAGGCGCCGCGCTCGCCACTCGGCGCGGTCAGAGATCCGAGCTTTCGCGCCTCAGTCCGGCCAATCGGTGTCTCCCGCGGGACGAGCTTGGCGAGCAGCTCATTGCGGCGGCTGCCGCTCACCGAACGCTGCGCCGCGAGCGCCCCGAGCTGGCGGTTCGTGGAGCTGCAGATCGCGTTGACCGCCCTTGCAAACCCAGTGTTCTCGGGTCGCTAGGCGCCGCATGGGCGACGGCAAAGCCGAGCGCAACGACAGCTGCGGTGGTAGCACTGCGCGACATGCTCTCCTCTCGTGTGCCCGCGCTCCTGGCTCTCGACAGGCGCCTGGCGGCTTGGCCTTGAAGCGCGTGATCGTAGCGAATCATCCGATGTTTACGTGGCATCGTGGTACGTCGTCTGCTAAAAGTTCTGAGACATGTCTCGGATCCTGGATGAGCTCGACAATGCGGTCAGCACCGCACAATTGTCGGACGCACTGGATTCGCTCGCTTGTCGCGATCAGGTCATGGACGCGGCGATCTCGCCGCTCGTGGGCGGAGCACGGGCGATCGGACGCGCCGCAACGGTGCAGTTTGCGCCCGTTGACCACGACGCTGAGGAGCCTTATGACGCCGCGATCTCGTTCATCGACCAGCTCCAGCCGCGAGCGGTCGTCGTGATCGCCTCGGGCGGTTCGACGCGCACGGCCTTCTGGGGTGAGCTCTTCTCGGCCGCGGCGATCGGCCGCGGGGCGGCGGGGGCCGTCTGCGACGGCTATGTCCGCGACAGCGAAAAGGTTCGCGCGATCGGATTTCCCGTGTTCGCTGCGGGAACGCGTCCGATCGACTATCGCGCCCGAATGGAGATCACGGGCACGGATCGGCCGGTCGTCTGCGGCGGTGTGCGCGTCCAGCCGGGCGATCTCGTGCTCGCGGACGACGATGGGATCGTCGTCGTCCCGGCCGATGTCGAGGCGGACGCGGTGTCGCGCGCAAACGACAGGGCGAAGCGCGAGACGACGGTGCTCGACGAGCTCCGGGGCGGCGCGACGTTGCGATCCGTCTGGACCCGCCACCGCGTGCTGTGAAACGCCCGTGTCACGCATCGCCAAAGCCGCGACGGGACCATCGAGGCCGTACGTGCGCCTCGCGGAGGCCGACAACATCGTCGTGCTCACTCGCGCTGTCGCCCCGGGCGACGCGTTCGAGGGTCCGGAGGGTGGGATCTGGACGATGACGGCAAAGCTCGATGCCGGCAACAAGTTGGCAGCCGTGTCGATAGCGGCCGGCGAGCGCATTCTCAAGGTCGGTGTCCCAATTGGGACTGCTACGCAGGCCATCGAGCCGGGCGTGCACGTGCACTCGCACAATCTTCGCAGCGACCACATCCCGATCGATCGCGTGGAGGTGCGTGGTGACGGTTCCCTCTGAATGGCTCGCCTACCCGCGCGCCGACGGCCGCAAGGGAATCCGCAACGTCGTCGCGGTGGCCTACCTGGTCGAATGCGCTCATCACGTGGCCCGCGAGATCGCGGCGCCGTTCGGCGACGATGGCGTTCACGTCATCGGCTTTCCGGGCTGCTACCCGAACAAGTACGCCTCGCGAATGCTGGAAAGCCTCTGCACGCACCCGAACGTCGGCGCCGTGCTCCTGGTCTCGCTCGGCTGCGAGTCCCTTCCGCGGGCTGACCTGCACGCCGCCGTCGCCGCCAGCGGCCGCCCCGTGGAAACGCTGGTGATCCAGGATCGCGGCGGTACGCGCAGCACGGTGGCGGCCGGCCGGGACTGGGTGAAGGCTCAGCTCTTCGGCCTGCACGGCGCCGAGCGGGTCGCCATGTCGATCGACGAGCTCGTCGTCGGAACCGTCTGCGGAGGCAGTGATGGCACGAGTGGACTGACGGCGAATCCCGCGGTCGGGCGCGCATTCGACAGGCTGGTGGGCGCGGGCGCCACCTGCATTTTTGAAGAGACGCTCGAGATGGTGGGACTCGAGGAGCATGTCGCTGCGCGGGCGATTACCGCGGACCTCGGCGAAGAGCTCCGCAGGTCGATCGCGAAGGCCGAGCGGTACAGCGTGGCGATGGGCTACCCAAGCTTCGCGACAGGTAACGCGACCGGCGGCCTGACGACGATTGAGGAGAAGTCGCTGGGCGCCTACAGTAAGAGCGGCACTGCTGCGGTGCAGGGCCTGATCAAGCCTGGCGATCTCCCGGAGCGACGGGGGCTGTACCTGCTGGATGTGGTGCCCGACGGCGACGCGCGCTGGGGCTTCCCGAACATCAACGACAATGTCGAGATCGCCGAGTTGATCAGCTGCGGCTCACATTTGATCCTCTTCACGACGGGCCGCGGCTCTGTGGTGGGTTCCGCGATCGCGCCCGTGATAAAGGTCTGCGCCAATCCGGACACCTACGCCCGCCTGAGCGAGGACATGGACGTCGACGCCGGCCGCATCCTCACGACGGATAGCACTCTGAGCGACGTCGCCGGCGAGATCTGCGAGCAGGTGGCCACGGTCGCCGCCGGCGGCCTGACTGCGTCCGAGGCGCTTGGTCACCGCGAGTTCGTGCTCGGCTACAAGTCGTTTGAACCGATCGGCCCGGCGTGTCACCCGGCACCGCTCGCGATGGCCCAGACCTAGCTCTAGCGCTGCACCCGAGCGCCGGACCCGTGAGCCAGCGCCTGAACCTCAGCCAGCGTGGCCGATGAGGTGTCTCCTGGCGTAGTCATCGCGAGCGCGCCATGCGCCGCGCCG
>Ga0181534_10002982_pt1 | contig 10175 bp, 7 predicted proteins | sample PEATcosm2014_Bin_37_FD_119758 | JGI IMG/M metagenome (GOLD analysis project Ga0181534, IMG submission 119758) | Peatland microbial communities from MTU Mesocosm Facility, Houghton, MI, USA - PEATcosm2014_Bin17_10_metaG | ecosystem: Environmental > Terrestrial > Soil > Wetlands > Peat | place...
AGGTTACCTTCAAGACGGTGACCTACCGTGGCGACTCGGGTGGTACCGGTAAAGACGGTGCCGACGGAATGAGCTTCTTCCTCATGGACGGCGCGGTGACGCCGTACGACACAGGCGCCACCGGCGGTAGCTTGGGATACACCTGTTCAAACTCCAACGACGACCCGACGCCCCGCGCGGATGGAACCATCCGCATGTACGACGGTCTCGCCGGCGGTTATCTGGGACTGGGTATCGACGAATACGGAAACTTCCTCAACCAGAGTGACAACACTGTCACCGGTTTCAACTATGTCCCGGGCCGCATCGGCCTGCGGGGCGCGGGTAATGTCAGCTTCGGATATCTGAGCACCAACTTCCCGAGCATGTATCCTTCTTCGCTCACGACCACCAAGAACGGCTCGGCTACCCGCAAGAACGGCTCGCAGTCGTACCTCGCCGACCAGGCTGTTTATAACACCTGCAGAACCGGCTACCTGTGGGACTATTCGACTCCGTCGGCACCCAAGCAGACCACGACCAAGATTGCGGATTACCTGGCTATCCCCGGTGGGTACAAAGTGTTGTCCGGCGTGACGATCGCCAACGAGGCGGCGCAGAAGCGCCCCGACGCGCAGCCGATTACGTACAGCCTGAAGATCACCCAGGACGGTCTGCTGAGCTTCTCGTACAGCTACAACGGCGGCGCCTATCAGCCGGTTATCACCAAGCAGAGCATCACGACCTCCAATGGCGCGCTGCCGGCTTCGTTCCGCTTCGGCTTCGCCGGTTCGACCGGTGGCAGCACGAACATCCACGAGATCATGTGCTTCCAGGCGGCTCCGTCAGAGACCTCGACGAGCTCCGGCAGCATCAACGTTTATCAGAATCCGACCATCAAGACGGGTACGCAGTTGTACCTGGCGTACTACTTCCCCAATGACTGGTCGGGACAGTTGACCGCGCAGAGTGTTCTGTTTGACACCGTGCTGAACAAGGTCGTGATCGGGAACGTTCCTAACTGGGATGCTCGTTGCGTGTTGACGGGTGTCAACGCCACCACTGGGGCCTGCTCGACCGGGGTCACCACCATGGCCGCGGAAGGGCCGACCGCGCGGACGATCCTGACATACGACGGTACCAAGGGTGTCCCGTTTCAGTGGGCTAACCTGACGACTGCGCAGCAAAACGCCCTGGACTCCGGCGATGCCACTCCGTACAACGACAAGCGCCTGCAGTGGCTGCGCGGCGATCGTACGAATGAGGTTGACTCGAGCGGCAACGGGTTGTTCCGGGCTCGCAACAGCATATTGGGCGACATCGTAGATGCCAGTCCGCTGTGGTCCGGTCCGCCGCAGCTCTCTTACAGCCTGATTACCACGTGGGTCGATCAGCTCTATCCGTCAACCTCGATGCCGGAGAACAGCGGGCAGAAGTACACCGATTATCAAAAGGCCTCCGGCGGACGCCAGAACCTCGTTTTCGCTGGTGCCAACGATGGATTTCTCCACGCCTTCCGTGCGGGGTCGCTCGATTCCAACGGCAACATGGTGAGCAACACCGCGACGCCCAATGATGGCTACGAGGTCCTGGCCTACATGCCGGGCACGGTGCTCAATGCTATCCACAATTCCACCGACTCGACTCTTGACCTCGCGAACACTCAGTATGCGCATGCCTACTATGTGGACGCCACGCCGGCCAGCGGCGATGTGTACTACGGCGGCGCATGGCACACATGGGTAGTGGGTGGCTTGGGTGGGGGCGGGGCTGCATTCTATGCGCTCGATGTGACAGATCCGTCCGTGTTCGCGGAAACGACGGCGGCTGCGCAGAAGGTTGTGATCGGCGAGTGGAATTCCAGCACGATCACCTGCAAGAACGTGTCTTCCTGTGGGCAGTATCTAGGCAACACCTTCGGCACGCCCCAACTGCGGCGCTTTCACAGTGGCCAGTGGGGTGTCATCTTCGGCAACGGCTATGGCAGCGCGAAGGGCACGGCCGGCATCTTCATCATGTTGCTCGACAAGAGCAGCGGGGCGCCGACGTTCTACTATTACAACACCAACAGCACTACCAATAACGGGATCGCCAATCCGGCCTCCCTCGATATCGATCTCGATCACACCACCGACTACATCTACGCCGGTGACCTCCAGGGTAATCTGTGGCGCTTCGATGTAACCGACCCGAACCCGAGCAACTGGTCAGTGTCGGCTAATTCCCCACTGTACAGCGCCGGCTCGGCGCAGCCGATCACGACACGCCCTGTAGTAGGTACCCTGAAGACCGTGAGCACATTGCAGAACCTCGCCGGGCTCACGATCAGCACCGCTCCCGAGCGTGTCATCGTGAACTTCGGCACTGGCCGCCTGATACCTCAGACCGTGACCACTTCTGCGCAGTATGCGAGCGGCACGCAGTACCTCTACGGCGTCTGGGACTGGGACATGAACAACTGGAACAAGATCTCCCCGGTTCAGCAGGCCGTGAGCCTGACGGGCCCGCAGACAGTCAACGCGGGGGTGTTGCAGCAGCAGACCATCGCGACAGTGGCGGCCACCGGGTCGGTTCAGTCCTATCGCACCGTGTCCCGCAATTCGGTCTGTTGGAAGGGGGGCAGCAACTGCACCCTGGGGACTCAGTTTGGCTGGTACATGGCGCTGCCGGCGACTGGCGAGCAGATCATATTTGATCCGGTTCTGAGCCCCGACGGCGAACTCGTGGTCAACACGTTTATTCCGACGACCAGCTCACCACTCGACTGCAAGGCCACCAGCTCGAGCGGCTTCAGCATGGGTGTGTTGCCTGACACCGGGTCAGGTGGACTCTCGCCCAGCGCCAGCAGCACCGGCCCGACGGCTTATTTCAACGTGAATTCGACCATTGCGGCCGATGGTGTTCAGCTGAACGGCGTGGGTATTCCCGCGTTGTTGAGCTCCGGTCAGACCGCTGACCAGAACGCCGAGTACTTCATCACGCAGACCGGTGCCGGCGCCGCAACTCCCCTGTCGGTCAACCGCCACGTCATCGTGACGGGCGCCCGGCTCAATTACCTCCAGAGACGTTGAGAGATGCACACTATGAAACCCATGGACCGGTCGCGCTCATCCGGGTTTACGCTGATCGAGTTGATGATTGTGGTTGCGGTCGTTGCCATTCTCGGGACGATCGCGATCTCGGGGTACACCAGCTCGGTACGTAAATCGCGCCGCACCGAGGCCCGGACTGCATTGCTCGATCTGGCCAGCCGCGAAGAGCGTTTCATGAGTACCAATTCCGCCTACAGCGATCAGCCGGCGGATCTGGGATACAGCACGGCCTTTCCAATCATCATCGGGAGCGGCTACTACCAGCTCAACAAGCCGACCTTCGTGCCGGCCTCGTCAGGCCCCCCGGCGACGCCGGCTACCTTCTTACTGACGGCGCAGCCGGTGGCCGGCAAGGGCCAGGACAAGGACGCACCGTGCCAGGGGTTTTCGGTGGACAACACGGGCACGCAGAAGGCTACCGCGCAGGGTGGCACTGACAACACGGCAACTTGCTGGAACTGAGATTGACTTCAGCGCTGTTCCCGGTAGTGTCCTAACACCGCCAGGGTTTTCGGTCGAGAGGTCGTCATGGGCTGGATAGTTGCGCTCGTAATCATCGGCATCGCGCTGATTTTCATCTCGACCTATAACAGGCTGGTGACCGCACGCAATGCGTTCAAGAACGCGTTTGCCCAGATCGATGTGCAGCTCACCCGCCGTTACGACCTGATTCCGAACCTGGTCGAGACGGCCAAGGGTTACATCAAGCACGAGCGCGAGACCCTGGAGGCCGTGATCAAGGCTCGCAATGCCGCGTACGCCGGACTGAAGACGGCCGCTTCCGATCCGGGCAATGCCGCCGCCGTGCAACAGCTTTCGGGTGCCGATCAGCAGTTGGGCGGCGCGCTGGGGCGGTTGATGGCGGTCGCCGAAGCCTACCCGGACCTGAAGGCGAATCAGAACATGATGCAGTTGTCGGAAGAGCTGACCTCGACCGAGAACAAGGTCGCGTTCGCGCGCCAGGCCTACAACGACTCGGTGATGTCCTACAACAACGCACGGGAAGTCTTTCCCAGCAGCATCGTGGCCGGCATGTTCAACTTCCAGCCGGCGAGCCCGCTCGATATCGCGAAGCCCGAAGCGCGTGAGGCACCCAAGGTCAGCTTTACCTGACTGACGGCGGGGCGGCGCGCACGTGGACTTCTTTGCACGGCAGGCAGCCGCTCGCGGCCAGACCCGCTGGCTGGTCATCAGTTTCATTCTGGCGCTGCTTGCGGTCGCTCTTGCCCTCGACTTGGTGTTGTTTACTTTCCTGGCGTCTTCCAAGGAGCACGGGGGTCCGTTCGGCTTTGCAGCGCGCAATCCGGGCGCCGCGGGCTTCATCACTGTTCTCGTAATGGGTGTGATGGGACTTGCGAGCTTGTACAAGTCCGTGCAGCTGCGGGGCGGCGGTGGGGTGGTGGCTCGCAGCCTGGGCGGTGTGCTGGTTGATGCGGATACGCGGGACAGCCAACGCAAGCGGTTGTTGAATATTGTTTCCGAGATGGCCATTGCCTCCGGCGTGCCGATGCCCGAGGTGTATGTGCTGGAGCAGGAGGCGGCGATCAATGCCTTTGCGGCCGGGCATACGCCGGCGAATGCCGCGGTGACCGTGACGCAGGGCGCGCTCGACCGGCTCAACCGGGATCAGTTGCAAGGGGTGATCGGGCACGAGTTCAGTCACATTCTGAACGGGGATATGCGCCTGAATGTACAGCTGATGGGTTGGGTGTTCGGGTTGTTGGTGGTGGGGCTGATCGGGCGGCTGATTCTCAACTTCGCGCCGCGCAACCGGCGCGACAGTAACAATGCCATTCTCGGGCTGGGACTGGCAGTCATGGTGCTGGGTTATGTTGGAATGTTCTTCGGCCGACTGTTGCAAGCTGCCGTCTCCCGCGAGCGCGAACGCCTCGCGGATGCTTCCGGAGTGCAGTTCACGCGCAACCCGCAGGGGTTGAAAGAAGCGCTCATCAAAATCGCCGCCACCCCCGAAGGCTCGGCGCTGGCCACGCCGCACGCGGAACAGGCGGCCCACATGTTTTTCGCCGAGGGCCTGCACCGCGTCTTCGCCACGCATCCCCCGTTGCTCGAGCGCATTCGCGAGTTGGATCCGCAATTCGACGAGAGCGAAATCGCTCGCGTTGCCGCGCAGATGGACCGTGAAGTTGTCACGGGTGCTGATGCCAACACCGGCGCTGATCTGGGGACACGCTCGGCAGGTGTCGGCACTGCAGCCGGTGGCGCTGCGCAGGTGGCCGGTTTCAGCGGGGCGGGTTGGGAAAGCCCGGGCTCGTCAGCGGCCGGTCGCGCCCAGGGAACATCAGCGGCTGTTATTGCCGGGGCGGGTTGGGCCGGAGCGTCCGCGGGTGCGCGGCTGATGGCGCCTAGCGTCACCACGTCAGGTGCCGCCGAGTTTGCACCTGTTGCATTGGGCACGGTGCCGGCATCGGATCCGGCTGCCGGGTTCGCGACCGTGTCTGCGCGCACCGGCACCATGGCCGCCGAGTACGCTCAGCAGTCCATGCCGGACGTAGTGCGCGAATTCCAATCGCCGGGCCGGGCCCAGGCCTTTGTGGTTGCGCTGCTGTTGAGCAAGGAACCGGCGGTACGTCAGCGGCAGCTGACCCTGTTGGATCAGAAGTTGAGCACCGGCAATTTCAACTTCATCCAACAAATCGCGCCAACGGTAGATGCCATCGATCCCATGCTGCGCCTGCCGGCACTCCAACAGGTCTTCCCGGCGCTGCGCCGGGTCCCCGTACCCCAGCGCCAGGCCCTGGCAGCGCTGGCCGACGAGCTCATCCACGCCGACGCCCGCATCGATGCGTTCGAATTCTCACTGGCGAAGCTGTTGGAAACTCTGCTGCGCGATGAGTTGGAAGCCCGGGTTCCGCACGGCACAGTGTCTCTCGAAGGTGCCCAGGAACAAGTCCACATCCTGTTCGCCTCTCTGGCACAACTGGGTGCCCAGAACGAGCAAGACGCGAGGATCGCCTACGAAGCAGGGATGACAGTCGTACTCCCCATGCGCCCCCCGGAATACACCCCATTACCCGACTGGGCCCGCCAGTTGAGCGCCGCACTCCCACGTCTCGAGCAGTTGGAGCCCTTCGCCAAGAAGCGCCTGATAGACGGCCTGGTGAAAACCATCACCGCGGACGCGGTGATGACGGAAGCGGAATCCGAGTTGCTGCGGACAGTGTGCGCCTTGCTCCACTGTCCGTTACCGCCCCAGGTGAGCTAGTCCTTTTCCAGGAACCTGCGCATCTCGTTCCCAAACCGCTCGAGGTCTATCAGGAACGAGTCATGGCCCTCGATGCAATCCAACGGCGCATACGTGGTAGTCGCGCCCGCCTGCTCGAAAGCCTCTGCCAGCCGCTCCTGCTCGTCGATGGCAAACAACATGTCCGATTCGACACCGATCACCAGCGCCTGCTCGACCTTGGCGCGCTGGAGCGCCGCGACGTGCGAGCCGCCATGGGCGGCCAGATCGAATCGGTCCATGGCGCGCGACAGATACAGGTAACAGTTCGGATCAAATGCGCTGACAAACTTCCGCGCATGCACTTCGAGGTAACTCTGAATGGCAAACTCGGGTGCGAACGGTCCCACCTCCGGTGGCTCAATCGGCGTCGCGGGCAGTCGCGCAAAACGCTCTCGCCATTCATGCGCTGACCGATACGTCATCATCCCGAGCTTGCGCGCAATTCGCATTCCGGTAGCCGGCGGATGCTCGTAAGCACCGCCACGCCAGTCAGGGTCGCGCAGGATGGCTTCGCGTTGAATCGAGCGCAGAGCGATCGCAAATGGCGAGGCAGCAGCGGATCCTGAAATGCTGATCAGCCGCCGCGTCGCGCGCGGAAACTGCGCGGCAAAGGCGAGCACTGACATTCCACCCAACGACGGACCGATAACCGTGTCGGCACGCTCGATCTTCAACGCGCGCAACGTCTCGAAGCCCGCGCGTGCGACGTCTTCAATCGACAGCTCCGGGAACGACAACCGGTATGCCGCGCCCGTCGCCGGGTTGATTGAAGCGGCGCCCGTGGACCCGAAACAACTCCCCAGGGAGTTGACACAAATCACGTAGTAGCGATTCGAGTCGATGGCCAATCCGGGGCCGACCATGCCTTCCCACCAACCCTCCGTCGGATTGTTGGCAGAGGAGGCTGCGTGGGCTGACGGTGACAGACCGGTAAACAACAGGACGGCGTTGTCACGGGCCTCGTTCAACTTTCCCCAGGTCTCATAGGCAACCACTGCGCCACGCAGTTGGCCGCCGCGATACATCGGAAACGGATCGGGCAGGCGTGCAAACAGCCGCGAGTCATCGCGGCCTCCGGTACCGAATACAGAAGAGCCCTCAGGCGCGGTCACGGCCGCATTCACGGTTCAGGATCGCTGCCGTCTGGAATACCTTCAAAGAGCGGCGTTGTGAGGTAACGCTCCGCCGTGTCAGGCAGCATTGCCAGAATCACCGATCCCGCCGGCGCTTCGTTCGCCACCTTCAGGGCAGCGGCGAAAGTGCCGCCGGCCGAGATACCGCAGAAAATTCCTTCACTGCGCGCGAGCGAGCGGGAGGTCTCGATGGCTTCGACATCCGTAACCGGCACGATCTTGTGCGCGACTTCCTTGTTGAGCACCTTCGGAATGAAGTCAGGTGTCCATCCCTGAATCTTGTGGGGCTTCCACTCGCTACCTGACAGCAGCGAAGCAGCGGCCGGCTCGGTGGCAACGATCTGGGTGTCGGGACGCGCAAGACGCAGCATCTCGCCGACGCCGGTCAGTGTGCCGCCCGTTCCCCAACCGGTGACAAAAAAGTCCAAGCGCTTGCCGGCAAAGTCCTGGAGGATCTCCGGTCCGGTGGTGTTGCGGTGATACGCCGGGTTGGCCTCGTTCTCGAATTGCCGAGCCAGAAACCAACCATGCTTCTGCGCGAGCTCCGCGGCCTTCTTCACCATTCCGGTGCCGCGCTCGGCAGCCGGTGTCAGAATGACCTTGGCACCGAGCATGCGCATGATCTTGCGGCGCTCGACCGAGAAGGTCTCGACCATCAAAGCCACGAACGGATAGCCTTTCGCTGCGCATACCATCGCCAGCGCGATACCCGTGTTGCCCGAGGTCGCTTCCACGACCGTCTGGCCGGGTTTGAGCGCGCCGGTTCGTTCCGCATCCTCGATGATCGCGATCGCGAGGCGGTCTTTCACCGAGCTCAACGGATTGAAGAACTCGCACTTCGCATACATCGTGACGTTCTTGGGCGCGAGGCGCTGGATTTTGACGATCGGCGTGCGACCAATCGTGCCGAGAATGCTGTCGTAGATCATAAGCTTCCCATGGGCGACGCCCAAAGCCGGATGCGTATACTAAAGTTGTACCGATCGCATGACTAGAATAGTTGCATCTATGCTATGACCCGGTTGCAGAAGCTGTTGGCGGGCGCCGGGCTCGGCTCGCGCCGGAACATCGAACAATGGATCCGCGATGGCCGCATTACGGTGGCCGGGCGCGTTGCACAACTCGGCGATCGCGCCGGCCCCGGCGACGAAGTCTGTCTCGATGGCCGCAAGGTCGATCTGGACCTAACCGGAACGCCCGCGCGCGAGCTGTTGCTGTATCACAAGCCAGTCGGCGAGATGACCACGCGCAGTGATCCTCAGGGACGTCCTACGGTCTTCGAACGACTGCCCGAGCCCCGAGCCGGCCGCTGGATCACCGTGGGCCGGCTGGATGTCAATACCTCGGGACTGCTGCTGTTTACGACAGACGGCGAGCTCGCGCACCGGCTGATGCATCCGTCGAGCGAAATAGAGCGCGAGTACCTGGTGCGGATTCGCGGCCGCCCCTCGGATTTCTCGATCCGGCAGCTGCTCGACGGCGTGACACTCGAGGACGGTCCGGCCCGTTTCGACGATATCGTCCAAGACGAGACTGATGGCAGCCACACTACGTTCCGCGTGGTCCTGCACGAGGGACGCAATCGCGAAGTGCGCCGGATCTGGAGCGCGATTGGGTTTGAGGTGAGCCGGTTGATGCGGATTCGATACGGTCCGATCGAGCTGCCGCGCGACCTTCGGCCAGGTTCCTCGCGCCTCGCCGACCGTGATACGGCCGGCCTGCTGGCCCGCGCGGTGCATCTGGCGATGGAGTGACTCCTGCGGAAGAGCGATATGGATGCGGCCGTGTGGGCGATGTACCACACGCTGCAGTGCGGCATGCTACTTGCGGGAAAGGCCGTGCAGGTCGAGGAGTCTTTGAGAATGCAGGTCCTGGTCAGTTGCGACGACCCCATTGGCTGCGACAGTGAGCTGATTCAGCGCGTTGAGGGCGTCATCGCGGGAACATTCGAACGGTTCGGTGACCATTTGTCGCGGGTCGAGGTGCACTTACGCGACCTCAATAGCGAAAAACCCGGGGCCCGGGACCTGATCTGCGTTCTGCAGGCCCGCCTCATCGGCGCCCCGCCGGTGAAATCGGAACATGAAGCCCCCACCTTGGCGGAGGCCATCCACGCCGCCGCAACCAAGCTCGAGCGCCTGGTGGACCGCCAGCTGCGGGATTTATTTGCTCGACCCAGCAATTTGCGCGCCAACATGCATTGACACCCCGGTCCCCCGAAATCAGAATACGCGGCTCGTTTTCGCGGAGGGGTACCCAAGCGGCCAACGGGAGCAGACTGTAAATCTGCCGGCTTACGCCTTCGTAGGTTCGAATCCTACCCCCTCCACCACGAACGGCCGGGGTCGGTTTGGGCCCGAGGTTCGTGGGCGAGGCGGGGTGCGAACATCAGCGGGTGTAGTTCAATGGTAGAACCTCAGCCTTCCAAGCTGATGACGTGGGTTCGATTCCCACTACCCGCTCCAACGCGCAGAGAAGTCCGCCCACGTAGCTCAGTCGGTAGAGCACGTCCTTGGTAAGGACGAGGTCATCGGTTCGATTCCGATCGTGGGCTCCAGCCGGCAGCGGTTGGGTGAGAGTGCTGAGTAGTCGTTGAGTGCCTGATTTTCTGAGGAAAGTTACACCATGTCGAAAGAGAAATTCGAACGCAGCAAGCCGCACGTGAACGTGGGGACGATAGGGCACGTTGACCACGGCAAGACGACGCTGACAGCGGCGCTGACGAAG
>Ga0181534_10002983_pt1 | contig 10173 bp, 7 predicted proteins | sample PEATcosm2014_Bin_37_FD_119758 | JGI IMG/M metagenome (GOLD analysis project Ga0181534, IMG submission 119758) | Peatland microbial communities from MTU Mesocosm Facility, Houghton, MI, USA - PEATcosm2014_Bin17_10_metaG | ecosystem: Environmental > Terrestrial > Soil > Wetlands > Peat | place...
ACCGGGGTAATTATCCCCTGGTGCAATTCGAAGCCGCGGATGGTAACCCCCGGGAGTGGTTCCCCCCTCTGGTGGCGGTCAAGGACGGGAAGCGCGTCTATGGCTGGGAGGCGTGGGCGGTGCAGGGGCAAGCAGGCTGGACGATCGTTCGTTCGCTGAAGCGTTGTCTGAAAGACGCCGGCCCTGAGACCCGAATCGAGATCGGAAGCCAAATCCTGGAGGTACGGCAGGTACTGCGCGAGATGATGGCCGCTCTGCGGGTGCACCTGCGCGAGCGGTCCAGCTTGCCGGAAGATGGCGGCAAGCCATTGGAGGCGATGCTGGGAGTTCCCGCCAATGCCAACAGCAATCAGCGCTTTTTGACCACCGAAGCGGCGCGGGAGGCGGGGTTCGAGGTGCTGGGATTATTGAACGAGCCCTCGGCCGCGGCGGTTGAATTTGCCCATCGCGATCTGGCTGCCCGCAAGGGCCGTTCCGAAGGGCGCTTGCTGGTCTATGACTTGGGTGGCGGCACCTTCGACGCTTCGCTCATCGAATTGGCGGATGGCGAACACTCCATCGTGGCCTCGGACGGCATTCCCACCCTGGGGGGAGATGATTTCGACGAGATTCTGGCGGAGCTTGCGCTGGAGGCGGCGGGAATTTCCGGGGATGAGAAAGACAGCCTTTCAGCGGGCGAATGGTTCGCCCTGCTGGAGGAATGCCGGGAGAAAAAAGAGGCGCTCAATCCCAACACCAGGAAGCTGGCGATCGATCTGGAGCTGGTGCGCCGGGATTGGCGCGAGGTCTCCGTCTCCGCGAACAGTTTTTACGAGCGTTGCCGGCCGCTAATTGAGCAGACCCGCGGGGTGGTCGACGATTTGCTGGCGTCGCATCCCGAGGGCGAAATCGATTCGCTCTACGTCACCGGGGGAGGCTCGGAGTTGCCGCCTGTGGCGAGAATCCTGCGCGAGAGTTATGGGAAAAGAGTGCGACGCTCCGCCTACATGCGCTCAGCCACGGCGATTGGACTGGCGATTCGCGCCGACGCCCGGTCGGGATTTGTTCTCCGCGACCGTTTTCTGCGCAATTTCGGCTTGTGGCGCGAGGCCGAAGCGGGGCACGACATCATCTTCGATCTGGTATTCCCTCGCGGAACGCCGTTACCCGATCCCAAGCAACCGCCATTGCGCAGCGTGCGCTCCTACCGCCCGGCGCACAATGTAGGACACTTTCGATTTCTGGAATGTGCCCGCCTGGCGCAAGATGGTCGCCCGGTGGGAGAAATCACCGATTGGGACGATATTCGATTCCCCTTCGACCCGGAGCTGCAGGATCGCCGCGACCTGGCGGGAATCTCGGTGAACCGCACTCCGGCCGCCGCCGCTTTTGTGGTGGAAGAGACCTACACCTGCGACAGCAGCGGCAACCTGGCGGTGGCGATTTCAAACCGATCCACGGGATACGAAAAGAAATTTCAGTTGGGCTGCTGGTCGGAGATGCAGCCCAAGCTGGTTTCCAGCCGGCCTGCCAAACGCCGCAAATAAATCCACGCCGCGTGATAATTCATTTTGGCCCTTCCGCCTAATGGGCGTTATTCTCCATCAGTGCCTTTTCGACTGAGATGACGCCATTATTCGACGAGACTGTTGTAGACTTGCGTTTTAGTGAGGCCCTATCGATTGACCACGAGGAAACGCGCCAAGATCACCGCCTTGGGAACCTACGTCCCGCCGCGAGTTTTGACCAATCAAGAGCTGGAGAGCATGATCGACACCACCACGGAATGGATCCTGGAACGCACCGGGATCCGCGAGCGCCATCTTGCGGCGCCGGGCGTGGCGGCCAGCGATCTGGCGGTGGAAGCCATCAAGGACATGCAGAATCGCTTCCCGGTCGATCTCTCCGACGTGGAGGCCATCATTGTGGGCACCGTCACTCCCGACATGGCCTACCCCTCGACGGCCTGCCTGGTGCAGCACAAATGCGATATTCCCAATGCATGGGGATATGACGTTTCCGCCGGGTGCTCGGGCTTCGTCTATGCGCTAACCGCAGGCGCGCAACTCATCGCAAGCGGGGCGCACCGCAAAGTCCTGGTGATTGGCTCCGACGTGAATTCCTCGATGACCGATTTCACCGACCGCGCCACCTGCATCATTTTTGGCGACGGCGCAGGCGCCGTTCTGCTGCAACCCGCGCTGGACGGGGAGGACCTGGGCCTGATCGATTTCGTTCATCAAGTCGAAGGCATGGGAGGGAAGTATCTGTGCAAGCCGGGCGGGGGCAGTCTCCATCCCGCCAGCCACGAAACGGTTGACCAGAAGATGCACTACATTCATCAGGACGGCCGCAACGTTTTCAAGTACGCGGTGACCAAAATGGCGGAAATGACAGAGAAAGTTCTGGAGAAGAATAACCTTACGGCGGCGAACGTCGACTGTTTCATCGCCCACCAGGCCAACCGGCGGATCATCACGGCGACGGCCGAGCGGCTGCAGATGCCGCTCGAACGGGTCATTATTAATATTGAACGCTTCGGCAACACCACCGCGGGGACCATTCCGCTGGCCATGCAGACGGCATTGGACGAAAGTAAGCTGAAGAAAGGCGACACGCTGCTGATCGCCTCGGTAGGCGCAGGGTTCACCAGCGGAGCGACGTTGTTGAAGTGGGCGTTCTAAGGGCGATTCTCCGTCGAAAGCGCCATGGCTTCAGCTTTCAGGATTTTGTAATCCTTATATTCAATGGAGAGATGGGCCACGCCCCCCAGGCGGATCGCGCTCTCGGTGCGGTTCTCCGCGGGAAGCCAAAATTCTCCCACCTTCCGGTAGGTATGTTCAATGCTGGTCCGTTTGATCCAGAAGGAGGGATTAATCCCTGGCTCCCCTTTAATTCGCACCACCGCGAAATCCCTAGCGTCGACCCAGATTTTTCCTCGATACAAAAACTTGTTCTTAACCCTGGGCTCCAGATTGAGAACGTATTGCCCACCCGTGGCACTATCTTCGAAGCCTGCCATACTAAAGTGATAGTTTTCCGCCGTAAGGGCGGTGCGGCGCCGGCTGTCGGGGTTGGCGGCCGCTTCTTTCTCCGCCTCCAGCAGTTTCTTGAAGACATGCTCAATGATGAACTTGAGGCCGCTTTGCGACACCACGCTGAATTCCTTGGAGTTGGGAGCATGATAGACGACGTGAACCTCCATCTGGGCGGCGCGGTCGCTGGGAAATCCACGATATTGCATCTCGTAGTCACGGGTTGACTCATAGGACTCCAAAGCCGCGGCCCGCTCCGCATTTTTCTCCTGCAGCCGGGTCACCACCTGCTCCACGGACAGTGAAGGAATGGAAACCACAAGAGCCACCGGAGCCACCGGCGCGGTTGAGATTGCGGGTTCAGGATCGTGGGCGAGACTTTGGCCTTGCGAGGCTTGACCCACAGCCATCAAGCAACAGCACATCAGCAGACAATTCGCCGAGAAAACGGTCCGACGCCGATCTTGGTTGGATACCTGCATGGAGATACCTGCATGGATCAGCCCCAAAAGGACTTGCCAACAGTTTATCCGAGATGATCAATTCCCATCCCGCCGAATAACTTTCTTGCACTTCTGGTTCCCTGATCTGGTAAGGATTCATAGGGGTGCAGTTCGAAGAGCCTTAACCAGGTAGGACACGAAGTCAGTCGAAGGAGACCCACAAAGGGCAAGCCCTTGGTGATTCGGGTTTTTCCTGCCTGCGCACTGATCGAGAAGCCAAGCGGTATAATCGGGTTCCCGTCATGCGCCTCTGGTTCCCGTTTTGCATCCAGCGCCTGCTGATCGCCAGTCTGCTGGCGCAGTCCATTCCTGCCAAACCAGCACAGAATCCACTTCCGCGCTTTGAAGACATTGGTCGCCAGGCCGGGCTGAATGTCCCTCACATCTCTTCGCCCGAGAAAAAATACATTGTCGAATCGATGAGCGGAGGCGTTGGGCTGATCGATTGCGACAACGACGGCAGGCTGGACATCATCACGGTGAACGGTTCCAGCGTGCCCCGCTTCCGCGAGGGCGGCGACCTCATGATCACGCTCTATCACCAGGATGGAGCCATGGATAGAGATAAAGATCATAAAGATAAGGACGATCCCAAAGACGATAGCAATCGTCAAGATCCGCATTTCACCGACGTCACCAAGTCCGCCGGGCTTACCCGCAAAGGCTGGGGCATGGGCGTAGCCGTGGCCGATTACGACAACGACGGATGGCAAGATATCTACGTGACCGGCTACGGGGCCAACGTACTTTATCGCAACCTCGGGAACTGCAGGTTCGAAGACGTCACGAAAAAAGCCGGAGTAGCCGGCGGAGGCTTCAGCACGGGCGCTGCCTGGGCCGACTATGATCGCGACGGCCTCGTCGATCTCTTCGTCTCCCGTTACGTTCACGTCGATATCGACAACCTTCCGCAGTTTGGCAACGATCCGCGCTTTTGCCGCTTCAAGGGAATTCTGGTGCAGTGCGGACCGTGGGGGCTCCCTGGGGAGTCGGACATGCTCTTCCACAACAAGGGCGACGGGACCTTCGAGGAAGTTTCGAGGAAGGCCGGAGTCAATGACCCGGAACATTACTATGGCCTGGGCGCAACCTGGGGGGATTTTGATAATGACGGCTGGCCCGATTTGTATGTCGCCAATGACGCGGGGCCAAATTTTCTCTACCGGAACAAGCACGATGGCAGCTTCGAAGACATTGGGCTGCTGGGGGGCGCCGCGCTCAGCGGAGATGGTTTAACTCAAGGCTCCATGGGCGTCGATTGGGGTGATTACCTCAACGAAGGCCGGCTCGCGATGATCGTGACCAACTTTTTTGAGCAGGGCTCCACTCTCTACCACAATCTGGGCAAGGGTGACTTCTCCGATGCAACCTTGCGTGCGGGGCTGCTCAAGCCAACTTATCCTTTCGTCGGCTGGGGGACCAGCTTCTTCGATATGGATAATGATGGGTGGCTGGATTTATTCGTCGCCAACGGCCATGTTTATCCGCAGGCGGACAGCCTGCCCGGCGGCACTCCGTACCGCCAGCCCATGCTGCTCTTCCGCAATCAGCGCGATGGAAGATTCGAGGACGTCTCCCAGGTTCTCTCGCAGATGCCGCCGCAATCCAGACGCGGCGCGGCCTTCGGCGACATTGATAATGACGGCATGGTTGACATTGTCGTGCTGAACGTCGATGGGCCTCCATCGCTATTGCTCAATCGTACGGTCAGCGGGGATCACCGGGTACTTTTTAAACTCCTCGGCAGCCAAAGTAATAAGGCGGCCATTGGCGCCCGCATCACCGTGAAAGCTGGCGGCCTGACCCAATTCAGTGAAGTGCGCGGCGGCTCCAGTTACCTCTCGCAAAACGATCTCCGGCCGCACTTTGGGCTGGGAAAGAACGATACGATGAAGGAAGTCACGATCCGCTGGCCGAATGGGGAAACCGAAGTCCTGTCCAGCGTCCCGGCGGATTTTATTTACACGATCGTTGAAGGATACGGAATCCGGCAGAAGGCCCCGCTTCCTCCGCTGGCGAATCCTTGAAACTGCCATCAACCTTGTTGGGAAAGGCCGTTTAATTGCTGGACGAGTTTGGCTACATTTTTCTCAAATGACGGGCCGATCGGGGAATGCTGCCGGGTTCGCCGGCCAGAGGCGGGGCTCTTCGCGGTCGAGCGCAAGTAAGATATTCCCACGGAAGTGTGGATCTCGCTGACCGCAGTGGCGCGCACGATGCGCCGGACGTTGGCGGAATTGATTCTGCCGCAGGGCATGATCCCAATGCGCTGGCCGGCCGCAGCGCTCAACCGCCTGAGGATTAACAGCGCGTCGATGGCGCGTTCCCGGCCGCCGGAAGTGAGGATACGGTGCGCTCCCGTCTGAATTACCTCTTCCAGCGCTGCGGCCCGGTCTTTCGCCAAATCGAAGGCCCGATGAAAAGTTACGGGCAGCGGGCTCGCGAGTTCGATCAGCTTTTTCACCCGCCGCACATCGATGCGATGGTCTCGATCGAGGATTCCCAGAACCAGGCCGGCCATGCCGATCTGCTTTGCCGCGCGAATATCCTCCTGCATGATCTCAATTTCGTGAGGGCTATAACAGAAGTTGCCGGGCCGGGGACGGATCAGGACATGAATTGGGACGCTCACGTGGCGGCGCGCAGTTTGCATCAATCCCGCGCTGGGCGTGACCCCTCCGGAAGACAAGTCACTGCAGAGTTCGATTCGGTCGGCCCCGCCACGCTCCGCCGCCACGGCGTGCTCCACTGACTCCACGCAGATTTCCAGGGCAACCGGGTTAGCCATGAGTTTGGTTTTCAGGCGGCAAAGCAAAGGTCGCGTTCGTTTGCGATGCGGACCGTCCATGCCGCCCGCCCCGCGGAAAAACACAACCGGCGACCACGCGGGGCTGAAGCCCGCGACCTTTCAAAGGGCTTACGCGGCTCTGAAGAGCCGCTTTTCCACGGACGCCGATGATGGGGGAGTTTTTTCGCAACCTCGAAGTCGTGCCCTTTTAAAACCATTTAAGAAATGGGCTTTAGTATAGTACGCCGGAAATTGGCCTGATTCGCGTGATCCCTAGTGTCCCGAGGAGGTCAAAGGCTTTAACCACAGGGGACACAGAGGGCCACAGGGGAGACCGGCCAATTATATGTGTCGATCTGTTTGACGAACCACCCTAAAAAGAGTAATGCAAGCTCAACTGTATCTGTCGCGCGGGAGAGCGTACGGTGTTGATCAGGCCGAAGCTGCTGTCGTTGATGTTGTTGTCGCGATATGCATAGCTGGCGATGTTAAAAAGCGTTGAAGAAGTCGGCGCGGGGGCCGAGAACCTGTTTCTCTCTCCAGACGTGGAAGTCCTTGAACAGCGACAGGTCGACATGGCGATAGGCGGGAGCGCGCTCGGTACTGTTGCCTGCGGTTCCGAACTGAAACACGCCTTCATCGCCATAGGCACAGGTTCCGTTATCGGCAAGGCTAGGCCGAGGGGTCGGTGCCAAACCAGTGGGTAAGCGAACCATGCTCCACGGTCAGATGGCGCGATGGAAGCCATAGGCATTCTGCGCGCCATTGTTATTCTGGCCGCGCACAGACTCGGCGACTTTCCTCACGCTGCTACAATTCCTTCTTTCCGAATAGCTTAAGAAAGATCGGTTCCGCAACGAACTTGCGGGTGTACATCAGCGTACTGTCTTGTGTGGGGGCGGCGGTTAGGGCGGCAAATAGCAGATTCCTCCACTGTGCTTCCCCTTGCTGCCGCAAGGGGAAGCTTCGGTCGGAATGGCAAACTTTTCGGAACGACAGGGCCGATGAGTTTGTCCGGGAATGCAGGGTTCTGAGATCTGCATGGAAGACATCCAGGTAGTGGCGATGCTGGTACGGCGGTGTGTGGCCGGGGATGCGGCTGCCTGGGAGGAGATTGTCCGGACGTATAACCGGCGGATTTATAACATCTGCTACCGGTTTGCGGGGTCGTCGGATGACGCCGAGGATCTGGCGCAGGAGGTGTTTATCAAGATGTACCGGACGCTGGCGAGCTATGACAGCTCGAAGGGGGCGTTCGTGACGTGGGTGACCACCATCACGCGCAACCTGCTGGTGGATCACTTCCGCAAGACGAAGAATGACCGGATTACCGACTCGCTGGATGCGGCGGCGTCCTCGCATGAGGATGCCCAGCCGCTGGGTGAGCAAATTCAGGACCAAAGTGCGCCCCCGGATGCCCGAGTGCGCAGCCGGGAGGTGGGGGAAAGGGTGCATGGGGCGCTGGGCAAACTTTCGCCGGAGTTGCGGGAAGCTGTGATTTTAAGGGATTTACAGGATATGGACTACAAGGAAATCGCAACCGTTTTGAGGGTTCCGGAGGGGACTGTGAAAAGTCGAATAAATCGCGGGCGGGCGGAACTTGCGCGCCTTCTACAACGTACCTATAGGCAGGTGATGTGATGCCAGATCCCAGAGAAACAGATCCCGCAGGGAATGAGAGGGGCGGCCAGGGAATGCAGTGCGCCGAACTCGAGGGCCTGCTCGGCGATGCCCTGGATGGATTGCTGAGCGGCCCCAAGCTCGGGAGCTTCCAGGCTCACGTCCGGATTTGTCCAGCGTGTGGGCCGCTGTTCGCCGAAGTTGAGGCCGGGCGCGACTGGCTGAGGGATCTCGCGGAGGTGGAACCTCCGGCCGGCCTTGTCACCAGTATTCTGGCATCCACCACGGGGGTGGACACGCAACGCCTGCGGGCAAATGCCGGGTCGATGCCGTTGCGGGTCACGTGGGTGGAGAAGGCGCAGGCGTGGGCCACGGGAGCGATGCTGCCAATTTGGGGAACGGTGCGGCAGCCGCGCTTTGCCATGTCCTTTGGCATGGCATTCTTCTCGCTGTCCGTCGCGCTGAGCGTGCTGGGGGTGAAGCCCGCCGACCTTCGCACCGTGAGTTTGCGTCCCGCCGCGATTCGGCATTCGTATTACAATGCACAGGCCCGCGTGGTGCGCTATTACGACAACATACGGTTCGTGTATGAGGTGGAATCGCGGGTGCGCGAACTTCGGCGCACGGTGGAACCGGCGGAGCGCCCTGCCGTTGAATCCGAGCCGGATAAGGAAAAGAAAGATCCGAAAAACGACACAACGCAACAGCCCGAGCAGAAGCAGGAGCGCAACTACAGCCAGAGGGAGAATTATTTGATGCTGGCCAGCGCGCCGCCGGGTCCGTCTGGAACAGGTCCATCTGGACCAGATTCCTCTGGACTCGGTCCTTCCGGAGACGATCGCGTTAAGGGCGATCGGTTGGATGGCGATCTGTCTGTCGTGCCGCTGGCCACGTACAGGAGGGTGGGATGAACTGCTCGACGCATATCGATACGGCGGCGGCGGCATTTTGCCGCACCTGCGGCAAGCCGCTGTGCGCCAACTGCACCCGGGACGTTCGGGGGGTGGTCTACTGCGAGCCTTGCCTGGCGGCCCGTTTGGAGGGCAGCGCTCCGGCCGCTGGGTTCGTAGCGCGCGCGCCGGTGGGATACACCCCGGTGGTCGCGCCGGCAGCTCCTCCGAGAGCGGCGGGTTCCGGTCCCAATCCGGCGGTGGCTGGAATTCTGGCGGGGTTCTTTCCCTTCGGCGTGGGAGCGGTGTATTGCTCGCAGTATGCCAAGGGGCTGGCGCATTTGCTGGTGGCCGGGCTGCTGATCTACGGAGCGGACCATGCCGGGAGCTGGGAGGCGCTCTTCGTTTTTGGTTTCATGTTCTTTTACGTCTACCAGATCATCGACTCGGTGCGCACAGCTCATGCCATTCAGGAAGGGCAGCCGGCACCCGATCCTTTTGGCTTGGCGCAAGCTTTCAGCCTGGGAGAAAAAACCGAGCCCAGCAACATTCCCGTCGTCGCGATCGTCCTGATCGGGCTGGGGGTTTTATTCCTGCTGCACACCATGAACATCTGGGAGTTCGGCATGGACCGCCTGTGGCCGCTGGGTTTTATCGGCCTGGGAGTGTGGATGTTTGCCAAGCAATTCGGCCTGGTCGCCAGCCGCCGCGCGGGCTGTCCCTGCGACCGCTGCCGCATGCGCAAGATCATGGGCCCGGCGATGCTGGTGACCATCGGCATCCTGTTCCTGCTGCAAAGTTTGAACGTGGCGAGTTTCGAGCGAACCTGGCCGGCGATTCTGCTGGTGATTGGGGTGGTGAAGTTGTTGCAAAGCAATGCGTCCATGGCCGGTCACATTGAACCGCTGGCGGCGACTCGATCGGTGGCTACGCCGCCCATTCCGCCAGTTTCGCCGCCAACTCCGCCGCCCCCGGCAGGTCCGGTGGGCACGGCTGACGCTTCCGGGGAGGTGAGCCGTGGCTAGCCCGTTGCCAACTCCGGGGCCTGCGCCCCTTCCGCCGCGCCGTTATAGGCGCTCGCTCGCGGGACCGTTCGTGCTGATTGTTCTCGGAATCATCTTCCTGCTGGGCAACTTGCATATGCTGGCCTGGGGACGGCTGGGATATCTGTTTGCCCATTATTGGCCCCTCTTGTTGATCCTGTGGGGCATCATCAAGATCGTGGAGTATCAGCAGGCCCTGCGCGAGGGGGTGCCGGCCCGGGGGATTGGCGCGGGAGGAATTTTTCTGGTGATTCTCATCGTGGTCTGCGGGCTGATGGCGACGCAAGCTTCGCGCTTCAACTGGGGCGAAATCCG
>Ga0181534_10002984_pt1 | contig 10172 bp, 9 predicted proteins | sample PEATcosm2014_Bin_37_FD_119758 | JGI IMG/M metagenome (GOLD analysis project Ga0181534, IMG submission 119758) | Peatland microbial communities from MTU Mesocosm Facility, Houghton, MI, USA - PEATcosm2014_Bin17_10_metaG | ecosystem: Environmental > Terrestrial > Soil > Wetlands > Peat | place...
GCAGGTCAAGCAACAGCGGCCGGGAATGCTGATCGGAGTACTGGGTTGTATGGCTGAGCGGTTGAAGGGCAAATTATTGGAGGAAGAGAAGCTGGTCGATATGGTCGTTGGGCCGGATGCGTACAGGACCCTGCCGGGCTTGATCGAGGAAGCCGAAACAGGGCAAAAAGCTGTGAATGTATTGTTGAGCCGGGAGGAGACCTATGCGGATATTTCCCCGGTACGTCTTGACAGCAATGGGGTTGCCGCTTTTGTCAGTATCATGCGGGGGTGTAACAATATGTGTTCTTTCTGTGTGGTCCCCTTTACCCGGGGACGGGAAAGGAGCCGGGATGCGGAATCTATTGTCAGGGAATGTGAGGCGCTTTTCAGGGATGGTTATAAAGAGGTGACCTTATTGGGACAGAATGTAGATAGTTATTATTGGGTGGATGAAACGATTGTGCCTTCGTCGGCGACGGGTCAGGAAGGGGTGGTCACTTTTGCCAGGCTGCTGGAAAAAGTAGCGCTTATCGATCCACAGTTCAGGGTCCGGTTCTCTACGTCCCATCCCAAGGATATCACGGATGAGGTATTGTATACCATGGCTAAATATGAAAATATCTGTAAGTATATCCATCTCCCGGTACAGAGCGGCAGTACCCGTGTCCTGCAACTGATGAACCGAACCTATACCCGCGAGTGGTATATGGCGAAGGTGGATCGCATCCTGGAGATCCTGCCGGATTGTGGATTGAGTGCGGATGTCATTGCCGGCTTCTGCAGTGAGACGGAAGCCGATCATCAGGATACCTTAAGCCTGATGGAATATGCCAGGTATGATATGAGCTATATGTTCTTCTACAGTGAGCGTCCTGGCACGCTGGCAGCCCGTCGCTACCAGGACGATGTGCCGGAGGAGGTGAAGAAAAGAAGGCTGGATGAGATCGTAAAGTTGCAGAATCGTATGTCCCTGGAAAGTAATAAAAGAGATATCGGCAAGACTTTTAAAGTACTGATAGAGGGTGATTCCAGGAAAAGTGCTGCGGACTGGAGGGGTCGCAATAGTCAGAATAAGGTAGTCGTATTCCCGAAGGCCGGCAATACGCTGCAGAAAGGGGATTATGCGATGGTGAAGATCGCCGAATGTACGGGGGCAACATTGATCGGAATGGCAATATAAATAGCGGGACGGTCGTGAACAAGATCCAGGCGTTGATGGTTTGTTCGTTAAAAATTTAGAATCAGAGGTATGGAAATTCAATCTATTAAAAATCGATTTGGCATAATTGGGAACTCTCCGGCCTTGAACTTTGCGTTACAGGTGGCTGCGCAGGTGGCCAATACGGATCTTACGGTCCTGATATTCGGGGAGAGTGGTGTAGGTAAAGAAGTGTTCTCACAGATCATACATTCCCTATCCGCCCGAAAGCACAATCCTTTTATCGCTGTAAACTGCGGTGCGATCCCGGAGGGGACTATCGATTCGGAGTTATTTGGTCATGAAAAGGGGTCTTTTACAGGCGCCGTTGATTTCCGGAAAGGATATTTTGAGACAGTGAATGGGGGGACTATCTTCCTGGATGAGATCGGCGAGCTTCCTTTGGGGACACAGGCGCGCCTGTTGCGGGTATTGGAGGCGGGAGAGTATATCCGGGTAGGGTCGTCCAAGGTCCAGAAGACGGATGTACGGGTGATCGCTGCTACCAATAAAGACCTCCTGGAGCTCACTGACAAGGGGAAGTTCAGAGAGGATCTTTACTATAGGTTGAGTACGGTACCGATCAGAGTACCTTCTTTAAGGGACCGTAAAGAGGATATCCCTTTGCTTTTCCGCAAATTCGCCGTAGACTTTGCGGAAAGATATAAGGCGGCTCCAGTGCAATTGGATGATGAGGCAAAAAATCTGTTAATTAATTATCCCTGGCCGGGGAATGTTAGGGAATTAAAGAATATTGCGGAGCAGATATCCGTTCTTTCTGAAGACAAACAGGTGACAGGTTCCAGCCTCAGGCGTTTCATTCCCGAATCTTCGGGGAACCGGCTGCCGATGGTAATGCCTTCCAATGGAATGTCGGGGAATGGGCATCATGAGTTCAACAATGAGCGGGAGATCCTTTACAAGCTTTTTTTCGACATGAAAAAGGATGTGACGGAATTGAAGAAGATGTTTGTGGAGATCCTGCAAAACCCTTCCCTGGCGGCGACACAGCATGCGGCCTTGATCAATGACCTGAAAGAGCTGAAACCTGTGGATACTTTCCAGCCTGCTTCGATCGCTTCGGCACAACCGGTAGTGATCCACAACAGTCATGAAGAGATCCATCATCATGAGGAAGTGGAGGAATCGTTGAATATAATGGACAAGGAGAAGGAACTGATCGTCAAGGCGCTAAAGAAGCATAAGGGCAAGCGTAAAGATGCCGCTTCCGATCTGGGGATCAGTGAAAGGACACTCTATCGCAAATTAAAGGAATATGATATCAGTGAATAAAAGATCAATTTTTTCGGTGGGCTTTGTTAGCATTTGCCTGGTACTATCTTCGTGTAAGATCTATTCCTTTAAAGATGTGTCGATCCCGGCGCAGGTAAAGAGTATACATATCTCCTATATAGAGAACAGGGCTCGTCTGGTCAATCCCCAGCTGGCCCCGCAGTTGAATGATAAATTAAGGCAGAAGATAACCCAGCAGGCTTCCAGGCTGGCGCAGATCCAGACCAGTGATGCCGACTATGATATCAGCGGTTCCGTAACTGACTATAGTTATACCACTTCTGGTATCTCCCAGCAGCAGGTATCCAGTAACCGGCTTACCGTGACCGTACACATCATTTTCAAGAATCACCTGGACCCTACGGGCAAGACGGTCGCTCCTGCGGATTTTGAAGCGGATGTGACGAGGAATTTTGACTTTTCGGGTAACCTCAGCATCAACGATGCGGAGGCGCAATTGCTACCGACCATTGTGAGCAATATGACAGATGAAATTTTTAATAAGCTCTTCTCTAATTGGTAGAAACAATATTAATGACCCTCGCCATGCAGCATATTATCAAACATCTCTTTCGGGTCGACACCCTGGAAGAAGTTCCCCGGGAACGTCTGGAAGCACTGGTGGAAGAATACCCTTCCTTTGGCATTGCCCGTTACCTGCTTTCCCGTAAGCTCCGGGCAGAAGATGCGGGTCATTTCAGTGAGGAGACACAAAAAACGAATCTATATTTTACCAATCCGTTGTGGTTGCAGTGGCTGTTACAAAATACGGCTACTTCGACCTCGGTGGCTTTAAGAGAAAGGCCTTCCAGGCCTGTTTTCGGAGATCAACCGCCTGCAGCCCAGGCATCTGAGGTTCCGGCAGTCACGGAGAGCGCCCCTGAGGAGGAGGAGATGCCGGCCATTGAGGAGACGGCGGAGCATACAGAGGCTCCTACAGACGAGACTGGAGAAGCATGGACGTCTACGGAGGAAATGCCATCCACAATAGAAGCAGTGCCGGAAGAGCAGGCGCCTGTAGTAGAAGAGACCCTGGAAATGGAGGAAACTCCGGCGATTGAAGCCATTTCGACGGAGGAAGAGATGCCGGTGGAAGAAGCGGCGACGGATACGGAACACATGGCCGCGACAGAAGAGATCATGGCTATACCGGAAACGGAAGCGCCTGTGACGGAGGAAGCGCCAATAACTGAAGAAGCACCGATAGCTGAAGAGACGCCCATGGCTGAAGCGGCTCAAGAGACGCCGGTCGTTCAACCCCGCGAAGAGGGAACGCCGGCCATAACTTCCTCTATCGTATCCAGTGCCCTTGCCAGTATAGAGCCCCCACTCGTCTTCGAATCCTATCATACCATCGACTATTTTGCCTCCCAGGGGATCAAGCTGACACTTGATGAGAACCCTAGTGACAAGCTGGGCAAGCAATTGAAGAGCTTTACGGAATGGCTAAAGGTGATGAGAAAACTCCCTCAAAAGCACCTGGAGACCGTTATTCCCGACCAGGATACCGAAAACAAGATCCAGAGTTTTGCGGCCCATTCCATCGTAGGCAAGGAGATCGTAACGGAAACGATGGCAGAAGTCCTGGCCAAGCAAGGCATGTATGAGAAAGCCGCCGAAATGTACCGCAAATTAAGTTTGCTCAATCCCGGGAAAAGGGCGTATTTTGCAACCAAAATCGAACAATTAAAAATAGAGTAATATGATTTTTTTCGTGCTTTTGATCATCCTGGCTTGTGTTTTCCTCGGATTGATTATCCTCGTACAAAACCCCAAAGGTGGTGGTCTGGCCGGGAATGTCGGAGGCTTTAGCAATCAGCTTATGGGCGTGAAACAAACCACAGATGTCCTGGAAAAAGGCACCTGGGTACTGGCGATCGTGGTAGGGTTACTTTGCCTCTTTTCAGCAGTATTTGTGCCTAAATCATCGGCAGCCGTTCAACGTGTTCCTGAGAAGGTAAATGCAACTTCAGTACCAGCAAGCGCTGCACCCGCAAACTCTACTCCTTTACCGACAGGTAAATAATACGGATTAACATATTTTCAACCCTGCTTGTGCAAACCGGCAGGGTTTTTTCTTGAAAAAACGGCCTCTTTTGTATTAATTTGGGGCACCAATCAAATATACCTATGAAGCGATCCTTCGTACTGATAGTAGCCCTGGTACTGATCATCATTGCATCCTTTTTTGCCTGGCGGCTTTGGGGGCCGGCTACGGCATTCAGCGGAGAGCGGTATTTCCTGTATATAAGGACCGGAATGGATTATGAGCAGGTAGTAGCCGAACTGGAGAAAGATACCGTCTTGAAAAGCCCCTCCACCTTTAACTGGCTGGCGGGCAGATTCGATTACAAACAAAATGTCAAGGCGGGCAAATATGAGATCAAAAGTGGTATGAATCTGATCGATATCATCCGGATGTTGCGCAATGGGCATCAGATCCCTGTACATCTCACGATCATAAAGCTACGTACCCGGGAGGGGCTGGCCTCGATGGTGGGAAGGAAATTTGAACCAGATTCGGCTACAGTAGCTCAATTTTGCCTGAATAGCGACTCTCTGGCGCAGTTTGGCGTGGACACCAATACCTTTATGACGATCATCTTTCCTAACACCTATAGTTTCTTCTGGAATACGTCCCCTTCGGCGATCTTCAAGAAGATGTATGTGGCCTACAAGGCCTGGTGGACGCCTTTGCGCAGACAGCAGGCCCAGGAAAGAGGCCTCACTCCTACTACGGCATATATCCTGGCTTCGATCGTGGAAGAGGAGACCAATGTACAAGCCGACAAAGCCAGGATCGCCAGTGTCTATCTCAACCGGATAGCACAGGGAATGCGGCTGGCTGCTGATCCGACAGTCAAGTACGCACTGAAGAATTTTGAGTTAAAAAGGATCTACGAAAAATATACCAAGGTAGAATCTCCCTATAACACGTATCGCAATGCCGGCCTCCCTCCCGGACCTATCTGTACCCCATCGATGCAGACCTTGACGGCAGTCCTGGAATCGCCGCATACCGATTATCTGTATTTTGTGGCCAAGCCGGATTTCTCCGGTTATTCTAATTTTGCCGCGACATATAAGGAACATCTGGAATATGCGCAGGCCTACCGCAAAGCCCTGGATGAACAAATGGCGATCAGGGCAAAGGCGGATAGCCTGAAAAGAATGGACTCGGCAGCGGTAAAAAAGTGACGACCTAATACAGTAAACCCTATCATGACCAAGATCGAAAGGAAATTTTATAATAGCCGCTTTTTCCGGTGGGTAGAAGCGAAAAGTAAAAAGATCATCCTGCCAGGGTTTCAGGGGGCCCCTTTGTATGATGTCGCCGCATTTTTTTCCAATCAGGTGAAGAAAGTGGGATTGGAAGACAGGGCCCGTTCGATCGCATTCAGTTTTTTGACCGCGATCCCTGCAGCCGCTATTTTTATCTGCACCCTGATCCCCTATCTTCCGGTCTCTCAACAGATCAAGCACCAGTTATTATTGATCACCAGAGATATCACTCCCAATCAGAACACCTATGTGCTGGTAAGCAAGTTCCTTGAAGATTTTCTGGAGAAGCCCAGGGTTGGTCTGCTATCCTTTGGTTTCGTACTGGCCTTGTTCTATTCTTCCAATGCGATGATGGGTATCATGCGTTCTTTTAACAAATCCCTCATTTACAATACCAAACGGAATGTATTCCAGGCTCGTTGGATGGCGATCAAGCTCACTACGCTGGTGCTGTTCATGGTGATCGGGTCGGTGATCATCCTGGTGACGCAGGCGGAGCTGCTCAGAAACCTTCTGAAGTGGTTACATATTCAGAATCATTCTGCGCGGTGGTTGTTCCGCACCCTGCGTTGGGTGGTGATCATCCCGCTATTCTATATTGCCATCGCCTATATCTATAAATACGGACCTTCCGTTCACAAGCGATGGAGGCTCTTCTCTCCCGGTACATTACTGGCAACATTCCTGACCATTCTGACGACCCTGTTCTTTTCCTATTGGGTCAATAATTTCGCGACCTACAATAAGGTATATGGGTCGATCGGGACCGTAATGATCCTGATGCTGCTGATCTACTTCAATTCTTTGGTATTATTGATCGGTTATGAGCTCAATGTCAGCATCCATCACCTCAAGGTGATCGCCGCTTCAAAGGCGGCCAATAGCTGAGTTCCTGCCCGTTCAACCAGTTTTAATCGCGGTCTATCCAGGAAGCGCCATCTGGCATGCTTTTTTTTAGTAAACTTTATACACTAAACAAATAGTTATGTCACGCAAAACAAGTTGGTTATCAATTGCCGTCCTGCTGTCTGTGATCGGCCTGTCGGCCTTTTCGGTATCCAGGCTGAATAATCTGCCCATTGGGGCTTCCTTACCCAAGGCTGATATCCGGCTAAAAGACGTCTCCGGGAAGGATGTAACCCTGCAAGGGGCAAAGCAGGCGAATGGTCTCCTGGTCATGTTCAGTTGTAATACCTGCCCGGTGGTGATCAGGAACCAATCCCGAACAAAGGAGATCTGTGCTTATGCCCAAAAGAAGGGGATCGGGGTGGTGATTCTGAATGCCAATGAAGGGGATCGGAATGGCAGTAATTCATTGGCGGCCATGCAGACCTATGCCAAGGGCCAGGGCTACCAGTGGTATTATGCCGTCGATAAGAATAGTGAGCTGGCTGATGCTTTTGGCGCCAGCCGGACGCCGGAATGCTTTCTTTTTGACAAAGGCGGCAAGCTGGTCTATCATGGAGCGATCGATGACAGTCCGGCCGATCCGGAGAAGGTCAAGCGTCATCATGCGATGGAGGCCATCAATGAAATGACGGCGGGGAAAGAGGTGTCGGTTAAAGAGACCAGGTCGATCGGCTGTTCGATCGCGCGGTCATAAGCCTGTAGGGCGCAACCTGGCCCATGCCAGATCGCAGTGTGCAGTATTATTTGACCAGTGCTTCCAGGGTTTGTTTTACCTGCGGTTCTGTCAACTGGCGGTCAAAGAACTGTCTGTAGTGGGATTTGTTGTTGATAAAGAGAGAACAGGGTATTCCTCCCGACCATTTCTTGTCGATCTTCGGGCAGAAATAGTCTGCATCCGATTCATCCAGCCAGAGGATGGGGACGGTATAGTTATTCTTTTCGGCAAAAGCGCTGATGCGGCTGGGGTAATAGTCCGGCAGATCGAGGCTCACCAGCAGCAACTCTACTCCTTTGTCCTTGTAGCCAGCCACTGTACTTTGAAAATAAGGGATCTCCTTTACACAGGGCACGCAATAGGTTGCCCAGAAATTGACGATGAGGGGATGATCACAATGCTCGATATAGGTTTCGAGGTCACTGATCTTGACTTTCTTAACCTGCTGTCCGATGAGGGATAGGGAAAGCAGGATCATCGATCCCAGTACCGGTAATGATCGTTTCATTTTACATGCGTTTAAAACTATCCTTTGGCTTCGACCTGGCCCCTGCTCCACTTCTTCAGCAGCTCCTTATAAGGTTGCTCCGGAAGGCTGCGCCTGTTATAATGACCTGCAGCGGCTTTTTGGCGATATGCTTCATATAAGCTGACCGCACAGGCTACAGATATATTCAGCGATTTGATGATCCCTACCTGTGGGATGATAAAATTCCCATCGGACAATGCGCGGATCTCCTCACTAACGCCCGCATGTTCATTACCGAATACCAGGGCCACCGGCCCGGTAAGGTCCATTTCATAGAGTGATACGGCATCACTGCTGAGATGTGTGGTGAATATCCGGTCGTACCTCTTCCTCAATGCAGTAAAACACTCAGCGGCATTGGTATACTGGTGAATGGTCAGCCATTTATCGGCGCTGCTACTGCTTTTTGCCCCCCATTTCTTGTGTATGGGGATACGCGTATTCAAAATATAGATATCCTGGACCCCGATGGCGTCACAGGTCCGCATTACCGCTGAAATATTATGAGGGTCGAAGACATTTTCGAGTACTACCGTGATATCATTCTGTCGCTTATCCAATACCTGGACTATCCTTTCTTCCCGTTCCGGCGTCATGAGTTATAATAATAAAGATGAAGAGCAAAAATAGACAAAGATTTATTGCATATTTGCAAACTACCTACTGACCATGAAAAAAACACTTAAGATTGCAGGGATCGTCCTGCTATTATTGCTTGCGTGCGCATTTGCAGCCCCCTTCCTCTTATCAGGCAAGATCAAGACGCTTATTAAGACCCAGGTCAATAAACAACTGGCGGCCCGGGTGGACTTCTCTGACGTCGACCTTTCCCTTTTCAGGAATTTTCCCAGATTGGCAGTAGCCCTCGATGGGCTACAGGTAACGGGACTGGGGGAATTTGCGGAAGACACGCTCCTTTCTGCCCGCCGGATCGATGTTGCGCTTGATCTGCTCAGTGTCCTATCGGGAGATAAAATGACCATCCATGCGATCAAAGTCGATCAGCCACGTATCCATGCCATCGTGCATGAGAATGGGCATGCCAACTGGGCGATCACCATCCCGGATTCCGCAGTGGCTGGTCCTGCGGCGCCCCCGGCATCATCCAAACCTTTCAAGATGGCGCTCCGGCAATATTCCATTGTCAATGCCTATATCAGTTATAAAGACGAAGTAGCGCATATGAGTAGTGAGATCTCCGGTCTGGATCATTCTGGCAGCGGAGACTTCTCTTCGGAGCTCTTTACATTGCAAACGAAGACCAGTACAACTTCCCTGAGCTTCACTTATGGCGCCATTCCCTATCTCATCGACACCCGTACCGATGTGGCGGCCAATTTTGAAGTGGATAATAAGGCAGGAAAATATTCCTTCAAGATCGACAACCTGCTTTTAAATGATCTAAAACTGAATACAGATGGGTTCTTCCAGTTGGTGAATGACAGTACCTATAACATGGATATCCGGTTCAATGGCCCTTCGCTTGATTTCAAGCATATCCTTTCCCTGGTGCCGGCCATTTACAAGAAAGACTTTGCCAGTATCCGGGCCAGTGGACAGGCAAGCGTAAGCGGATTTGTAAAAGGCATATATGACAGTAAGCATATACCCGCTTATCATGTGGACCTGAATATCAAAGATGGCAGCTTTCAATATCCTGATCTCCCCAAGCCAGTGAAGAAGATCAATATTGCGCTCAAAGCCGATAATCCGGATGGGGTTACCGACCATACGGTATTGGACATTTCCCGGGGACATATTGAAATGGATGAGGTGCCGTTCGATTTCCGGCTGTATATGAAGACACCGGTGAGTGATCCCTACGTCGATGCGGCAGCGAAGGGACAGCTGGATCTGACCAAGGTGGCTCAGTTTGTAAAATTGGACAAAGGGACGCAGATAAGTGGATTGCTCAATGCGGATATGTATGCAAAGGGGAATTTGTCGGGTCTTAAAAACACGATGGCGCAGACAAAGGGGCAAGCCGGTGCCTTGCCAGGTGTCGGGAAGAAAGCCACTCCGGAAGAGCGATTTGATGCAGGCGGGACGATCAGGTTGACCAGTTTCAGGTATACATCGGCCTCCTACCCTACCGGGATCGATCTGGACAATCTGCTACTGAGCTTCAATCCTCAAAATGTCACCCTCAGCGATCTGAAAGGTGCTTATGGGAAGACTCATTTTGCGGCAAATGGCAGGCTCGACAACCTACTTATCTATATGCTCAAAGGAGGTACGCTGGATGGGATGCTCAATCTAAAGGC
>Ga0181534_10002986_pt1 | contig 10168 bp, 11 predicted proteins | sample PEATcosm2014_Bin_37_FD_119758 | JGI IMG/M metagenome (GOLD analysis project Ga0181534, IMG submission 119758) | Peatland microbial communities from MTU Mesocosm Facility, Houghton, MI, USA - PEATcosm2014_Bin17_10_metaG | ecosystem: Environmental > Terrestrial > Soil > Wetlands > Peat | place...
GGCCATCAGAGTGGACTATTCGTAAAGTCCCGCGCAATGACATACTGCTTTGCCGATTGCAAAGCCCGACGATTAAGGTCGCAGATGGCCGAGCGGGAAATCACCGAATCCTCATGTCCGCAGACCAAGCAAATCGCCGGAGTTACGGGAACAACGGTCAGCCCGCCGAAAGTGTCGGGGAGGATAAACTCGCCACCGTCGGCCCTAACAATTCCCCAGCCCTTGCCCTCAAAGCCGACCGCCAGCCTCTCGATATCTCGTTGAATTTGTAACCCAGAGATCGATCTGCCTGGTATCGTCTGGTCACGGCGAGTAAAACCACACCACTTCGATTCCAGTATTTCCTGTGTATGCTGCGATAAATCGTCGGGCACCACCCCATTGAGGGTGCGGTTAGGAGCGGGCCTGTGTTTAGCTTGGAAACGCAAGCACCACTAAAGGAAAAACCTTGTCACTTCGGATTCTGCATGTGTAATCGACCGTCGGCCATCGATTATTTGGCGTGCGACATCCTGGAAAGTGTTCTCGATTGCTTTCATGTACCCGGCTTCGGCACGTTGATCCCAGGCGCGCCTAGCACAAAATATCTCGTGATTCGCTCGGAGCCTTAGCTCCTTACAATTTTCAAGAAGACGCACTGAAACCTTGCCGTCCGCCTTCGCAAATCGGCCAATGCTACAAGCCGGGAACACATGCTGCCAAACAGTCAGTCTACGAGGATTGCCTTGTTGCGTCCGCTCCGGCTCCATTGTGTGCGACCTCCTACTCCGGTGCTGGCCGTCCCACCCGCCTTGCTCGACATCATGCAATTGCACCCTGGCGCCGAAGTCGGCATCGCGGTAGAAAGCGGCCGCCTCATAGTCGATCCCAAGCCGCAGCGCCGCTACACCTTGCACGAACTGTTGGCCCAATGCAATCCTAACGCGCGCCGTTCAAGACGTGACCGGGAGTGGCTCGATAGCAAGCCAGTTGGCCGCGAACTCATTTGACACAATGACGAGGTAGCCACCAATGCAACGCGGCGAAATCTGGCTGGTCAGCCTCGATCCGACCTCCGGCCACGAGCAAAAAGGCCGCCGCCCAGTTCTCGTCGTCTCGCTGGAGGCTTTCAACCGCATCACGAAAGTCCCCATCGTCCTCCCGATCACAAGCGGCGGAAACTTCGCTCGGATCGTAGGTTTCGCCGTGTCGATAACCGGCGTCGGAACCAGGACGACTGGCGTTGTCCGATGCGACCAGCTCCGCGCCATCGATCTTGCCGCCGGCGGCGGCAAGAAACTGGAGAGCATTCCCGAAGCGATCATGGCCGAAGTACTGGCGAGGTTAGCATCGATCTTCGAATAACAGACATTCGCCCTGGTGGTGTCCTAACAGTGCACTATTAGGACACTACCTTCGCCCTTCTCTCCTTCCATTCCTCCGCCCTCTTTGATACCCTGCCCCGGTCAAGGAGTTTCCCATGAGTCAAATCCGCGTGCTGGTTGGCACCCGCAAAGGCGCATTCATTCTTACCTCGGACGGCAAGCGCAAGAATTGGGAGGTCAGCGGGCCGCACTTCGGGGGCTGGGAAATTTATCATCTCAAAGGATCGCCCGCCGATCCCGATCGCCTCTACGCCTCGCAAAGCAATTCCTGGTTCGGCCAACTCATCCAATGTTCGAACGACGGAGGAAAAAACTGGGAGGCCGTCGGCAACAAGTTCGCTTACGACGGCGTCCCCGGCACGCATCAGTGGTATGACGGCACGCCGCATCCCTGGGAGTTCAAGCGCGTCTGGCATCTCGAGCCTGCGCTCACCGACCCCGACTCCGTCTATGCCGGCATCGAAGATGCCGCGCTTTTCCACTCCACCGACGGCGGAAAAAACTGGCAAGAACTCTCCGGCCTGCGCGGCCACGGCACCGGACCCTCCTGGCAACCCGGCGCGGGCGGCATGTGCCTGCACACCATCATTCTCGATCGCGCCAATCCCGCGCGCATCTACATCGCCATCTCCGCCGCCGGCGCCTTCCGCAGCGATGACGCCGGCCAAACGTGGCGCCCCATCAATCGCGGCCTCTACTCCAAATACATTCCCAACCCCACCGCCGAAGTCGGCCACTGCGTGCATCACGTCGCCATGCACCCGCAACGCCCCGGCGTCCTTTTCATGCAAAAACATTGGGACGTGATGCGCAGCGACAACGCCGGCGATTCCTGGCAAGAAGTCAGCGGCAACCTGCCCACCGATTTTGGCTTCGTCATCGACGTTCACGCCCACGAACCGGAGACCATTTACGTCGTCCCCATCAAGAGCGATTCCGAACATTTCCCTCCGGATGGCAAACTTCGCGTCTACCGCAGCCGCACCGGTGGCAACGAATGGGAGCCGCTGACCAATGGCCTGCCGCAGGAAAACTGTTACGTTAATGTTTTGCGCGATGCCATGGCCGTCGACACACTCGATGAATGCGGAATTTATTTCGGCACCAGCGGCGGACAAGTCTATGGGTCGTCCGATGCGGGAGATAGTTGGGCGCCAATCGTGCGGGATCTGCCGGCAGTATTGAGTGTGGAAGTGCAAACGCTGCGATGATCCGCATCATGCTCCCCCAGCATCTCCGAACCCTGGCTCACCTTGGTATCGAAATTCAACTCGAAGTCCACGCCCCCATTACCCAGCGCTCGGTCCTCGATGCCCTCGAAGCCCGCTACCCCATGCTGCGCGGCACCATCCGCGACCACGCCACTCAACAGCGCCGCCCGTTCCTGCGCTTCTTCGCCTGCGAAGAAGATCTCTCCTTTGAATTGCCTGACGCCCCACTCCCGGCTGCGGTCGCCTCGGGAACCGAGCCCCTAGTCATCATCGGCGCCATCGCCGGAGGCTAGGGTACGATTCCGACATCACGTTGGTCGTTACACCCCCAGCGCCCGCTGAATCTCCTCCGCAATCCCCGCTGTAATCGCCCGCATCTTCTCCTCGGACTCCGCTTCCACCATCACCCTTGCCAGCGACTCGGTCCCCGAGTACCGCACCACCACGCGTCCATTGCCGTCCAGCTCGCGCTCTGCCTCGTCAATCGCCCTTTGCACCGGCGGTACCTGGGCAAAAGGAACCTTTTCCCGCACCCGCACATTTTGAATGTTCTGCGGCAGCACTTTCAAATCGCTCACCAGCTCCGTCAGCGACTTCTCGCTGCGCACAATCACGTCCATCACCCGCAGCGCGGTCAACAATCCATCTCCGGTCGTCGCCTCGCCATCGCGAAAAATAATGTGTCCGGATTGTTCTCCGCCCAGCGTCGCCCGGGTCTTCAGCATCTCCTCAAGAACATATTTGTCGCCCACATTGGCCCGCAACATGCGAATGCCGGATTTGTTTAGCGCGATCTCCACTCCCATATTCGACATCGTGGTCGCGACGATGGTGGCGTCGTGCAACTTTCCCTGCGCCTGCAAATCTCGCGCCAGCAGAAGCAATATCCCGTCCCCATTCACCACCCGCCCGTCGCCATCGCAAAATAAGGCCCGGTCGGCGTCGCCGTCGAAGGTGACGCCCAAATCGAACTTTTCGCCCGACTCCGCAATCGCTTTCCCCAAGGTCTCCGGGTGGAGGGCCCCGCATCCGGCATTGATATTTTTTCCGTCCGGGGTCACATGGATAAAAGTGCTCCGCACCCCTAAGCTGCGAAATAACTCGGGAGCCTCCGCCGTCGCTGCCCCATTCGCGCAATCCACCAGCACCCGAAGGCCACTCAGATCCGCCGGCACGCTGCTCGCCAGCCATTCAATGTAAGATTTGCGCAGCGCCATTTCACCGGGCAGGGAAGGCCCGGCGATCTTCAGCGCCGTGTCTTCCGCCGCCCCCGGCCGCTGCAGCAAGGTAAAGATTTCCTTTTCAATCGCCAGCTCACGCTCGTCCGTCAACTTGAATCCATCGCCGGAGAACACTTTGATCCCGTTGTCCGTCCACGGATTATGCGACGCAGAAATTACCACTCCCGCGGCCAGCCCGCGTAACCGGGCCAGGAATGCCACGCCCGGCGTGGTGATCACGCCCGCGCTGTGCACCTCCACTCCGACCGCGGCCAGTCCGGCGGAGACCCTGTCGGCGATCCACCCGCTCGATTCGCGTGTATCCTGCCCCACCAACGCCTTCGCCTTCGGCGTCCCCCGCAGCAAATCGTGCCCCAGCGCGCGGCCAATCAAATACGTGCTCTCCGCCGTAAGTGGGAATTCCCCAGCCAACCCGCGGATTCCGTCGGTTCCGAATAACTGCCTGTTGTGGTTGCTCATAGTGATTGTGACGCCGGGCATCGTGGTCAGGTCGACTCGTTCGGCCTGGCATCAGGGTTTGCGGGGAGACATACCAAGAGATCCAGTACACCGCTTGCGCCTTATGCGCTGCCATCGCCGATACTCGATCTCAATCCTAATGCGCGGTCCCCTGCGGTACAATTTTCTCCATGATGACGGTCACTCGAACCGGAGTGGGCTGCACCACCTGCACCAGCGGGTCTGCCACGTAAACATTGGTAACGAACGTGGCCTGCGTCCTGGTTCCCGAGGCGTCCACCGGATCGGTGGTCGCCGCATCCATCATCTCGACGTGATGTTTGGGCCCCACAATCGTTATACGTTCGGGATCGACCAGCACCTTGCCGATTTGCTCGCCCGCCACAAAATTCCCCGTCACCCGAGGACGGATTTCCACCTCGCGCGTCAGCCGAGTGTCAAAACTTAGGTGCACCTGACCCGGCACAACTTGCACTACGTGCAGTTCCCGCGGACGGCGAATCTGCTGCGCCGTTAGATCGAAGGTTCGCTCCCCGGCCTGCACATCCGCTAGATCCAGATCGGCATGAATGTCCGTCCCGCGAAGATCGCGGATCAATCGCTCCGGACCACGCACCCGGATCTGAGCCTCGGGAATTGTCGTCGAACTGATCTCCAGCTGCCAGGGAACATGCTGGAATTCGATGGGTACACGCACCGCCACTTCCGCCGGCTCCTGGTTGGGAGAAATCGCCATCCACAGCCCGGTTGCCATCACCAGAGACAAAATTTTCAGCCAGAAATTGTGCAGCACCAGCCGGCGCAGCAGTTCCATCACAGGGGGCGCTCCGTTTCCGACTCCGCATCGCCATCCGCTCCCGTTGAGGCCCCCGCGCGCAGCGGCGATTGCATCGCCGCATCCGATTCCTCTTCCGTCCCGGCCACCGTCGGCGGCGCCACCGGGGACATGTATCGCTTCAGTTGATGGCTCAGCGCCTCCCGTAACTGTTCGGCGGTCAAATCCCGCTCGATCTTGCCCCCCACCGCCAGGCTGATGGCCCCCGTCTCCTCCGACACGATCACGGCGATCGCATCGGTCTCTTCCGTGATTCCAATTCCCGCCCGGTGGCGCGTGCCCAGTTGCGTGGAAAGCACCGGGTTCATCGATAGCGGCAAAAAACAGGCTGCGGCCGCCAGGCGATCCTTCTGGATAATGACAGCGCCATCGTGTAGCGGCGCGCTCGGCCGGAAGATCGTGGCCAGCAAATCGTAGGACAATCGCGCATCCATGGCCACGCCACTCTCGATATAGGTGCGCAATCCGATCTCGCGCTCAATCACCATCAACGCGCCCGTTTGGTGCTGCGAAAACAAATTCGCCGCCAGCACAATGTCGTCATACGAATTGGCCTCATTTGAGGAGCCGCGCAGAAAGCTCACTCGCCGCCCAACGTCCGACAACACATGCCGAATCTCCGACTGGAAAACTACGATGAGCGCAAACACCACGTAGGGCAGCAAATGGCTCACCAGCCAGTTCAATGTGATCAGCTCGCCGATGCGAGCCAGGTAAAACGCCAGCGCCAGCGCCCCTAACCCGGCCAGCATGGGCGCCGCACGGGTTCCCCGGATCATCACCAGCACTTCATAAATGATCGCCGCCACCAGCAGAATGTCGAGTACGGTAAACGACACTCTCATCCAAGGCGCAATCATGTCTCTCCACTTCCTTTTTCCTTCGCGGAAAAATTAGAACTTTTCATTCTAATGCAGCGCGAGCCTCCCGAATTCGTTCTCACGTTCGCCGCCGCGACAAAGCGGCACAGGTGGACCCAAAAGTGCGGGAACCGTGCAGGGAAGAAGATTCTGGCATCGAAACCTCCGCCCAAACCAAAAATAGAGAAGACCGGCGAACATCAGGTGGCGAATAATCCTACTGGCCCGTTGCCTTCACCACTGCCCGAATCTTCCCCCGCGCCACCCGCGCCGTAATTTCCTCGCCCGCCTCCACCTGCCCCGTGTCTTTCACCAGAGTCCCCTCGCCATCAAACACTAGCGCATAACCGCGCTCTAGAATCGCCAGCGGCGAAAGCATCTCCAGCGCCCTACCCATGCGCTCCGCCCGTACCCGGTACTGCAACAACAGATTCCTCATCCCGCCGGCCAGGGCTGCGCTTTGCGCCTCGAGCTCGCCGCGCATTCCCGCCAGCAGCAGCCGGGCGTCGTAGTGCCGCACCGCGGCCGAGACGGTTTCCCACCGCCGCCGCAGCAGTTCCAGCAACTGCCGCTGGCTGCGCTCTAATCGATAGCTCAGATCGTCCAGCTTCTGCTGGCGCTGGCGGATCAAGTCCATCATCCCCGCGAATGCCCCATGCTGCGCCCGTTCCACCAGAGCATGCCGCGCTTCCAGCAAACGCCGTTCCATTGCCCGCACCAGCCGTTCCCCAATTGCATCCGCCTGATTCTCAATCTCCACCCGCGACCGGATCACCAACTCCGCCGCCGCCGAAGGGGTCGGCGCCCGCAGATCCGCCACAAAATCGCAAATCGTAAAATCCGTCTCGTGCCCCACCGCTGAGATCACCGGAATCTCCGACGCCGCCACTGCTCGCGCCAGCCTTTCATCGTTAAACGCCGCCAAATCCTCCGCCGACCCTCCGCCCCGCCCCACGATCATCACATCGACGCTTCGACTACCTTCTCCCCGGCAATCGCTGAAATAGCGAATCCCGGCAGCAACCTCCGCTGCCGCCGAGTCGCCCTGCACCTGCGCGGGATAGATAGTCACGTTCGCCGTTTGATGCCGCCTGTGTAGAATATTCAAGATGTCCCGCAGCGCCGCTGCTTGTGGCGAGGTCACAATCCCAATTCTTCGTGGCAACGTGGGAATCGACTTCTTCCGCTCCGCGGCGAACAGTCCTTCCGCTTCCAGCTTCACCTTTAGTTGCTCGAACGCAACCTGCAAGCCTCCCGCGCCCTTGGGCTCGATATACTCGGCGGCAACCTGCAGTTCACCCCGGTCTTCGTAAATCGTCACCCGGCCTCGCACCACCACCAGCATTCCATCGCCCGGTCGAAAGCGCAGCATCCGCGCCTTGGAACTGAACATCACCACCCTGATCTGCGCGTTCCCATCCTTCAGCGTGAAGTACAAATGTCCCGAATCCGGCGCCCGAAAATTCGAGATCTCCCCCTCCACCCAGGCGTCGGCATACTCCCGCTCCACATGCGCCCGCACCGCCGCCACCAGCGCCCGCACCGTCCATACCCGCCGCTCCGGTGTCGTAAATTTGAACCCGAGTTGATCCCGGATCACCATTCGAATACTAGGAGTCTAAAGCAGATTTAAACCGGGGGAGGGTTTTATCTGAAGACACTCGCCGAACCGCCGCGCTGGAGGGCTCAATGTGCGCCGGCTTGGTGAGGGCGGGCCTTTGAGAGGCTGCGGAAATTCTCTCAAATGTCAGCTTAACCGTGGAAGAGCGGCTCTTCACAGCCGCGTCCGTCCTTTCAACAGATCGCGGGCTTCAGCCCGGTGGCAAACCACGGATTCAGCCGCGGAGAAACGTTCCATCGGATAAAAGAACCTTTTCCCGCATTCGCTTCCTGATCGCACCCTTACGCTGGCTCGCAGCGCACCCGGCTTAACTTGCGGTCGACCCCGCATCCGCTTCCACGGTCACATCCACCTCGGCTCCTCGCTTCAGCCGGACTTTCTTTCCTGCTTCGTCCGTCAGAGCGTTCGCAATGCGAATTTCGCGGTAGAGATCGTCCGCCCCATGCACCGCAATCTGCGCCTTCTCCGGCGTATGTGAGTCGATTGCGGGAATGATTCTTTCGACCGTTCCGGGCAGGGTCACACTGGGTTTATCCGCCATAACCGTTCCTTTCGACAGATGAAATCCTATCTTCGGCCAGCGTAAGACTGCGGAATTCGCTTTAAGGTTGTCGCCCGATTCAGGCTAAATCTCTTCCCAGGGCTTCCAGATAGTCGGCCGCGACCTCTCGGATGCGCCGTAAGCGCGCGCTCTCTCTTTATTCAATGCTGCGGCGGTGATTCCCAGGTAGGTTTGTCTTGCCAGGCTCTCCAGTTGCTCGGGCATCAGTCGCTCCATCCTCACGAAGTTTCTCGGCCGCAGCATCATTCATGGGGTGAAGGTTCTATTGACTGAGCAGGCAAGTCCCTGTCACCGGGGATGACTGTTGTGCCTGTTGGAAAACCTGAGATTCGTCTGAGCGGCTGTTCCATCGCAGTCCGGAGGCGAAGACAGCCCAGAACTAATAGACATCTGCGAAAAAGCAAAAACTGGCGGCTCTTTTCGTCATTTTGCCAACAATCCGAACGCTCCCACCCCCGTTGTTGTTCCCACATAGACCTTGCCATTTGCAATCATCGGGGTGATGTACTTATTGCCCGCGCCAAAGTGATCGCGCCCGTTCGCCGCCTGGTTGCTGTTGTAAAGCTCCACCAGCGTGGTGGCGTTGTAGGCGTGCAGCACCGCCGGGTTGGTATTCTCCGCCGCCCAAACGATGCCGTTCTTGCCGGCATCGGAGGAAATACTCGGCGTCGCTCCCGGATATGCAAAACTCGTCGCCGTCCGGGCGACTGGCCCGGTTGAGAGCTTCGCCGCCTTGAATTGAAACTCCAGAATCGGAGACCCCACGGGGCCAAAATACAATCGGCCCCCAAAAAACGCCGGCATCGACCAGATCCCTCCCGGCAGGGCACCCCTCAACTCCTGATAAATGCTGTTGGTGCCCGTATTAAACTTGCCCATCCCGGTGCGGCTCACCACGTAAAGGTTCCCGTCCTTGCCCGCGCCCGCCGCCAATTCCTGCGTCGTTCCCGATGCGTCCTTCAGGTTGGGCAGCAGAATCGCACCTCCTGAGCCCAAATCCGTGTCGTCGTTGCTTTCTTGCACCCCGTTATCCATCTCGAAATAATCCGCCACGGCCAGCCCGCCCTCGGTGGTCAGCCGGATGAAGGCATTTCCATAATCGCCGCTGCTCGGAAAACCGCTGCCGTTCAGAGTGCTGTCAAACGTTCCGTTCGCATCCAGAAAAAATAAGTCGCCCGCGGAATCCGCCGTCAGCCCCGCCCCCGACACCCAAATCACTCCTTCGCTCCCACACGGTGTTCCGTTGATCACCGTCGTCTGCTTCAGCGTAGTCGCGTTGTATCCCATGATCCATCCGGTATAAGGACGGATGTCGCAATGCGACGCCCAGGCCAGGTAGACCTCGCCCCGCTCCAGCAACAGACCGGACCGTTCCTTATACTGCGCCGGGTCGAAGACCACATAACCTCCCGAACTGTTGTCGCCCGTTCCGGGATATTGCGCCGCAATGTCCACCGGTCCGTCATGAAGCTCACTGCCGGAGGCCGCGTCCAGCGCATGCAGCCGCTGATGATAGTTGCCCGAGCTGTGCTTCGACATTGCTACTGCGTAGATCACCCCATTCGATCCCTTGGGGCGGCTGATGACCGGAGTCGACGTAATCCCGATCTGCGGCGTCACCTGGCCGCACCCCCGGTCATCCGAAGCCGTCTCCCCCGGCTTCAGCGCACTCACCCTCCACAGCTGCGTTCCGGAATCCGCGTCAAAGCCGTATACCGAATCGTTCTCCGTCGCCACTACCAGCAGGTTGTGGGTCCCACCCCCCGGAAGCGAGACTGCCGATAAATACAAAGGCTCGGCATCCACCAGCCCGTCCACCGTCAACTCAAAGAGCTTTCCGAACGCTGCCGAATTCACGTTCCCCAATGTCAGTGCTTTCTCGCCGGAATTCAATCCATTTCTCTGATTGTTATTGTGGTAGGTCAGCACCTCCTGCGAAAAGGCCCCAACCCATGCCGCGCCCGCCATCCCCACAACCAATAAGCAGCGCGAAAATCCCTGCAACGAAAATCTAA
>Ga0181534_10002989_pt1 | contig 10157 bp, 1 predicted proteins | sample PEATcosm2014_Bin_37_FD_119758 | JGI IMG/M metagenome (GOLD analysis project Ga0181534, IMG submission 119758) | Peatland microbial communities from MTU Mesocosm Facility, Houghton, MI, USA - PEATcosm2014_Bin17_10_metaG | ecosystem: Environmental > Terrestrial > Soil > Wetlands > Peat | place...
CGTCGTGGAGGTGCATTCGACTCCTCCGGGCCGCTCCTCGGGAGCAGGAGCCTCGGGGATCGACGAGCCCCCGCGGGTTGTCGGCGCGCCGCCCCGCTGTTAGGAGGCTGGCACCCGTGTGCCCGAACTGAGCCCCCCGTGATCTCGCGCCCTTTCCACGATCCGTCAGGCGCATGGGTGCCCCCGACCGGGGACTCGCGCGCCTCCACCCCCGACAGCAGCCCGTCCGCCGTGGAGCGGGCGCTCGCGTCCGTCGGCAGGCCGCTCATCGCGGTCCTGTCGAACGGGGCGCTCGCCGTCGCCCACGGGGGGCACGTCGAGCTGGGGGCCAAGGCGCGCGGGGATGCCCGTCCGCTGCTGGCGTACGTCCCGGGGCTCCTGCCGGGCGACCTGGGGGACCCGGAGTTCCGCGCCGCGCACGGCGTCGACGCGGCCTATGTGGCCGGCGAGATGGCGAACGGCATCGCGTCGGTCGAGCTCGTCTCCGCGGTCGCCCGCGCCGGGTACCTTGGGGTGTTCGGGGCGGCCGGCCTGTCCGTCGCGCAGGTCGAAGCGGCCATCGCGCGGCTGGAGCGCGAGGTCCCGCGAGGCTCGTGGGGGGTCAATCTCATCCACTCCCCCGACGATCCGCGCCTCGAGGCCGACCTGGTCGACCTCTTCCTCGCGCGCAAGCTCCGCTTCGTCAGCGCCTCGGCCTACCTCGACCTGACCCTCTCGGTCGTGCGCTACCGCCTCGCCGGCATCCACCGCGACGCCGCGGGCAAGGTCGTCGTGCCGAACCGGCTGATGGCCAAGGTGTCGCGCGTCGAGGTCGCCGCGCGCTTCCTCCGGCCTCCCCCCGAGCGCTTCGTCGCCGAGCTGGTCGCCAGCGGCGCCATCACCGCCGAGCAGGCGGAGCTCGCGAAGCTCGTCCCGATGGCCGACGACGTGACCGCCGAGGCCGACTCGGGGGGGCACACCGACAACCGGCCGCTCGTGCTCTTGCTCCCCGCGCTCGCCGCGCTGCGCGACCAGGTCGCGCGCGAGGAGGGCTACGCCACGCGGGTTCGGGTCGGCGCAGCCGGCGGCATCGCGACCCCCGCGTCGGTCGCGTCCGCGTTCGCGATGGGGGCGGCGTACGTCGTCACCGGGTCCATCAATCAAGCGACCCTCGAAGCCGGCACGTCGGACAGGGTCCGCCAGCTGCTCGCGCAGGCGGCGCCCACCGACGTGGCCATGGCCCCCGCCGCGGACATGTTCGAGATGGGGGTGAAGGTGCAGGTGCTGACGCGCGGGACGCTGTTCGCCGTCCGCGCCGCGCGCCTCTACGAGCTCTACAGGGCGCACGACAGCGTGAGCGCGCTGCCGCCCGCGGTGCGCGCGGAGCTCGAGAGCAAGTTCTTCCGGACGACGCTCGAAGAGGCCTGGGACGGGTGCCGCGCCTTCTTCGAGGAGCGCGACCCGTCGCAGCTCGAGCGCGCGTCGCGCGAGCCTCACCACCAGCTCGCGCTCCTCTTCCGCGCCTACCTGGGCCAGGCGTCGCGCTGGGCCAACTCCGGTACGGCCGACCGCGCGCTCGACTACCAGATCTGGTGCGGCCCCTCGATGGGGGCCTTCAACGAGTGGACGCGCGGGACGTTCCTCGAAGCGTGGGAGAACCGGCGCGCGGTGGTCATCGCGAAGAACCTGCTCGTGGGCGCGGCCGTGCTCACGCGGGCCGCCGCGCTGCGGACGCAGGCGGGCGCGCTGCCGCCGGGGGTCGACCAGTTCACGCCTCGCACCGAGGAGGCGCTCGACCGCCTGCTCGCCGTCCCCGAGCGCAGCGAACGGGAGGCGGCCGACCGCCTCACGGACGCTCCTGCCGAGGCTGGTCCCGCGGTCACGAAGGCGGGCGACCGCGCGGAGGACGAGCCGATCGCGATCGTCGGCATCGGGGCGATGTTCCCCGAAGCGCCCAACCTCCAGGCGTTCTGGCGTCTCCTCCGCACCGGGCGCGACGCGGTGGTCGACGTCCCCGACACGCACTGGTCGGTGGCCGACTACCACGACCCCGACCCGCGGGCCCCCGACAAGACCTACGCGAAGCGCGGCGCGTTCCTCTCGCCGCACGGGTTCGACCCGACCGAGTTCGGCATCCCCCCATCCATACTGGAGGCGACCGACACGTCTCAGCTCCTCGGGCTCGTCGTCGCGCGCATGGCGATGGAAGACGCCGGCTACGGCGAGGGGCGCGCGTGGGACCGGAGCCGCGCGAGCGTGCTCCTCGGTGTGACGGGGACGCAGGAGCTGGTCATCTCGCTCGGCGCCCGCCTCGGTCACCCGAAGTGGCGTCGCGCGCTCGCCGAGGCCGGCGTGGACGACGAGACGGCCGCGGACGTGGTCGACCGCATCGGCAAGTCGTACGTCGGCTGGCAGGAGAGCTCCTTCCCGGGGCTCCTCGGCAACGTCGTCGCCGGTCGCATCGCCAACCGCCTCGACCTCGGCGGCACCAACTGCGTGCTCGACGCGGCGTGCGCCAGCTCGCTCGCCGCGGTGCACCTCGCCGTGCTCGAGCTCCGCGCGCGCACGAGCGACCTCGTCCTGACGGGGGGGGTCGACTGCCTGAACGACATCTTCATGCACATGTGCTTCAGCAAGACCCCGGCGCTCTCGGCGTCCGGCGAGGTCAGGCCGTTCAGCGAGCGCGCGGACGGGACGCTGCTGGGCGAAGGGCTGGGCATGGTGGTGCTGAAGCGCCTGTCGGACGCCGAGCGCGACGGCGATCGCGTGTACGCGCGCATCCTCGCGGTCGGGACGGCGAGCGACGGGCGCGCCAAGAGCGTGTACGCGCCGCTGCCGGCGGGGCAGGCGCGGGCGCTCCGCGCCGCGTACGCGCAGGCGAAGGTGAGGCCGCGCGAGATCACGCTCGTCGAGGCGCACGGGACGGGGACCAAGGCGGGCGATCTCGCCGAGTTCGAGGCCCTGCGCGAGGTCTACCGGCAAGACTCGCCCGACGCCGCCTGGTGCGCGCTCGGCACGGTCAAGTCGCAGCTCGGGCACACCAAGGCCGCGGCAGGGTCGGCCGGCATGATCAAGGCCGCGCTCGGGCTCCATCACAAGGTCCTGCCGCCGACGCTCAAGGTCGACGTCCCCCACCCGTCGATGGACCTCGACAGGAGCCCCTTCGCCATCCCGTCCGTCGGGCAGCCGTGGCTCGCGCCGAAGACGGAGCGACGCCTCGCCGCGGTGAGCTCGTTCGGGTTCGGCGGCAGCAACTACCACATGGTCATGGCCGAGGACGGGGCGGACCGGCGGCGTCCGGCCTGGGATGGGTCGGTGCTGCTGTACGCCGTCTCGGCCGACGATCCGAAGGAGCTCGCGTCGTCGCTCGAAGCGCTGCGCGCGCTGCCCATCGAAGGCGTCGCGCGCAGCGAGGCGGTCACGCGCGCGCGGCGGACGTTCGACCCGCGTCGCGCGCACAGGCTGACGGCGGTCTTCCACGACCGCGCCGACCTGGCCGACCTCGTCGCGTCTGCACTCGCGAAGCTCGCGGCCGCGCCCGAGGCCGCGTTCACGGTCTCCTCGCCTCTGCACGGCGCCGTGCACCACGGCGTCGGCGCGCCCGCCGGCGACGTCGCGTTCGTCTACTCCGGGCAAGGCTCGCAGCACGTCGGCATGCTGCGTGAGCTCGCGTGCGTCTTTCCCGAGCTCCTCCGCGCCCTCGAGTCCGACCTCGACGTCGCGCGCGCCATTCACCCGCTCCCCACCTTCGACGCCGACGAGCGGGCGCGCCGCGACGCCGCCCTCACGCGGACCGACGTGGCGCAGCCTGCGCTCGGGCTGATCGCCCTCGGCCTGACCGATCTCCTCTGCGATCGCTTCGGCCTCCGCCCCGCCGTCGTCGCGGGGCATAGCTACGGCGAGCTGCCTGCCCTCTACGCGGCCGGTGTGCTCACGGCCGACGGCCTCGCGGCCGCGTCCCGTGCGCGCGGCTCGCTCATGCAGGCCTGCGGCGCCGCGCGTGACGCGGGGACGATGCTCGCGGTGCTCGCGCCGCTCGCCGACATCGAGGCGATGCTCGCGGAGGAGCGCCTCGACCTCGTGCTCGCGAACCGCAACGGGCCGCGGCAAGGGGTGATCTCGGGCTCGCGCGACGAGATCGCGCGCGCCCTCGCGGCGTGCGAGGCGCGCGGCCTCCGCACCGCGCCGCTCGCGGTCGGAGCGGCGTTCCACAGCCCCCTCGTGGCGGGCGCTGCGGGCGAGCTCCGCGCCGCGCTCGACGCCATCGCGTGGGGCGCGGCCTCGATTCCGGTCCTGTCGGGCGCCCTCGCCGAGCCGTATCCCACCGAGGCGTCCTCGTCGCGCGGTCGCGATCTGCTCGCCGAGCAGCTCGCGCGCCCCGTCCGCTGGGGCGACGTCGTCGAGCGGCTGTACGCGATGGGCGCGCGCACGTTCGTCGAGGTGGGGCCTCGGGCCGTGCTCACCGGGATGGTGCGGTCCATTCTCGGCGACCGCGCGGCGACCGTGGTCGCGGTCGACGCCGGCAGCTCGCGCGGAGGGCTCTTCGATCTCGCCGACCTGCTGGCAAGAGTCGCCGCGGTCGGTCACGCGGTCGACCTCGCCGCGTGGGAGCCCGAGAGCGCCGCGGTGTCGCAAGCGCGGACGCCGCGGATGTCGGTGCCGCTGTCCGGGGCCAACTACCGTTCTCCGGTGCCGCACGCAGCCCCTGCCGCCGTTCGCCCGCGTCCACGCGCGACGCCCGTCGCGGCCGACTCCCTGTCCCCCGCAGCGGCCGCGGCGGAACGCGCTGGCGATGCGGGAGTTGCGGCGCGTCCGACGGCCGCCCAGGCGCCCGGCCCGACGCTCGCAGCCGTCGCGGAGGCGCAGCGCGAGGGGATACGCGCGCTCCAGGCGATGCAGGAGCAGACCGCGCGGGTGCACCAGCTCTTCCTGGAGGGGCAGCGCGCGGCGCATCAGAGCCTGCAGGCGCTGCTGGGGAGCGCCGCCGAAGGGCCTTCGGTCGCGCCGTTCGTCAGCGCGCCCGCGCCCGTCGTCGCGCGCCCGGCAGCAGTAGTAGCCCCGTCACAGGCGGCGCCAGCGATCGCGAAGGCCGCCGCCCCGAGCGCGCCGGTCGCGCACGCTCCGGCCGTCGACGTCGTACCGCTCTTGCTCTCGGTGGTGGCGGAGGCGACCGGCTACCCGGTGGAGACGCTCTCGCTCGACATGGGCATGGAGGCCGACCTCGGGATCGACTCGATCAAGCGGGTGGAGATCCTGTCGATGCTCTCGAAGCGCGTCCCGGGCGCGCCTTCGGTGAACCCGGAGAAGCTCGGCGCGCTCCGTACCCTGCGTGACGTCGCGACCTTCGTGGGAGCCGCGCGCGCCCCCGCGGCCGCGCCGAACGGCACCGCGAACGGCGCGACGAACGGGGCCGCGCACCATCCCGAGGCGAACGGGCGCCACGAGAACGGACACGCCCATCGCTCGCCCGACGCGCCAGCGCCTCTGGACCGCCGCGCGGTGCTGATCGAGGTGGTCGCGGAGCTGACCGGCTACCCCCGAGAGACGCTGTCGCTCGGCATGGACATGGAGGCCGACCTCGGGATCGACTCGATCAAGCGCGTCGAGATCCTGTCGATGCTCTCGAAGAGGCTGCCGGGGACGCCGTCGGTGAATCCGGAGAAGCTCTCCAAGCTGCGGACGCTGGAGCAGGTGCTCGCGTTCGCCTCCGACGCGCCCGTCGCAGCGCCTGTCGCGCCTCTGGCTCCTGCCGTGCCGCGCGTCGAGACGAACGGGCACTCCGCCTCCGTCGAGGCGCCGCGCGTGATCTCGCTCCACCGCCGCACGGTCGCGGCGGTCGCCGCGCCGGCCGTCGCGGAGGGGGCGCGCCCGCTGCCAGAGGGGCCTGTCTGGATCACCGCGTGCGCGACCGGCTTCGCCGACGCGCTCGCCGACGCGTTCCGCGCCGCCGGGCGCGAAGCTCGGGTGATTCACCCCGGGGACGACGTGACGGGCGCGGTGTCGACGCTCGTCCTCCTCGCGGACGATACCGGGGCATGGACGGAGGAGTCGGAGGAGCGCCTGAAGCAGGCGCTCGCCCTGGCGCGAGCCGCGGGGTCTCGCCTCCGCGGGAGCGCGCGGGGGGGCGATGGGCGGGGCGATGGGCGGGGCGACGCGGGCGGCCGCCCGCTGCTCGTGGCCCTGTCGCGCCGCGACGGCGCGTTCGGGCTCGCGACGCGCTCGCCGAGCAGCCATGCGGTCACCGGGGGCGGGCTCGGGGGGCTCGTGAAGACCGCAGCCCACGAGTGGCCGGAGGTGAGCTGCCGGGTCGTCGACGTCGCGGCGGTGTTGCCGCTCGAGGAGGCCGCCCGTGCGGTCGTGGCGGAGGTCGCCCAGGCTGGGCCGCGCGAGGTCGGGCTCGGTCCGGCGGGCCGCGTGACGCTCGCGCTCAGGCCGGCGGAGACGATCCCGGTCGACCGGCGCCTCGCGCGCGGCGACGTGGTCGTCGTCACGGGGGGCGCGCGCGGTGTGACCGCAGCGTGTGCCCGCGCGCTCGGCGCGCGCACCGGCGCCACGCTCGTCCTCCTCGGGAGGTCACCTGCGCCCGTCACGGAGCCGAGCTGGCTCACGGGGCTCACCACGGAGGCCGACATCAAGCGCGCCTGCCTCGAGCATGCCCCCGGCGGCGAGCGCCCGACCCCGCGGGCCCTCGGCGAGAAGTGCCAGGCGATCCTCGCGTCGCGCGAGATCCAGGCGACGCTGCAGGGGCTCGAGGCCGCCTCTGTCCATGCGGTCTACCGGTCCGTCGACGTCCGCGACGCCTCGAAGCTCGCGGCGACGCTCGCCGACGTTCGCCAGGAGCTCGGCCCCATCCGCGGGCTCGTGCACGGCGCCGGCGTCGTGCGCGACCGGCGCATCGAGGACAAGCGCGACGAGGACTTCGACCAGGTCCTCGGCCCCAAGCTCGCGGGCCTGCGCAACCTCCTCGACGCGACCCGCGGCGACGACCTCGCGTGCGTCGTGCTGTTCGCGTCCGCGACCGGGCGATTCGGGCGACGAGGCCAGTCGGACTACGCCGTGGCCAACCAGGCGCTCGTCGCGGTCGCGCAGCGCGAGGCCACCGTCCGTCCGACATCCCGCGTCGTCGCCCTCGACTGGGGGCCGTGGGAAGGCGGCATGGTGACCCCCGCGCTCCAGAAGGAGTTCGAGCGCGAGGGAGTTCCGCTGATCCCGCTCTCCGCGGGGGCCGAGGCGCTGTGCGACGAGGCGCTGTCGGTGCCCGGCGGGCCTCCGGAGGTCGTCCTCGGAGCAGGGTTCGGCGCCGAGGAGTCCGCCGAATGGGTGCTCGCAGGGAGCTTTCGCCTCGACGCGACGACGTGGCCGGTCCTGCGTGACCACGGCCTCGCGGGGAAGGCGGTGCTGCCGCTCGCGGTGACGCTCGACTGGTTCGCCGGCGCGGCCACCGCCGTCACGGGGCTCCCGCTGCGTGCGCTGTCGGACGTGCGCGTCTTCCGCGGCGTGACGGTGGGGCACGAGACGCAGGATGTGTCGGTCTGGTCGAGCCCGCCGCTCGAGGGGCAGGGGCAGGGGCAGGGGCAGGGGCAGGGGCAGCAGCAGACGGACGGAGCAGGCTCCGCTCGCGTGACGATGGAGCTCCGCGGGGCGGGCGGCCAGGTGCACGTGCGCGCGATCGCGACCGTCGGGGCGCGAGAGGCGGCGCCTCTGCCGCTCCGCGCGCCGGCCTCGCTCCGCGCCTCGAAGGTCTCGGTCGAGAAGCTCTACGCCGATCAGCTCTTCCACGGCCCTGCGCTGATGGCCATCCAGTCCATCGAAGGGATGGCGGAATCGGGGCTCGTGGCGACGCTCGCCGCGCACCCGACGACCGAGCGCCTGCTTCCGGGGGCGCCGTCCGCGTGGGCGTTCGATCCGCTGGTGCTCGACGGTGTGTTCCAGGCGCTCATCGTGTGGTGCCGCGCGCACCTGGGGGCGCCGTGCCTGCCGAGCCGCGTGGGGGCGCTGCGCCTGTTCGCGCCGATCCACCAGGCCGCCGTGCGCGCCGTCGTTCGGGTCGAGGCCGTCGACGGGATGGTCGTGCGCTCGGACGTCGACCTCACCGACGACGCGGGCGTCGTCATCGCGCGTCTCGAGGGGCTCCTCTGCACCGCGAGCCCGTCCCTTCAGCGCGCGTTCAGCGCCGAGCCGCTGGCGTCCACGCCGTCGGCATGACAGGGCCCCGCTCGATCGCGATCGTCGGCATGGCCGGGCGCTTTCCCGGCGCCCCCGACGTCGACGCGCTCTGGGCCAACGTCGTCGCCAACCGGTCTGCGGCACGAGACGTCGCCGACCGCTGGCCCGTGTCCCCGGAAGACGTCTCCGATGTGCGCGATCGCTCGCGCGCGCGGCTGGGGAGTCGTGCCTGTCCGCTCGATGACTTCGACCTCGATCTCACGGGCCTCGCGCTCCCGGCTTCGCTCGCGCCGCGTCTCGGGCGGCTCGCGCGGTTGACGATTCGCGTCGGCGTGGACGCCTGGCGGAGCGCGCGTGGTGCGAACGACCGCGCGCGGACACGCGTCGTCCTCGCCAACATCGCCTTGCCTACGGATGGCGCCTCGAAGCTCGCCGAGGAGCTCTTTCTCGCGGAGGCCGACCGCCTGGCGGGGGCTCCTGCGGTGCCGAGGGGTGAGCCCCTCGACGCCTTTCCCTCCGCCCTGCCCGCCGGGCTCCTCGCGCGCGCGCTGGGGCTCGGTGGTGGGAGCTTCACCCTCGACGCCGCGTGCGCCTCTTCGCTCTACGCGATCCACCTCGCGTGCGCCGACCTCGAGGCGGGTCGGGCCGACGCGGTCCTCGCGGGGGGTGTTTCCCTGCCGCAGTCGCTCTACACGCAGGTCGGGTTCACCGAGCTCATGGCCCTCTCACCGTCGGGCACGTGCGCGCCGTACGACGCGGCCGCAGACGGGCTGGTCGTCGGCGAGGGCGCCGCGATGTTCGTCCTCAAGAGGCTCGACGACGCGCGTCGCGACGGTGACGTGGTGCTCGGTGTCGTGCGCGGCATCGGCCTGTCGAACGACGTGGGCGGCAGCCTGCTCTCGCCCGACGCCGAGGGGCAGCTCCGCGCGATGCAGAGCGCGTACGGCGAGGCAGGATGGCGCGCGACCGACGTCGACCTCGTCGAGGGGCACGGGACGGGGACCCCCCGCGGCGACGCCGTGGAGCTCGCGAGCCTCAGGACGATGTGGGGCGACGCGCGCACGGGCGCGGTGCTCGGCTCCGTGAAGGGGAACGTTGGCCACCTCCTCACGGCCGCGGGAGCGGCGGCGCTCTGCAAGACGCTCGCGGCTCTCCGCGCGAAGGAGCTCCCCCCGTCGATCGCGGTGGCGGGTCCCAGCGCGCAGCTCCGCGAGGGGCCGTTCCGTGTGCTCCGGGAGGCCGAGGCCTGGGACCGACGAAGCCCTGGCGTCCCGCGGCGCGCGGCGGTCTCGGGCTTCGGATTCGGGGGCATCAACGCGCACCTCCTGGTCGAGGAGGACGCGCCCGACACGCCGCGCCCGCACGTGACCGCGGCGCCGTGCGCGCCGATCGCCATCGTGGGCTTGGCCGCACACGTCGGAAAGCTCGCGACCCTCGCGGCGTTCCAGGAGGCCGTCTTCCGTGGCCAGCCGCTCGAGGACGCGCGCCCCACCGCGCGCTGGCATGGCCTCGACCAGGACGACGCGCTCCCCGACGTCGCGAAGCTTCGCGGGCTCTGCGGCGGGTGGATCGAGGCGGTGAGCCTGCCCGCAGGCCGGTTCAAGCTCGCACCGAAGGACGTCCCGTCGATCCTCCCTCAACAGCTCCTCATGCTCGACGTCGCGCGGGCCGCGCTCGAGGACGCCGGGCACTCCGGTCCCGGCCCGCACCCACGAGTGGGGACCGTCATCGGGCTCGGGCTCGACCTCGAGACGACGTCCTTTCATCTGCGATGGCTCGTCGCGGCGCGCGTGCGTCGCTGGGCGCGGAGGCTCGGGCTCGCCCCGTCGGCGCCGGAGGTGGTCACCTGGAGGGAGCAGCTGCGCGACGCGCTCGCGGCGCCGCTCGACGCGACGCGCACGCTGGGCGCGCTCGGCGGCATCGTGCCGAGCCGCGTCGCGCGCGAGTTCGCGCTCGGCGGACCGAGCTTCGCGGTCGCGGACGAAGAGGCCTCGGGTCTCCGCGCGCTGGAG
>Ga0181534_10002990_pt1 | contig 10157 bp, 6 predicted proteins | sample PEATcosm2014_Bin_37_FD_119758 | JGI IMG/M metagenome (GOLD analysis project Ga0181534, IMG submission 119758) | Peatland microbial communities from MTU Mesocosm Facility, Houghton, MI, USA - PEATcosm2014_Bin17_10_metaG | ecosystem: Environmental > Terrestrial > Soil > Wetlands > Peat | place...
GAACGGCACCGGACGGCACCGTGGTGAGGAATCGTACCGGTACCTGGCCTCCAGTTGAGAGATCCTGGCCCGTCCCCTGGCTGCCGCCGGCCGGCGGCACGGCCGAGGCCACGACGTGCTCGATGCCGAACCCGGTGCAGGCGCCGCAGTCGTAGCAGGGCGTCCACCGGCAGTCCGGGAGCCCGTGCTGGGCCAGCGCGTCGAGCCAGTCCTGCCACAGGAAGTCCCGGTGGAGGCCGGCGGACAGGTGGTCCCAGGGCAGCGGCTCGTCCTCGGTGCGGTGGCGGTAGACCGTGTCCTCGAGGGACATGCCGTGGTCGGCCAGGGCCTCTGTCCACAGTGACAGGTCGAAGTGCTCGGTCCACTCCTGGAAGGTGCCGCCCCGCCTCCACACCTGCTCGATGACCGGGCCCATCCGGCGGTCCCCGCGGCTCACGATGCCCTCCGCCGCGGTGGCCTTGGGGTCGTGCCACCGGATGGTCAGGCCCCGGACCGGGCGGGCGGCGTCGCGGAGCAGGTGGACCTTGCGGGTGAGCTCCTCGATGGTGTTCTGGCCGAACCACTGGAACGGGGTCTGGACCTTGGGCACGAATCCGCCCACCGAGGCGGTCACCGTGACCCCCTTGTGATAGCGCTTGCCGATGGCCACGCACTGCTTGGCCAGGGCCACGATGCCCAGCGTGTCCTCGTCGGTCTCGGTGGGCAGGCCGATCAGGAAGTACAGCTTGACCCGCTTCCACCCCTGGCTGAAGGCGGCGTCCACGGCGGCGTAGAGGTCCTCCTCCAGGATGAGCTTGTTGATGACCTGGCGCATCCTCCAGGTGCCGCCCTCGGGTGCGAAGGTGAGGCCGGTGCGCCGGACCCGCTGGATCTGGGCCGCCGTCCCCACGGTGAAGGCGTCCACCCGGAGGCTGGGCAGGCTGACCGAGACCTGTCCGGAGCACGAGGGGTCGTCGATGATGGAGGTGACGGTGTCCTCGATGCCCGAGTAGTCGGCGCTGGACAGCGAGGTCAGGGCCACCTCGTCGTAGCCGGTGCGGGCCAGCCCGTCCATGACCATGGTCCGGACCTGCTCGGCCGGTCGTTCGCGCACCGGCCGGGTGATCATGCCGGCCTGGCAGAACCGGCACCCCCGCGTGCAGCCCCGGAACAGCTCGACGTTGAGGCGGTCGTGGACCACCTCGATGAGCGGCACCAGCTGCTGTTTGGGGTACGGCCACTGGCCCAGGTCGGCGATGGTCCGCTTCTCCACCCGTTCCGGCGTCTCGGGGAAGCGCGGGGCGGTGCCGGCCAGCCGGGGCACCGTGGCGTGCGGTGCCGGGTCGGCCGTCGGGCGGTAGGAGGCCTCGTAGCAGGCGGGCACGTAGACGCCGTCCAGCCGGGCCAGGGACCGGAGCAGGGCCATGCGGTCCCCGGTGCCCCCGGCCTTGGCCGCGCCGGTGCCCACCCCGGTGCCCTCGCTGACACCGGCCTTGGCCCCGGCCTTGGCTGCGGCGATGACGGCGTTCATCTCGCCCACGGCCTCCTCGCCGTCCCCGAGGACGAAGCAGTCCACGAAGTCGGCCAGCGGCTCGGGGTTGAAGGCACAGTGGCCGCCGGCCACCACCAGGGGATGGTCCGGCGTCCGCTCCGCCGCCCTGACGGGCAGGCCGGCCAGGTCGATGAGGTTGAGGACGTTGGTGTACACCAGCTCGGCCGACAGGTTGAAGGCCAGCACGTCGAAGTCGGTGGCGGCCAGATGGTTCTCGAGCGAGAAGAGGGGGACCTGGTGGGCCCGCATGGCCGCCTCCATGTCCACCCAGGGGGCGTACGCCCGCTCGGCCACGGCGTCGTCCCGCTCGTTGAGGATCTCGTAGAGGATCTGGAGCCCCTGGTTGGGCAGGCCGATCTCGTAGGTGTCGGGGTAGATGAGGAGCCAGGCCGCCGAGCCGTCGCCGTGGACCGGGACCTGGGCGCCCAACTCCCCGCCGATGTAGCGGGCGGGCTTCTCGACCTGGGACAGGAGGGGCTCAACCCGTGGCCAGAGGTACTGCATCTCCCCCGTCATCCTAGGGCCAGCCGGCCCCGGGGTCGGACCGCGGCCCGGCTCCGGCCTCAACCGCCGTTGGCGGAGGCTCCCGTGGGGCTGGCCGTCCCGGTGGCCGAGCCGGCGGCCGGCGTCGTCGTGGTGGTGGTCGTGGTGGTGGGGGCGACTGTGGGCAGGGCCACGCCCGTCGTGGCCTGATAGGTCTTCTGAGCTGGGGGGACGACCGCCGGTGCGATCGGGTGGGTGGCCAGGTAGCTGAAGATGTCCCCCACCACCGGGGCCGAGGCGGTGGCCCCGAAGCCGGCCTGGTCGATGACGCAGACCACCACGTACTGGGCGGCCGAGGCCGTCGGTCCCCAGCCCACGAACCAGGCGGTGGGCTCCTTGCCCGGCTCGGTGTCGGCCGTCCCGGTCTTGCCGGCCACGCCCCCGGGGAAGGAGGCCAGTCCGGGCACGCCGTAGGCCGTGCCGGCATCGGGCGGGCCCTTGTTCACCACGCCCTCGAACCCGGTGAGCAGGGCCTGGTACGTGGCCGGGGGCAGGGAGACGTGCCCGGCGACCTGGGGGGTGAACTTCTTGACCACCTGGCCGGACGGCGACACGATGGCCGCCGCCACCTGCGGGACGTACCGGGTGCCCCCGTTGGCGAACGTCGAGTAGGCCACGGCCTGCCCGATGGGGGTGATGTAGGTGCCGCCCTGGCCGAAGGCCATCTCGATGTTGTCCCCGGTGTACCAGACCGGGGTGTTGGGGAAGGCCTTGGGGTAGGCGGCGTGGAGCTTGACCCGCTGGGCCAGGCTGTCCACCCGGCCCTGGTCCTCTCCGGGCAGGTCGATACCGGTCAGCGAGCTCAGGCCGTACTGGGCGGCGGTGTCCTGGATGGGCGTCTGGCCGTACTGGGCCGACTTGGCGTAGAAGAGGTAGCCCAGGTTGTAGAAGAAGTCGTCACTGGACACGGTGAGGGCGGTGGAGATGTCGATGTCCCCGAACCCCCCGTCGCCCTCGCTGTTGTGGAAGATGCAGGTGGTGCTGTTGTACTGGCAGTCGGGGGTCTTGTAGGTCCCGGTGTCGTCGAAGTACTCGGTGGGGCTCCACAGGCCCGAGTCGAGAGCCGCCGTGGCCGTGTTGAGCTTGAAGGTGGAGCCCGGGATGTACTGGCCGTCGATGGCCCGGTTGAGCAGCGGGTCGTTGTTGGCCGGGTTGGACAAGCCGGCGTACTGGGCGGTGGTGATCCCCCCGACCCAGATGGACGGGTTGTACGACGGGTACGAGGACATGGCGTAGACGGCGCCGGTCTGGGGGCTCATGACGATCACGGCCCCGCCGGTGGCCGCCGGGTAGCAGCCGGTGTTGTTGTTGCACTGCTTGTCGAAGGTCTTGCGCAGGGAGATGATCTGGGAGGCCAGGGCGTTGTCGGCCACCTGCTGCAGGTTGGTGTCGATGTTGGTGACCACGTTGTCCCCGGCGGTGGCCGGGGTGGTCTTGACGGTGCCGGCCACCTCGCCGGAGGGGGTGACCTCGAGCTCGTCGGTGCCCGGGGTGCCCCGCAGCTGGGTCTCGTACTGGTACTCGAGGCCGGACTGCCCGAAGGGGTCGCCGGCCTGGTAGCCCTGCGGCGCACGGGACTTCAGCTCGGCGCTGTTGATGGTCCCCACGTAGCCGAGGACCTGGGATGCCGGGTACCCGTTGGCCGCCGGGCCGGGCAGCTCCCCCTGGGGATAGGACCGCTCGGTGGTCTGCACCGACGACACGCCGGGGAACTCGGCCTGGTGCTCGCTGATGTAGAGGATGTCGGACAGGATCTGGTTCTGCGCGGTCGGCGTGGTGCCGCCGGTCAGGATGGGCGCCGGCTTGTACAGGCTGTAGCGGGGGTCGGCGATGCTGGCCTTCACCTGCTGGGTGGTCTCCCCGATGAGGGCGGCCAGGCGGCCGATGACCGCCGGGTACTCCTGGGCGGCCGAGCGGGACAGCGTGATCTGCTCGACCACGGCGTTGGCCACCAGGGGGTTGCCCGACCGGTCGAGGATGAGGCCCCGCGTCGGCTCGATGGGCACGTCCCGGAGCTGGTTGACCGAGACGGCCTGTTCCGCCGCCGGGGCCTGCAGCACGGTGAGGGCCCACAGCCGCAGGCCCAGCAGGGCGAAGAGCCCGACCACGACCAGCCCGGCGACCCGCAGCCGGAGGCCGGGGCGGGAGGAGCTGGTGTCCGGGACGTCCAGCATCGACTCCATCGAGAAGCGGCTCTGGCGCATCCTCGGCTGCCGGGTCTTCCTGCGCCGGGGGCTCCGGTCCCTGTCGGCCCTCAGGTAGTGGTGGGAGCCCCTGAACGGATGACGCAGGGAGCGGCTCACGGCCGACCAGTATCGCGAGGCCACACCGTCACCGGTACGCGGCCCCCGGCGTCCCTCACCGCAGGATCCCCGTGGACGCCGTGGAGGTGGGCACTCCCTCGGTCGAGGCCGCGGGCAGGGCCCAGCTGACCAGGCGGAGGGCGGGCAGGGCCAGCACGGCGTTGACCACGGCCACCACCAGCACCACCCGGGTCAGGTCCACGTGGATCATCTGGGGTTGGCCGAGCACCGAGCCCAGCACGGCGTAGATGACCTCGTAGAGGGCGCTGCCCCCGAAGGCCACCACCGGGGGGAGCCACCCCGCCGTGCGGTCCAGGGCCAGCGTGGTCACCCCGACGGTGTAGCCGATCAGACAGCCCACCAGGGCCGAGAGCCCGAACGGCGTGGGCAGGAACAGGTCGGCGGCCAGCCCGGCCCCGAATCCCATGGAGGCGCCGGACGACGGCCCGCCCACCAGGCCGGCCATGATGGGCAGCAGGACCATGATGTCGGGGTGCACGGTACCGAGGCGAAGGTCCAGCACCACGGTCAGCTGTGCGGTCAGGAACACCACCACCACCAGGGTGACCCGGGTGGCCTCCCGCACCGTCACGTGCGCTCCTCCCGCCGTTCCGACCCGGTCACGAGGACGGCCCGTAGACCACCACCGACACGTAGCGGAGATGGCTCAGGTCGGCCAGGGGCTGCAGGTTCACCGACTCCTGCGAGGCGGTGGTCCCGTTGCTGGTCGAGGTCACCGTGGCCACCGGGATGTCCCCGGGGAAGTCGGCGTTGGGCAGGCCGCTGGTGATGAAGGTGGTCCCCGCCGGGAGCGGGGTGTTGGTGGGGACCAGGTCGGCACTGAGCGGCTTGCCCGGCCCGTGGCCGCTGATGACGGCCAGGGAGTCCGAGCCCGGCCCGTAGCGCACCCCCACCTGGGACTGCCCGTCGGTGATGAGGCGCACGGTGGAGGTGGAGTGGTTGGCCTGCACCACCTGGCCCACCAGGCCGCCCATGCCCACCACCGGCATGTTCAGCTGCACCCCGTCGTCCCGTCCCACGCTGATGTCCACGGTGGCGGCGAAGTCACTGGTCCCGTAGTTGGTCACCTCGGCCGGCACCGTCTCCATGTTGGCCACGAAGGGGAGGTGGAGCAGCGCGCTCAACTGCTTGAGCCGCTGATCGATGTCCACCTGGGTGGTCCTCTGGGAACGCAGCTGGTCGATCTCGGACTGGAGCTTCTGGTTCTGCTGGCGCACCGAGCCGTAGTGGACGGCACCGGCCAGGAAGCTGCCCACCGGCTCGATGACATCGTCCACGCCGGACCGGACCGGGGAGAAGGCGTCGGACGCCACCGTCCGGAGGCCCGAGGTGATCCGGTGGAACCCGCCCCGGGCGTCCAGGGTGATGATGGTCAGCGAGGCCAGCACCAGGATGATCAGGGTGGTGCGTGGGCGGCGGGATCGCCGCGACGTCGCCACAGGTGAGTCCCCCGGTCGTTCAGCGCGCCGAGGAGGTGATGAGGACCTGCTTCAGTGCCTCGAACTCCTCGAGGCACTGCCCGCTGCCGATGGCCACGCAGTTCAGAGGATCGCGGGCCACCACGATGGGCATGCCCGTCTCCTGGGTGAGGCGGCTGTCCAGTCCGTGCAGCAGGGCGCCGCCGCCGGTGAGGACGATGCCCTGCTCCATGATGTCGGCCGCCAGCTCGGGCGGCGTCCGGTCGAGGGTCACCTTGACGGCGTCGACGATGGCCGACACGGGCTCGTCGATGGCCTTGCGGATCTCCTGGGTGGAGATGACCACCGTCTTGGGCAGCCCGGTCACCAGATCGCGTCCCCGGATCTCGGCGTGCAGCTCCTCTTCGAGCTCGTAGGCCGAGCCGAGGGCGATCTTGATCTCCTCGGCCGTCCGCTCGCCCAGGGCCAGGCTGTACTCCTTCTTCACGAAGGACACGATGGCCTCGTCCAGCTCGTCACCGCCGATGCGGATGGACTGGCTGGTGACGATGCCCCCGAGGGAGATCACGGCCACCTCGGTGGTGCCCCCGCCGATGTCGACCACCATGTTGCCGGTGGGCTCGTGCACGGGCAGGCCGGCGCCGATGGCGGCGGCCATGGGCTCCTCGATGATGTAGGCCTTCCTGGCCCCGGCGTACTCGGCCGCCTCCATCACGGCGCGCTGCTCCACCCCGGTGATGCCGGACGGGACGCAGATCACCATGCGGGGCTTGGCGAACCGGCGCTGGTGGACCCGGTGGATGAAGTAGCGGAGCATCTTCTCGCAGATCTCGAAGTCGGCGATGACCCCGTCCTTCAACGGCCGGATGGCCTGGATGTGGCTCGGCGTGCGACCGATCATCCGCTTGGCCTCGGCCCCCACGGCCAGGGGACGGCCGTCCTTCACATTGACCGCCACCACCGAGGGCTCGTTCAGGACGATGCCCCGGCCCCTGACGTAGACCAGGGTGTTGGCGGTGCCGAGGTCGACCGCCATGTCCCGGCCTAGCAGGGAAAAACTGTTGTCGCGCATCAGCTGTGCACTCCTCCGTCGAAGTTCGGTCGGGACTGTTCGAGTGCGAGTGACCACACAGGGGTTCCGCTTGTCGTGTGGGTGCCGGCATCCGAGGTATTCGAATTGGGCGGCATCTGTGTTCAGGCTACGGGAATCGGGGTGCGGGCACAAGGTCGGCCCAGGGGGCGCCGGCACGTCCCAATGTGCTGGTCAGCGGGTACCCTCCGGCGAACCCGGATGGGACCGGCCTCATGCCAGGCCGGGAAAGAACAGGTCGATCTCCCGGGCCGCCGACTCGGGCGAGTCGGAGCCGTGGATCAGGTTCTCGCTCATCTGAACGGCCAGGTCGCCGCGGATGGTGCCCGGGGTGGCCTCCACGGGGTCGGTGGCCCCCATCAGGGTGCGCACGATCCGGTAGGCCTCGTCGGGCCCCTCGACGACCATGGCCACCACCGGGGAGCGGGTGATGAAGGCCACCAGGGCCTCGAAGAAGGGTTTCCCCTCGTGTTCCCGGTAGTGGATGGAGGCCATCTCGACGGTGATGGTCCGCTGCTCCACCGCCACCAGGGTGAGGCCCTTGCGCTCGAGCCGGCCGATGATCTCGCCCACCAGGCCGCGTTCGACGGCGTCGGGCTTGCAGATGACCAGAGTTCGTCCCACGAGCGAGGCAGGCTAGTGCACGGACCGGACGGTACCGCACCGGGCAGTGCGCCGGGCAGTGCGCCGGCTCCGGGCCGGTCGGCCCTCAGGCGGCGTCATGGGACAGCAGGCTCCGGGCCTCGGCCACCACGTAGAGCGAACCGCACACCACCACCCGGTCGTCCGGGCCGGCCCGGCGCAGCGCCGTCCGCACGGCATCCCCCGGCGACGAGGCCACCGTGGCCTCCATGCCCAGCCCGACGGCGGCCTCGGCCACCGCCTCGGCCGGGAGGGCGCGGGGCGAGTCCGGGGCGCAGGCCACCACCGACCGGATGCCTGCGGTGAGCAGGGCCTCGAGCATGGCCACCGGATCCCGGCCCGTCAGCATCCCCACCACCGCCTGGGCCTCGCCCTCGACGTCGAACTCCTCGACCAGCGAGCGGGCCAGGACCAGCATGCCGGCCACGTTGTGGGCCCCGTCCACCACGACCAGGGGATGACGGCCGACCACCTCGAGGCGCCCCGGCACCCGCACCGAGGCCATGCCCTCCTCGACCACGTCCTCGTGGAGGGCGGCCCCGAAGAAGGCCTCCACCGCGGCCAGCGCCGCCGAGGCGTTGTCACCCTGATGGGCGCCGTGCAGCGGCACCAGCAGCTCGCCGTAGGCCGCGCCCGGGGTCCGCACGTCGATGAGCCTGCCCCCGACGGCCAGCCGGTTGGCCGTGCAGGCGAAGTCGACGCCCCGCACCCACACCTGGTCCGCACCCACGGCGGCGGCGGCCTGCCGCATCAGGGCCACCAGGGTGGGGTCCGACTCGCCCACGACGACCCGGCTGCCTGCCTTGATGATGCCGGACTTGTCCCGGGCGATGTCCTCCAGGGTGGGCCCCAGCACCTCGGTGTGGTCGAAGCTCACATTGGTGAGCACGGCCACCTCGGCGTCCACCACGTTGGTGCAGTCCCACCGGCCGCCCAGGCCGACCTCGACCACGGCCACGTCCACCGCCTCGTCGGCGAACCACGCCAGGGCGGCGGCGGTGAGGAGCTCGAAGCGGGTGGGCGGCTCCTCCATCATCTGCTCCAGCCGGGCCAGCGACTCGAGCACCTCGAGGAAGGCGTCGTCGTCGATGGGCTCGCCGTTGCGGGCCAGGCGCTCATTGACACGGCTGAGGTTGGGGCTGGTGTAGGTGCCGACCGTCAGCCCCTGGGCCAGGAACAGGGCCGTGCACATGGCCGCGGTGGAGCCCTTGCCGTTGGTGCCGGTGATGTGCACGGAGCGGTAGGCCTGCTGGGGATCGCCCAGCAGGGCCACGAGGGCCCGCATCCGGTCCAGGCTGGGCAGGGACCGCCTCGTGGGCATGGTCGACTCGAAGTCGATGTGGGAGTCGAGCCAGGCCAGGGCCTCGGGGAGGTCGTCGAAGTGCACGGTGGAGGGGAGCGGGGGGAGCGGGTCGGTCGGGCGCCGGATGGACGGGCGTGGCCGCGCCCGGCTGACGCGAGCTAGGAGGCGGCCCTGCGGCTGCGGGTGGACTTGGCCGGGGGGCTGTTGAGGGGCACCAGCGTGGGGTGGACCTTGTCGAGCACCACGGCCCGGTCCACCACGCACTTGGAGATGTCGGTGCGGCTGGGCAGGTCGTACATCACCTCGAGCAGCACCTCTTCCAGGATGGCCCGCAGGCCCCGGGCGCCGGTCCCTCGCAGCAGGGCCTGCTCGGCCACGGCCTCGAGGGCATCGTCGGTGAGCTCGAGCTCGATGTGGTCCAGCTCGAAGGTCCGCTTGTACTGACGGGTGAGGGCGTTCTTGGGCTCCACCAGGATCTGGATGAGGGCGTCCTTGTACAGGTGGGAGACGGCGCTGACCACAGGGAGCCGGCCGATGAACTCGGGGATCAGCCCGAACTTCATCAGGTCCTCGGGCAGCACGTGGCGCAGCAGCTCGGAGTCGTCGCGCTCGGCGGCCTTGCGCACCTCGGCCCGGAAGCCCATGCCCTTGCGGCCGATGCGGTTCTCGATGATGGTGTCGATGCCGGCGAAGGCCCCACCGCAGATGAACAGGATGTTGGTGGTGTCGATCTGGATGAACTCTTGATGGGGGTGCTTGCGGCCACCCTGGGGCGGGACCGAGGCCGTGGTGCCCTCGAGGATCTTCAACAGGGCCTGCTGGACACCTTCGCCGGACACGTCCCGGGTGATGGAGGGGTTCTCCGACTTCCGGGCGATCTTGTCGATCTCGTCGATGTAGATGATCCCGGTCTCGGCCCGCTTCACGTCGTAGTCCGCCGCCTGGATGAGCTTCAGGAGGATGTTCTCCACGTCCTCACCCACGTAGCCCGCCTCGGTCAGTGCCGTGGCGTCGGCGATGGCGAAGGGGACGTTCAGCATGCGGGCCAGCGTCTGGGCCAGCAGCGTCTTGCCGCATCCGGTCGGGCCCAGCAGGAGGATGTTGGACTTGGCCAGCTCCACCTCGTTGTCGTGGGAGCCGTTGCTGCCCGCCTGCACCCGTTTGTAGTGGTTGTAGACCGCCACCGACAGGATCTTCTTGGCGTACTCCTGACCGATGACGTAGTCGTTCAGGAACTCGAAGATCTCCTTGGGCTTGGGCAGCTCCTCGAAGGACAGCTCGGTGGTGTCGGCCAACTCCTCGGCGA
>Ga0181534_10002992_pt1 | contig 10154 bp, 12 predicted proteins | sample PEATcosm2014_Bin_37_FD_119758 | JGI IMG/M metagenome (GOLD analysis project Ga0181534, IMG submission 119758) | Peatland microbial communities from MTU Mesocosm Facility, Houghton, MI, USA - PEATcosm2014_Bin17_10_metaG | ecosystem: Environmental > Terrestrial > Soil > Wetlands > Peat | place...
CAGGAAGTCCGCGTGGCCGATCTTCTTGAGCGACGCCTCGAACACGTCGATGAAGACCTTGCCGATGATCTTGCGCTTCCTCTCGGGGTCATCGACCCCCTTCAGCTTGCGCAGGAACAGGTCCGAGGCGTCCACGACCCGCAGGTCGATCTTGAAGTTCCGCTTGTAGAGCGACTCGACCGTCTCCCGCTCGCCCTTGCGCAGGAGCCCGTTGTCCACGAACACGCAGGTGAGCTGCCGGCCGATCGCCCTGTGGATGAGCGCCGCGGCAACCGAGGAGTCGACGCCTCCCGAAAGGCCCAGGATGACCCGCGACTTGCCCACGGCTGCGCGGATCTCCCCGACGGAGTGCTCGATGAAGTCCTTGGTCGTCCAGTCCTGCTTCGCGCGGCAGACTCCCACCAGGAAGTTCTTGATCACGTCGATGCCGCGCTCGGTGTGGAAGACCTCCGGGTGGAACTGGATGCCGTAGAAGTTCTTGCGGTAGTCCTCGATGACCGCGAACGGGGAGTTCTCGGTCCTGCCGATCGCCGTGAACCCCGGCGGGATCCTGATCAGCTTGTCGCCGTGGGAGTTCCACACCCGGAGCTTTCGCGGCAGGCCGGCGAAGAGGCGCCCCCGACGGTGGATCTCTAGCGTCCCGTGCCCGTATTCGCGGCGATCGTCCTTGGCCACCTTGCCGCCCAGGAGGTGGCAGAAGAGCTGGGTGCCGTAGCAGATCCCGAGGATCGGGACACCGATCTCAAAGATGCCCCGGTCCGGGATCGGCGCATGGGCCGTGAAAACCGAGCTGGGGCCGCCCGAGAGGATGATACCTATCACGCCGTCCCTGCGCAGCACCTCCGCCTTGGTCGAGAAATGATATATCTTGGAGTAGACTTGGCACTCGCGGATCCGCCGGGCTATGACCTGGGTATACTGCGACCCGAAATCGAGTACGGCTATGGTTTGCGGCATGTGCTGGCTGGGAAAAGGGGAAGAAGAATCCAGCCCCTGCGCGCACCGCAAGAGCGATTGTTCATTATATTTGGCTCCAGGGGTCGCCACCCCGGGCGTCACGGCACCCCATAGGCCCATTTCTGGTACGCCTCGACGTCCCTGCCCTGCCACACGTAGGGGTCCAACACGCCGTTCATTTGGTCGAACGCCGAGCGGGCGGCGGCGCGGTCCTGCGCCAATACCGCAAGGAGGGCATATTGGCTCAGGATCTCCACGGAGTCGGGATACTTCCCGCGCATGGCCTTGTAGCCCTCCTTGACCACCGGCCACCGGGCATGGGTTTCGCCAAAGATATTCTTATAGTAATTCACCAGCGAGGATACGACGCGGGCGTAGGCCTCCGCGCCCAGACCGGACCCCGATCGCAGCTCGGACTCCGCGAATGCCTCCCAATCGCCCTCCTTCCCGTACCAGCGGGGCAGGAGAAAAAGCGCCATGGTTTGCTCGTCGTACCAGAACCCCGGCTCGAGGTCCCTGTTCCCCTGGTAGATCCTCGCTGTCATCACAGGGTCCCATCCCTGGCCGATCGCGATATCCAGGTCCGTCTTAAGGAGCATGGGCGACTTGGCCCCGAGACGGTGCGCCTCCTTCAGGACGTCAAAGGCCTGCGACAAGCGGCTGCCATAGATGGCCCATGCCTCCGGGCTGACGGAGCCCGCATATTGGTGCCCGCGGGCGAGCCAGGCGTAATCGGAAAGGAACCTCACGTGCACGATCCGGGCGGTGAGCGACGTGGGGAACTGCGCCTCCCACTTCCGTATTTCCACCTCCCTGGCCGGCCATGCGCCCGCGGGCGAGTTCGGCGAGAGCGTCAGGGCCTCGTGAAAACACTCGATCTTCCAAAGTCCGTCGCCAAACACCGATTTTTCCTGGATGAATTTCGCCGACATCTCCTCGAGCTCGGTGAATTTCTCGGCCTTGAACAGGGCGCGCACATTGTTCGAGAATTCGCCGACCTCGTCCTCGATTGAGTCCTCCTTCAACTCCAAGGGCGCGAGCCCCGGACGTTCCGGCTTGGCCGGCGCGGCTTCGGGAGTGGGTTCCGCCTTCACGGCCTCGATCCTGGTGACAACGCCCTCCTTCAGCCTGACGGCCGCGTCCGGATAGCGGAGGATCCGGGTCGTCCCCAGGTCGATCTCCCCGCTCGGGGCGCCCTTCGCCGCCAGAACCTGCTGGTACGTGTCGCCTATCCGCACCCCCTGGACCTGCGCGCCGGCCCCGGGATTGGCGCCCGAATCCTGGCCTGCGGCCCCTGAGGACCGCATGAGCGCGATCCCGAGGAGGAGGAGGCATCGAATCCTGGCCGGGAAGTCCATGGCGTTTGGCCGTTCGAAGGTTTGCCCTAGAACCTCAGCCTGGCGTTCTCGTGCCCGCAGCGCGGGCACTTGCTCAGCTCCGTCCCCTCCGGCGCCGTGTAGAGCCGGTCGCAGCGGATGCAGTGGAAGGTCGTCTTCCTGCGCTCGAGGTCGAAGCGCACGTGGTCGCGCCGGTCGTAGAAGAGCCAGAGGACGAGGACGGCCGCGGAGACGCCCGCGCAGTAGACGACGGCGGCTGTTGAGAACTCGAACATCGTGCCGGCATCAAAACGAAAAACGCGCCGAAGGTAAACTTCGGCGCGCCTTAATTGTTGGGTGGGCGTCCGGGCCTGGTCAGGCCTGGGTGCCGCCCTCGGGGGCCGCGGGCGCCTCCGGAGTTGGGGCTTCTGGGGCGGCGCCGGCCGCCGGGGCCGCCGCCTTGCGGCGCCTGGGGGAGGTCTTCCTGCCCTTCGACTTCTTGTAGCCGGTATCCTCCGCCTTCACGAACTCAATGAGGGCCATCTCAGCGGCGTCGCCGAGGCGCTGGGGCCCGAGCTTGTAGATCCGCGTGTAGCCCCCGGCCCTGTTGGCGAACTCCTTGTACTTGTCGTTGAAGAGCAGGGTCACGGCGTCCTCGTCCCGAACATCGCGAAGCGCCAGCCGGCGCAGGTGGACCGAGTCCCGGACGGCCTCCTTGGAGGCGGCGTGCTTGGCCTTGGTGATCACCTTCTCGATGAAGGGGCGAAGGGCGCGGGCCTTCGCCAGCGTCGTCTTGATCCGGCCGTGCGTGATGAGCGCGGCGGCCAGGTTGGACATCATCGACTCGCGGTGCTCGCGAGTGACGCCCAGGGACGCATGGTGCTTGTTGTGGCGCATGGGCTCAGGCTTCCTTCTTCGCGTCGAGGAGGCGCTCGTCGAACTTCATCCCGAGCGACAGGCCGAGGGCCTCGAGCTTCTCCTTGATCTCGTTCAGCGACTTCTTGCCGAAGTTGCGGTACTTGAGCATCTCCTGCTCGGTCTTCATGGCGAGCTCGCCGACCGTGGTGATGTTGGCGTTGTTGAGGCAGTTGGCGGCGCGAACCGACAGCTCAATCTCGTTGACGGACATGTTCAGGAGCTTGCGCAGCTTGTTCTGCTCCTCGCTGACCTCGCTCTGCTGGCTCTCGAACTCGTAGGCCTCCTCGCTGACGCGGTCGAACACGTCGAGGTGGTGGTTCAGGATCGAGGCCGCCTGCTTCAGGGCGTCGTCGGGCGTGATCCGGCCGTCCGTCCATATCTCCAGGATGAGCTTGTCGTAGTCGGTGATCTGGCCGACGCGGGTGTTCTCGACCGCGTACTTGACGAGCTTGACCGGCGAGAAGAGCGAATCGATCGGGATGACGCCGATCGGCTGCTCCTCCTTCTTGTTCTGGTCGCCCGGGCAGTAGCCGCGGCCCGTCTTGATCTCGATCTCGGCCTCGAAGGTGCGCTTGCTGTCCAGCGTGCAGATGACCTGCTCGGGGTTGACGATCGTGATGTTCGCGTCGGCCTGGATGTCGGCGGCCGTGACGGCGCCGGAGCGCGTCACCTTGATCGAGAGCGAGAGCGTGTCCCGCTTGTGGGAGACGATCAGGATCTTCTTCAGGTTGAGCACGATCTCGGTCACGTCCTCGACGACGTTGTCGATGCTCTGGAACTCGTGGTTCACCCCCTCGATCTTGATCGAGGAGATGGCGGCCCCCTCGATCGAGCTCAGGAGGACGCGGCGCAGCGAGTTGCCCACCGTGTGCCCATAGCCCGCCTCAAACGGCTCGGCTATGAACTTGGCGTAGGTCGGCGTGGCGCCGTCCTCGACCTTGGTGAGTTTGGAGGGGAGTTCGAATTTTCCGAGGCGTTTTGGCATGGCGTGAACTCTGATTACTGGGTTGTGAGTGGGTTGAAACTGGGGGCTAGAAGCGCGAGTAGAACTCGACGATGAGCTGCTCGTTGACCGTCTGGTCCATCTCGTCGCGCTTGGGCAGGCGCACGACGCCGGCCTTGAACTGCTCGGCGTTGAGGGAGAGCCAGCCGGGGACCGTGCGGATCCGGTTCTCCTCGAGGTTGCGCGTGGCCATCTGGCGGGAGGCGGGGGCGTTGCGCACGTCGATCTCGTCGCCCGCGCGCACGTTGTAGCTGGCGATGTCCACCTTGCGCCCGTTGACGCGGATGTGCCCGTGGTTGACGAACTGGCGGGCCGCGGCGCGGCTCTTGGCGAGGCCGAGGAGGTAGATGACGCTGTCCAGGCGCGTCTCCAGGAGCTGCAGGAACCGCTCGCCCGTGACGCCGCGCTCGCGCTTGGCGATCTCGAACATGCGCCGGAACTGCCTCTCAAGCAGGCCGTACATGTAGCGCAGCTTCTGCTTCTCGTTGAGGCCGACCGAATACTCGGAGGACTTGCGGCGCGACTTCGGGCCGTGCTGGCCGGGCGGGTAGTTGCGCCTCTCAAGCGCCTTGCCGGAGCCGATCAGGAGCTGGCCGAAGCGCCGGCTGATGCGTGTGGAGGGACCTGTGTAGCGAGCCATTTGTCTTAGAGTGGAGGGGTTGGGCCGAAGGGGGCGTCAGACGCGGCGGCGCTTGCGGGGGCGGCAGCCGTTGTGCGGGATCGGTGTCACGTCGACGATGGAGGTGATCTCGAGCCCGATGGCCTGGAGGGCGCGGATGGCGCTGTCGCGGCCGAGACCGGGCCCGGAGACGCGGATGACGACGTCCTTAAGGCCATGCGACATGGCGTTGCGGGCCGCGTCCTGGGCGACGATCTGGGCGGCGTAGGCCGTCGACTTGCGCGAGCCGCGGAAGTTGCACTTGCCGGCGCTCGACCACGCGATCACCTGGCCCTTGGGGTCGGTGATCGAGACGATCGTGTTGTTGAAGGACGCGAGCACGTTCGCGAAGCCCGAGGTGACGTTCTTCGAACCCTTGGCCTTGCGGACCTTCACCGTGCCCAGCTCCTCCTTCAGGAGGTCCTCGGCGGTGGGCTGCTTGGCCACCCCGCCGACCATCTCGGTCGGCTTCAGCTCGGCGGCCGGTGCGGCGGGGGCCGCGGGCGCCGCAGCGGCGGCGGCGGCCTCGGGGGTGCCCTCCGGCTTCGGGGCCTTGGGGGCCTTTGGGGCCCTTTCCTTCTTGGGTGCTGTCTTTTCGTCGGCCATGGGTTAAATGGGTCTATTCCTTCGCCTTGGTGACGCCGATCGTCTTGCGCGGGCCCTTGCGGGTGCGCGCGTTCGTGCTCGTGCGCTGGCCGCGCACGGGCAGGCTCCTGCGGTGGCGGACCCCGCGGTAGCAGTTGATGGCCTGGAGGCGCTTCAGATTCCCGGCGATGTCGCGGCGAAGGTCGCCCTCGACCACCCACTTGTGCTCCGTGATGACGTGCAGGATCTTGTTGAGCTGCTCCTCCGTGAGGTCCTGGGCGCGCATGTCGGGCTTCAGGCCGGCTTCCTTGACCACCTGGTCGGCGCGCGCGGGCCCCACCCCGTAGATATAGCGGAGGGAGTACGCGACCTTCTTCTTCGCGGGGATTTCTACACCAAGGAGACGAGGCATCTTGTTTTGTTTAGGGAGAGTTGTGGTTGAAAAAAATTGTCTGGGCGCTCAGGCCGGCCTGGCCGGAACGAGCCCGGGAATCGTCAGGATTTCCGGGCCTTTCTCTGTCGTGAGCACGGTGTGTTCGAAGTGGGCCGACGGCGAGTTGTCCGCGGAGACGACCGTCCATCCGTCGGGCAGGATCCGGGTCGCGTAGCCCCCGAGGTTGACCATCGGCTCGATGGCGAGGGTCATCCCCGGCCTGATCTTCTCGCCGGTGCCCCTCTTGCCGAAGTTCGGGATCTCAGGCGGCTCGTGCATCGAGGTTCCGACCCCGTGCCCCACCATGTCGCGGACGACGCTGAAGCCGTGCCCCTCGACGAAGGTCTGGACCGCATTCGATATGTCCCCGATCCTGTTGCCGACCTGGGCGGTGCGGATGCCGATCCCGAGGGCCTCGCGGGTGATGCGCAGGAGTTTTTCAACCCTGGGCGCCACCGGCAGGACGGGCAGCGTCGCGGCGTTGTCGCCGATGTAGCCGTTGTACTCGAGGACGATGTCGAGGGAGACGATGTCGCCCTCTCGGAGGATTCGCTTGAACGACGGGATGCCGTGGACCACCTCCTCGTTGACCGAGATGCAGGTGTGGGCCGGGTACGGCCGGCCGCCATGCCTGTATCCGTAACAGGCGCTTCGCGCCCCAAGGCGCGAAATTTCCGCGCGGCCCGCCTCCTCCAAGTCCATTGTTGTAATGCCAGGGCGCACGAGGGGCTTGAGTGACTCAAGCACCGTTGCGGCGATGGCGCACACCTCGCGCATCCGGGCGATCCCCTGGGTGTCCTTCACCGGGATCATCGTGCGCCGGCCCCCTCAAAAAGGAGGCCGAGTGTGCGGTAGTGACCGACGACGGGCTCCGGGGCGCCGGAACCGGCGACCGCCGCGTCGATTTCCTCGCCGCGGGCATCGAGCCATTCGTCGAACACTCTTGCTTGGAGCAGCGTAGCCGGGAAGTCCGTAAGGACGAATCCCGCATCAGGTTTGCGCGCGAAGAACCAGCGGCGCAGGAGCGCCAGGTGGCCGGCTTCGTCCCCGTCGGCTGAGCCGCGGGACCGCGAAATCCCCCGTCGCATAAGGCCGGCGGGAGAGACGTGCTCAATCTGCAAAGAACGTGCCCGGTCGATCATTTCTTCCCTGCGAGAGTCAGTCGGTCCGAGCAGAAGGACTTTCGTGTGGGCGGCTGCGCCCAATTGGGAAAAGAGGTCGAATATCGCACTCATTTGGACCCCTGTAAAGCCCCAAAGATGCCCGATTTATCCCTCACCGGCGAACCGCCCAAGCCACGATCCCGAAGAGGAAAAGCGAGCCCACGACGAGGCACAGCTTCCAGACCGCCCTGAGCTCCAGGGCGTCGCCCGTGGCCCCGCCGATATTGGGGCTCCTGGAGCGGATCCTGCCCTTCTTGAGGAAGCCGTCGTAATGGCGCTGCAGGAGAAAGGTCTCAATCTGGCGCATGGTGTCCAGGATGACGCCCACCGTGATCAGCATCCCCGTGCCGCCGAAGAAGTAGGCCACCCGGGCCGGCACGTTGAGCTCGAAGAGCAGCACGTCCGGCATGACCGCGATCACGGTCAGGAAGATGGCCCCCGCCAGCGTGAGGCGGGTCATGATGAAGTCCAGGAACTGGGCGGTCGGCTCGCCGGGGCGCACGCCCGGGATGTAGCCCCCGTACTTCTTCAGGTCGTCGGCGATCTGGATCGGCTTGAACATGACCGACACCCAGAAATAGCTGAAGAAGAGGATGAGGAACGACATTCCCGCGTAGTACGTCCAGTGGCCCCGCAGGAGGTTCTGGGAGAACTCGGTCAGGAAGCGCAGGTTGAAGGCCGCGCCGATCTGCGACATGATCTGCTGCGGGAAGAGGAGGATGGCGCTCGCAAAGATCACGGGCATGACGCCGGAGTAGTTCACCTTGAGCGGCAGGAAGGAGCTCTGGCCGCCCATCACCTTGTTGCCCACGACGCGCTTCGCGTACTGGACCGGGATCTTCCTCTGGCCCTGCACGACCAGGACAATCCCCATCGTCACGGCGAGGAAGAGCAGGATCATGATCGCTGCCTGGGGGAGGCCGAGGTTCCCGGTCGTGCCGATGGGCCTGAAGAAGAGCTGGTAGGTCTGCGCCGCGGCGCCCGGCAGCGTCGCCAGGATGCCGATCGTGATCAGGAGGGAGACGCCGTTGCCGATCCCGCGCTGCGTGATCTGCTCGCCGAGCCACATCATCAGCATCGTGCCGGCCGTCAGGTAGATGACGCTCGTAATGAGGAACGTCGTCTTGCCGACGATGACGATGTTTCCGTAGGTACCGACGTCGTATCCCGGGAACAGCTTCGCGGGATTCTCAAGCGCGAGGAGGGTGAGCGTCCCCTGCACGATGCAGATGCCGACCGTCGCGTACCGGGTGTACTGGGTCAGCTTCTGGCGGCCCACGTCGCCCTCCTGTTGGAGCCGGCTGAGCGCCGGGACGACGGCCGTCATCAGCTGGAAGATGATGGAGGCGCTGATGTACGGCATGATGCCGAGGGAGCACACGGCGCCCTTGAGGAGCGCCCCGCCGGTGAACATGTTGTAGAGGCTCACCATCGCGTTGCCGGTTCCGCCCGTCTGGCTCTTGAAGAACTCCTGGAGCGGGTGCGGGTCGATTCCGGGGAGCGGGATCGCGGCCCCCACGCGCGCGACGAAGAGGAGCGCCAGCGTGTAGAAAATCCTGGAGCGCAGCTCCGGTATCTTCAGGGAATTCGCGAAGGCGGAGAACATGGATGGCGCCTACCCCACGATGGCCTGGCCACCGGCCTTCTCTATCTTGGCCTTGGCGGACTCCGAGAACCTGGCCGCCGTGATCTTGAGCGCGCGCGAAATCTCGCCGTCGCCGAGCACCTTGACCGTGACCTCGCCGGACCGGATGATGCCCGCCGCGGCCAGGGCGACGGCGTCTACCTCCTTGACCGACGCGTCGAGGCCCGAGGGTCGCGAAGGTTAACGACCGCGATCTCCGTGCGGAACTCGTAGTTGTTGAAGCCGCGGTGGGGAAGCTTCCGGTAGAGGGGCATCTGGCCGCCCTCGAACCCGGGGCGGATGCTGGAGCCCGACCGGGCCGACTGGCCCTTGCCGCCGCGCCCGCTCGTCTTGCCGTGGCCGCCGCCCTCGCCGCAGCCGACGCGCTTCTTGCGGTGGATGGCGCCCTTAACGTTCTTAAGTTCGTGGAGTTTCATGGGAGTTTTCCTTGGAGGCGCCCCGCCCCCTCATGGGGCGTCGCGGCACTCGGATGGTGTGAGGTGGTTTCAGCCCCGGCGCAGCTTCGTGAAGTCCTCGGCCAGCCTGAGCTGGAGGAGGGCGTTGACCGTGGCGTTCACGACGGCGATGTGGTTCTTCGATCCCATCGACTTCGTTAGCACGTTCTTGACGCCCGCGGCCTCAAGCACGGCGCGGACGCCGCCGCCGGCGATGAGCCCGGTGCCGTTCGATGCCGGCCTGAGCAGCACCTTGCCGCCGTCGAATTCGCCGGTCACGTCGTGGGGGATCGTGTCGCCCTTGAGCTTCACGTGGATCAGCCGCTTCTTCGCGTGCTCGGTGCTCTTCCTGATCGCGTCCGGGACCTCGTTGGCCTTGCCGTAGCCGACCCCGATGTTGCCCTTCTGGTCGCCCACGACCGTGAGGGCCGCGAAGCTGAAGCGCCGGCCGCCCTTGACGACCTTCGCGCAGCGGTTGATGAAGACCACCTTCTCGATCATCGACGGGCCGTCGCCCGTGTTCTGAGGCTGGTCGCGGCGATTGTCGCGGCGGGGGCCGCGCTGGCCGCCCCCGAACCCGCCGCGGCGCTCGGGCCGGTTTGAGCGGGGCTCCGCCACGGCAGCCGGTGCGGCTGCGGGAGCGGGTGCGGGTGCGGGTGCCACGGCCGCTGCGGCCGGGGTTGCTGGGGAATCGGTGTCGTTGCTCATGGGCTTTGGGTCAGAATGCAAGGCCGGCCTCGCGGGCGGCGTCCGCGAAGACCTTGACCTTGCCATGGTAGCGGGCGCCGCTGCGGTCGAACACGACGGCGGTGACGCCGGCCGCCTTCGCCTTCTCGGCGAACGCTGCGCCGAGCACCTTGGCCCCGGCGATGTTGGCCCCGAGCTTCTTCTTGCGAAGCTCCGGGTCGAGACTTGATACAAACACGATCGTTGTGCCCGCGTCGTCGTTGATCGCCTGGGCGTAAATGTTCTTTGAGCTGAACGTGACGCTCAGGCGCGGACGCGCGGCGGTGCCGGAGACCTTCTTGCGAATTCTCCACCG
>Ga0181534_10002993_pt1 | contig 10154 bp, 12 predicted proteins | sample PEATcosm2014_Bin_37_FD_119758 | JGI IMG/M metagenome (GOLD analysis project Ga0181534, IMG submission 119758) | Peatland microbial communities from MTU Mesocosm Facility, Houghton, MI, USA - PEATcosm2014_Bin17_10_metaG | ecosystem: Environmental > Terrestrial > Soil > Wetlands > Peat | place...
AGGATGATCACCCCCCATGCCCGGCACTTCACTCACACCGTGGTAGACAATCAACCACCCATGTTGGGTCAGGATGGGCGGCGTTCCAGCACCGATCTTGAGCCGCTCCCAGGGCGACACGGGAGTCGCTAATCGGTGATGCGACGTAAACCGTCCCAGCCGGTCCGGGGCGCGGCTCTTAAAGTCGGGCGGACAATAGGAAATCCAGATGCTCTCCCGATCAAGGTCCACCTCACGCTTTCCCTTGTGGCGCGCAGTCTCCTTCGGATGGGTGCCTGCAAATAGCGGACGATGCAGCATACCCAGTTCCAGTTTTCCGGTCGAGTTAGGTATGGCGACTGGAAAGAGGCTCGCATCCTTATCGTCCACATCGCCCAACTCGATGCCATGCCACTTAGCATAAGTTGCGAGTCCCAGCCTCTTCCAGTGGAAGAGATCCTCGGATTCGGCCATCGCAATTCTTGGTCCCGTCGGTGAAAATGCCGCATAAGTCATGATGTAACGTTTCAGCGGTTCAACGAACGTGACTCTTGGATCCTCACATCCACCGCCTCCCGGCCGCAATTCATAATCGGCTTCGGGTTCCAGTGCGATGCCAAGGCGCTCAACGCCCATCGGGTCCCCGGCGTCATTGAACCGCACGCGCGCTATGCCGATCCGCGAAAAATTCCCTTTCGCCACTAACCGCGGGAAGAGATATAGTTCACCATCCGGACCTCGAATGGCTCCAGGGTTGAGGACCCCTTCGACTTCATGCGGATTACCGGCTTGCGCCTCCATGATCATGCCCAAGCGTTGCAACTTGAAGTCGCTCATCGAATCTCCTCGCCCGCGTGCTCCAACAGAATCAGCCATGCTCACTTTTCGCCCAGGCAAGCAAGGATGGTGTGGATGACCAGGTTGGTATCGTCTGGTCCCTTGACGGGGATTGACACAACACCCTCCTCTTCCGCCGGGTAATCGTTCCCTCCTGGAAACAACGCATCTCCGATGTAAATCATCTCCTTCAACGAAAGATGGAGAGTGTCTCGAAGCTTCTTTATGCCATACGCCTTGTCTATGCTCGGCTTGGTCACATCAATTGAAGTCGCACCGCCTATACGGATGGAAAACTCCGGAATGAGAATCTGCAGGATTGCTGTGATCTTCTTCCGCTTGGCGAAATCGGCATCCCACTTTTCCTTTTCTGCCAAAGGCGCTTGCTGACCCAATGCAGAGTATGTGACCTGGCTTCCCCGGTCTTCAATCACCTCTCCCCAAATTTTCTTGGCTCGATAGCCCGCCTTTTCCGCCGCCTGATCGAGGGAGTCGATGATCTTTTTCTTTTGCTCCGCAGTAAGATCTTCTGAATAAAGCTCTGCCCATTTCCCGTCGTATCGGAAAAACTTCGTTCCACAGGTTGGAAGCAAAGACAAATTCGCAAGGAGACTGTTCTTGGGAAGATCGGTAAGAAGCTGCTTTTCAAACTGCTCCCAAGCGCCTCCAGAGATCACTGCCACTTTGACGATGCCCAGGAGGTCACGCAGCAGCCCCGCAGTCTGTGGAGCGAGAGATGACTTGCTGGGCGCGAGCGTGCCGTCCAAATCAAACACGATGAGTCTTTTCATTCATCTCCTCAACATGACTTCCTGTTGCATGGCTGATGTCTTGCACCGTCAAGGAATTGCGATCTCCAACATCGTTGCCTCTCCACTGGGCTCAAACGCGCACACTCCGACCTCCGCTGGCAAAAGCCAAACATCGCCCTTTCCTACCGCGTAGGGAGTGCCATCATGCATAATCCGGCCTGATCCCTCGATGCCAACCAACACGTGTGGCTCTGCTATCGCTCCAACGGTGAACTGAGCTTGCCCACGTACCCGCCACAAGAGGAAGGCGGCGCAATCGAAGAGTCTTTCGCGCTCAACCGGCCCAGTAGTCTCCACACGGGGCGTGACCAGGCCACTATTTCCAGATCCAAAATCTATGCAGGCAAGAGCTTGATCCACTTGAAGCGGCCGCAGCTCTTTGGTCACAGAGTCGATATGGCCCCAATCGTAAAGACGGTATGTCACATCGCTATTCTGCTGAACCTCAAAAACCACAACATCGTTGCCCAGAGTATGAACGGTTCCCGCAGGGATGAAGACGGCATCGCCGGACTTTGGGGAAATGCTCACAAGGCGTTCCGCGATTGTTCCGTCTTTCAACGACTCACTCAGGCTGCCCGGAGTTGTAGACGATTTCAAGCCAGCATAAATCTGACTTCCTTTTTCAGCTTCAACTACAACCCACGCTTCGGTCTTTGCCGTATCGCCGGCTGGAATCAGGTCTGGGTGTGCGTCACTGGGATGCACCTGCACGGAAAGCATCTCGTGCGCGTCCAGAAACTTGAGCAGCAGTGGAAAGCGGGTGAAACGCGAAGACAGCTTGCCCATCAACGACTCTGGAAACTGCTTCATCACCTGGCCGATCGTCTGGCCCTTAAGCGGACCATTCGCAATCTGGCTTTGGTGGTCGGTGCGGTCACTCAGTACCCAGGCTTCACCGATCGGTCCATCGCCTGGAAGCGGCACCGAAAGCAAGCTGGCTAAGCGACGGCCACCCCATAAGCGGTATTGATAGATCGGTTCGAACCGCAGAGGGTACAACCTTGTTTTATCCATTGTGCCCGTCTTTCACTATCTAATCCCGCAATTCCGAGAAGGTTTTATCGCAAGGGATACGGATGTACTCAGCTGGGTACATCCGCACTGACACGGCAGCCGAGGCTAGCATCAATTCGCTGCAGACGCTGGCATCGCAGACTGTCTATGACCGTTTGGAACCCACGCCAGATCGCCACTGAAAACGTAGACGGACAGGGCCGCAGCCATGAGAATCGCTCCTACCCAGAAGCGCCAGTCACGATGCATGCGCCGCCAATATGGACCCGGACCCGGTTCGCCGCTGTCGCCGCTATTTCCTTCATGGTTGTGCTTGTTTCCTGTCATTTCGTCTCCATAGCTGGGGAATATTCGCCCCTGTGCGCAGCCCGGTTGCAGCATGCGCGATGAACCAAAGCTTGCTGCGCCGGCACCACGTTGCTCTCGTCGCCTCGCCAAATCTCTAAGGCCGGCTGCTGGATGGCGCGAGCAAATGAAAATGCCAATGCCCAGGGCAACCGCGACTTGAATCTCGCGTTCATAGCATTCAAACGGGCGGATGCCAACTCAGAGGATTGGCCACCCGACAGGAACGCAATCGCGAGTACAGCAGCGGGTACGGCCCGGAGGAAGCAGTTCACGGTGGCGTCGGCTACGTCGTCCAAGGTCGGCTGAACCGTGCAGGCCACTCCGGGAAGCACCATGTTCGGCTTGAGGATCATTCCTTCCAGCATGACCCGTTGCGAAAACAACTCGCTGAATACAGTTCGCAGGATTTTGTCGGTGGCCTCGCAACACTGCTCCAACGTATGCTCGCCATCCATGATAACTTCAGGCTCGACAACAGGGACGAGACCCGCTTCCTGGCATAGCGCTGCATAGCGAGCCAGCGCATGTGCATTGGCTTCAATGCAGCCCCAACTCGGGAGCCCCTCGCCGATTGCAATCACGGCGCGCCACTTGGCAAAGCGCGCGCCCATTTCAAAGTATTCTTGAAGGCGATCGCGCAACCCGTCCAGGCCTTCGGTGACCTTTTCACCGGGATGGCCAGCCAGGTCCTTGGCGCCAGTGTCTACCTTAATACCTGGAATGATACCGGCATCAATCAAGACTTTGACAAAGGGTGTGCCATCGTCCTTTTGCTGCCGGATCGTTTCGTCGTAGAGGATTGCGCCGCCTATTGACTCACCGAGCCCTGGGGTAGTCGCGATCAATTCGCGATAAGCTTTTCGAGCTTCGACAGTTTCAGGAATGCCGAGCTTTGCAAAGCGCTTGTTACAGGTTCCGTTGCTCTCATCCATCGCAAGCAGGCCCTTGTGATCGGCGAAGAGCAACTTGACGGTGTCTTTCAGTAATTGCGAATTCATTTGGACCTGCTCGCTCCCTGTTCAGTTTTGAATAGCTGAGTCTGTCCGCTCAAGGGCATTTGGCCTTGCAAAGCTATTGAGCCGGACTCGCCAGCAACTGCTTGAGCGCGTTGATTGCCTTCTGCGCTTCTGCAAGTTGGGCTTCAGCTTGATCTCGCGTCGCCTTCGACAGTGACGGCTGCGCTCCCACCAGTTTTCCGAATAACGGTACCGACTGTCCCGAGGGCGTTCCAAACAACGAGGCAAGCGCTTCGTCAAGGGTCGGTTCCATGACGACTTTATCGCCCGTGGCAACGATCACTCGTTTCAGTTGAGGGAAATTCGTGCCTTCAGCCTTCAGATACAGAGGAATGACGTAGAGGAATGAGTTCTCGATCGGAATCACGATTAGCTTACCGCGAATGACCCCCGAACCCTTTTGATCCCAGAGGGTAAGCTGCTGCGAAATAGTCGTGCTTTGGTCGATCATCGCGCTGATCTGGTTCGGTCCAAAGATCAGTTTGTCTTTCGGAAGCTCGTAGAACAGCATCTTCCCGTAGTCGGGGAAGTCGCACCGGGCTGCCAGCCACGCAATCATGTTGTCCCTCTTTTGCGGTGTGAAGGGAGTCATGATCAGGTACTCAAGCTGTCCGCTTCCGGGGAGTTTCATCAGCATGTAGTAAGGATCCATCGGGTTGACCGCCCCATCGTACTTCTCCTGCGGGGGAACCCAGAGATCTTCTCGGTTGTAAAACACCTGCGGGTCGGTCATATGGAAGGTCTCGTATTGGGTCGATTGGATTGCGAACAGGTCTTCAGGGTAGCGTAGATGAGCCTTCAGGTCCGCCGGGAGTTCGGTCAGATCTTTGAAGACCCCCGGGAAGGCGCGCTCATACATGGCAAGAACAGGGTCCTTGGAATCCATCGCGTAAAAGGAAACGTTCCCGTCATACATATCCACAACGACCTTAACGGAGTTGCGGATGTAGTTCATCCCCTGCGCCGAACCACTCGTCTGCACATTCGAATACGGGTAGCGATCGGATACTGTATATGCATCCTGAATCCAATACAGCTTTCCCTCGCTCAAAACAGCATACGGATCATGATCCAAGAGCAAGAACGGCGCGACTCGAGAGACGCGCTCTTGGACGCTTCTCCATATCTGAATTCGGCTTTGCGGCGTCAGGTAGGAGGTCAGCAGAATATTGATGTCCTTCTGTGTCCACGCAAATAGCAGCCTCTTCCAAATGCTGTCGAGCGGGATTCCACCCTTACCCTGGTAACTCGCGTAGACATTTTCATTGCCCTTGGGATAGTCGAACTCCTTTACCCCGGTCGAGACGATCTTGTACCCAGGCGCGACCTCTCCGAAGTAAATGGCGGGCTGCGTTATGTTCAGTCCGTATTGCGATTCTGCAGGAACGTTGTCAACTAGATATTGCGGAAGACCTCCACCCGTCGTGTTCGAGACAGAGTTCATCACCAGCCCCTCACCATGCGTGAACTGGAGAGTTTCGTTCACCCAGGTCTGAGCCTCCGAAGGAAGTTGCGACGCCAGTTCTCTGGAAGCAAGCATCACTTGGTGGTAGCCATCCGCTAGACGGTATCGATCGACATCCACGTTATAGAACTGGTAGTAAAGACGAATTGCCTGTGTCTGTTGATAGGTCTGAAGGAGCGGTCGAGAATCCCAAAGGCGGATATTTTGGATCGTATCCTGATTTCTCGCGATCATGTCCGGGGTCAGATCCGAGAGAGCTGGATAAGCGGTCTCTTGAATGCCGTCCAGCTTGTATGCCTTGCGAGTAAAGGCGATGTAGTGGTTCAGATAGGGCATCTCAAGGCTGAGCTCGTTCGGCTTCACCATGAAGCTCTCAAAGAGTCTCGGCAGCACCATCACAGCAACCACATAGAGTGCCGCGTAAATCACCATGCCTGCGACAATGTGCTTGGTGCGCGTGCGGACAAATCCAATTGCCAGGAGGACACATGCGAGCGCGGAGGTCCCGGTCATCACCCAGAGTGCGGCTCTTGTTACATGCGCTGCAGCATATCCAGCTCCATGGACCACACCGAGGGTCGAATAGACCAGCTCGTAGTGGTCGAGAATGAATCCCCAGCCGAAGTTGGCCACGAGAATGAACAGAAGCACCATAAAGTGCCGCCGAGCGACGTCGGGTACCCTGATCTTCCCGCTCGACGTCGACTGCCTGACTCCGAAGACCGAACAAGAAGTGAGAATCGCGAGCGCAGACACCGTCAACACCGTAATGCTTCCCTGCAGCAATTCATAGAATGGAAGCCGGAAAACATAGAAGCCCAGATCAACACCAAAGAGTGGGTCGGCTATTCCAAACGAGCCGCCGTAGCGAAAACGAAGAAAGGTGTCCCATTGAGCGGAGACGCCCATTGCAAAGATCAGCGAAAGAACCACAATTGCGAAGTCGATGGCGAAGACCAGAAGCCTGGGGCTGACGTCGACATTGATCGTCTTGCTTGCGTCAGCGGGATGCGTGAATGCTTTGTTGAATAAGCTCTCTCCATTCACGAGGTCTATATTCTTTGCAGCAAAGCGCAGATTAAGCCATAGATAAAACACTGAAACGATCAAGGTGACTGCGAATATTCCCCACCTGACGGAGAGAAGTGTCCAGAAAATGCCACCATAGTCGAGTTGCCGCATCCACAGCCACTTTTGAACAAGGCCCAAGACAACCGAAAGGACGACTCCGAGCCCAACCAACGCAAAGAGAACCCACCTCACCAGGAACCTAAGGGATGGTGGAAGAACACGGCGTTCGCGGTTAGATGGTTCAGTCCTTAACGGTGCAATTTTCTCAACGGCTGTTGCGTTCATTGTCCACTCCTCAGCACGCCCAGACGAGGCAGGCTACCGCGGGGCTGCCATGATTACTATCGAAGAGAACACGACCTCAAGTACGGTCAATTGTGACCGGAACGCATCTAGCCCATTGCTTAGAAATGGGTTGACAGCTACATTGCTTCAACCAGGAACGGAGAACTCTGAAGCATCCTTGCGGTGATGTACACGATTGCTCAGCGTCTTCGGATGCAACGTGGAAAACTGCAGATGCCGAAGAGCGGAGATCAAGGCTCAGGACTATTCAATGGCGCCTTCCGAGAAGTCTCTAGAGGCTGCGGACCGAGTCCTTCCCGCTCTGAAGGCTTAGAGCGTTATAACGCACCACCCGAAGATCATGGGAGACACCCGGAATGGCCGCTTCAATTATCTCGTCGAATTCGCATTCAAATCGTCTCATCTACCCTGAGGGCCGGCCTAATGTACTTGGAGTCAATCCAGCGTCCTCCTTCCAACTGGCGCCTCGTCCACAGCGCCCGATCAGGATATCGTGGGGGCACCAGCCAACAATCTTGTGTTGCGAATGGAAAGCGCAATAGCAAACACCGATGGCGACAACCGGTCCGTACCCGCTCGGAAACGGTTGTCCCCCCGGTGTGTTTACGCTGCACAATTGGTCTTAGCGCTTGCCCCCGCCTGCGTGGCCGCGCCCATCACGAACCTCGTTGCCTTTGAAGTGGGCTACTTTATCAAGGCGATTTGAAGGCTCCGCTTTCTCCCCTCGCTGCGGCTTCGGTCCGCTATAGCCGTGCTCCGGATGATAACGATTGTTAACGTGTCCGCGGAAGTTGTCAGGACCATGAAACCATGGGCCAGCGCCGAGAAAAACGCCGCCCGTGAACCATTCCGGTCCGTAGTAGCCGTAGGGCGCGCACTCATACGGTGCCGCGTCGTAGTAGCCGTATGGACACTCGGGCGCAACTCCGATCTCGACAGCGATCTGGGCAGGCGCTTTGGGAACGGTTGCGATCATAGCGCATCCAACAAAAGCTGCCAACGCGACAAACTTGAATCCTTTCATATAAACCCCTCTTAATTGAGAGCCATTGTCGAGCACCCCCAAACTCTTCAGGGTAGGACACTTGATCCCCAGTGTCTGAGCAGAAACGACCACAGCATGATTTGTGAAATGCCGAGTCGTCTTAAGCGTTCGGAACAGGCACTGAGCTGCCCTGCGCATCTTGTCTTACTCATCCCGCGAATTCAACCCACAGAGATGGCAAAAAAGAGAGATGGGTTCGCTTTCTGGCGAACCCGCTCCAGAGGCATTAAGGATGGGCAAGAGTGCGGAGGTGGGAAAAACTGTGAGGGGGGTCGAAGGATGCGGAGAACTGCTTACTGCGCGGAATTGTTTGAGGATGCCTCTTTGGTTGGACTCTACAGGAGTGTCCGCTCCTCATACTGTGCAATATCGCTCGCGGTTGCCTGCTGCATTTAAACCCTCTGTTTGCATGTACTCGGCCGCCAGTCGGCTGGATCTAGTCCGGATATCTTCCTCACGAGAAACAGGAGAGAAGGGACCCGTGCGGGTGCTTCTTCTTCTAGTTGACGTGGCCTGGCCGCTTCAACGTGCGGATTGGCGGCGGTCCATTGAGAACATACATGCGCACGACGCAGTTCTAGGATGATGCGTGCGAGAGACATCTGTCATGGGAATGGCAGGGTTCGCCAATCGCACCCAAGGCAGATCGATATCCGTGGTCAGATCAGACACGAAACTAATTTACAAACCGAAAAGGAAGGCGTTCACAGTGAAGAAGACTGGCAGGATAGAGCTTGCAAGGGAGATCATCGCCCGGGTGAAGAAAGAGATGCAGGAATCCCGATTGACGGCGTCTGTTCGCAAGGGCATGCATGGCAAGGCTGCACTCGATTCACCGGCGATCCGTCTCGAGAAGGTGTGATGCTGCCTTCCATGTGGCTGTTCAAGGATGCAACCCAGGGCCTTTTATCGCTTTCACCGATACGCGACTTGCGTGTAGGTCAAAGTTGCTCAACGAGTCGCGCAACGTCAGGTCACAATAGGGTATGAACAAGTTCTGGATCGGCTTGGTACCCCTGTTTTGCTTTGCAATGCCCTATGCGGCGCAGGGACAGGTTGTGGTAGTCGTGCATCGCCATCATCATCATCGGCACCACCATCACCACCCCAATCTCAACCAGTAATTAGGCCAGGCCTCGAAAACGTGGAAGTTTCACGCGGATCCACCCGTTGAGGCTATTCGGGTGGGTATCTCGTGAAGTGGCAATAGCACGGTTTCCCAGGTCAGAGGAAGACGTAACTAAGAAGATTGCTTGAAGGCTTCAAGAGCTGGCTGGCAAGGGTGAACGAGCCTTCGAGAATTAGACGAATGATCATCAAACCCAAATACGAGAAAGGTTAACACCTAATGGAGCAATCAGTCTTCGAACATGCAGGACGACAGATCGACGATACAGCGCACAAGGCTACCCGGGCGGCATCTGCGGTTGCTGATGCGATGGAAGACAGCGTCATCGCTGCCCGGCGCGTGGCAAGAGACGGAGCCAACGCGGCAACGGAGTTACTTTACAACACAAAGAGGCGATTCGAGCGAAACCCGTTTGAAACAGTCGCAATAACATTTGCGGTTGGCATTGCTGCCGGAACAGCGATCGGCTGGATGTTGAAGCGGGGAAAACCGACACAACGGTGCGAATAATCTGGGACAGCATCTGATGGCCTGGGTCGGTCTATGCGGTCATCCGATCATCGACCTCCCGGTAGTCCTCGTCGGCGCTAACTTTATATCTCAGCGCAGAGTTTGGAGCCTGGTCCGGGAAGGGATCTGAGAAGATGGGGACACCGGATTCAAGTCATGCCGCCGAGAACGGCCCTGCAGGGGCAAACTCCGGCGCGCTTGGTTCTCCCGCTACCCTCCCGTCCCCAGACAAATCTCAAATCCCCGTAAAGGCAAAGCAACATAACATTCGCGTCTCCCCTGCCGTCCTCGATGCTGCGGGGAAAGACGGGGATGAGTTGCTTCGATCCTTGCACACGGCTTCCACAGGCCTCACACAAAGCGAGGCGGAGTCGAGAGCGCGCATTGCAGGGCCGAATGAAGTTGCGCAAGAGCGGCAGCGCGGCTGGTTCCTCAGTCTGCTGATCATCATTCGAAACCCTCTGGTCATTTTGTTGGCGGTACTGTCGTCGATCTCCTTCGCGACCGGCGATCCACGCGCTGGGAGCGTCATGGCGGGCATGATCGTTCTGAGCGTCACGCTCAGGTTCCTGCAGGAAGCTCGTGCGGGCGCCGCTGCGGCGAAGCTCAAGGCGATGAT
>Ga0181534_10002994_pt1 | contig 10153 bp, 5 predicted proteins | sample PEATcosm2014_Bin_37_FD_119758 | JGI IMG/M metagenome (GOLD analysis project Ga0181534, IMG submission 119758) | Peatland microbial communities from MTU Mesocosm Facility, Houghton, MI, USA - PEATcosm2014_Bin17_10_metaG | ecosystem: Environmental > Terrestrial > Soil > Wetlands > Peat | place...
GATTTCGGCGCAAATGGCGGCAACGGGAATGGCGGCAGTGGCGGCGCCGGTGCAGCAAACGGTAGCGGAATCCCCGCAGGCGCCGCTGGCAGCGGGGTGGGCGCCGGGATCGGCGGCAATGGCTCCGACAACGGTAACTACGCAGCCGGCGGTGGCGGCGGTTATGGCGGCGGGGGAGCCGGTTCTTCAGAAGTAGCCGGCGGAGCAGGTGGCAGTACCGGCCCTGCCGGAACAACATATGCACCCGCCGGCAACGGCGGTGCCGCGGAAGTAAACGGCGGCGATGGATCGATTAGCATCACCTGGTAGGTATCAAGGCCAGCCTCACATGAAGAGTCGACTGTTCATGCCACTGCGTCGGCCGCGAGGACAGGGTTAGTGTCTTTGGCTCGCACTCAAATGTCGGCGAAGTATTCAACGGGGCCAGCGAAATCTACTCGCTCCAAGGCAGTACGCTTGCGTTAACTAGACCCCGGAATTGTAACGTGTGTCGTTAGGATTCCGGGGTTCAACTTTGTGATCACCAGGCAGCCTGGGTGACGCCCGGGGTTATGATGTTTTGGACCGCCTTCACACTACCCCAGATTACTAGCGTCAGCGGAATCTGACCCAATCCACCTCGACGGCATCCCCTCCGGTCTGGGTAACAATAAGGTCGTGGACGCCGGCAGGAATGCTACTTGCGGTGCCACTCGCATTGCTCCATTTGCTTCCACGGCCAACTTTGACGCGGCCGATCAACGGCCCGTCTTGCCCGTCCAAGCGCACCTCGAGCACGGCTCCGCCGAGGGACTTGGCGCGCACTTCGATTGTCTTCTGTGCGCCGGGTCCGAAGTCCACTTCATTGAATCGCACCCATGACTTCGCGGCGCTGAAAGTTGTTTTCCAGCCTGCGTGTGGATTCGCCTCGTCCAGAAACGAAACCGCAACCCCAGCGGCGCTGGTTGCACTGTAGCGATCGATCTGAATCTGGCTCTGCGCCGCCACCAGCCCAACGCCGCGCAGCGTCGGGATGACTTTACGAATCGTGCCGTCGGCGTTGAAAAACAACTTGTCGGCCCTGATCGCGCGATTCTTGTCGAAAGAAGGCGAGAGATCCTTGTCGTGGTAGAAGAGATACCACTGTCCTTTATACTCGAGAATGGAATGGTGGACGGTCCAACAGCCGCTCGCTGATTCGTCGAGAATCACTCCAGAGGGTTTGAACAGTCCCGTGGCGGACGTGCTCGTCGCATACTCGAGCCGCTCGGTCTTGTTCTCCACGTGCGGATAGGTCAGATAATAGATGCCATTGCGTTCGAAAACGAAAGGGCCTTCAAGCAGTCCCTTCGCGGGCAGATTGTCGATTACCCTCGGCTCCCCCTCGATCTCCAACATGTTTGGCTTCAATTTGGCGACGAAGATCTTTTGCTGGGAATAGAACAGGTAAGCGCTGCCATCCTTGTCGATCAACACGGACGGATCGATTCCATTCACGCCCTCGATGGGAGTGGCGACGGGCTGAAACGGTCCGTAAGGCTTGTCTGCGATCGCCACACCGATTTTGAACCCGCCGCTCTTGGCAATCGCCGGAAAATAGAAGTAGTACTTGCCGTCCTTGAATACGCACTCCGGAGCCCACATGGCGTAGGCGGCTGGATTGACCCATTCCACATTCTTTTGCGTCAGGATCACGCCGTGATCTTTCCAGTCCGTGAGATTATCGGAGGAGAACACGTGGTAGTCCTCCATGACGAACCAATTCGGACGACCTTTGTATTGCGGTGGTGCCTTGATGTCGTGCGAGGGGTAAACATAGACCTTCCCCTCGAACAAGCGTGCTGTGGGGTCAGCGGTGAACTGATCCATGATCAGGGGGTTGGTCGCGAAGGCTGCAGTGACCTTCAGCAATCCAACAACACTGGCGGACAAAAAGTTACATAGCGAGAGCTTCATGTTTCCCCAAAAGAACACTTGGTTACCGGAGTGGACACTGTGGTTGGGCGGCGCCCCTCTCAACGGAGCGAAGCCTTGTACGCCTCAATGCGAGGCTGAATTGAGCTGCGGCGCTCGAGACTTTCGGCGGGCCAATACAGTTCTCTCTTGTAGTACTCAGGAACGGCGGGGCAGTCCGCCGGGAGTTGGACCCATGGCTGCTTGGAGGATGTGAAAATGTGGATGTCGGGCGGCAGGTGATCTGGGTTGTCGAGCGTGCCTACGCGAACAAATCTGATGATGGAGCCTGCGCTCAGGTAGTTGCTCCATAAGGCTACCCAGCATTTGGGGCAGCGCGCTATCTTTTGCCCTGCTCCGCTGTTAGAGGGAGTATCGACAATTTCTGGCTCGTCCTTCAGGTGAACGACGTAATCGGCTTCGATCATGGCGTTCAATGCGAATGACGCGCCGCTTTCCCGTTGGCACCAACGGCAATGGCAGCAGTGTACAAATAACGGCTGCTTCAATATGCGATAGCGGATCGAGCCGCAGTCGCAGCCACCGTCGAGCGGAAAGATGTCATTCGCTACCATGGCTGCCCTACGTGATGTTAAGCGTCAATTTTGAGAGTGTAGCGCGGAGGGAGGAAAACGAACACGATATGATGTGGGAAAGAGCTACGTTTGCGACTTGACGTACATTGCAGCCGTAGCGCAAGCGGTCTTATCCTTGACGGGTATTACACTGTGTGTCCGGACCCAGGTCGCCCATCAAGAGCATTTGAGATGTGACTTTACACAACTATCTGCTGTTTATATCCGCCTGCATCGCGCTGGCACTGCTGCCAGGACCTGATATGGCTTACATGCTCGCCCGATGTATCGCGCAAGGACGGCGGGCGGGGGTGCTGGCTGCGGTGGGATTCAATTTGGGTGGGCTGGTTCATGCGACGGCGGCCGCGTTGGGGCTTTCGGCCGTTTTGGCGAGCTCATCGACTGCCTTTGCTGCCGTCAAATGGTTAGGTGCGGCGTATCTGATTTACCTTGGAATTGCTGCGATCCGGAGTCGGCCACAGCCCATGGCCATTTCGAACGGCGTCGCGGCAGGGCCTAGCGGGAGGACCATAGTTTGGCAGGCGTTTCTGAGTGATGTGTTGAATCCCAAGGTGGCGCTTTTCTTCGTGGCGTTCGTGCCGCAGTTTGTCGACCCTCATGCAGCCCACCCGGGTCTGCTTTTCTTCCTGCTGGGTATCACCTGCAACTTCGTGTGTTTGCCCATCAACTTGTTGCTGGTTTTGTTCTCCTCGCGGTTTACCCAGTCGCTCCGCGGGAATGTAGCGTTCTCTCGTTGGTTGCAGAGGGGGATGGGGACCCTGTTTATTGCCCTCGGATTGAGGTTGGCGGTCGAGAAAACCTAAGCGCGTTCCGCCTACGCCGCTTGATGTCGGCGTCGGGATGTCTCCTGCGAACACCATCCAGGCCGCGCGTAGAAGCAGCTCGAGATTGCCCCCGCTCAGGGACTCGAAGCCCACGAATACGCCGGTGCAACCTGCCGGGGCTCGGCGCCTCGGCTAGCGATTCTGCGTAAGCGCCGTGCGGCCGCGGCTCGCCTCACGCATGGTCCTGAACATCGCCTCCGGTGTGCTGTAAGCTTCCCTCGCCGCCTCATCCGCGATGGCCTTCGCATTTGCGAACAGGATGCCGCGGGCTCGGTCAGAGATCTGCACCGCATCGAATAGACTGTCGGAGCAGCACCAAGGGGGTCCCGGCAGCACCTTGTGAACGAGAAGCTCCCGTAGCCAGTCGCGTGTGAATGTCCGCTCCAGCGGGTGAGGAAAGCGCTCGTAACCGAAGCCCATCAATTGCGGATCCAGCCACTTGTCCCCTTGGCTGCCGAAAGTAGTGACCCACGTATTGGAAACCGAGCTCATTGCGTGACAGTCGGCTGCGCGGCCTGCCGAAAGCGCGCCATAGATCGTATGCGGATAGGGCACCAGGTAAAACTCATTGTGCAGACGCAGATGGAGTATCCGGTGATCGCCTTTCCGATAAGTGGAAAATCCTTCGCAGCCTGGGAAGTCTTCGGCAGCTGTCGAGCTGGAATAACCGAGCTCCATGATCCGAAGATGGACGTAGAACTCACCATTCCATGAAGTTGTGATCACGAGCGGCTCAGGCTCTCGATCCAGCTCCAACGCCAGTCCGGATACTCGCGACATCGACTCATTTACCGCGTCTTGCCAACGCCTCCACAACACAGGAGACCACAGCCGACCAACCAACATGCGAGGCCCATCCGCGATGGACACCACTGCGGGCGGAACAAACAATGTCACAGCAACCGCCGCAGCCACGATGGTCAGTACCATCGGCTGACCATTCGGCTTGCGTATCTGTCCCACGACAAATTCGACTCCACGACCACCAAGCATCGCAATGACCGGCGTGAGCAAAGGATATAGATAGCGGATCTCGCGACCCGTGAGCACCGCAAACGCACATAACAGTATCGGATAGAGGCAAAAGAACGCGATACCGGGCCAACGGCGCGTGCTGATTCCGATCTGATCGTGGCGCATGAATCCAATGAGCAGCAGCAGAGGTGTAACGGGGCCGAAAAAGTAGGCCAGCGCGAACAGATTCGCTTTCAAGTCGAGGCCGATCTGCCGTGCGTAGCTGAAGTATCGGTAGATCAACAGGGAGTCAATCGAGCTCGCTCCATTGATGAGGGCCGAGATTCCCATCGCAATGAAGAGGCCCGCGGCAAGCGCTGCCAGACGCCTCAGCGATACAGGCCAGGCCGTTCTCTCGAATGAAACGACGCCCAACAGAAGAGGCATCGCAAAAATTCCGTCCAACCTGCTGAGCACCGCCAGACCGATAGACAGGCCCGACGCGAGGTAGCGCCAGTTGGCGGCGCCCGGGCGGAGTATCGCCAATGACAAAGCGGCAAACGCGGCTGAGACTACGTTGTCATTGAAGAAGAAACCAGATTCAGCCACACCGGGAGTCAGTGTCACCGCTGCCAGGGCCGCAATCCAACCTACGCCTCCTTGCCTCACGGCAAACGAGACAGAGGCGACAATCAGTAGCACGAGACTGGCGATCGTCAACACGCGAAAGGCCGAGTCACCGGTTATTCCCAGTGTTGACTGCAGCCATGTCAACAGGTCCACGACAGCCGGGCATTTCAGGAAGATGAATTCGGTTACCAACGGCAGATAGGGGTCGTGGGTGGAAATGCCGCCCCTGTTAAAAACCAGTGACTGAGATTGAAGCTGCGCGGACAGCCCCTCGACATGAGTAGCGGTCAGCGCGGGCAACAGTAGCCAGGCAGATACGAGCAGTACCAGTGCTGAGAAGATGTGCCTTGGTTTCATTGGCCGACGCCTTTATTGTTTTTGTTGGCCCAGTGCAGTGAGTTTACTGCTGCAGGTCACCGTGCGCCAAGTCGGCCTTGGCGTTCACGATGGCTTGGGGCGGCGGACGCCCCGCGTGGGTTCGGCTTCGAGGGGGTTCTCGGGCCAGTAGTGTTTGGGATAGCGGCCGCGCATGTCTTTGCGGACGTCGGCGTAGGAGCCGCGCCAGAAACTGGCGAGGTCGCGGGTTACCTGGACGGGGCGTTGGGCGGGGGATAGCAGCTTGAAGGTGATGGGGACGCGGCCGCCGCCTAGTTTGGGGCTGGCGTCGAGTCCGAAGACTTCTTGCAGTCTTACTGATACGGCTGGCGCGCTTTCGTCGAGGTAGTCGATGCGGATGTTTGAGCCGGTGGGGACTGTTAGGTGCGTGGGGGCCAGCGCATCGAGTTCGCGCTGTTTTTCCCAAGGGAGGAGCGAACGAAGGATTTCGGGTAGTGAGAGGCGCGAGAGATGGTCGCGGCGCGTTATGCCGTCGAGCCAGGGGGCTAGCCAGGTGTCGAGGGTGTTGGCTAGGGCGGCGTCTGAGACGTCGGGCCAAGACTCCTGGTCCGACCGCCGAACAAACTCCATGCGCGCCTGCAGGTCGCGGGCGTCGCGCGACCAGGGTAGCGATTCGATTCCGAGTTCGCGGACACCTTGGAGCATGGCGGTGCGTGCGGCGTCGGGAGGGACGTCATGGAGGGGCTTTTCTTCGAGCGTGATTGCGTCGAGGCGGAGGACGCGGCGGGCGAGCACGGCTTGCTCGCGTGAGTTCCACTCGACCGAATCAACACGTTCCAGCCTGTCTGAGAAATGATCCTCGATTTCGCTGCGCGAGAGGGGTGCTGCAAGGAGGATGCGGGCGTCGCGTTCGCGATCGTCGAGGTCTACTGCGACGATGAACTCTTGCTTGCCGAGGTTTTGGATGTCGGCGAAATGGGCGCCCCGGCCATTCGCCAACGTGTACCGCGCGCCGTCGGTGCCGGGACGACGGCGGCCGATGCGATCGGGGTATGCGAATGCGAGGAGTACGCCCGCTCTGGAGGCGTCGGACGCCCCAGAGCGCCCGGATTGAGAACCAGCGGTGGCAGGGCCTCCGCTCCGCTCCGCGCCGTCCGCGTGTGCTCCAGGAGATTGAGCACCGGCGGTGACAGGGCCTTCGCCCCGCGTCGAGACGTCCGCGCGTGCTTCGGGCGTATGAGTGCGGGCACGGATGGAGTCGCCGACTTGCGTAGATGATGACGCCGTGCCGCGAAGGGAGTTGGCTGCGTTCGAATCGTTACCGGCAACTGCGCGAACCTGCCGTACCAGATCCTTCGCCGCCTGACGTGCACGTTGCAGGCCGACGCGGTCGACGCCTTGCGGGTAGCCCTCGCCGCGGATGACATCGAGGCGGCTGCGGATATCGGCGTCCCTGGAGCCGCCGGCGGCGCGGAGCAGATCACGCTCTGACAGCAGAGCGGCGAGGTCTGCGGCTGAGGGTAAAGCACCGAGGTGTAAGCCACGAAGCAACATGTGCGCGAGGCGCGGGTGCACGCTGAGCCGTGCCATTTGCCGACCGTGTTGGGTAATGCGGCCGGAGGCGTCCAAGGCACCAAGGTGTGAGAGAAGGTCACGGGCACTGGCGAGCATGGCTGCGGGCGGAGGGTCGAGCCACCGCAGCTCGCCGGCGTCCCGCGCGCCCCAGCTCGCAAGCTCTAGTGCGAGCGGCGCCAGATCCGCTTCTACAATCTCAGGTGACGTGAACGGCGCAAGGGTGCGCTGAGCACCCTCGCTCCAGACTCGATAGCAGACACCAGGCTCAACGCGCCCGGCGCGGCCCTGCCGCTGCTCAGCTGACGCGCGGGAGATGCGTTGCGTTTCCAGGCGGCTCATCCCTGTCGCCGGATCAAACAGCGAGCGGCGCACGAGTCCAGAGTCGACAATGATCCGCACACCCTGGATGGTGAGGCTGGTTTCAGCAATGTTGGTTGCCAGAACGACCTTGCGGAGCCCCGGCGGCGACGGCTGCAGGGCTGCGTCCTGGTCGTCGCCCGACAATTCGCCATACAAGGGAAAAACTCGCACCGAGGAATCCAGTCCCGATGACTGCAGCAAGGACTGCACGCGGCGTATCTCTCGAGCGCCCGGCAGAAACACGAGAACGTCGCCCGGCTCGTCGCGCAAGGCGCCGACTATAGTCCGAGAGACGACGTCTTCAGGATATTCCATCCGACCGGGCACAAACGCGGCCGGAGGCAGCAGAGGCGAACCCTTCCCGACATATCGCGCCTCGACAGGGAAAGTCCGACCTTGCGACGTCACGATCGGTGCGCCATCCAACAGCGCGGCAACGCCCTCGCCATCCAACGTCGCCGACATCACGAGTAATTTGAGATCGGGGGTCAGATTGGCGCGAGCGTCGAGCGTCAGGGCCAATCCCAAATCCGCTTGCAGGCTGCGTTCGTGGTACTCATCGAAGATCACGGCAGCGACACCTTCCAGAGATGGATCCGTCTGCAGCATCCGAGTCAACACGCCTTCAGTCACCACTTCAATGCGGGTATCACGCGACACCCGCGTATCCATCCTCATTCGATAGCCAACTGTCGCTCCAACACCTTGCTTCAACGTCTGCGCCATCCTCTGGGCTACGGCGCGAGCAGCAAGTCGTCGCGGCTCGAGCATGAGCATGCGCTTGCCCGCCATCCACGGCTCATTGAGCAGAGCAAGAGGCACGACGGTGCTCTTGCCTGCTCCTGGCGGCGCCTGAAGGACAACAGAGAGATTCGAAGCGAGCGCGCGCGTCAGCTCTGGAAGTGCTTCATCGATCGGTAAACCAGACCTCACCAAATCCGCACTCGATCCTCGGGCGGCAAGTAGAGTTTGTCACCCGCTTTGACATCAAACGCCGAGTACCAGGCATCCAGGTTCCGAACCGGCCCGTTAACGCGAAACATGGGTGGACTATGCGGGTTGCTCATGACGAGCGTACGCAGCTGCTCGTCCCGATAAAGGCTACGCCAAACTTGCGCCCATGACAGAAAAAACCGCTGATCACCCGTGAACCCATCCAACACAGGGGCTTTCTTGCCTTTCAAGGAAATGTGATAGGCCTCGTAGGACACGCTCAGGCCTCCGAGGTCGCCAATGTTTTCACCCAGCGTCAACCTTCCATTCACTTTGAGCCCTGGGAGGGCCTCGAACCGATCGTACTGAGCAGCCAGGCTGTCTACTCGCTTGCGAAACGCCTGATCGTCTTCGGTCAACCACCACGTGCGCAGCACTCCTCGCGCATCAGATTTCGAGCCTTGATCGTCGAAACCATGGCCCATTTCGTGGCCAATGACACCGCCGATGCCACCGTAGTTGACGGCGGCGTCCGCGTTGGGATCGAAGAACGGCGGCTGCAGAATCGCCGCAGGAAATACAATCTCGTTGAAGGTTGGGTTGTAGTAGGCATTGACCGTCTGTGGGGTCATGTGCCACTCATCACGATCCGTGGGCTTGCCGAGGCGCTCCAATTCGCGATGCCACTCGAATACATCAGCCCGTGACTTGTTGCCGAAAGCATCTCCCGGCATTACCTCCAAAGCCGAATAGTCACGCCACTTGTCCGGATAGCCGATTTTCGGACGAAATGCCGCGAGCTTCTCCAGTGCGACTTTCTTGGTGTCCGCAGACATCCAGGGGACCTGCTGAATGCGAGCGGCATAGGCGGCCCGCATATTTTCCACGAGGGTCAGGACTTTCTGTTTGGCCTCGGGTGGGAAATATTTCTGTACGTACAACTGGCCGGTGACCTCACCCAATCCGCCGTTGAGGGCGGCGACGGCGCGTTTCCAGCGCTCACGCTGTTGTGGCTGTCCGTTCAGAGTGTGCCCATAGAAATCAAACCGCTCGGCGTCGAAAGCAGCGGGCAGCACATCCGCATTGGCCGACAGATATTGATATTCAAAATAGGCGTGCCAGCGGTTGACCGGAATCTGCTTGAACAGGCGGGCCAACGCCTCAACCGCATCGATCTCACGCACCACAAACTCAGACTGACCCTCGAGGCCCTGCGCAGCCAGCAGCGGCTGCCAGGGAAAGCCCGGGGCGAGTTGGTCCAACTGCGCCCGGGAACGCAGGTTGTAGGTGAGATCCCGCTCACGTCGCTTGGCAGCCGGCCAATGCGCCTTGGCAATCTGCGTCTCGATGTCGAGTACGGAGGATGCCTTCGCTGCGGCATCCTTCTCGCCGGCGAGTGTCAGCATTCGCTCGACGTGCGCCCTGTACTTACTCCGTAAGTTGGTAAATACCGGATCGTCCTTCAGATAGTAGTCCCGGTCCGGCAGGCTGAGTCCACTCTGCAGGATGACGACTATGTATCGATCGGGATTCTTTTGATCGGGGGAGATGCCTATGCCCAGAGGCGCCTTGAGGTTCAAATCCATGCGACCCATGAGGTCAGCCAACTGCTCGTGGGTACGCGCGGCCGCAATAGCCTGAAGGCCAGCCTGAGCTGGAGACAGGCCCTTGCCCTCAATAGTGTTGGTATCGAGATAAGCGCGGTAAAAATCGCCCGCTTTCTGCTCGGTGCTGCCTCGAGGCGCATCCACCGGCAGTGCTTCCGCAATCTCGTGGAGCTCCCGCTCCGCACGGTCGGCCAACTCCACAAAGGACCCCCAGCTGGTGCGATCCGGCGGAATCTGACTGGTGTCGAGCCACTTGCCATCGGCGTAGCGATAGAAGTCGTCTCCCGGCTTGACCGACCGATCGCCCGCCGTCAGATCCAATCCCCAAGCGCCGATCTGTGGGCGCTGGGCCGAGGTGTTATCCGCCTTCATATGAGCGGTACATCCCGCTGTTGCCAAGATCAGA
>Ga0181534_10002998_pt1 | contig 10146 bp, 10 predicted proteins | sample PEATcosm2014_Bin_37_FD_119758 | JGI IMG/M metagenome (GOLD analysis project Ga0181534, IMG submission 119758) | Peatland microbial communities from MTU Mesocosm Facility, Houghton, MI, USA - PEATcosm2014_Bin17_10_metaG | ecosystem: Environmental > Terrestrial > Soil > Wetlands > Peat | place...
GGCCCGCTACCCACGGCTTGTTCAGGATCATCCGCCGCGAGCACTTGACCACGACGTCCAGGCCTTCGCGCTCGGCCCACTTCAGCGCCTCCACAAAGGCCGACGTGTCCCCGATCGTCGGCACGCGCCGGCTGACCGTGCTCACAAAGTCGGGCGCGACCAGGTAGTCCGCGCAAAGGCGTTTCAGAGCTTCCTGGTCCGGGCTGCTGTCGTCATGGACAAGAAGCCTGAGGGTGCCATGCTCATAGCCCTGGATGAGCATGTTTTCGTGACGATGAAGCGCCTCGAGGCCGAGGTGGACATATGGCACGCTGCCATATGTCGCGATACAAATGCCTACTTTTGCATCGGCGGGAGTTGGGGAGGGTTTCATGAGGTAAAATCCAAGCCGAGATGATAACAAAAATCGTTGAGGTGACCAACGTTCCGGGCGACGCCGTTCCGGGCGACATTAACGGCATGTCTAACTGGGGCAAGTTCATGCTCTGCGGGTCCGATCCGTCCGAGCAGGTCTACAAAAGTGCTCTCCTAATCGGCAAGCCGCTGTTGTGGGCGTGCGGGGTCGATCCGAACAGTTATTGGGTGCTGGACCTACAAACCGGTGAGGGCGCACGATTCACGCCGCCAGGCCGAGCTAAATACGATCTCGACAAGCACAAGGTCTGGGTTTGTCCGATGTTCGGCCCTTTCCTCGACTGGCTCTACGAGAACCGCATCAACTCTCCCGCCGATTTCGACCGCGTGCCACCTCTCGTCAACCTTCCCGATGCTCAGTTCGCCATGGCTGGCTATCGCAGGGAAGGGAAAGCTGTCGGCAGAACCAAAAGCCGCAGCGCCGTCGGCTAATCCGCTTTTCTGAGCGTCAGCAGCCCGTTGTCGAACGCGACAAATCTCTCGACCCGCCACTCCGGATTCAGGAATAGAAACTCGGCAATCGCCAGGTTGATCCCCTGGTTCGGCCGATCCGCGCCGGCGAATTGGCCCGACCGCCCGAACGTCACAACATCGTGAAAGACGATCAGCCGAGAGCACAGCGGCGCGAAACGCCGCAGCTCAATCTGGACCGTGTCCGCGTCGTGGAGAGTGTCGATAAAAAGGATGTCGGACTTACGCGGCTCCGACGTCGCCGTGGAGCCCTGCACGAAATCGAAGCCGATATTGTAACTCTTGGCAAACTGTCGAATGGTGGGAAGCGCCGGGTATTCCAAGAGGTCGTAACAGGTGAGTGACCCGCGACACTGGTACCCCGAACTGAGCCCCGCAAGCCACGCAACCGTCGACTGATCCATCCCGCCACAACCAAGCTCGACGATCTTGTCCCCGTCGAGCCCCACCAGCGACTTCAAATACGGCAAATGACGGCAGATGCCGCTGTCGCCGTAGATATCCGGCTCCGACGCCATGTCGAAAAACTCGCCGATCGTTGCATCGGGAGCCAAGGTAAGTCGCGGCTGCCAGGTCATCGTCCCAGTTCCCTCCGAAAAATCATCCTAATCCATGGGTTCCCCGGAAAATCGCGCGGGCCGGGAGAAACGGCCCGCGCATTTAGCTTTATCCGAAAAGATCAGCCATTAATCGACGGCGCGACGCCGATCGACATGGTGATCGCCGCCGTGCCGCCCGAAGAGCTCGAGGAGAACGCCGACTGAGCGGACGAGCTCGAGCTATTTCCGCTCGTTCCGCCCGGATCGTTCGCGTAGAACGTCCAGATCGGACGCCAGTAGCGCTTCCTGGTCGAGAAGCGCACCGGGTACTGCCCCGGCGCGTTGACCAGGCCGCCCTGGACATCGTTCTTGGCCAGGTCCGTGATCGTCACCTGGTCCTGAGACGACTGGATAGCCAGAAGCACGTTCGGAATGCCCTGGACATTCGTCACGTTGAAGAGGCACCAAAGGCCAAGGACAGGCGGGCTGTCGCCCGAGTCCTGCCATGCGCCCACGCCGCTCCCGATATAGGTGGCGCTGGCGATTACCGTTGTGTCAAACACTTGATTTCACCTTATTTTCCGCGACCGAAACAAAAGCGGCCCGGAGCAAATCCGCCCCAGGCCGCCCATCTCTAGCCGTCTTACTCAGCGCGTTGTCGGAACGCCGTCTAGTCGCCGGTCGTGCCGTCGCACTGCACGCCGAACGTCACTCCCAGAGCACGGGTGTCCTGCTGGAAAATCCCGAAGGACTGGTCGTGGAGGAGGTAGGTCTGCCGCGTGCCGGGCACGCGCTCCTCAATCTGCCACGGATCGCCCGCTTGCCACGCCGTGAAGTAGTCCTCGCCACGCTTCATGTAGAACATGCTCGTGTAGAAGTTGCCGTTCGGAGCGTACTGGAAGTCGCCCGACTGGTACCCGTACGGGTCCTGGCTCGACGAGATAATCGGAGCGATCTGGAGGCCGCCCGGAAGCGGAGCCTGGTAGCCGCAGCGCTGGATTTCCATGCCGCGGTACTTGCGGATCGTCCGGTCGAAGCCGTCCTTGGTGATCGTGAAACCACCCGCCGTGCCCGCCGTCTTGATGATCTTGTCCACCTGACGCAAGGCCTGCGCCGACATCGTGCAAAGGATGCCGTCACCCTCGCCGCCGTCCATGTGGTCGATCATCTTGTCCCAATCGCCGGTCAGCTTGATCGCGCCCGGGCCAGACAGTCCCGCCGTCGAGAGGTTGGTCGTCGACGGGAAAATACAGGCCGGGTTACAGCCCCACTTCGAGTAGCCCTGCGGCCCGCTCGTGTCGAGGAGCCGGTAGCGGATACCGACAAACCCGTTCGCGTCCCCGATCGGGCCGCTCACGGTGTTGTTGTTGTAGAAGTAGTTGTCGGTCGAGAACGCGAGCGCCTTCATGTACGCCTTGACCAGGAGCTCCGTCGGCTTGCCGAGATAGCGCTTGTCGGTCAGGAACAGGCGGTCGAGCTGGAAGTTCTTTCGCGTCAGTGCGACGCCTTCCTGGAAGTCCACCAGAGGCTGCCAGTCCTCGTTTGTCGGCTCCTGGCCGATCGAGACGTACTGCACGCTCGGAAGATTGTCGATCACGCGCTTGCCGACCTTGAGCAACGTGCCCTCGGTCACCATCGGAAGATGCGTGAAGATGCTGTTCGCATCGATGAGCGACCACCAGATCGCTTTTGGAACTGCGTCCTTAACCTGTTGGAGATACGCCTCAAACAGGAAGGGACCGGTTGGCGCTGCCATATCGGTAGACCTTTCTTGTTCTGCGGCGCTTGGAATTTGGCATCAAGCGGGGGAACGCCGGCCGATGGTGGTTCACACCTGGGCGGCGTTCGAGTGTGCCGGACGCGCACGGTGGCGCGCCGGACTTGCTAGGCTGCTTGGAATTGTGCGTCAAGCGAGAAAAGTGTGGGAGAGGGCCGGGTCGGCGCTCTGCCCCATCGGTCCCACCCGTCTTATTGGACCCACTCCTGAATCTTAATGCCCGAACAGCTTCATCGACCAGTTGACTCGGTCGAGGTTGCCCGGAGCCGTCTCGGACGATGCCCCGAGGCCCGTCGTCGCCGGGATCGCCTTCCCGTTCGCGATATCGATCGAACCCTTCAAGCCCTCGGTTTTGCCTTCAGCACGCGCCTTCTGCAGCGCCGCCTCGTGGCCGGCGACCTGCGACCGTAGACTTTCGACCTCGGAAGCGCTCGATCCGCTCGCCCGCAGCGCGCTCGCATGCGTGATCTGCGCGATCGTGTCGAGACCCTCGGCGGACATCCCGAGACGCCGCAGGTGGTTGACAACGTCCTTCGATGCCAGCGGGTACTTGGTATCGAGAGCCCCAACCTTCGCGCTGTCGGCCTCGTACTGAGCGCGGCCCTGGGCGATCGACGAATTGTACGCATTCTCGTACTGAGGCAGCATCTTGTAGCCGCCCTCAATCTGGTTGTAGCGCCGCACCAGCATGTCCGCGGCCGTAGGGTCGTTCCAGGCATCCGCTTCCCACCAGTTGTCCGGCCATGCCTCGATACCGAACTCCTTGGCGAGGTCTGCTCGCACCACCGGGTCGAGCAGCTCGCGCAGGTGCTGATCGGCATTCGTCGTGATCCGCTGAAGCGCGGCCGTGTCCGCCTGATCCTGAATCTGCTTTTCCAGCGCTACCTGCTGAGTAGCAAGCTCGGCCCGACGCGCGATAATCGCCTCCGGGAGCTTGGCCGGATCGGTCTCGGTGACACCGATCGCATCCGCCGCCGCGCGCAGCGCCAGGTTCAGTCTCTCGTCGGTCGCCGTGAGCGCGGCTTCGGCGGGCTTCTCGCCCTCTGCCGGCTGTGCCCCCGGCGCGACATCGGCCGGCTTGGCGCCAGTCGACGGCTCTGTCCTGGCAACCGTCGTATCCGTCCCATTCCGCTCCTGATCCTGAGACTTGGCTGCCTGCGCGAGCGCCTCAATCTCCGGGTCGACCACGGGGGTCTCGTCGATCGGTGGAGCTACCTCGCCGGACGCGGCGGTAGCTGCCGGCGCCAGAACCGCTGTCGGGTGCGGCACGGCCAACGGCGCCGCATACTCCTTGCCTTCAAAGCGTGCGCGAACTTCGGGCGGCACTTGGTCCATGGTCGGGGTGTCGACACCCAGCTTGAAATCGGGTCGTTCTATCGTCGGCATGGTCTAAAATCTCCCAAATCGTCAGTCCGCAACTCAGAGCCAGGGGCAAATGCCCTAGGCCGTCTCCGAAAAATCACAGTCCATCAATCAATCAGCGTAATCACAGTTCAGACAATGGGTCTCAAAACGGCTGATTCCTCGGACCCGCCGGCATCAGCGGCATCGGAGCAGCCATCGTCGGCGCCGCCGGCGGGACCACCCTGGCCGACCTTGCCGCGATCGGCGGCATGACGCGCGATTGTCCTGTCCGCGGCATTGTCGTATTGGTCCCATTCGTCCTAAGCGGATGCGTAGCGCTCGACGCGCCGGCTTCGCTATTCGTCCCATTCCTGAATCCCTGCCCTTGCCCTCCGGCCCGAAACAGCGGCGCCGACCCCGGCAGCCGCATGCCCGGCATCAGGCGACCCAGCATGTCGCGGCCCTTCTCGGACGGATGCGCGATCCGCTCCGGCCGCGCCTCAAGCGACATCGGGTGAGGCGCGCGTATCGCGTGCATCTTCGGCGGACGAGTTGGCTGGAGGGCCGAAAGGTCCGGCATGGCGTCAGTGTTACTTCGCATCAGGTTTCCTCTTCGCCGCAGGTTTCAGTCCCGGCTTACTCGACCCGCTCGACCCACCGTCCGACGCACCGCTCGACGCCCCTAGCGTCGGCTTCGGCGGCATCAGCATCGCCTTGACCGTCGCCGGGTCGGAGGATTCGAGTCCGGCCTTCTCCTCGGCGCTCGCGGTCGCTGTCGGGTCGGCCTTCACCGCGATCGAGACGGTCGGCACGACTGTATTCTGCTTGGCCTGTAGCAGCGCCATTGAGTGCGCGAACCGGTCGTTCTCGGTCGCCTGGTCCGCCTGCATCCGCCAGGTCTGCTCGAGGGACTGCGCGTGAACGTCGATCGCGGCCTTGGCCTGCTCGGCCTGCACCTGGATGTTCGCCTGAGACTGCGCGGCCTGGTTCTTGGCTTGAAGCTGCTGCTGGGCCTGGTCGCCCTTCATGGACTGCATGGCCATCTGCTGCTGGGCCTGAGCGGCTTCATACAACTTGTAGTTCGCAATCAGCCGGTCGACATTGGCATCGGAGCGTATCCACGTGCAGCCGTCGAGGTAGAACTCAAGGACCGGCGATGGAATCCCCTTCGCCATCAGACCGACAAACTTGTTCAGCTCCTCTTGCTGCGCGGCCGGCAGTTTCGCCTCGCCGCTGCCCGGCTGAAGCACAACGCGGCAGTGTCCGTCTTTCAGAGCTTGCAAATCGACCATCGCCGATGCCGCGGCGCCCTGACCCGCGAGCGATTTGGTCGGCACGGCCTTGTCGTCGATCCCCATCAGCCGCGGGAACGACGATCCATACTGCCGGTAGAGCGCAATATCCCACTCGTACAGCTCAACCACGCACTCGCTGATATGGTCGATCACCGGCCGCAGGCGGCTCTTGTCCTCTTCCTGGCGCAGCTCGAACTCGAAGCCGCTCGACGGCGGCGTCGCGGCATCCGAGTTGAAATCGTGCACGCCGGCGATAAACTCCGCCGTGTCCATGAGCTGCTTGCGCAGCGCGAAGTAGAAGTCGCCTGGCGGCGGCGGGTAGACCCAGGTCGGCTTTGCCCCGCCCACCTGCTCACCCTTGTAGCCGATTATCTGCGCGTACTGCGGGCTGATCAAATCATCCGGCGCGATCTGCGAATTGTCCGGGTTGAACAGAACCGGTCGGTCCCATTCGAGCCTGCCGGCGAGATACGTCGCCAGCTTGTTGATGCTGATCTGCACGTCGCGCAGGTCGCGCGTCATGTTCAGACCCCAAATCGATGCTTGGTTAGTCTGATACTGCATCGCGACAAACGGGTAGCGGTCCTTCTTCTCGTAAGGCCACGGCCCGGCCCAGAGCAGCGTTTTGTCGCCGCTGTAGGCCCAGAACCGGCCCTCCGGGTACAGGTCGTCTTGCGGCTTCTCCCAGACCTCGGTCACTTCCGTGCAGTTCTTGTTGCGCGTGTTCGCGCGGCCGTGGTCATCGGCCAGCCATTCGAGCCGCTGCTCGAGCGAGCCGTACGTACCGCTCGTCGTTGTCGCCTTGACCGTCTTGCCCCACTTTTGCTTGACAAAGTCCACCGACCGAATGCAGCGCTTGATAAAGTACGCCCCGTCGTGGATCCCGTTTCCGGTCAGCACCGCGTTCGGGTCCGGATAGGCGTCGATCGCGAGCATCAGGTTGTTGACCACATCGCCGATCCGCGCCTCGTGGTACTCGATCGACCCGTCCGGCTGCGGGACTCCGGTGTCCGCCATCGCCTTCGGATCCCAGCCAACCTCGATAAAGACCGTCGTCGAGATCAGCATCGCGAGGATCGCGTCACGCAGCAGCCTTTGCCGGTGTGTATGCCGCGTACAGTGCGCCGTGACAGACCGCGCGATCTGAGCCGCCGCCTTGTCCTTGTCGCTGTCCGTCAGCGGCGCCGCCCATGCGTCCGGATAGGCGGCCGTGATCCTGGCCACGGCCCGCTCGACCATCACGCGAACGATATTCTCGGACTTCCTGACAAACTTCTCATCGAAGTCCGGGTTCGTGTTCGCGCCCTTGACCGGCATATTGCTGCCGCTCGCGTCGTCATAGTCGAGCCACGCCTTGCCCTGAAACAGCGCAATCCCGGTGAAGATGTCGGCGTTCCTGCGCCACCGGCCAAGCCGCGACTCCTCGTACCGCTCCTCGCCAAGCTCAACCAGCTTGCGCGCCTCGCCGGCCGCCGGCTGAGAGTCCGGTTTCTTCAGGTCCGATCGGTCGACCTGGCTGTCGATATTCTCCGGGTCGGAGAGCGGGACAGCCGGAGTCGTGATGGCGCGCACGGCCGCTTTGAAGCCGTCAGAGATTTTGTCAATGATGTCGGGCATGGTGAGGGGAGCCGACGACAATTACAATTTGTCGTCGAGTGGAATAACTTTGTAATGACGCTGTGTCAGTGAGTGTTTGCTACCGATAACTTTCGTTCTGTTGCATGGGCGAACAGAGGGCAAAACCGGTATCGAATCGCACCGCGTTCGCGGCTGAAAAGGAGACGTTTGCCACATAAACGGTCATCGAATCTCGCCACGCGAGAATCCTTGGCCACTACATCTTGTGTTTTGGGGTCGCCTGGATTTTGTCTACTAACGGGCCTGCGCCGAATCCGTGCATAATAGGAGAATGGCACTCAGGCAAAATAGGTCCGACGACCGCTTCAGTCCACAACCGTTCAGCCTATCCCGGACGCGCGAAATCCGCGACAAAGTCCACAGGGTGCTAGGTCGGGCGCTCGCCCGCGCGGTACCGGAACCCGTCAGTCCGCCGCCATCACCCGTGTCCTCGCTGTCCGATTATGTCGAAACCAGCACCGCTGTCAAGGTGACCTTTGTAGAATGGGGTCCGAACATGCTCGACGCGGTTCGGAGAAGAGAACCGCCTTTTAATTCCTCATGCCCGGCTTGCACCGCCAGGCGCGACGGCTTCAGCATGATCGACATTCACGCCGAAATGTGGCCAAACGGCGTAGACGACAAAGGCAACGCCGCCGGTTTCTTCGAGCGCACTCTGCGCCACATGTCCGAAATCGCACTTTGCTTCGGCGACGCCGACTACCGGACGCCAGTCTCAAAGGACTGGCCCGGAATCCACATCACCGACAAGCCGTCTCCGGACGTTATCTCGGGCTCAGGCCGGTGGGGATAGACCGCTACTTCTTGCCCTTGTGAAGCACGCCGCGAGCCTTTTCCTTGACCGTCGCCTCGACCGCCGGCGTGATATGCCCCGCGCGCTCGCTTCGCGTCGCGCCGGAGATCGCAAGCCGCGCATGCTCCTTGTCGTCGATCCTAAAGCTACCGTTCGGACCGGCCGTTTTCGCGCCCGCCGGCGCTGTCGGACTCGGCTTCATCTGCTTGGTTTTCTCGTTGTAGGCCATCGTTTTTCCTTTTCATCTCGACCAGCGCCCTCGCGAGCGTGTCGACACAAACCTCTTCGGCGTTCGTGGCGCCGCCGGTATCATCCTTACCCGGCCAGTCAAGCGTGTGCAGATGCAGAAGCTCATGCACGAGCGTTTTTTCGTGGTCCTGCTCCGGAGAGCAGAAGTCAGCGCCCGATGCGTAGTCGGCCGCGTTCAGCAGGTCGATACACGCCAGCTTCTTAGCCGCGAACTCCGTGATCTGCCCGACACGGTCAAGAGTCTTCATCGCGGCGCTGCTCACGATGCGCACGCTGACATCCCAGTCCTGAAGCCGCAAGACGCGCTGCCACCAACGGCAGCACGCCAGCGCCTGCGCGTCGCTGTCGAAAACCACTGTCAAACGTCCTCGCGGCCGAGATACACAATTTCCTCTTGGTAATTATATACTTGGCTAAGCTTAGTCAAGTATATAATTGCCTTCCTCTTTTGGCTCGTCCTTGGCGCAAGCGGTCTGATATTGCTTCATGGCCGCCGCGTTTCCGAGCTCCAGCGGCAACGGATAGAACCGCAAGTGGCGCGCGGACAATACACCTTGAAACGCCCGTATACGGATGACCAGAACTTATGCTTAGCCACTCCTACATTCCCAAATACCGCTTCTGTCTACGCCGCTTGAAGGCGCGTATCTCAAAGTCGAGCACCGGCAGCGGCACGCCGCCCAGCCGCAGATAAAACAGCACCCAGCACACCGCCGAGACGCATGACCCGATCGCGATCAGCGCCAGGAGGACAAGCAGGATGATGAACTGCGGCTCGGCCATACTCAAAATTCTCTCCATCACGGATCAAACGTGACGTTTGCCGAACAGCGCGGCAAACCGCGCCCGCAGCGCCCGCAGGCCTCGCTCCTGGTCCTCGGTGATGAACCCGCGAATCGACGTGTCGAAGAAGCCGGTCTCGTCGGCTGTCAGCATTTCCATCGCCGTCTGCTCATCCTCGGTCAACGGCTCGCCCGGCTCAACCACGGTCCAATTGGCCGACGCCAGCCGGCGGAACTTGTTCCGGCTCTCCTCGATATCGCCATGCACCACGATCGTCAAATCAGCATAGTCCGGCTCGACCAGCGCCGCTGCCTTCGGAGGCGCGTAGCGGCTCGACCCGATCGCGGCTGCAAACTCTCTCTCAAGCCGCGTCAGAACGAGCCACAGCGCCCGTTCCTCCGCCTCTCTCTTGTCCGTCGCCGCCTTGACCACCGCCGAGGCCTCGGCCATGACCCGGTCGATAAACACTTGCGGGTGAAAAACGTCGATCTCGTGTTCCGCGAACAGATCCTTCGTCGACAAATACCCGACATTCTCGGCGTTCAGCCGGGTGTTATGCAATAGCGCCGCCTCATGTGAGAGCGTCACGTCCGCCGTCCGCCGGACCACCACCGGCGGGGTCGTTCCGACCCAGTTCGCCTCGAGCTGAGTCAGCGGCCGGCCCTTTGCGATCTCCTCGGTCGACCGCAGAGGGTCGACATGATGCGGCGCGCCGGCGACCGACTGCGAATCGTCGGGCACGCGGTAGGCCATCGCCATCTCGCGCGCCGCATGCACATTCGGAGCCGGAGCCTCGATCCGCAGCGTGTACCCGAACCGCTCGCACGGCACGTCCCAGGCGAA
>Ga0181534_10003000_pt1 | contig 10143 bp, 9 predicted proteins | sample PEATcosm2014_Bin_37_FD_119758 | JGI IMG/M metagenome (GOLD analysis project Ga0181534, IMG submission 119758) | Peatland microbial communities from MTU Mesocosm Facility, Houghton, MI, USA - PEATcosm2014_Bin17_10_metaG | ecosystem: Environmental > Terrestrial > Soil > Wetlands > Peat | place...
GACGTAAAGGTAGATCTCGGAGCCATCCCGAGTGCGGTCGTGCTCGGGCGCTTCACTGAGGTGAAGTTCGACGCTGTCGCGCTCGACAAAGCCGTACCGGTCTGGCCCCTTGTACGCTTGGGTGCGAAAACCAAGTATGCGGTACCGGCGGAGGGCGCGGTCGAGGTCACTCACGGCAATCACCGGAGCAACGTTCGAAAAGGAGACTTCTTCCATCCGCCCATTATTTCCCAGGCGGCGAACAAGTGTCTGGGCGGCGAACAGCTTCAGAACCACAGTGGGCCCTGCCCCTGAGCTTGTGATCGGCCTCGGCGGCAGTTGTCCACCACCCGGCGATGTGGGACGTTATCCCGGTCGTGGGATGATTGTCCCATGAGCCCCAGCACCCTTCGGCCGTTTACCTGGTGGAGAGTACGGATGTGGCGGTCAGCCTTTGCGGAGCGGTCCTGCCCGCACCAGTGGTCCTCCTGGCAGCAGCAACCTGACCGGAACCGGCCCCATCGCCAGCGTCAGTGCACGGCCTGCGGAGCCACCCGGGTGTCGACCAACATCCCGTAGCCCTCCCCTCGGACAGCCGTTCCCGACCCGGCGTTTAGTGGCAGGGGGGTGCGCACAGCCAGCGGATTTGGGACAATGGAATTGAACCCGCCCAAGACTCGTCTACCCGGTAAGGGCGAGTCCCAGCCCGCAGTCGGTGAGGGTGGCCGCCCGTTCGAGCCGGGCCGGGTCCGGGACGACTCCGTGCTGCGGGCACGGTGGGAGTCCGCTAACCAGTTTTGCTGCGTCCCTCCCGGCGATCAGGGGCACATTCGCCTAATCGGGCACGACTCCCAGTCGCCGTCTCTGGAGAGATGCAAAAGCAGCTAAGAGCACACCGGCAACTGCGAAGGCCACCCCGATCCAGCGGCCGACGTGGTTCCAAGTAGCTGCGTCTACGGCACCAGCGGCGGCGATGAAGACGCCGGCCAGCAGAACATACAGGAGGCTTGACCTCCTCTGAGCCACGGTCCGAGTGGCTGGGCTCATGGACGAACCCTACCGCTGTCCGCCCCGTGCTCCCACCCTGCTCTGCATATCCGGCGTTCCGGGGCACCCTCAGCACGGGCACTGGACCCGACCTCATGGGTGAGCTGCCGCTCCCCAGATCCGTCCGTGTGCGCTATTACGTACGGTGTGACGAACCCGTTTGTGCAGAGCATGGCCAGCAACTTCGATCAAGCACTGCGGTTCATGGAGGCGGCACTTGTGGACTGTCCCGACGACCTGTGGAAGACGGACCTGTGGCCGGACGAGGCACCCACAGGTCCGGCGCCACATGGGGGAATGCATGGCTCAGCCCCCTGGTTCTTGGCCTACCACGCGTTGTCGACCGTGGACTACGACCTCACCGCCGAGTTCGAGCCGTGGGAACCGCCACAACCCTTTGACGACAACACCTACGCCTTTCCTAACCGTATGTTCACCAAGGCTGAACTGCTCGGTTACATCGACTACTGCCGCGAAAGGGTGCGCCGAACGCTTGACTTGCTGACCGAGGACGCGGCGGCTCGGCCACTCCCTGCCGCCCATCGATACCACGGCATGCTGTACGGCGTGATTGTTGGAGGTATGCCGCTGCACGTCCTTGAGCATGCCTCCCAGATCCGCCAGTTCCTCACTGCCGCCGGAATCAAAGTGCAACCCATGCCCGGCGATCGTGGATTCGTGGGGTGATCCCTGACGGTGAGTTCCGGCGCCATGCGTCCACACTTCAAAGAGCCATCCCCATGGTGCCGGTCGGGGACGCGACTTTCAAGTGACATTGAAAGACCCTTGTATGGGCGAGGCTGATCTCACCCGGGCGCATCCAACTCGTCCCGCCACCGATCATGGCCACGGCGGTTGCTCCGTGATGCGGGGCTCGGAAGGGTGGCCGCTCGATGAGCCCGGCCGGGGGCAGCGGCATTCCGGCCACCGAGTGGATACGCGTGACCTCCAACGCCATGGGTCGGGGGAGGTCGGGAAGCAGTCCGGGGAGCCGTGCCGCCAACATCGATTTCCCCGATCCCGGGGGGCCCACCAACAAGATGTGGTGACCGCCGGCTGCCGCCACCTCGAGAGCCCGGCGTGCCCATCGCTGGCCGTACACATCGGCGAGGTCGAGCAGCCGATCGGACTGACCGGCCTGGGCGCCAGGGCCCCCGGTCCGATCTGTGGCTCCAGCCTCGTCAGCCCGACGAACCGATCGGGCCGGAGGCGGAGCCACGTCGGAGGCCGCTGAGGCCGCACTCCACTGGGCGCGGTGGGAGAGGCCCGCCACGAGCCCGCCCAGGGTGGTCGAGATCAGGATGTCGAGGTCGCCGGCCAGGCGGGCCTCTCGGCCGCTCTCCGCCGGGACCACCAGTTGGAATGGGGCCAGCACCTCAGCCAGAGCGACCGTACCCGGAACACCCCGAAGCGAGCCGTCGAGGCCGAGCTCGCCGACGAATGCCAGTCCTTCGACCAGCCGCTCATCCACCGCCCCCGACGCCACCAGTACCCCGATGGCAATAGGTAGGTCCAGTCCCGCACCACCCTTCCTCATGCCCGAGGGGGCCAGGTTGACCGTCACCCGGCGGAGCGGCCACGGGAGCCCGCTCGAGAGCAGCGCGGCCCGGACCCGGTCCCGGGACTCCCGCACAGCGGTGTCCGGAAGCCCCACCATGGTGAAGCCCGGGAGGCCGTTGGACACATGGACTTCGACGGATACCGGCTTGCCGTCGACGCCGACCAGCACGGCCGAAGGTATAGAGGCGATCATGGCGCCCTCCGTTCGATACGGTCCGGCTCGTACGTCCACGGGGACGCTGACGGGAGGCCGGACAGGTCAGGAGGAGGGCCACACATCCAGGGTGCCGGCGGCCACTCGAAGGCACGACGTCAGGCTAGATCGTAGGTGTGACACCCCTGGGTCGCGCGGTCCCATGACCCTGAGCGCCCCGACGGCGGAGCGTTCGTTGCCCCGACCGACGTCCGTTGATGCGAGCCGCCGGCCGATCAGCCTGTGCCTCGAGGACCTTCAACGCCAGCGATGGATCCCCGTCGCCACACGTGTCATTCGAGTCATCGACCTCGAGGCCCCCAGGCAGTCATTGGGGCCCCATGGGTCGGTGTGTTCTGTTCGACTGGGAAGTTGCTACGACGAAATCCTCAAGCTGTCATCTGGGCGACAGACGGCTGGGGACCGAAGGCGCATCATCGCTGGGACAAGTGCTTATTCACCGTCCCGAAGAAAGGCCCGCCATGATCTCGCACCTCGGAATCCGCCGTCCCGCCAGTACCCGGCGACGTGTCCATGCAACCAATCCCGACCGATCAGCGATCGGCCTCCGATGCTGGCGTATGTTGGGACTGGCCGGCCTCACCTGCCTCGGTGCTGCCGTCATCACCACGGCCAGCGCCACCGCTGCGACACTCAACCCATTGACGTCTCCACCGGCCGTCACCATCGGCAACGGCCCGGTGGCGATGCCACTCGTCGCCGCGACACACGCCTTGCACCCCGCAAACCAGACATCGATCTCGGTGTCGGCACCCAAAGCCGAGCACTGCACCGCTCGAGTAAACGCCGCCTGCGCCACGGACATCTCCTTCATCACCTCGGGTGCCGGAGCTCACCCCCAAGGTGAGGCCGTCGACACGGTCTACGTGGCCAACGACGGAGGCGGCGTCCCCCTGGTCAACGGGGCCACAACCACCCGATCCGCGCGGCAGACTTCGAGGACGCAGGCGTGCCGGCCACTCACAGCCCATTGTCCGGCCTCCGGGCGGCACCGCCCTTCGCCCTCGTCGGCGCACCGGAGGATGTCGTGGTGATCCTCCGGACCATACTGGCTCGGTGTCGAGCAATCTCAGCGGGACCGCCTCCGTCTCGTACCAATGACCGGACCGTGTCAGTCCCTCCACTGCACCCGAGGACGGGCACCATGGCGTGTCCTACCGCCTCCATTCGACGGAGTACATCCGCAAGCGGCCGTAGTCCTTGGCTGCAGGGCGATGGCCGACATATTCGCAGGCGACGTCGACGCACTCCGACAGCTCGAGTCCTGCGGCAAACGCCTCGGTCACCACAAAGGCTCCGGGAGGCGTGACCGGTTCCATTCTGGCCGCTCGAGTGATGTGGGAACCGAAGAAGGAGGGCTGACGCACTACGGGATCGACCATGGGAAAGATGGGGCCCATGTGCCCGGAAAGTCGGAGCGCCAGATGGTCCGGAAGGTCGGCGCCCTCGAGGTCCAGGGCTTCCACGGCATCTCGGAGGTCCAGGCCGCAATGAGCAGCTGCCACCGGGTGGGCCAGAACGCAGAAGACGGCATCGCCCCAGGTGTTGCGGTAGTCGATCTCGGCGTCGTAGCGGGTGAGGATATCAGCGCATGTGCCCAGCAGCAGCTCCGAGAAGGTCAGCAGCTGCCGGTCATTGAGCTTGGAGTAGCCGCGAATGTCCCCCATCAGCATCGAGCGAACCACCCGTCGCACCCCTCCGGTTGCCATCGTTCGGTCCGGCGGAACCAACAGGTCTCTACCCTGCTGGTCGGCCGGCACCTCCAGGCCGGGCTGAATGACCACCGAGCGATGACCGCTCGTTCGCCAGGCCGCCACGTCCGCAGCTGTTCCCGCCTCTCCGATCGCATCCTTCCCGTCCCAGAGGGCGAATTGATGCGCCTCGGTGTCGAGATGTCTGCTGCGCAGCAGGGCCAGGCCCATGGCCACCTGCGAGCTATAGGCGTAAAGCACGTTGTCACCGAGGTACGAGTCCTCGGTGGCGAAGGTCACCGACGCGGCGGCGGCAAGACATCGGTGGAACCGGGCGACCCAATGATCGCCGGCATCGCCCACCGAGTTGGCAATGAACTCCTCCAGCGCGAAGGGCAGCACGACATGGAGCTCGCAACCATCGGCCAGGAGTGCCTCCGCCCACAGGATGTCGCCTCCGCTGGCCAGGGAACCGTAGGCGATGCCGGTCGGTCGATCGTGGACCGCCCGGGCCACCCGGTCAGCCACCACTCCCTCCGCCTCGGCGAGGAACCGGCCGGTGGCTCCGGTAGGGGCAATCCGATGCCCGCAGAAGTGGGCCACATATGGTCCGGCAAGGGGTGTCAGCACCGCCGGGTCCGTGCCGGTGATCTCACAGATCAGCCTCAGCTGTCGTCGAGTGGTGGCGAGGGCCCCGAAGTCGCCATCGTGCAACCCGCCGGCTCGCTCCAGGGCCGTCCGTGCACCAGGCACGTCCCCGATCAACAGCCGGGCCTCAGCCTCGGTCGCCGCTGCGAAGTACGCAGTGTCGCCCGAACGCGCCACCAGGGCCAGCGCCTCCTCGGCCAGCCCATGAGCACCGGAGGCATCCCCGGCTACCAGGGCCAGCGTGGCGGCATTGATGGCCGGAAAGTAGCCATGGGTGCGGTCCCGGATGCGCCGGTAGGCCCTCGAGGCGTCGCGGGCCAACCGGCGGCGATCCTCGCCCGTTGCCGCCAGTGCCCTGTCCTTTACCAGTCGGGCTTGCAGGGACGCCGCGTCCTCAGAATCCACCGACGACAGGTCGAGTTCGACGAACCTCCGGACGGCCTGGGCCGTAGAACCGGTCCGGGCCAGAACCAACACCGCGTGGAAGCGCAGGGCCACGTCATCGGGGTACTCGTCGAGACCGCCTTCGGCCAGGTCGAACGCGGTCAGGAGCTCACCCCGTCGCTCGGCATCGAGCACCGCCTCCAACCAGCCGTCAGCCGTCCGTGTCAGCTGGGCCGGCTCCTCCGATCGGGGCAGTGCCATCACGGCATCGTAGAGCCCTCTCGCTTGATCCGCCGGGGTCGATGGAGCGTAGGATGACGGTCGTCGGGCCCACCCCCGGGCCGACCCCCACTCACCACGGCGGAAGATCTTTGGCTGACGTCTTCATCTCCTACTCCCGTAGGGACACCCCGTTCGTTCAGCGACTGGCCAGCTCGCTCGAGGGCGCGGGAAAGACGTCCTGGATCGACACGGAGGGCATTGCCGACGCCGAGGTGTTCCCCCAGGCCATCCGCAGCGCCATCGAAGCCTCGGACGCGTTCCTCTTCGTCATCACCCCGGCCTCGTTGGCCTCGGCCTACTGCGATCAGGAGGTCACGTACGCCCGGACGCTGGAGAAGCGCATCGTCCCCGTCATGCGCATCGCCGTGCCCGATGAGGACCTGCACGATGAGATCCGACAGCGCAACTGGATCCCGTTCACCGAAGAGGACGAGTTCGACACCTCGGTGGCGCGGGTGGTCCGTGCCCTCGACACCGACCTGGCCCTCCGGAAGGAGCACACCCGCTGGCTGATCAAGTGCATGGAATGGGACAGTGAGCACCGCGACCGGAGCTTCCTCCTCCGCGGCAGCGAACTGAGGGCGGCAGAGGAGTGGTTGACCCGGTCCTCCCGGCAGCCCGATCCGCCCCCCACGACCCTGCAGCTGGAGTATGTGGCCGCCAGTCGCAAAGCAAATGCCAGCCGGAGTCGACGACTGGTAGCCGTCAGCGTGGCCGTGGCCGTCGTGGCCGTCGGCCTCGGCATCGTGGCTCTTCTGTCGAGAAACCAGGCGGTGTCCTCCGGCAATACGGCCCGTTCCCAGGCCTTGGCCGCCGAGAGCCAGAACGAGCTCTCCAACGATCCCGAGGTGTCCATCATCCTGGCCCAGAAGGCGGTGCGGTTGGCACCGATACCCGCCGCGGTCGGCGCGTTGCGCCAGGCCCTCGACGCGTCCGAGGTGCGGGCGGCCCTCCCCCCCGAGTCGGGCAAGACATGCGGGTTCGGCAGCGGACCAGCCACCGCCTTCAGTCCATCCGGTGCCGATGTTGCCGAGAGCCTGTGCACCGGAGACGTCGTCGTGGCGAAGGCCGCAACCGGACACCTCCTGTATCGCCGCCATGTCGCCGCTCAGGCCAGCGCCGTGGCCTACAGCCCTACCGGCTCGATCCTCGCCGTGGGGACGAACTCCGGCATCGACCTCCTCGACCCGTCGACGGGGCGGCTGCTGTCGACGCTGTCGGGCCACGGTGAGCCGAACGCGCTGGACTTCAGTCCTGACGGGCATCTCCTGGCCGCCACCACCACCCTCGGGACATCGGTATGGGACCTGGCCTCGGGGACCACCCTGTTCTCCCTGGCCGACCACGACAACGACCGAACGGCGGCCTTCACGTCGGATGGCGCATCCCTGGTGATAGGCACGGGATCGGGCTACAGCGAAGTCGTCGACGCCAGCACCGGCCAGATCGTACGGACCGTCCTGCCACCGGCCGCACAGGAGTTGTACGCGGATCCCCACACAACCGACCCTGTGGCCATCGAGGGGAACACGCTGGTGGTCGGGGTCAATACGAACGATGCACTCGACGTGAGCGGCGATGTGGACCTCTTCAACACGCAGACCTGGAACCTGATCAGTGTGGAAGACACGACCACCGGAGGTGACATCAGCTCCGTAGCCCTCAGCCCCAACCAGAAGTACGTTGCCGTCGGTCAGAATGACGGCACCGGGAGTGTCTGGGTGCAGGCCGGCGACAACGAGCTGTTCGGCCTCGAAGGCCAGGGCGCCCAGATCAACACGCTCTCCTTCGACGGCGACAGCAACCGCCTCGTCGATGCCGACAACGAGGGGTTCGCACGGATCTACCGCACCGGCACTCCGTGGATCACCTCGCTGCCCCAGGTGCCTCACTGGTGTGACTACGGCTTCGGGTCACAGCCACACAAACTGCTGGGTCTCACGCAGTCGGGTGCGGCCATCACCCTCCAGACCTGGACAGTGCCGGGATTCCGGCCGACGTCGAAGGCCGTCATCGACCCCTCCAACCAGGCGACCTTGTGCTCGGCCGTGAGCCCGGACGGGCGACTGGTGGCTCTATGGGGCGCAAACGGCGGGCCGGTTCGGGTGAGCGTCTACAACGTGGCCGCTCGACGGGTGGAGCTGACCCTCCCTTCGATGCCCGTCGAGGGGCTGAGCTTCAGTCACGACGATCGGCTCTTGGCGGTGGCCACCGGCGATGGTGGGCTCCTGGTGGCCACCCTGGCGACCCACCACACGGTCAGCTCCGGGGGCTGGCCGAAGGCATGCCCGCTGACCGGCGACGGTCCTCCGGTCATCAGCAGCAACGATCGCCTGGTGGCTGCCTACTCCCTCTGCGGGGAGGTCAAGGTGGGACGAACCGGCGACGCCAGACCGTTCGCCACCTACGACGAGCACGGACCGGTGGAGACCGCCGCTTTCGACCGGGAAGGGACTGAGTTGGCCATCGGCTCCCTCGACGGCAGCGTCACCGTGCTGGACGCGGCCACCGGCAAGCGGGCGCTGGCCCTGCTCGGCCACTCCCGCCAGGTGACCGGGTTGGCCTACGGGCCGCAAGGCCGGTACATGGCGGCGGCCAGCTACGACGACACCATCCGTGTGTGGGACACGGCCACCGGCCAGACCCTGCAGGTCGACCATGACTTTTCGTTCACCTTTGCCCCGTACATCACTTCCGACGGGAGGTATCTCATCGAGAACAACAACGACGGCCGGGTAAACGTATGGTCAGCCTGTCCGGACTGCGAGGACCCGGAGGCCCTGCTGAAGTCGTCGCGCGCCGAAGTCGTTTCCCCGCTGACGCCCGTCGAGCAGGCTCAGGTCGCCGCATCGTCGTGATCGGTGATCGGCGCGTCAGGTCAGATGTACCCGCCACCGGGCCTTACGCCACTCGGACTGCCGGCATGCCCCCCACGTGCCGTCGGCAATGGGGCAGGTCCAATCGGCGTCCGGATGGACCGGTTGTTGGGGTACAGGCTCAAGGATCGCGCCCTCTCCGGTGCGGAGCATTCAGCGCGCCACGACCCGGTCGAGTGCTCCTTCATCGAGGATGCGGATGACCCCGGAAGAGAGGCTCACCCACCCGTTGCCCTGGAATTCCTGAAGGCACACGTTGACTCGTTGCCTGCTGGCACCCACGGCTGAGGCCAGAAAGGCCTGAGTGGCTCTGACGGCATCCGACGAGTCGGCCACGCTGTCCAACAGATAGCTGGCTACCCGCTGGTGAACATCGAGAAAGACCAGGTCGGAGGCGACGCCGTTCATACGCCTGGTCATGTTGGCCAGATGCTTCAACATGGCTACTGCCACGGCATTCTGGCGTTCGATGAGTGTCATCACGACCGATCGGGTCAGCATCATTCCAGAGCTTGGCCGGACCGCCGTAACCGTTGCCGATCGTGGCGTGTCGGCGAGCATGCCCAGCTCGCCGACTGTCTCGCCAGGCAGGACCGATGCGAGAACGAACTCGCTCCCGTCGACTGAATAGTTGGACACCTTCAGTTGCCCGGAGGTGAGCACGAGCATCGAGTCAGCCGGCTCGCCACCTACGTAAACAACTTGGTTCTTACCGAACCGGCGCGGGACACACTGCTCGGACAAGCCCTGCTGCTCTTGTGGTGACAAGACGCAGAGGACCCTTGACAGGGCAAAGAGGCTTTGGTCAGGGGTCGGGGTCGGGGTCGGTGTGGGCACGTCAACACTCCAAGCGAACGTGCGGCTACGGCTGGGGAAAGGTTCTGCCGCCAGCGAATTATGCCAGAGACTCGCGGTCATCCCCCGGCTCGCCCGACGACGGTTCCTTGCGCCCTGTCGGTGCACTCCCAGATTCCCTCACTGATTGTCACATCGTTGACAGAACCCTCGCTCATCGAGGCGCAGTATGGGTCTCACAGCCGACTATCCGGAGGAGAGCATCCATGAAGACAAGGATCCGAGCGCCACATCATCACGCCTCGGACATCATCGGTCTGTTCAGGCTCGAGTACCTACCTGAGTCACCGGTGGTGTCGCAGCGGGAGTTCACGACACACGTGACCCAGCCGGGTTCGGACCCTGGACGACGCTGCGTCCACCTCGATCGCATGGTTCGGCCATGCCTCCCGGCAGATGGTCGGTGATGACGATCTTCCACCCCTTCCTCGACGAACGACGAACTCCTCTGTCGCCTCTGGGGTGTTCCACCTCCGGTCGCTGCAGTTGCCGCTGGGCACGCTGGCCGGAAATTCCCCGTGACGCAACCGTCAGCAGGCGTCGACCTACCGGTCGGGCCGCCTACTGCCCCTCGAACAGTGGCTCGCGCTTCTCGATGAACGCCGCC
>Ga0181534_10003002_pt1 | contig 10135 bp, 6 predicted proteins | sample PEATcosm2014_Bin_37_FD_119758 | JGI IMG/M metagenome (GOLD analysis project Ga0181534, IMG submission 119758) | Peatland microbial communities from MTU Mesocosm Facility, Houghton, MI, USA - PEATcosm2014_Bin17_10_metaG | ecosystem: Environmental > Terrestrial > Soil > Wetlands > Peat | place...
AATGTTTTCCATTATTGTTCAGCTCAGACGGCAACGAGATTGTCTTTGCGGAGAGGTCAACGAAAGACAAGCCGGACGACGCTCAGGGACGCATCTGCCGGTTGTCACTGCGCGATTTCCAATCTTCCCGAAGCGTTCTGATTGCCGAGGATCACACTGGACTGATTCCCTATGCTTGGAATCAGCGGCGCGGAGAAGTCTATTACTGGCGGGACACGGACTTTTCCGGATCTCTGCGCTCCGATGGCCTCGAATTGGTTGCGGTCTCCGATAAGGGCGGCGCGTCGCACTCACTGAACATTGAGACTCTAGTCTATGACGACTCGCTATCGCTATCGCCGGCACAGAACCAATTGGTTGCTTGTGATGGCGGCGGGCGCAATACCTGGGCGCAAAAGCGAATCGTCCTCGTGAATTTGGAAACCCGGGCCAAACGTTATCTGACAAGCAAAAGCACGGCGGCTACAACGCCGTGCTGGAGCCCCGTGGAAAACAGAATTGTCTATTCCTGCGGTCCGGCAGGAGAGGAAGGAGGCGGAGAGCCCGCAAGGCGCCTGCTGGCACAACGCCGTTTGTGGAGCGTCGATTCCAACCCAAACGGTACACGCCGGCAACTGACCCATGATCCACTGTATCGCGACGAGGAACCAATCTGGTCAGCGAACGGAAAGCAGATTCTCTTCGGACGGATTTCGGCGGATGGACGCAAGTCTCTCTGGATCATGATGGCAAGCGGCGGGAACCTGCGACAGATAACGGGGACGCTGCCGATATACGATGGCCCCGAAGGCGCTTCATGGAGAAGCGAAGAGTCGTGGTGGGGCTATTACGGCCACATCGACTGGGCGAACGCATTTGATTGGCGACAGCATGGCGAGCTATCAAAGTAGATGTTGAGCGCGCGCATCTGGCAAAAGTTAGCCAAGCTTTGAACAGCCATCTCGCGCATGCCAAGGGATCACTACCGAAATAACGCCCATCTCAACTGCGACGGACCAAAGTCGCAATCTGTGAAGTTTGAAACTCCATTGGTACTTGGGAGTCGTGAAGGCCTAACCGGGGGCGATCTCTTGGATGCCGGACGCCTACAGGCCGAGTATTCAACTATCGCGGAATACGGACTGCTTAAGGGCGTTCAGGAAGAGTGAGGGCAAGGTCAGGAGCCTTGGGTGTGATCGTTCCAGCATTCCCACATTCGCCAAAGAAGGCGAATATGGGGCACCGGGCCTCAGGCTGTCGAACATGCTCGTCAGAGCAAAAAAACGTCCGCCGGAGTCCGGCGGACAATGTTTCGGGAGGACTATCTATCTTGCTTGGTCGAATGCGATCGACTCAGCCATCTGGTGGTATTCGTTCTGGCCGGCATTTAGTTCCACTTCTTTTGCAGAAATTTCAGAGTTCAACGCAGCCAGCCGGTCCTCCTGCTGGGTTAGAGCCGTTCGACGATGGGGGTATCCCCGAGATCGAAGGCAAAGAGAATCGATCACTGGCCGAAAAGCTTGAAGCCGCACGTGAGATTTGGACGGCGCCGGAGTCCTTCCCCTTCGCTACGCTCAAGGGTCAGGATGCGACTCTCAACCCGAAGTGGATACGTCTACCATGGAACCGCTATAGCCCTGTAACGTAGCGCTGGATAGCCGCGATCTTGCCTTTCTTTGCCAAGAGTTGGCGAAGCGCCGCTTCGATCTCAGGCTGGACTCCGCTGGTTTCAGGATGAAGCGAATCAAGTTGTCGCCGCTGATGTAGTGCGTCGGAAGTACGCGACGGAATTCGGAGGAAGCCACAGGGGGCCTTCGACTCCGCAAGCCGCGAAAAACGCGGATTGCTCCGCTCAGGATGACAGCGGCATTGTTGTCGCGAATTTGTGACGCAGTACACTAGCTCCGAAAAATCAGATTGTGGATTCGTAAATTTGTGCGGTGCCGCGACGTATTCACCCCGAGAGTGCATACCGAGTTCCCGGAATCGCCACTCAATGCGTCAAATTGCGGTTCGCTGAAATATGGCCTCACTGATGGGAGTGACCGATGCCACTGTGTCCCCGTCCTCTCAGAATGCACACTTAATACACGTAGGAGTGCGTTCTTCCTTCCACGTAATTCCTTATTGAGCGGAGAAAGCCTTGAGCACCTCATTTGCATCGGCAAAGCGACCGGACCTGAAAATCCTGCAACCTGAAAAGACCCTGACTGGCGGACCAATTCAGCAGTTGCAGAAAGGGCTTCCGAAGATGACGGAGTCGCTCTGTCCGGATTGTGAGCAGACCCGCCGCATCCCAGCCCGCATCTTTGAAGAGAATGGCCGCGTGATGATGGAGAAGACCTGCCCGGAGCATGGTGATTTCAAGGACTGTGTCTATTCGGATGTTGCCCTCTATTTGAAAATGGAGCAGTGGGAGTTCGGTGACAACAAGGGGCTGAGCAATCCGTCGGTGAATAACGGCGCGGAAGCGGTTTGTCCGGACGACTGCGGATTGTGCTCGTTACACACCTCGCACAGCGCGCTGGCAAACGTCGATTTGACCAATCGCTGCAACCTGACTTGCCCAGTCTGCTTTGCCAACGCAAATGCCGCCGGTTATCTATATGAGCCGGATATTGAACAGGTGCGGACGATGCTGACCACGCTGCGCAACGAGCGTCCAGTGGATGGGCGCGTGGTGCAGTTCTCGGGCGGCGAACCGACGATTCATCCCAAGTTTATTGAGATTCTGGCGATGGCGAAGGAAATGGGCTTCACCCATTTGCAGGCAGCAACCAACGGAATCATGATCGCCGCCAGCGTTGAGTTTGCGCAGAAGTGCAAGGACGCGGGACTGGCAACATTGTATCTCCAGTTCGATGGAGTGAGCGACGACATCTACCTGAAGACTCGCGGCGAAGCGCTACTTGCGAAGAAGATGCAGTGCATCGAGAATTGCCGCAAGGTTGGAATGAAGATCGTGTTTGTGCCCACGATTGTGAAGGGGCTCAACGATCATCAGCTTGGCGATATTCTGAAGGTCGCAATCGACAACGTGGATACGGTCAGCGGCATCAGCTTCCAGCCGGTGGCGTTTACGGGCCGCATCTCGAAGAAGGAACTGGAAGCCAAGCGCTTCACGCTCACCGATCTGGCATTCGCTTTGAGCGACCAGACCGGAATGTTCGATAAATACAACGACTGGTTCCCGCTGTCGGCAATCACACCATTCAGCAAGCTGATTGCAGCGGTGGAGCATCGCGGCGTGCCGACCATCTCAAGCCATCCGCACTGCTCGCTGGGAACGTATATGTTCGTGGACGAGAAATCGCGCAAGGCAGTGCCGGTAACGCAGTTCGTGGATATTCCCGCGATGTTGCAGGACATTGAAATGCTGTCGCGCAAATCCTTTGACGGCCTGAAGAAGTATTACAACGGCGCCAAGGGCTGGATGGATTTGAAGAAGCACTTCAAGGCCGATCTTGCACCCGAGGGACTGACGTTTGAGAAATTCCTCAACACGATTCAGGGAATGACGAACAAGAAGCTGGGCCGCGACGGCATGGATGGTACGTTTACCTATCGCACGCTGCTGGTGGCCGGTATGCATTTCCAGGATTCGTACAACTATGACATCGAGCGCGTAAAGCGCTGCGTGATTCACTACGCGGCTCCGGACGGAAAACTTTATCCGTTCTGCACCTATAACTCCGGGCCGACCTATCGCGAGAAGATCGAAAAACAGTTTTCGATTCCGTTCGAGCAGCAGTTGGAGCGCTTTGACTTCGCAAATATTGAGAAGTAAGGGTATTCAGCAGCAACAAGAAGGCCCGCCGAGCGATGGCGGGCCTTCTTGTTGTACTCGTCGCAATCCCGTGATAGCCCTCAGTTGATAGCCGCGGCGTTGCGCTGGGCCTCAATTTCTTCCAGCAACTTGGGGTTGGAGCAGACTTCGTAGTAGACATGGTCGGCCCAACGCACGAAGCGGAAGTCGCGTACTTCAACCTGTGCGGCTCGCCCCTCGCGCAGGAGTATGGGACGAAATACTCCGGGACTTACCGGAACCAGTCCGCGAAACATACGGAGGCGGTCGGTGCCCCAGGGCATTGGCATTTCCATTTCAAACGCTTCCAGTGAAATCTCGTCCTGCAGTTTCTCAAACGCGGCCTTCGGCAGGTGGATTCCGCCGACATTGTAGTTGAGCAGGAAGTCTTCCACTGCTCCAGCCGCAGCCTGTTCATCCGCTGTCTGGAAGACAAATACGTTAAAGATGGGGTTGCTACCCTTGATGTGGCGGCGCGCACGCTTGTGGCAGGCGCTGAGACGGTCGCTAAGGTTCAATGCCTGGGAGATCATCACCCTGTGCGCGCCGTCCATGAGGTAGAGCGGCGCGGAGCTTTGATATGCGATGCCGATTCCGATTTCCAACGGAGGCAATCCGCTTTCGGTGGATGCGGCGTTGTAGGCGCCCACGACGTTGAGGATTTCCATTGCCAGCACGCAGGTCCGGGCCACGCCAAAGCCGTGTTGTCCTTCGTTTTCCAGCAAGGTCAAGATGACCGCGTCGCCTTCAATGAACACTTTTTCCGCGCCGTACTTCGGCAGCAGCTTATTGACCGGTTCAAAAAAATTCAGGCTGAAGAATGAAGCCGGGTTGAGTCCACGTTCCAGCAGTGAACGAGTCAGGAACGTTGAGTCGCGAATGTCAGCCTTGATCACAACGTGATCGCTAACCCGCAGCCCTGCCGGTTTTTGCTCCTGCGGCAGCAGGAACTCATACAGCGTTCCATTGATCTCAGAAAGCTCGCGCAGGCGTGCGTTGTTCAGCAGGTTCACCGAATCCAGAGCGCGCTCGAGTACCTCCATTTTGCCCAGATCGCGATGGAAGCGCGAGATGTCGATGAGATAGCGTGCGGCATATCTCATGCGGTCTGCCGTGCCAGCCGAACGGACGCGCTGGACGGCCGCGTGCAGTCTATCTTGCGGGCGGCGCTCATGCGTTTCGAGCACGTCTTCCACTTTTCGCAGTTCGCTCTTCAAGATCAGTGCGCATTTCAACTGTTGCGGTGGAACTACGGCGCCGTAGTCGGCGAGGATAGGCACCGTTTCATAGGCGGCCACCGCGTAGTCCATGACCTCGGCATCTTCCAGTGTCTCCATCCAGGCTTCGGTGATGGCACGCTGCGCCTTCCCCCGGGGAGTCTGATCCGCGAGCCCGCTGAACATTAGCATCTTGGCATTTTCGGGAACATTGAGCAGTTGCGCCGCTTCTGGATCGCTGCGAGCCACTCCGAGGCTCTTCAAGAAATCCTTTGCCAGTACCACCAGGCGCTGGAAAAGATCGGGATCGCGGTCGAACCCTCCGAACAGTGCGTAGTGTTCTGCCCTGAGAAACGGGTTCTGGCTCGAATCCGGGAAGAGCAGGCGATTGGCAAGCACCTCATAGGCAGCCGCTTCCCGTTCGCCAAAAAGTGAGTGCCGCGTGCTTGCCACTGCTTCACGCTCCACGTCGGCCATGGTGGATAAAATATCTTCGGTCACGCGGCGCAACACCTGGCGTTTATTCATCTGGAAGTGAAGAACGCGGTCGCGCAGCAGTATCTGCTGGCGCTCGTCGTCAAGACGCCTTTCGCGGCGTTTCTTGAGATTCTCACGGCAACTTTCCAGAACGTGCGTGAACTGCAGCGCCAACTCGTTGCGCAGGAACTTAACCAGCGCAATGCGGCACAGCAGATCCAGTTGCATATTATCTTCCGCGTGGGCACGCCGCAGGGATGCAACCTGCAAACCGCTGAGGACCTGCTTGAATTCCGCCGGATAATCCACCTCCGGTTCCGGCAGCGCATCGTATTTGATGTGGGCGCGTCCGTAGGGGGAGTCGCCGAATGGATTTGCGGCCTCGACGCGGGTCAACTGCTCCACTCCGCCATGCTGCTCAATCAGGTTTTTCAGGTGAACTCGTGCAATCCGGGTAAATTGCGGGCTCAAGAATACGTCGGGGCGCAGGTTGTCAACGCCTGCCATCAACCCGTGAAGGGTGAGTTCCGGCACGTATGTAGCTAGCGTGAACTGGCTTGCCAAATCCTGCAGTTTCACGCGACCAAAGAACGCCATCGGCAATACTCGGACTTTCAACATGAGAAATTGTGAGCTGACTTTGGGACTTTATCACACGGCGAAGAGAAGAAAAGCGAAGAACTTTCATTCGCACGCTTCTTTTCGCACATTGGAATGTTACTGTGCGGAACGCATGCGAACCTTCTCGAATTCGTCGCCGGCCTTCCACTGTACCAACCCGCGTTGTTCCGCTGCGTGGAACCCTAATGCGATGCCGAAGCGGGCCATGACGGCGTTGGAACGATAGTCATATTCTTCCTTGAACTGGTCGGTTGGCTGGTGGTAACTCTTGTCCATGGCTTCGCTGTTTGCTTTTACCCACGATTCCGGATGCCCGGTAAAATGCTCGCCAGGCTCGATGGAAAATGCGGGGACTCCGAATTTCGCGAAGCTGAAGTGGTCGGAGCGATAGTAACCTCCGTTGTCAGGATGCCCGGCCTGGAGAATCTTGAGCTTGAAATCCGCCGCCGTCTTTTCAAACGTGCCGGCAAATGTTGTGCGCTCATATCCGGCTGCCTGCACTTCCGTGGGAATTCCGAGTGGCTTGACCGAGTCGTAATTCAGGTTGAGCGTTATGTCGGAGACTGGAACCGGGGGATGCTCCACGAGATAAGCCGAACCCCACAAGCCCTGCTCCTCGGCGGTCACCGAGGCAAAATACATGGAGCGCTTCGGCTTGGCTGGAATGGCCGCCACAGCTCGCGCCATTTCGAGTAGCATAGCCACGCCGCTCGCATTGTCGAGCGCGCCATGGTAGATGTTGTTGCCCGGTTGATTGGGACGAATTCCCAGGTGGTCGTAATGTGCGGTGAAGATTACCGCCTGCTTCTTGAGTTCGGGATCTGAGCCGCTGATTTCGCCGATCACGTTGTTCGAATCAAAGTGCCGGATACCCGAGACGAGGTGGGCGCTCACCTGCAAGGGGAGCGAAACCGGTTTGAAGCCCTTCTCCTGCGCGGCCAAAATCAAGAGATCGAGGTTCTGTCCAGCGTCAGCCAACATCGTTCGCGCCTTCTCCAGTTGTATCCAGGAAGCCAGCGCCAGTCTTGGTTCCTTATCGCCGGCCAGTCCCGAGCGCTCGCCCGACCACGAACTGCGCACCACATCCCAACCATAGCTGGCCATGCTCGTCTTGTGAATCAGGATGACCCCGGCAGCGCCCATTCGGGCAGCCTGCTCGTACTTGTATGTCCAGCGTCCGTAATAGGTCAGCGCTTTGCCGGCAAAAAAGTCCGGATCGTCCGACGGCGGTTCGTTCACCAGCATCAACAGAACCTTGCCCTTTACGTCGGTGCCTGCATAGTCGTTCCAGCCAAATTCCGGGGCTGTAATTCCATAGCCCATAAAGATCACGCTGGCGTTTACGTCGCTGATCTCATGCTGGTCGAGGTTGAAGACCACGATGTCGTCCAGCAGCCGTAAGTCCATCGTCTGTTTGGGGGTCTTCACTTCAATCGTGGTGCCCGGCAACGTCTCAATGCCAACCATGGGAACCTTTTGAAAGTAGGTTCCGTTGTCGCCCGCCGGTTCCAGCCCTGCTTCCTTGAACTGCTGAGCGATGTAGCTAGCGGCCAGGTCTCCACCCTTTGTCCCGGTGCCCCGGCCTTCCATGGCGTCGCTCGATAGGTACTTCACGTCAGCGCGAATCCGCTCGGCCTGCACATTATGCAGTGCCAGCATCATTCCAGCAGACGGAGTTGCATTCGTAGGGACGTGCTTCTTAGCCTTGTTCCCGGAACTCGCAAAGTTGGATGTGACCAGGGCTAGAAACAAAGAACAAATCAGCAAAGCTCTACGCACGATGAAGACTCCGGTTTGATGTTCCGAGAATGATTGTGAAGCTCAATTGTACGCTGTGCAGCGCGGCTCAGAAATGGAGCCGCAGCTTGACCGGTTCCCAGATTATCGCGCAAAAGCAGCGGCGCGAACCCGGGTCACCCGTCTCTCACCGCAGCTCGTGCTTGCGCAAAATCTTTCGTGTGAGACCGGTGAGCGGAAGCTCCCATATCTGCTCTCGACTTACCCAGCGGCCCGCCTTCTTCCGGCTTGCGTCAAGCGATTTCAGGGGCAGGCTCACCACCCGGACTTCGTAGTCGGTGTCAGTGATGGAGTGGCGCACCGCGAATAATTCGTTGCGATCCGCGAGCTGGTCTTCAATCTCCGGAAGCTCCCACATTGCGGCCATCTTTCGCTCGCCGGTTGAGCGCTGCACCAGGTAGACGCGATGATTGTGCTGGATCAGCGCCCGCGTCATACGCACCCTCTTGCGTGCCGCCGCGGACTTGCCGGTTTCTGCGCCGGGAGCGAGGCACCAGGGACGCATGGGACACACCAGGCACTGCGGATTCTGCGGCGTACAGACGGTTGCGCCCAGCTCCATCATCGCCTGATTCCAGTCCCCAGGTTGGCGCGGATCGAGCAATTCCTGCGCCCGCTTCCAGGCCGAGCCATCGTCACGCGGCGTACCGTCGATTCGGGTCAGCACGCGCTCGACATTGCCGTCCACCACGGCACAAGGTTCGCCGTACGCGATGCTGGCGACGGCTGCCGCCGTGTAGCGTCCAACTCCGGGGAGTTTGCGAAGGCTCTCCACGTCGTGAGGAATTACGCCGCCAAGTTCGGTGGCCACGGACCTTGCCGCCCGGTGCAACATCCGGGCGCGACGGTAGTAGCCCAGTCCGCTCCACAGTGCCAGTACCCGCTGCTCTGGTGCTGCGCCCAGAGCCTCGATGGTAGGGAACGCATCGAGAAAAACTCGATAATGCTCCAGCACCGCCGCCACGCGGGTCTGCTGCAGCATGATTTCGGAGACCCACACCCGGTAGGCATCGCGATTCTGACGCCATGGCAACGGGCGTTTGTGCCGTGCGTACCAACCGAGCAGCGCCGCGCGGACTTCGCCCAAAGTGGAGCTGTCACCTTGGAGCCGATTTTCACCCCGCGAGAGGGCTATCGGCTCTCGATTCCGGTCCGGCTTGCCTGGCAGTATCCCCATCGGTGAGCAGATTGTAACAAGCCTTGCGGGTTTTGCAGCCTCGTGGCGACCCAGCAGTATGCCGCAACCGGACAACACGGCAATGCCGCGACCTGCGTTGTTCTTTAATTTGCGCTTCTCCGGTTTGCCTCCCGGCCCACTTTGTGTTCTGATTCTGGTATGAAAATTAACGTCACCACGGCCGTAACCCTCCTTGCAGCCGGGATTTTTCTGGCTGGCAGCGCCCTGGCCCAAACACCTGCAACACCCGCAAAAGCGTCGACTACCTCCACCACACAGAAATCACCTGCGTCGAAGAGCATTGCTCCCTTCGCGCTCAAAACGAAAAAAGACAAAGCAAGCTACGCCATCGGCGTCAGTATAGGCAAGAGTTTGCAGCGAGACGAGGTTAATGTCGATCCAGCCATAATCCTCCGCGGTATGAAGGATGCTCTGGCCGGAGGCAAGCTCCTCATGACCGACGACGAGGCAAAGGCTGCACTTACCGAACTCCAACAGATGGCGCGAGCAAAGCAGGAAGCGAAGGCAAAAGTGGCTGGACAAGAGAACCAAAAAGAGGGCGAAGCTTTCCTCTCCGCGAACAAAAGCAAGCCGGGAATCGTCACGCTCCCCGACGGATTGCAGTACAAGATTGTGAAGCAGGGCGACGGCCCGAAGCCGACGGCCGCTGACACGGTCGAGTGCAATTATCGCGGCACGCTAATTAACGGCAAGGAGTTTGATAGCTCCTACAAACGCGGCCAGACAGCAACATTCCCGGTGGGTGGAGTGATCAAGGGATGGACCGAGATTCTCCAGATGATGCCGGTGGGTTCGAAGTACCAGGTTTTCATACCCTCCGAGCTGGCCTATGGCCCGCGTGGAGCGGGTGCTGACATCGGCCCCAATGCAACGCTCGTCTTCGATATCGAACTGGTTTCGATCAAGCCCAAGCCAGAAGCCGCCAAGCCAGCGGAACCGGCAAAAAAGTAGAAACGTTCCGAGCAGAATCGAAAATGCTCTTACGAGAGTGAGGGCATTTTCACGCTTTGAAGCGGCTGCGGGACTGGTATATCCGCCACA
>Ga0181534_10003005_pt1 | contig 10130 bp, 4 predicted proteins | sample PEATcosm2014_Bin_37_FD_119758 | JGI IMG/M metagenome (GOLD analysis project Ga0181534, IMG submission 119758) | Peatland microbial communities from MTU Mesocosm Facility, Houghton, MI, USA - PEATcosm2014_Bin17_10_metaG | ecosystem: Environmental > Terrestrial > Soil > Wetlands > Peat | place...
CGTTGGTCATGGCCGTCAATCCAATCGCGCCCGTCACCTTGTTGCGGACGGATTTCACCGTGACCACATGGTTGCCTGCCGCGCGTTCCATCGCCTTGTAGATGGGAATGTAAGTCAGCACTCCCAGCAGGCAGCCCGCCATCATCAGCTTCTTGCGCCCGATCTTATCCGAAAGCGCCCCCACCACCGTGAAGAACGGCATGGCAAACAGCAAAGCCACTGCCACTACAATGTTGGCGGTTTTCACATTCACCTTCAAAATGGTCTGCATGTAAAACAAAGCGTAAAACTGCCCCGTATACCAGACCACTCCTTGTCCCGCGGTAGCGCCGAACAGGGAAATCAAAACCTGCTTCAGATTCGGCCACTTGGTGAAGGCGTCCGTCAGCGGCTTGGTCGAAGTCATCTTCGTCGCTTTCAGTTCGGCGAAAATCGGCGACTCCTTCATCTTCAATCGAATGTAGAGCGAGATCAAGACGAGGATGATCGAGATGAGGAAAGGAATTCGCCAGCCATACGCCGAGAAATCCTCTTTGGACATCGAGCTCTGCGTCGCCAGAATCACCAGCAGCGACACGAACAGCCCCAGCGTCGCCGTGATCTGGATGAAGCTGGTATAAAAGCCCCGCTTGTTGTCCGGCACATGCTCGCCCACGTAAACCGCCGCCCCGCCATACTCTCCGCCCAGCGCCAGCCCTTGCAGCACGCGGATCAAGAGCAGCACGATGGGCGCGAACCATCCGGCGGTTGCATAGGAGGGCAGCAGGCCAATCACAAAGGTCGAAAATCCCATGATGGAGAGCGTGACCAGGAACGCATACTTGCGCCCCACCAGGTCGCCGATACGCCCAAAAAATAGAGCCCCGAAAGGCCGCACTATGAATCCCACCGCAAACGTCGCCAGGTAAGCGATGTAGGCGAAGGTATCATTGCCGGGAGGATAAAACTTGGGTCCCAGAATCGCCGCCAGACTGCCGAAGATGTAGAAGTCGTACCACTCGATCATGGTCCCGACGGACGAGGCCATGATCACCCTCCAGATGCTGTACTCTGGAGCACCTCTTCCCACCACCGCAGTACTTGCCATAAATCCTCCATTGCCTTGCTGTATTTTGCTCCCGGCTCAGCATCTTACGCGTGAGTCTCAGGCACTACACAACCACGGCAAAACCCGATTCCCAGACACAATTCGGTTCCAGCGTCACTGCCCCATTTTTTGCAAAATTGCGCTCACCGTCAATTGTGATCCCGCCGTCACCGAGAGTTCGCGCCTCCAGGCCGCGAAGCCCGGCAGAGAAAACACCACGACGTGCTCCCCCGTGTCTAACCCGATCTTCGACGGAGTGCTGCCCACATATTTACCATCCACAGTGATCTCCGCACCGGAGGGAGTTGACGTCAAATCACAGGTCACCCTCCGCTCCTCGGCCTTTCCCGTAGTTGGCTTCGGTGTGGCAGCGGGCAAGGGCTCCGGCAGAGTTGCCTGGGAAGGGCGCATGGCCACCGGCGTCTCCGTCGCGGCGCCCACCGGATTCGACCGCGCTGCCGGGGCGACCACGCTCGCTGGCGGATCGACTGGTGCGGCCCCAGCGATCATCGTGTACAACTGACTTCGCGCCCTCCCCTTGTCGTCGATGTAATACACGATAACGCCCCGCTTCGCGTTCTTGGCCTCGAAGGTTTCCCCCTTGGGCAGGGGAATGCATCTCGACCACCTGGAGTCGATGGTGCAAGCCACGCGGAACGGAGGCTGGTTCCCCTCCTGTACCAGCAACGTGTTGGTCACAGCTCGGGTCTCGCTGTTGTTGCAGTACGCGTCGAAGTTTACCTGGTCGCAATTCTTAGGGACGTCATTGCCCCCCAGGCTGACTGCATGGGTTTCGGAATCCAGGACCTTGATATGGATCGTATCGGTGTGCGACGTCGCGTGCGCAAGAATGGTCGCTAAGAAGAAGAGGACTCCGACCGTGCACGCCCATCTGCCCATACTCATGGGACCGAACTCCTCCCAACCTCTCACGCTCCCGGCGATCTTGGCGTCCTCGGCTCCTTTTGCAAATGCGTCCTTCACGCCGCTTTCCGCAAGATCCGTCAAAAGAAAGGCTCGTCAAAACATACTTGATCAGCGGGCGGGAGTGCGGTTCGCACCGCACTCCCACCCATCCGACTCTTCTAGAATGTGAAAATCGGTCCGAATTCCGAACGGTGATCCTGCCATTCGTTGTCCAGGCTTCCTGCGATCGTGTAGTCGACGCCAGGTTTAAGACGGGTCGCGTAGACCGATTGCTCGAAGCCGAACGTGACGTACGGATTCAGCTTGTAGTACAGAGTGGCCACGGCCATCTTGCCCATCTGGAGCGGCAACACGCCCTCGGCATTGGCGTTGAACAGGTCCTTGTGCAGAACCTGATCCTTGCCCAGGTCGAAATACAACTGCCAGCCGGCGTTGTGGCCTTTCGGATTTGCATTAAACCAGCGCGAGAGCGGCAGTCCGAGATTGATAAAGCCGCCGAACGCGCGGGTCGGCCGCTCCGGAGCTACCACCACATCGCCCGAAGGGCAGGCGGTAGCCAGAGTTACTGCCACCGTGCAAGCCAGTTGCGGCGTGCCGGAGGCGTTGACCACGCCGTCCACCGGCGTAAATGTGACTGGGTTGCTCAGCCCTCCCACGTCGGTGAAGAAGGTGTTGACCTGGCCTCCAAAGAAGAATCGCAGGTCGCCGCCGAAATAAGCGCTTGCCACCAGTGTGAACCAGCGCGTGGGTAACTGCACCCCCACCTGGTTGCCGTACATTTTGCTGGAAACGTTAAAGCCATTTGGAAAAGCGTTCTGGTAGGAGCAGATCAGCGGGTTCGCGGCGCAATACGCCGAGGTCGTGGTGTAAGCCGAGTTGGTGACGATCTCCTCATCCCTGGACCGGAAACCGCTCCAGAAGATCTGGGCCGGCGCCACCGCTGGAGCCTTGTCCAGTTGGAACTGCAAAGCCAATCGCCCTTCGAACTCGGGACGTCCAGAGTCGGCGCCTTCGCGCTCCCCCTGTCCAATCTGACCCTGCAGCCCCAGCGATCCCAGTTTCTCGATTTGGCCGGTGCTCGGCATCATGAGCGCGAAAGTGGGCGCAATTTTGAAATTGCGCGAGGAGCTGCCTACCTTCTGCACCAGGCCGAACTGGAATTGCGGAGAACGCTCGTAGATGTCGCCGTACCAGTAGCCCAGGGCGGTAGTCTCCAGAAGGTTCGGCAGAGCGGTGGAACCGAACAGCGTCCAATCCTGTCCACCTTCGAAGTAAACGTCCGTCTTGTCGCTGGCGGCATAATCCAGGCGCGCGAAGGCCAGGCGTATTTGGAAGGCGCTGCTGCGAACCGAAGAAACGTCGCGGTTGTCGACTTCGCTGAAGTTGCCTTCGTAGTCACCTTCGATCTTGCCGGTCAGAATGATTTTGCTCGAGATGTCTGGCCACTCGATGTTCGCGCCCACTCGGGTGGAGCGCGCCTTCAAGTGAAATTCGGGATCCTCGGTTGGACCCGTGTTCAAGATCGATGTTGACGACAAAAACAAACCCGGAAACGGCATGTCATCGCCATTCGGACTGCTGCTATCGCGAACTCCGGTCGCCTTGATGAACCCGTAGGGCGTCATTTTGATCGGACCCATCTTAAAGGCGGCGTTCAGGCCATCTTTTTTGGGCGGGTCGACCGGCAGCACGCGCAACGGGGCAATGGCGGCCACCACCGAGGGTCCGGGGGGTTTGGGTACGTTGACCTGCGGCCCGGGTGCCGGTTGCGTGGCTTGCGACTGCGAAGTTACCTGCACTGAGGCATCCGCCTCGGCACTGGCGGCGGAAGGCGTCACCGGCGCTGCTGCCACCGCCACCGCGGGTTGCGCCGGAGCCCCGGCTGCGGCGGCCAGGTCCGCCGCGCTTACCAGCCCCTTGCGTGTCAACGCCTCCACCAGTGCCTGAAACTGCGCCGTGGGTACGGCATTGCGAATGGAGTTGGCCTCATTGGGCGCCAGCACTCCTTTCATCACCAGAACCCCCAGCAAGGCGGTTACATTGGCATCGTTGCTCGCCGAGCTGAGGCTCGGACTGGCTGCCGCCGCAGCCGGAGACGCGGCGGCTGGAGTTGCCGCCGCTTCTGCGCTGGCGCTGTTGGTTTCGGCTGAGCTTGCGGCTTTTGCTTCGTTATTATTTTCGCCCAGGGCGGGCGCGATCGCGACGGCTAAAGCCAATACCGGAAAAAGACACCTTCTGAGCGTCAACATTGACGGCATCTCCTGGCTCGGGCTGTGTTCACTCCTTGGCCCGAAACATGGAAAAGGAACCTACGTCATGTCACCGAGCTTTGTCAAGAACTTTGACGTTTTAATTCAGGGGCCTTGAAAGGGCGCACCCCTAGGCACCGTCCCCGCAGTACGACAAACCTGAACCTCTATATCTTTCTTCATCCAGGGACGGCCCTGGTCAGCCGAGACGAGGTCTCATCAAAAGCCCGAAGGATGACGGTAGTCCTCCGACCAAACTGGGCGGCGACTGATTTTCCAGAGTCTGGGATTTTCCACCTCAGAATCTTCTTGACTTCGCATTCGGCAACGCCGATCCTAATTACGTACACCCATTTTTCTTAGTTCTCTTACAATTATTGATTGTCTTTGTCGCCTCGACACTTTGCCATCCTTGAGGCTCGTTTTCTTCTGGGGCTGGGCACATAACTTGATTCCCTGCAATATTTTGCGAATAAGCTGTTAGTTTTCAATATGTTACCCAGATTTCATCGTGAGCCTAAGATGTAACTTGTTGGTTTTAAATATCTTAGGCTGTTCGATCTGCGTTTTTTTCTCATCTGGATCACACGGTCCAATCTCCCTCACCTCTAGCCGTGCCCAACCTCACTGTTGGCTTTCTCCTCCAAGGCCCCTTCCACCTTCAATGAGTGTAGACTTCTCGCAACCATGAAAACCTCCAAGCTGGCCAAAGCCTACCGCATCGAAGAGGGGAAGCATTTTCGGCTGCGCGACTTCGATCCTTCGGACACGGGCCATGTCGCCTCCGAAGAGAAGGCCAACGATCATCTTCAAAAGGATGTCGCACGCATGGCCGATCTGCAGGCCAAACTTTACGCCCAGGACCGCTGGGCCTTGCTGCTGATCTTTCAGGCAATGGATGCCGCGGGCAAAGACGGAACCATCAAGCACGTCATGTCAGGAGTCAATCCCGAGGGCTGCCAGGTGGTCTCCTTTAAACAGCCCTCGGAGACCGAGTTGCAGCACGATTTCCTCTGGCGCACAACCACCAATCTCCCGGAGCGCGGCCATATTGGAATCTTTAACCGCTCTTACTATGAAGAGGTCCTGGTGGTGCGGGTGCATCCGCCGGTTCTCGAAGCCCAGAAACTACCCCGGCAGTTGGTCAGCAGGAATATCTGGAAGGAACGCTATGAAGATATCCACGCCTTCGAACGGCACATGGCGCGCAACGGGACTGTAATCCGCAAGTTTTTCCTTCACCTCTCCAAGAAAGAGCAGAAGAAGCGATTTCTGGCTCGGCTGGACGAACCCGAGAAACACTGGAAATTTTCCGAGGCGGATGTCCACGAGCGCGAATTCTGGGATGACTACCAGGAAGCCTATGAAGAGATGATCCGCCACACCGCCAGCAAACATGCTCCCTGGTATGTGGTGCCGGCGGACAACAAGTGGTATACCCACCTCGTAGTTTCAGCGGCGATTGTGGAAGCCCTGGAAAATCTGAATCTCGCCTATCCCAAAGTGGATGCCGTGAAGCTCAAAGAAATCAATGCCGCTCGCAAGTCCCTTTCGAAGTAGGAGGCCTGCCAAATACGAAGGCCTATGAACTGAAATCGCAACCCTGCCCTTTGTATTTGGCCCTTCCCGGCTTTACCATATCTGCCATTCGGAATTCGCAGTCAATATCAAACACTCTCTTAGGAGCAATCCCAAGATGGCTGTTCCAGAAATACTGTCCTCCAACGGCGATCGGCTCAGCAACATCTATTTCCTGCATTATTTCTTCCTCGTGGCACTTTTCCTCGCGGGTCCAGGCACTGCCCCGGCTCAAAGCACGCCGGAGAGGCAGTCGCAAGCGACCCGGCCCACGGCTTCGGCTTCTGCCGCGAAGCCGGTCGAGCAGAAGACGGACGCTGCCGGCGATTCCGAGAAGTCCGAGGATAAGCTGTTCAAAGGCATGCAGTACCGTCTCATCGGTCCGTTTCGCGGCGGGCGCTCGCTCACCGCGGCGGGAATTCCCGGCGATCCCACGACTTATTATTTTGGCGCGACCGGCGGCGGCGTGTGGAAGTCGAGCGACGGCGCACTGACGTGGTCGCCGGTCTTCGATAAAGAAGGCAGCGGTGCGATTGGCAGCCTGGCGGTGGCCAACTCGGATCACAACATCGTTTATGTCGGTACCGGCGAGGCCTGCATTCGCGGCAACATTTCGCATGGAGACGGAGTATACAAGTCGTTCGACGGCGGCAAGAGCTGGAAGAATATAGGCCTGCGCGACAGCCGGGCCATCGGCAAGGTCATCGTCCATCCCACCAATCCGGACATTGTGTTCGTGGCGGCGCTTGGCCATCCCTTTGGACCAAACTCCGAGCGCGGAATTTTCCGCACCACCGACGGCGGGAAGAGTTGGCAGAAGGTTCTGTACAAGGATGAAAATACCGGCGGCATCGACGTGGCCTTCGATCCCCATAATCCCAATATTCTTTTCGCCGCGCTGTGGCAGGCGCGGCGCACTTCGTGGAGCATGTCCAGCGGCGGGCCGGGCAGCGGGTTGTATCGCTCCAATGACGGAGGCACGACCTGGAAGCGGTTGGAAGAGCACGGCCTGCCCAAAGGTCCTTATGGCCGCATCGGGATCGCGGTGGCCGCCAACTCCGACCGTGTCTATGCCCTGATTGAAGCTCACAATCCCGAAGGCGGGCTTTACCGCTCCGACGATGGCGGCGAGAGTTGGGACTTCGTGAATCCCAGCCACAGCTTGTGGCAACGGCCCTGGTACTACATGCACATCATCGCCGATCCCCGCGATGAAAACGTGGTTTACGTCATGGATGTCGAGGCTTACAAGTCCACCGATGGCGGCCACCTGTTCAACCGCATCCGCGTTCCGCACGGCGACAATCACGGCCTGTGGATCGATCCTGAGGATACGCGGCGCATGATCGCCGCCAACGACGGCGGGGTTACGGTAACTTTGGATGGGGGCAAGAACTGGACTCGCCAGGATAATCAGCCGACTGCGCAGTTTTACCACGTCACCACCGACACTGCCGTGCCCTACCGTGTGTATGGCGCCCAACAGGACAGTGGAACTGTCGCCATCGCCAGCCGCAGCGACGATGGATCGATTGATCGCAGCGACTGGTATGACGTGGGCGGAGGCGAGGCGGGATATATCGCGCCTTATCCGCCGGACTCGAACATTGTCTATGCCGCGGATTATCAGGGAAACATCACCCGCTTCGACAAGCGCATCGGGCAGGTGAAGTCGATTACCGAACAACCGGAGTTATCCGACGCCTGGGGCGCGGCCAACCTGGAGCATCGCTTCCAATGGACGGCTCCGGTTCTAATATCTTCGCATGATCCAAACACTCTTTATCACGCTGGGGAGCGCTTGTTCAAAACCACCGACGGCGGAGTTCACTGGCAGGCGATCAGCCCTGATCTGACGCGCAACGATAAGAGCCGACAGAAAGTCTCCGGCGGCGACATCACGCTTGATGATTCCGGAACCGAGTATTACGACACGATTTTCGCGCTGGCCGAGTCGCCGGTCACCAAAGGCCTGCTGTGGGTAGGCACCGACGACGGCCTGGTTCAGCTCACCCGCGACGAAGGAAAAAGCTGGACCAACGTCACGCCCAAGGATTGGCCGGAGTGGAGCCGCATCAGCCAGATTGAGGCTTCGCCGCACGATGCGGGCACGGCCTATGTGGCGGTGGATCGCCATCAGGACGATGATTTGAAACCCTACATATATAAGACTGCGGACTACGGGGCGACTTGGACGAAGCTGGTCAGGGGAATTCCCGATGGCTCGTTCGTGCGCGCGGTGCGGGAAGATCCCAAGAAGCGCGGCCTGCTGTATGCGGGAACCGAGAATGGGGTATTGGTTTCGTTCAACGATGGCGGGGATTGGCGGTCGCTCAAGCTAAATCTGCCCACCACTCCGGTTCACGATCTGGTTATCAAGGAAAACGATCTGGTGCTGGCTACCCATGGTCGTTCTTTCTGGATTCTTGACGACCTGAGTCCTTTGCGGCAGTTTACGGAGGATTCCGCCAAGAAAGATGTCTACCTGTACGCGCCCGCCCCGGCCTACCGGATTCAGGCCGGGGCTGCGGAAGATGCCCATCCCTCCAAGCGCACCGGACAAAATCCGCCTGCCGGAGCGGTCATTTACTTCTATTTGAAGGACGCTCCCAAGTCGGAGACGGAGGTCAAGCTGGAGATCATGGATTCATCCGGGAAGGTCATTCGGAAGTATTCAAGCGCCGAAACCGAAACCCAGGATGAGCCCCCCGGACCCGACGACAAGAAGCCGGAGAAGGAAATCAAGCCGGAGGCGGGATTGAATCGGTTTGTCTGGGATTTGAGATATGAGGAGGCACATCGTGTGGCCGGCTACTACCTTTGGGAATACACCGGCGGCTCGAAAGGGCCGGTGGCCGTCCCCGGCCAGTATCAAGTAAGAATCACAATTGGTCAGCGGAGCCTAGTCGCGCCGCTGGAGGTCAAACTGGACCCCCGGGTGCATGTGAGCCCGGCGGATCTGGAGCAACAATTCGCATTGCTGGCCCAGGTCCATGAAGAGCTCAACCGGGTTTACGATGCGGTGAATCAGATACAGGATGTGCGCTCGCAGGTGGCTGGCCTGAAGCGTCGCCTGCCGGAAAATGCCAGCACGAAGACCATTGCATCCGCGGCCGACGATCTGGAGAAAAAACTGGCCGGCTTGCGCGATCGGCTCATCAACTTAAACATTAGCGCGAATGAAGATTCCCTGGCCTACCCGCCGCAGATCGATGCCAAACTGGCATTTCTGGCGATGGATGCAGGCAGCGCAGATGCCGCTCCCACTGAGGCGGAGCAAGTGGAGTTCGAGAAGCTGAAGCGGCAGAGCGGAGAATTATTAGGCCGATGGGACGACTTACAACGCCGCGATCTTGCGGCCTTCCAGAAGCTGACGGCGGAAGGCAGCCTGTCGACCGTCGTAGTCCCTCCGCCAGGGAGGATGGGAGAATCGCCAAGCCTTGATGCCCACTGAAACCCACGATTACCGGGCCGGTGGAGTTGCTTTCCTTTTTTTTGAGCGCGGGTTTCCCTATTACCTCAGTGCCACAAACATGGCACGGATGGGCCTTGTGCAGGTCCGGGCGGGCTGCTAAGTTGCCGATAGTGATGCTGATCTTCCCCTATGGTGACGGTCGAAGAGAAGGTCGGGGGTCTCTATGAAAATCATGCATCTGTGTTATGTAGCGGTCGGCTTCGCGGTGGCCCGCTGGATATTCCGTCGCCAACCGGTGGTTGATCCAGTCACGCGTTTGCGCACTTCTGGCCTTTTATAATCCAGGCCTTCATAAGAAGTGGCTCACGAAACCGGGGCTGGTTCCCGTTTGTGTCGCTATCTGTCGAGCGCCGCCTTCGTCGGGATGCCCCGGGCAACTTCGGAAGCCTCGTTACTTCGGTTTGCCTGCGTCTCTCGGTTTCGCCTTAAAACTCACTACAATCTTGGAAGGATGACCCCGATCAGCCGCTTTGGCTCGCGGGCAAGTCTCGGTCTTATTCTGGGTGCCGGCTGCGGCAAATTCGCCCCGCAGTCTTTTTCATCTTTTATGACTTTCATGACGCCTTTCATTAGAAACCGAGCGACGGTGAGTTTGCTGCTGGCGGGATTCTGTATCTCGCTGGCGGCGCCAACTGCTCATGCCCAGGATGAGTCCAACGACGTTCCACTGGGCGATGTGGCTCGCGTCTTGCGCAACCAGAAAAACTCCGGCGCTGGGGTGGTTATCGACAACGATAATCTTTCGAAGGTGATGGCCGAGGCGGAAAGGAGCAAAGCGGACGGAGCTTCCACCGTGTTCTCGCTGGCAACCGGC
>Ga0181534_10003006_pt1 | contig 10125 bp, 9 predicted proteins | sample PEATcosm2014_Bin_37_FD_119758 | JGI IMG/M metagenome (GOLD analysis project Ga0181534, IMG submission 119758) | Peatland microbial communities from MTU Mesocosm Facility, Houghton, MI, USA - PEATcosm2014_Bin17_10_metaG | ecosystem: Environmental > Terrestrial > Soil > Wetlands > Peat | place...
ACCGAAACCACGGCCGGAGAGACATTTTTGACCAAAGCCGAAAAATCCGGGACCGGCGCGAAATTTTGCCCGACAGCCTGGGTTGCGTCCAAGGGGTCGGCGGCGCGGGCCGCGGGGCAGATCAGGGCGGTGCTCCCGAGCAAGGCCAGCGAGAGCGCCGCGGCGCGGGGGATGGAGTAACGCATTTTGATGGAACTCTCCTGAGGAAACATTTTCGAGGCGGCTATATCTGCCAGGTAACTGTTACTTAAATGCCACAGCCAAGCAGCTTTCTCAACCGTGTTACAAAAAAGGTTACACTTCTTCACCCCTCGGCAAAGTTAGCCAGGACCGCCTCTTCACCGGTTCATTAGCACCGGCAGCTGCGCATGTTCCAGCACATGCCGGGTAATGCCGCCCAGGATGAGCTGGCGCAGCCGCGAGGCCGTGGAATAGGCGCCCATGGACATCAGATCGGCCCGGAACTCGGTTGCCGCGGCGAGCAGCCCGGCCCCGGTAACGCCCTTGCGCGGGTAGAACTGCACGACATCGGCGGTAACGCCATGATGCGAGATATATTCCGCGACCTCGGCCCCTGAAGGGCCGGGGCGGCGGTAGTCATCGCTCACCAGAATCCGCACTGCCTCCGCCTGGCGCACGAAGGGCATCACCGAGGCCAGCGCCGAGGCGGAATTGGCCGTGCCGTTCCAGGCAATGGCCACGCGCTTGCCGAATGTTTCCGGCGGCACCACCGGGGCGAGCAGCACGGGGCGGCCGGAATCAAACAGCACCGCGTGCAGCGCATCGGCTGCCGCCACATCCTCGCCGGACTGCGGGTGCGGCACGATGGTGAGGTCGGCGAGCCTGGCCCGGTGCGCGATCACCTCGTCCTCGCGTCCCGCCAAAGCGGTGAAGCTGGCGCTCGGCTCATCGCGCCCGTGCAGCGCCGCGCCGACCGGAACCCCGGCCGCCTCGGCCTCGAGCGCGAACAATTCTTCCAGGCTGCGCTCGCGCGCGCCGGTCGCGCGTTCGGTGGCGCTCATCATGTCCTCGATCATGGCGCCTGTCATGCCCTCGCCGACGAAAGGGGCGAATTCCTGGGCGGAACGAATGTGCAGCACCTGCAGATGCGCGCTCCAGCGCTTGGCCAGCATCAGTCCCGTTTGCAGGGCAGCCCCGGCCGAGGCCGTGCTGCTGACCGGAAGCAGGAATTTGCGGACAGACATGGGTGCCCCCTTATTGTTCGTTCACCCTGACTATATGACATTACTGCAAAAAAACTACAGCAGGTCGCGCAGGCGGAACCATGATGTGGCCAGCAGCAGCGCGGGAGTGCGCAGCGCCGGTCCGCCGGGGAAGCGAGCATGGGGAATGCGGGCGAACAGGTCGAAACGCCCGGCCTGTCCGGCGATGGTTTCAGCCGCAAGTTTGCCGGCGAGGCCCGTCAGCGCCAGGCCGTGGCCGGAGAAGCCGTGGGCGAACAGGATGTTATCGGCGAGCCGGCCAAAATGCGGGGCGCGGTTGACCGTGATGTCGACATTGCCGCCCCATAGATACTCGACCCGCGCATTTTTGAGCTGCGGGAACACCCGCGCGGCGCGGCGCAGCATCGAGGCACCAAGGCTCGGCGGGGGCAATGTTGAGTAGGAGACGCGCCCGCCGAACAGCATACGGTTGTCGGGCGAGCGGCGGAAATAATCGAGCACGAAATTGAGGTCCCCCACCGCCTCATTGCCGGGGATCAGGCCGGGCACGTCATCGCGCGGCTCGGTGGCCATGATGTAGGTGCCGACCGGCATGATATAGCCCGCCAGCTTGCGCTCCAGCCCGCCCAGATAGGCCCCGCCGGCGACCAGCAGGTAAGAGGCGGTGACGCGGTGCCCGCCAACATGCAGGGTGATCTTCTTGCCCGGCTCAACTTTATCGACCCGCGCCTGGGCGAAAATTTGCGCCCCCGCCGCCTGCGCCGCCTTGGCCAGGCCGAGCGTGTAGTTGAACGGGTGGATATGCCCGGCGATGTTGTCCTCAAGTGCCGCGATATAGCGCGGGCTCGGCAGCCGCTCCTGCAGATCGGCCCCGGTGAACAGCCGCCCCACCGGCGCGCCGAGGGCGGCCAGCTCCTCCTGCTCCTCGCGCAAATCCCTCACCTGGCGATCCTTGAGGGCAGCGTGCAGATAGCCGCGCACGGGCGCCGCCGGAATATCGAAACGCGCGATCTGGCCGTGCAGAAGGTCCACCGCCTCGACCGACATATCCCACAGCCGCTTGGTCGTCTCGGCCCCCGTGAGCTGGCGCAATTTATGCAGCGAACAGCCGAAACCGGGCAGCGCCTGCCCGCCATTGCGTCCGGAGGCACCCCAGCCGACATCCTGCGCCTCCAGCAGCGCGACCTTATAGCCGCGCTCGGCCAGATGCAGGGCGGCGGAAACCCCGGTGATGCCGCCGCCGATGATGGCGACATCGGTGCTGATATCCTCCGTCAGCCTGGCCGCGGTGAAATCGACCTTGCGGGTCGCGTGATAGTAATTCTGCATTCAATGCGCCGTTCTGTTGGCGGGGCGCCCAATCGGGCGTCCCGCGCGTGATCCATTCAGCCTCGCAGCGAATGGGCGGCGCAGGCACCGGCCGGCGTCCCGCACTGTTTCCAGCACCGGGCGCGGCCCCGCCCCGCATAGCAATTACGGCTACTTCGGGCCAGGGCGCGGCCTGCAACCCAGCATGGCTAGACCGGCGCGAGCACACTGGCGCGATAAACATCCATATACCCCTGCACCATCTCCTCGCGGCTGGGCGGCGGCGTGATACCTTGCGCCAGCCTGTCCCACAGCCCGTCCTCGGTGCAGGCGCGGTGCATCGTCGCGGCGAGCGCGCCGGCATCGCCCAATTCGAACAGCAGCCCGTCCCCGTCATCGGTCACGCGCTCGGCCGGACCGCCGGCATTGGCGGCAATGACCGGGCGGCCGAAGCTCCAGGCTTCGGAGATGACCAGACAGAAAATCTCCCACCAGATGGACGGCACGACCACCCAATCGACCCGCGCCATGCGCGCCCGCAGCTGGTCGTGATGGTAGGAGCCGTTGCAGACGACATTGCGCTGATCCGCCGGGCGCGCCGCCTCGGCGGCGAGAAACGCCTCGATCCCAGCACGCCGCTCCGGCGAAGCAAACCGAATATTATCGCCATTCACCTCGACGGTGAAATCGGTGAAGCCCTGGGCGCGCAGCAAATCCACCGCCTGCAGCAGCACATGCAGCCCCTTCACATCCACCAGCTGGCCGAAAAATCCGAACCGGTTGCGCCTGCCCCCTGCCGCCGCGCGGATCGGCACGGCATCCGCCTTCATCCCGTTCGTCACCTGCACGAATTTCGTTTCATCGAGCCCCCATCTGACATAATGCGGGATCATGAAGCGGCTTGGCACGGTAAACACATCAACGGCGGCCAGATGCGCCTTCATCCACATCTCGCGCATGAAAAAATGCTCGGGCGGAAACGCCGGCATGCATTGATGGCAGCGCACGGCGGAGGCGCGGTCGCAGAGCGAGCCATCGGTCAGCCTGCGCATATGCCCGCTGGCCGCGCAGATCGCGAGGAATTCATGTGCCGTGAAAACAATTTTAGCCTCCGGCAACACGCGGCGCGTCAGCGTCAGGTAATCGATGCCGAAGTTCAGGAAATGATGGAAATGCACCACATCGGGGCGCAGGCGTTCCAGAAATTCCTTGAAGGATTCGGCCAGCGCCACACTCGGGCTTTTGTCCCAGACATGGTCGTAGCCTTGTGAGAGAAACAGGAACTCATTGGGCCGCCCATCGAAACCGGTGATGCGCGCGCCGCTCTTGAACATGGCCGGTGCGGTATGGTCGGCGCCTGCGAGCAGCACGGGCTCGACGCCCTCGACCTGCCGCAACCCTTCGAACAATTCATAGGCAATCTGCTGCGCGCCGCCGCGCACCAGCTCCGGGTGATACAGGCTGACGAGCAGGATTTTCATTTTGCTTCCGTTATATCCAGCGCCGGGTGAGGCGGTGCCGGACCCGTCAACCCGTCCTGCACCAGATCCAGCCAGTTCTTGGTGAACAGCCAGCGATTCACCACGGCACCGCCTTCATGCTGCGGCTGGCGCTGGGAGCCCTTGCCCTCCAGATGCCAGAGCTTCGCATCATGCAGCCGGGCCGGGCGCCCGGCCTCCAGGCTTTTCAGGCATAAATCCGCATCTTCGTAATGGCCGAAAATATAATCCTCGGAAAATCCTTCGAGCCTCTCGAACCAATCCCGCGCCATGGACATGAACGCGCCGGTAACGGCCGGCACAATGCGTGAGCGCAAGAATTCGGGCGTGCCGGGCGGCGCGCCCTTGCCGTAATGCTCGACGCGCAAAATCGCGGTGTCCTTGCGGCGCCCCTGGCTGAAGCCCGGCGCCCGATCCAGCTCGAAATACATGCCGCCGTGCATCAGCGAACCGTCATCGTAATAAAGCGGGGCACCGAACAGCGCCGTCTGCGCCGCCGGTAAATCGGCGACGATGGTGCTGTGCTTTTCCGCCCAATTTTCATCGCGCGGAAACACATCGGGGTTGGTGAACAATAGCCGTGAGCTGCGCGCATATTTGGCGGCCAGATTATTCGCCGCGGCAAAACCCGCATTGGCATTCAGCAGAATAACGGTCACATCGAGCCCGTAGATGAGCGATGCGAGCCGCGCCTCGCGCAGCAGCAGCTCCGCGCTTTCGGGGCTATTGCAGACATAGATGAACTCGTAATCGCCTATACCCGGCTGGCGCGCGAACATCGCCTGCTGCGCGAACATATATTCAATTTTGCCGAACAGGCAGACGATGATCGAGCCCTTGTAGCCGGCATTGCCGCGGCCGAAAAATTCGATATAGGGCGCGTTCACGGCACGGCGTGTCAGCATCTGGTTGAAGTCGATCAGCTGCGCCGCGATCGCGGTATCGACGCTCTGCACCGCGGCAAAATACGGCGCGCCGGTATATTTCGCCAGCGCCAGCCCCGAGAGCGCGATATTGCGCAGCTCATCATCCTCCACCGTATCCACCGTCACCATCGCCTGCAGCTCGGCCCCGGATTTTAGCCGCACGACGGCACTGCAGATATTGGCGGGCAGCCGCCGCGCGGCATACAGAAACCCCCAGAAGCCGCAATTATGCGGGGCGGACAGGCCGATGGAAGCCTCGGCATCAGGCCGACGCACCCGGGCGATGCTGGCCGCGCTGAAGGAAATGGACCAGGACGAGAAATACAAATCGATGCTATCCAGCCGGTCCTGGCTGTCATTGACCCAGCCCACGGCGTAGATGCCGCCGGCCGGCGAGATTTTAATATGGTCGATGTTGCCAGCCGGGGCGCGGGGCTTTTCCGCGAGATGGTCCGGGTCCGCGGTGATCACCACGCGGTCGCGCACCACGCTGGCGGGCGCCATGGTGGGGCGGCCTTCGGCCCGGCCAAAGCGCTGGTAATGCTCGGCCCCCGAGCGAAACGTGCCGGTTGCCACCGCTGTCGCGACGTCGGGATTGAGCCGCAGGTACAGCGCTTCATTGAGCGGCGGGGTATCGGCGGACGGCTGGGGGGCAGGTTGCAGAGGTGAAGGGCGCAAAGGTGCTATGGGCGCGGGGTCGGCGGTCTTGCGGGACGACCCTCTGCTCATGCCTGTCTCCGGCCTAAATGCGCGCTCTTATACAACCTCTCGTAACATAATTGAACGTATATGCAAATTTAAGTTAAGAGCGCGGCGCCGCCACGGCGTTGAGATAGCCGACCAGCGCGCCTGACTCCGTGAAGGAAAAGGCACAGGGCAGCACGCCGTCGCGCTGCACCCGGTAGCGCGCGTCCTTGAGCAGCAGATGCGGGCCATTGCCCGACAATGTCACCGTCTGCCCCGGTGCTATGTCCAGGCTCTGCAGCGGGTTGCCACGGGCATCCACCAGCATCGTGCTGGCGGCGATGGAGCAGTTCACCGCCGTCAGCGTGTCCGGCGCGTCTCCGGTGTTATGGATCTGGATGAAGCCCTGCGTATCCTGCCCATCCTTAGCGGTTTGCCACACCGTGCCGTGGTCGAGCGTGAGCACGGAATCGGCCCAGGCCGGGAGCGCCGGCAGAAGGAGCGCGAGGACTAAAGCGAGCGGGCGGAGCGTCATGCAAGACTTTCATATTTCTCGAGTTGCCAGGAGGCGGGCTCTTTTGCCGCCAACACGTACCAGTTGGCAACCAGCGGATGCGCCCGCACCGCGTCGCAATAGGCCTTCGCCCCGGCCGAGAGCGGCGGCGCGTAGGTGATGAAGCGGGCCACGATGGGGGCGTACATGGCATCGGCCGCGTTGAATGTCTCGCCAAACAGATAAGGCCCGTTTTGCCCGAACACGGCGCGCGTCTCTGCCCAGATCATCTCGATGCGCGCCACATCGGCCAGGCTCTCCGGGTTCTGCCCGAGCCCGGCATAGTCGCGCCCCAGATTCATCGGCATGGCCAGGCGCAAGCCGCGGAACCCGGAATGCATCTCGGCGGCAATGGCGCGGGCATGGGCACGGGCGACGCGGTCCGCCGGCCAGAGCGCCGGGCTGAGTTCGGCGCAATATTCGGCAATGGCGAGGCTTTCCCAAATCCGCGCCCCGTCATGCTCCAGATAGGGCACGGTGCCGCTCGGCGAGACCGCCTTCACCGCCGGAGAATTGCCGCCGGCGAGAGGCACGAAAATTTCCTCCACCTGCAGCCCGGCCAGGCGCACCATCAGCCAGCCGCGCAGCGACCAGGAGGAGTAACGCGCCGTGCCGAGATAGAGTTTCGCACCCATGGAAGCCTCCCTGTAGCCGCGCCCTGCCTACCACGCCCCCACGCCGACGCCAAAATTTGAGGCGGCGCGGGCCAGCGTGCTAGCGGGGCGCATGATCCACCCTCCCACCGCCTGGGCCGGGCTGGCGCTCACCCGCCCCCTGGTCATGGGCATCATCAACGTCACACCGGATTCCTTCTCCGACGGCGGCCGCCATGCCGGGGCCGATGCCGCCATCGCGGCGGGGCGGAAAATGCTGGCGGAAGGGGCGGATATTCTCGACATCGGCGGCGAAAGCACGCGCCCCGGCGCCGCCCCGGTCACGCCCGGGGAAGAGCAGGCGCGCATCCTGCCGGTTATCCGGGCGCTGGCAGGTTCCGGCGCGGTCATCTCGGCGGATACCCGCCATGCCGCGACCATGGCGGCCGCACTCGATGCCGGGGCAAGAATCATCAACGACATCTCGGCCCTGACCCACGACCCGGCGGCTTTGGCCCTGGTGGCGGCGCGCGCCTGCCCGGTGGTGCTGATGCATATGCGCGGCACGCCGGAGACGATGAATGAGCAGGCAAGCTACATTGATGTTGCGGGCGAGGTGCGGGACGAGTTGGCCACCGTGCGCGACCGCGCCGTTGCGGCCGGGGTCCGGCCGGAAGACATCGCCCTCGACCCCGGATTCGGCTTCGCCAAGCGCGGCGCCCAGAATGTGACGCTCCTGCGCGCCACGGGCCATTTCGCCACCCTCGGCCATCCCCTGCTTATCGGCCTGTCGCGCAAGCGTTTTCTCGGCGAAATTTCGGGCGAGCCCGACCCGGCGCGGCGCGATGCCGAATCCCTGGCCGCCGGGCTGTTTGCCGTAGGGCTTGGCGCGCATATACTGCGGGTACATGACGTGGCAGGGACAGCGCGGGCATTGCGCGTCTGGCAAAGTGTAGATGTGAATGTGAGAGACGATGGGTGACAAGGGTAAACGCCGGCTATTCGGCACGGATGGAATTCGCGGCACGGCCAATACCGCGCCGATGACGCCGGAAATGGCCCTGAAGCTGGGGCAGGCGGCCGGGCTGCTGTTCACCCGCGGCAGCCACCGGCACCGCGTCATCATCGGCAAGGACACGCGGCTGTCGGGCTATATGCTGGAACCGGCACTCACGGCGGGCTTCATCTCCGCCGGCATGCATGTCACATTGGCGGGCCCGCTGCCGACACCTGCCATCGCCATGCTCACGCGCTCGCTGCGGCTCGACCTCGGCGTCGTCATCTCCGCCTCGCACAACCCGTTCGAGGATAACGGGATCAAACTCTTCGGCCCGGACGGATCAAAGCTCTCCGACGAGACCGAGGCCGAGATTGAGGCGCTGATGGGCCAGGACCTCTCGGACCGCATGGCCGGGCCGGAGCATCTGGGCCGCGCCTCGCGGCTGGTCGATGCCGCCGGGCGCTATGTCGAGGCCGCCAAATTCTCGCTCCCGCGCGGCCTGCGGCTCGATGGCCTGCGCATCGTCATCGATTGCGCCCATGGCGCCGCCTATAAGGTTGCCCCCGCCGCTTTGTTCGAGCTTGGCGCCGAGGTCATCCCGCTCGGCGTGGCGCCGGACGGTTTCAACATCAACCGCGACTCCGGCTCCACGGCACCGCGCCAGCTATGCGAGGCGGTGCTGGAACATGGCGCCGACATCGGCATCGCGCTCGACGGCGATGCCGACCGCGTCATCCTGGCCGATGAGCGCGGCGAGATCATCGATGGCGACCAGATCCTCGGCCTCATCGCGCGCGACATGGCCGAGCAGGGCAAGCTTGCGGGCGGCGGCATCGTCGCCACCGTCATGTCCAACCTTGGGCTGGAGCGGTTTCTGGGCGGGCTGGGGCTGAGCCTGATCCGCACCAAGGTCGGCGACCGCTATGTGGCCGAGGCGATGCGTGAAAAAGGCATCAATCTCGGCGGCGAGCAGTCGGGCCATGTCATCCTCTCCGACTATGCCACAACCGGCGACGGGCTGGTGGCGGCGCTGCAGGTGCTCTCGGTGCTGGTGCGCAGCGGCAAGCGCGCTTCTGAGGCCTGCCGCGTGTTCGCGCCGCTGCCGCAGCTTCTGCGCAATGTGCGCTATGCCGGGGCCTCGCCTCTGGCCCAGCCGCATATCCAAACCGCAATCGAAGCAGCGTCCACCAGGTTGGGGGTGTTGGGCCGCCTGCTTATCCGCCCGTCCGGGACGGAACCGCTGATCCGCGTGATGGCGGAGGGCGAGGATGCCGCGCTGATCCATGAGATCGTCGACGCTTTGTGCCAGAAGATCGCTTTAGCGACGGCGGAAGCGGCTGAGTGACGCGCGGGGCGGCAGGGCTGCAAGGCGCATGAAAAGAGTCTTGACGATTGCCGGGTCGGATTCCGGCGGCGGGGCGGGTATCGAGGCGGATCTCAAGACGATCTCCGCACTTGGCGGCTATGGCTGCACCGCCATCACGGCGGTCACGGCGCAGAACACGCTTGGGGTTGCCGCCGTGCATGCGCTGCCCGCCGAATTCGTGGCCCTGGCCATCAAAATGGTCCTCGATGATATCGGCGCGGACGCGGTCAAGCTCGGCATGCTGGCCAATGAGACGATCATCCGCGCCGTCGCAGGCGCGCTCCCCGCCAACATCCCTTTGGTGCTCGACCCGGTGATGGTCGCCACCTCAGGTGCGGTGCTGCTTGAGGAGGGCGCCATCGACGCCATGCGCCAGCTGCTGATCCCCCGCGCCACGCTGGTCACACCCAATCTGCCGGAGGCGCAAAAACTCACCGGCCTGCCCGTGGGCACCGAAGCCGAGCGCATCGCCGCCGGCCGTGCCCTGCTGGCCATGGGCGCGCAAGCGGCGCTGATCAAAGGCGGGCATGGCGGCGAAGATATTCTGACCGATTACCTGATCACCGCCGAGACGATGGAGGCCATCTCCTTGCCGCGGATTGAGACCCGCAACACCCACGGCACCGGCTGCACCATGGCCTCGGCCATCGCCACCGGGCTGGCCCAGGGCATGAGCCTGCTGGAGTCCGTGCGCCGGGCGCGCCGTTATTTGCAGGAGGCCATCCGTACCGCACCCGGCTTCGGCGCCGGGCATGGGCCGGTCAACCATCTGGTCCGGGTTACTTAACCCGCCGTCAGCTCCGGTACGAGCCGTTGATGTCGATATAGCCATGCGTCAGGTCGCAGGTCCAAACCGTGGCGCGGCCAACGCCCAGCCCGATATCGACCATGATCTCGATCTCGCGGCCCTTCATATGCTTCACCACGGGGCTCTCGTCATAGCCCGGCACCACGCCGCCGGCCTGCGCCATCCACACCCCGCCCACGGCGACACCGAGCCGGTCGCGATCCG